>Ga0207718_100047_pt1 | contig 157598 bp, 163 predicted proteins | sample A23M2SouthBayCA_FD_187749 | JGI IMG/M metagenome (GOLD analysis project Ga0207718, IMG submission 187749) | Aerobic enrichment media microbial communities from Eden Landing Ponds, California, USA - A23 M2 (SPAdes) | ecosystem: Environmental > Aquatic > Marine > Unclassified | place: Emeryville...
GAGCGGGAAAAAGGTGGGAGTAGGATGGGTTCGAGTAGCGGTTTTTGCTCCAGCTTTTTGCCGCGAGCGACCGGTGGGAGTGAGCGGGAAAAAGGTGGGTGAAGGACGGGTTCGAGTAGCGGTTTTTGCTCCAGCTTTTTGCCGCGAGCGACCGGGGGGAGTGAGCGGGAAAAAGGTGGGAGTAGGATGGGTTCGAGTAGGACCGTGGCCGCCGCTGGCCGGTGATCGATGTCGTGAGCGTCACCCGGGTGCTCGCGGGGCGGGCTACTCGTCGTGGACGTCGAGGTCGAACTGCTTGTTCTCGACGACGGCGTTGAGGACGACGCTCGTGTTGGACTCGCGGATGTCGGCGTCGGTCAGCAGCGTCTTGATCTGCTCGTTCATGCCGTCGGTGTCGACGAACTTCCCGATAGCGATCACGTCGTAGTCGCCGGTGACCTCGTAGACGCTAACCATCTGTTTCTGCTCTTCGAGACGGTCGGTGATGTCCGGTAGGGCGCTCCCCTCGACCTTCAACTGCAGGATCGCCGTCACGTCGTACCCGAGGGCGTCGTAGTTGACGCGCGGCGTGTACCCCTCGATCACGCCCTGGTCTTCCAGGTCGCGCAGGTGGTTGGAGACGGTGGTGACGGAGACGTCGAGTTCCTCGGCCAGGCTTCGCAGACTGGCACGGCCATCACCGAGGAGTGCGTTGATCAGCTTGGCGTCGAGATTTTCGTACGTCATGGCAGTTACGAACGGCCCGGGGGGTATAGAAGTTTACGAATATCCAATTCCGTTCGAGGCGGTGAGGAAATTGCAGACAACAAAAAGGGCTTAATACTAGGAGTATAGATTTACCCTGTCCAGAACATGACGGACGAAAATACGGCGACTGACGGCGGTTTGACGGCCACAGAACAGGACGTAATCGACGAGATCGACGAGAAGAACGTCGACTTCCTGCGCATGCAGTTCACCGACATCCTCGGTACGGTGAAGAACGTCTCGGTGCCTGCGTCGCAGGCGGAGAAGGCGTTCACCGAAGGCATCTACTTCGACGGCTCCTCCATCGACGGCTTCGTCCGCATTCAGGAGTCGGACATGCGGCTCGACCCCGACCCCGAGACGTTCGCGGTCCTCCCGTGGCGGGACGAGGAGTCGGGCGCGACCGCCCGTCTCATCTGTGACGTGATCGATACGTCGACCGGCGAGCCGTTCTCGGGCGACCCGCGTGGCGTCCTCAAGGACGCCATCGAGCGCGCCAACGAGAAGGGCTACGACGTCAACATGGCCCCCGAGCCCGAGTTCTTCCTGTTCGAGGAAGACGAGAACGGGCGCGCGACGACGATCACCAACGACGCCGGCGGCTACTTCGACCTCGCGCCGAAGGACCTGGCGTCCGACGTGCGCCGTGACATCATCTACGGCCTGGAGAGCATGGGCTTCGACATCGAAGCCTCGCACCACGAGGTCGCCCAGGGTCAGCACGAGATCAACTTCACGTACGACGACGCCCTGACGACGGCGGACAACGTCGCCACCTTCCGTGCGGTGGTTCGCGCCATCGCGGCCGAACACGACCTCCACGCGACGTTCATGCCCAAGCCCATCGCCCGGATCAACGGCTCGGGGATGCACACCCACATGTCCCTGTTCGAGGACGGCGAGAACGCCTTCCACGACGAGGACGACGAGTTCAACCTGAGCGACACGGCCAAGAGCTACGTCGCGGGTATCCTCGACCACGCGCCCGCGATCACGGCCATCGCCAACCCGACGGTCAACAGCTACAAGCGGCTGGTGCCGGGCTACGAGGCCCCCGTCTACGTCGCCTGGTCGGACCGCAATCGCTCGGCGCTCATCCGCAAGCCGGCCGCACGCGTGCCCGCCGCCTCGCGGATCGAGCTCCGGTCGCCGGACCCGTCGTGTAACCCCTACCTCGCCTTCGCGGCCATGATCCACGCCGGTCTCGACGGCATCGAGCGCGACCTCGACTGCCCGGACCCGGTTCGGGAGAACATCTACGAGTTCGACGAGGCCAAGCGCGACGAGTACGGCATCACGACGCTCCCGTCGAACCTCGGCGAGGCCGTCGAGGCCTTCGAGGAGGACGAGATGATCAAGAGCGCGATGGGCGACCACGTCGCCGAGAAGTTCGTCGAGGCCAAATCCCAGGAGTTCGGCGAGTACATCGTCGAGGTCTCCGACTGGGAGATCGACCGCTACCTCGAGAAGTTCTAAGGGTCGACTTCTGCGGTTTTTTCCGCCGTCGACGAGCGGCGGCTACGTGCGGCCGGACGCCGGCGACTCGTCAGGCGATCCCGACGACGATAGCCCGGGGACGACCATCAACAGCGTGACGACGCCACCGGCGAGCACGGCGGCCAGCGGGAGCGAGACGCGGCCCTCGACGACGGTGTCGACGACGGTGACGACGGCGACGACGACGAGCGAGGCGACGAACCGACTCGTCGACCCGGTCGTAGCGACGACGCGGTCGGCGGCGAGTCGCCAGCCGAGCCAGCCACCGGCGGCGCCCGCGACGACGACGACGGTGTCGAGGACGAGGGCGACGCTGAGGGCGACGACGCCGATACCGACCGCGAGGGCGAACGTCCGGCCGACGGTGTCGGCAGTCACGTGGTCGGGCGCCCATCCGGGACCGAGTCGGAAGGCAACGGCGAGGTAGCCGACGCCGACGGCGACGCCGACGACCACGTCGACGAGGTAGTGAACCCCGATGACGACCCGAGAGGCGGCGACGACGACGATCAGGGCCGCCGCACCGTGACACAGGCGGCGGTGGCGGTCGGCCAGCAGTCCGGCGAGGCCGCCGTAGACGACCGTCGCGCCGATGGCGTGGCCGCTGGGAAAGCCGAAGCCGTCGGTGCCCGCACCGGGGGGACGGGGGAGCGCGAAGGCGTGTTTGAGCGCGATCGTCAGCGCGACACCGCCGAGTGCGAGGCCGATAGCGACGGCCATCCGGGGCGTGGAGACGCCGAGGTGGTCGGCCAGCAGGTAGCCGGCGGCGACGATCACCAGGAGCGTCACGGGGTCGCCGAGATACGTGAGCAGGCCGAACAGGTCGACGACGACGGTCGGCACCGTCTCGACGACGACTGTCTCACCCACGCCGCGGTCGGCGGCCAGCCGGACGGCGAGCGACATGCCTCGACCGTAGGCGGGCAGGAGTATATAAGCCGCGTTCGAGGCGAGGTTCAGCGGCGGAAGCGCCGGATGGCGTCCAGCGCCCGGCCGGGCTTGTTGAGGAGGGAGAGGCCGAAGCCCGCGAGCACGAAGAGGACGTAGAGGCCGAGCGTCGAGAGGAAAATCACGAGCATGGCGACGATGGCGAGCAGGTCGCTGGAGAAGAAATAGAACGCGCCGAGCGTCATGATCGTCCCGTAGAGGAGGACGAGATAGGGGCCCCAGCCGCGGGCGTGGCCGCGACGCATCCGCCGGCGGACGTACGCTTTCAGCTCCGACTCCAGATCCGGTCGGTCGACCGTCCGCTCCTCGACGTCGGCCTCGAAGTCGTCGAGGTCGGCGCGAACCTCGTCGAGACGGTCGGCGAGATCCTCGATGTCCGGTGCCGGGGATGGGTCCGTGTCGTCGCCGGTCATTGCCGTCGTCACGTCGTCTCGGTCCGGCGGGTGTTGTACCTGCCGATCCCGGTCGACGATCCGATTGGCACGGACCGCGTTGAGAATCGCCCCGACGAGCAGGACCAGGCCGGCGAGATAGAACCACGTCACGAGGAGGAGGACGGCGCCGAGGATGCCGTAGAGCGCGACCCGGCCGCTCGTCGCCGTGACGGCGGCGTAGAGGGCGAAGGCCGTCCCGAAGGCCGTCCACCCGGCGGCACAGAGCAGGGTCCCGGGCAGGGCCTCGCGAGGCGAGAGGTCGGCCGCGGGCGTCAGGTAGTAGACGGGAAAGAGGGCGGCGACGAGGATACCGAAAAAGAGGACGGGGGCGAACAGGGAGAGTGGCGTCCGGAGGAGGGCGACGACGCCGACGAGGCCGACGCCGCCGAAGGAGCCGGCACCGACCGCGACGAGCACCGTCAGTCCGATGCGGACGCTCCCGAGAAAGTCGCGGGGGACCGTGCCGTAGATGCGGGCGAAGGCGGTGTCGATCCCACGGAAGAGTTTGAGCGAACTCCAGAGCAGGAGGCCGAGACCGACGAGGGTGACGCCGCTCCGGCCCGTCGTGTTCGCCAGCGCATCGCCGACGACGCCCCGGCCGACGGGGAGGAGATACCGGCCGGCGAGATCGAGGACGGCCGTCCGAAGGGCCGGTCCCCCGAGGGCAGTGGCGACGACGGTCGTCAGGACGAGCAACGGGAGCAGGGAGACGAAGGCGTAGTAGGCGATGCTGGCGGCCAAGAGGGTTACGTCCCGCGCCCGAACCTCGCGGACGACGCTCCGGACGAGGGCGAGCCGTGATCGTGCGGACACGACAGGTCGATTCGGGAGGCGCGAAGAAAAGGCCGTGGCCCTCAGGTCCGCGCCCAGAGCCAACCCAGCAACGCGATCAGCAGGCCGACCCCGACGGCCGAGCGGTTCGGAATCGTGAGCCCGATCACCGGAGCGCGCCACTGGACGGCGGCGCACGGGGCGGCGAGCGTACACTGTGCCCCTGCAGATACGAGTGGTAGGCCGCGAGGAGGTAGCCGGGGACCGCGAGCGGAAAGGTGGTTCGGCTCACGCCGGCTAAATGGGAGTGGTCGAGACGCGGTCGGCTACGGCGCCACGCCGACGGTGAGGAGCGTCCCCCACGTCCGGTAGCGGTCGACCATCGCCTCGCGGCGCTCCCAGTCGTCGGTCGGGAAGGCGTCGGCGGGCGGAATCTCGATTTCGCGGTCGGGGATGGTGTCCTGTTCGGCGACGTGGAGGCCCGCATCGCGGACGGCGTCGCGGTACTGCGCGCGGTCCCACAGCTGCATCTCGACGCCGACCTGCTCCTGCCACTCGTGGGTGTGTTCGCTCTCCGCGAAGAAGTTCACGGCACAGAAGAACGTGCCGCCCGGACGGAGAATCCGGCGAATCTCCCGGAGGACGGTGTCCGGCTCCCGGGCGTAGTAGAACGCCTCCATCGACCACACGTGGTCGACGCTGTCGTCCGCGAACGGGAGATGCTGGAAGTCGCCCCGCAGGAAGTCGAGCCGGTCGTCGTCGGTGTACGACCGAGCGTTACGGACCATCTCTCCCGAGGCGTCGAGGCCGACGCCCCGGCCCACGTTCCGCGTCTCGCGGAGGGCGCGGAGCGCGTAGCCCGACCCGGTGCCGAGGTCGAGGACGGTGTCGCCGGCCTCGACGGGCATCCGGGCGAGGGCGTGTTTGGCCGTGTGCCAGTGGCGCTCTTCCATCCCTCGGTCCTTCCCGTCCGCGGCCCACCGGTCGAACTCGGCTTGGACGCTCATTGACGACGACGACGGTGCGGGGACACAAATCGCTACTGAAAGTTCACCGCGACTCGCTCTCGGCCGTCGGCGACGACTCGGCGGCGTCTCCGGATCCGGAGTCGGCGGGACCACGCCGTCGCCCCGTGAGGGCGCGGTAGAGGGGATAGATGTAGTCCTCGATAGGGCCGTGGACGCCGCGCGGACTCGCGTAGACGAGGACAGGCAGGTCGGCGCCCTTGGCGAGTTCGATGACGCGGTCCGGCGTACTCCCGAACACCCACCGCCGGAGTCTCCGGGTGCGAGTCGCGCCGATGACGAGGATGCCGCCGTTGTCGGCGGCGGTAGAGACGAGTCCCTCCGCGACGGTCTGGGCGGTGACGTTCTGGACCTCGACGGTAGGTGCGCCGGAGAGGCGAGAGACGGTCGGCTCCGCGTCTTCCGCCCGTCCAGACCGCCCCGCTTCGGGCGTGACGTTGATCACGTGGAGTTCGGAGCCCTCCTGCCCCATCCGCTCGATCAGCGGCAGGAGATCGAGGTGATGCGGGCCGCCGCCGGCGCCGACGTTGACGACGCTCGTGTCCGCATCGAAGACGCCGCTGGCAAAGAGGACGCCACACGGCGCGGAGTACTCCACCTGCTCCGCGGTCCGGACGTGTTCCTCTGGGTAGCCCATGAGGATCAGGTCGGCGCCGTCGTCACGAGCGGTCTGGACGATATCGAAGGCGATGTCCTGACAGATGTGTCCCTCGACGGTGTAGTCGGCGTCGACACCCGCGTCCGCGAGGCGCGACTCGATGCGTTCGGTCCGCAGTCGGGCGGTGTCCTCGACGGTTTCCCACGGCGTCTGATCGGGGATGTGCGTGACGTTGACTACCTGCACGATCGGGTCGTCGCTCCGGAGTCGGCCGAGCGTCGCGGCGAGTTCGGTGTACTCCGCCGCCCGCTCCGGGCGCGCGACGGCGACGAGGATGCGGTGGCGCTCCCCCGCCGCCGCTTCTTCGGCCGTCCGCGTGGGTGGTGACGGGGGTACCGTCCGCTCGAACATCTCCTCGACGCTGGGGGCGCCGCCCCAGACGAAATACGCCGCGAGCACCACGCCGATCAGTACGAGTCCGACGATCACGCCCTTGACCGGCAGGTTGGAGATGAGCGCGAGGTTGGCGAGGATGCCGAGGACGGGCACGGCGGGAACCCCGGGGACGCGGAAGCCGCGTTCGAGGTCGGGGAAGCGCCGCCGGGAGTAGATGAGCGCGACGTTGACGACCGAGAGCGGGAGCAGGAGGTTGAGCGTCGCGAACCCGGTCAGCGTCGTGAGGCCGAGTTCGGTCAGGGTGAGACGGCCGAGCGCCGGCAGGGAGACGGTGAGGTCGACCGGGACCAATCCCCCGTCGGCGGGAAAGAGCCCGATGAAGACCGCGATCATCGCGACGATGGTGGCCGTCGTCGCCATCACGCTCCAGAACGGCGTGCCGTATCGGGTGTGGATACGGGAGAAGGGGCGGGGCGCCTGTCCCTGTCGGCCCATGAGGGAGCCGATGCCGCTGGCGGCGAGGATGCTGGCGTTCGAGGCGCTGACCATGCTGAACACCGCGCCGGCGACGATGAGCGAGCGGCCGAGCGGGCCGAGGAAGCCGGCGGCGACGCGGCCCATCGCGGTTTCCCCTTCTTGGGCGATCACCTCGGCCGGGACGGGCGAGTTGACCATCGCGACGATGACGAGGGCGTAGAGGACGGTCACGGTGACGATACTCGCGGCGATGGCCCGCGGGACGGTCTTACGGGGTTCGATGATCTCGCCGGCGCTGGCGGCGATGGCGGAGAACCCGAAGAACGTGATGAACGCGAGGGCAGCGATGGTGACGATGCTGACGGCGTCGGTCGAGAACTGTGTGGCGAAGGTGCTGAGGGCGACGGTCGGCCCGCGAAACGAGAACGCGCCGGCGACGAAGGCGATGAGGACGGCGACTTTCGCGCCCGTGACGAGCAACTGGAACGTCCCGCTCTCCTCGGTCCCGCGGGCGTTGAGCGTCCCGAGGAGGAGGGCGGCGACGACGCCGGTCGTTCCGTGGGGGAGGACGTGGAGCGACTCGGGCAGGATGAACCGGAAGAACCACTCGTCCATCGTGGCGAGGTAGAAGGCCGTGGTGCCGGTGTAGCCGAGAAACAGCATGGCGCCGACGGCGTAGACGAGCGTCTCGTGGTCGAAGGTGCGCGCGGAGAAGAGGTAGCCGCCGCCGTTCTCGGCGTAGATGGACGCGAACTCGGAGTAGGAGGCGGCGGTAAGACCGGCAACGACGGCCGCGATGACGAAGGCAACGACGGCGCTACTGCCGATGGCGGCGACGGCGGTTCCGGAGAGCGAGAAGATGCCCGCCGCGATCATGGTTCCCAGCCCGATCGCGAAGGCGATCTTGAAATCCAGCGTACGTCTGTGCTCGACCATTACGCCCACCTGTCCGGCGGGCCACCAAAAGTGTCAGGGGTGATTTCAGCCCGGTGCCGACGACTACAGCAGCCCTTTGACCGTGTTGATGACCGTCCACGTCGCCTGCTTCACCGGCTTGCCGTCCTCGCCGTTGATGACGATACCCCGGACGGTGCCGCCGGTCCGCCGACCGTTCTGGACCGCCTCGACGAACGGCGGCACGGGGTTGTCCTGCGCCACGAGATCCTCGGCGGTCCCCCGCGTCATCTCCATTTTCAGGCTGGCGTCGTCGCGCGACGACTGTCGGAGGTCCCCGATGGTGCCGTCCGGCCGCATGTAGAAGGAGAAGACCACGTCGGTGTTGACGAAGTAGACGTTGACGACGTTCCCCTTGATCTGGTTGTACACCTGCTGCTGGGCGAAGTTCATGTCGGTGTCGCCGACGTTCTGGTTGTACCGCCCCTGCATATCCTGCAGGTCGGCGAACAGTTCGTCGGCCCACGCGGGCTGATCGCCCGACTGCGCGGCGGCAGGAAGCCCCATAGCGGCGAACGAGAGGACGACGAGGAGCGCGACGGCGATCCGGCTGGTGAGCGTTACCATACCTACTGAATCGTCCCCGGTGTATTTGGACATTTGGACTGGCGTCTCAGCGATGATACTCGTGGCTGGGGACGCCCCTCACTCACCGGTCGCGTCCCGAATCTCCGCGACGGAGGCGTCCGTCTTGAACGCCGTGCCGTGGTAGTGAGCGCGGGATGCCGAAAAGCCCGCGTCACGAAGATCGGAAAGGAAGTCGTCCATCGCGGGCGCCGACCGCGTCCACTCCTTGCAGAGGCGGTGCTGGTCGTAGTGGGTCGGCTCGTCGAGTTCCGTCTCCAGCCGACTGAGCATCCGGCGGGCGCGGGCCGCCTCGCCCATGTCGTCGGTGACGCCCTCGCGGACCGCGGCGACGAAGTCGGGGTCGCAAACGGGGCCCAGCCAGAGCGGACCGGCGGTAACCACCCTGTTGCTCCCGCAGGCCGGGCAGTCGTCGGGCGGGTGGGTGATCAATCCCCACTCGGCCTCGCGGGTGAGGCAGTCCTCGCAGTGGTGGACGTAGCCGAGTTCGTCGATACACTCGTCGGCCTTCGTCGCCCGGCCGTCGAGTTCGAGATACGTGCGGGCGTAGTGGCGGGAGACGTGCGAGCAGATGGGGCGGGCGGCCGTGTCGTAGCGCGCGGCGGTGCGGACGAGCGCGGAGAGCAGGACGCGAAGCCCCATCTCGGGGTGGTAGTCCGTGTTTCGGGGGACGGCGCTGTAGGAGCGGACGCCGCTCTCGAAGTGGGCGCCACAGAGGGGGGCGGTGTCGGTCGCGGTGACACAGACCAGGTCGCGGGCGTTCGAGAACGCGGCGTCGGCGAAGGGCATCGGGGTGCCGAACGGGTCGATGTCGATCACGTCGGTCGTCGAGCCGTGCATGTGGACGTTGGCGTCGCGTTCGATCACGTCCACCGCGAGGTCGTTGCGCTCGGCGTTCTCGCGGGCGAGGGCGACGGCGTCGGAGTCGGTGTCGACGGCGGTCACGTCCCAGCCCTCCGCGGCGGCGCGGCAGGCGCGGACGCCGCTGGCGGTCATGGCGTCGAGATACGTCTCGGCGCGGGGTTCGCGCTCCCGGTAGGCGCGGAGGACGGCCACGGTCACGTCGCGGTTCAGTTCCTGCGTGGGGTTGTAGAACACGCCGTCGCCGCGGCCCTCGCTCGCGCCGTCGCGGGCATCGGGCACCTCGAACTCGACTCCACCCTCGGTGACGCGCATGGACGACGTGGACGGGGCGGCGCGAAAAGCGCCGCGGTTCGGGATGCAATCTCCGATCGTCGACGACTGTCGTGCGACCGTCCGACCGACCGAACGCCTTTAGACGCCGAGGCCCAACCGTTCGGGCCGTGAGCGAGGTGGAGGACTGGCGAACGGCGCTCTCGGCAGCCGGAGAGCTATCCGGCCCCATCGTCGACGCCATCCTCTCGACCCACGGCGACCGGGGACAACGCGCCATCGAAGCCGTCTCCGAGGAGCGCGTGAAACAGTACCGCGATTTCACCGTCGTCGTCGGCCACGAGGACGAGTACATCGTCGAGGACGGCGGCTGTACCTGCAAGGACGCGGAGTACAACCTCGATACGGCCGATCCGACCCAGCGGTGCTGGCACGCGCTGGCCGTCGAGATCGCGGAACGCGTCGACGCCGTCGACCACCACGACATGTGGTACTCCGAGGTGCGGGAGTTCATCTGAGGAAGGTCTTTCACCGATCGGTCCCGACCACCCGTATGCTCGACTACGTCGACCTGGAGGCCGACCTCGACGAGGAGGAACGGCTGATCCGGGACACGGCCCGCCGGTTCGTCGCCGAACAGGTCCGCCCGGATATCGCGGAGCACTTTCTAGACGGCACCTTTCCGACCGACCTGATCCCCGAGATGGGCGAGTTGGGCTTTTACGGCCCGAACCTCGACGGCTACGGCCTGCCGAACGTGAGCGAGCGGGCGTACGGCCTGCTGATGCAGGAACTCGAAGCCGGGGATTCGGGGCTGCGTTCGATGGCGAGCGTGCAGGGCGCGCTGGTGATGTACCCCATCCACGCGTTCGGGACGGCCGAGCAGAAAGAGCGGTGGCTCCCCACCCTAGGACGCGGCGAGGCGGTCGGCTGTTTCGGGTTGACGGAGCCCGAACACGGCTCCGATCCGTCGTCGATGGCGACCCGCGCCGAACCCGACGGCGACGGCTACCGGCTCACGGGGTCGAAGACGTGGATCACCAACGCGCCCATCGCGGACGTAGCGGTGGTGTGGGCGCGGGACCCGAGCGACACGGTCCGTGGCTTTCTCGTCGAGACGGATCGTGACGGCGTTCGGACGCCGAAAATCGACGAGAAGCTCTCGCTCCGGGCCTCGATCACGGGCGAGATCAGCCTCGACGGGGCGTGGGTGCCCGCGGAGGACGTGCTGGCGGTCGAGGGCATGAAGGGACCGCTCTCCTGTCTCACGCAGGCCCGCTACGGCATCGCGTGGGGGGCGGTCGGCGCCGCGTGCGACTGCTTCGAGACGGCGCGGGAGTACGCGACCGAACGCGAGCAGTTCGGGCGGCCCATCGGTGGCTTCCAGCTCCAGCAGGAGAAACTCGCGGAACTGGCGACGCAGGTGACGACGGCACAGTTGCTGGCACACCGCCTCGCGGACCTGAAAGAGCGGGGCGACCTGCGGCCACAACAAGTGTCGATGGCCAAGCGCAACAACGTCCGGATGGCCCGGAAGGGCTCCCGGGTGGCCCGCGAAATCCTCGGTGGCAACGGGATCACCGCCGACTACCCGCCGATGCGCCACCTCGCCAACATGGAGACAGTGTACACCTACGAGGGAACCCACGACATCCACTCGCTGATCCTCGGCGAGGATCTGACTGGGCTGTCGGCCTTCGACTGACCGCCGGTCGTGCGTGACGTGTACAACGGCCACAAGGGACTCATACGCCTACGCCGAAGCGACCGATCATGTCCCCGACCTGCCACGGTCCCGACGGTCTCGACTGCTCCCGCGAGGAGGCGTGGGTGCTCCACGCCGCGGTGCTGGATCACGTCGAACGCCTCGTCACGGCCGATCGCTCCCCGGACCGGGCGATGGCGATTCTCGACCGGGTCGAGGCGTGTGAATCCCTCGACGCGACCGACCGGAAACTCGCCCGCGACGCTCTCTCGACGTATCTCGACGACGCGCCGGAGCGCGACCGGGCACCGGTGCGGCAGATGCTCGCGGCGCTCTCGACGCGCCGTGCGGATAGTTGTGAGTCTCACCGGTAGCCAGTTACACCAACCCGTATCAGCCCTCGTCGAGCCAGTAGTCCACGTCGTCGTCGCGGCGGTAGTAGCCCGCGACCGTCCGCGGGTCGTCGCTTCCCGGTGCCGACCCCGCGTAGACGCCGATCTTCCCCGAATCGGGGTAGACCGTCACGTCAGGGTCCTCCATCGTGGAGAGCGCCAGATAGCGAAGGGTGTCGTCGCTGTCGTTGATCACGCGGTGGCCGCCGTCCTCACCGACCGGAAAGGTGGCGTAGTCGCCGGGTTCGATCGACTCGGTGCCGTCGGGGGTGCGGAGCCGTCCCGTCCCGGCGAGGACGTACATCGCCTCCTCGTTGCCGGTGTGGTAGTGGAAGGGCCACGACTTCTCGCCGGACGGGAGTTCGTACAGCGAACAGCCGAGTCGGTCGGCGTCGGCGGCGGCCGCGAGTCGCTTCCGTCGAAAGCCCGTCTCCCCACGCTCGGTCACGTCCCAGTCGAGGTCGGCCTCGTTGACGCGCATAGCGGGGCGTCGGGCGCCGGGGTCAAATAGCGTCGGGCGTGTCGGGACGCCACATCGCTCGTGCCACCATCACTCCGTCCGGAGACATCGAGCGTAGCGTCCCGCCAGCGAAGCGAGAGGAATATATATTACTATTGAGTGCTACGTGTGACAAAAGATGCCACTATCTGGGCTGCCGCGGTGGGACGAGCGCCACGCGGCGCTGTCGATGTGCGTGGGGGCGTACTTCGCGGTGCGACTCGCCCAGTTGCTCGTCAGCCCCCTCGTTCCGTCGCTCCGGGGGACGTTTGGCGTGTCTCGGGGGACCATCGGGCTGATCCTCACCGGGATGTGGCTGGTGTACGCCTGCTCGCAGGTGCCGAGCGGCGCCGCCGCCGACCGCTACGGCCCGCGTCGGGTTGTCGTCGCGGCGCTGGGGTGTACGACCGTCGCCGCGCTGGCGCTCGCGGCGGCGCCGTCGACGCTCACGTTCGGGGCGTTCACCCTCGTGCTCGGCGTCGGTGCGGGACTCTACTACACGCCGGCGACGGCGCTGCTCGCGGACCGCTTCGACGACGTGGGGCGCGTCATCGGCGTTCACCGCGTCGGTAGTCAGGTGGCGGGGCTGGTCGCGCCCGCGCTGGCGGCGCTCCTCGGGGCTCGCTTCGGCTGGCGGGTCGCCGTCGGGAGTGGTGCGCTCGTCGCCGCCACATGTCTCTGTGTGGTCGGCCTGCGCGGGTCGGCGGCGCCGCGTCCGGCCGCGACGGCGACAGACGGCGGGACGGCGGTTCGGCCGCGGGCGCTGCTCGCCGTCCTCGCCCGGCCGCCGGTCGCGTTCTCCGCCGCCCTGGCCGCGATGGGGGAGTTCGCCGCGCTGGCGACGCTCTCCTTTCTCCCGGCCTTCCTCGTCGAACACCACGGCCTCTCGCTGTCGGCGGCGGGCGCGCTCTTCGGCGCGTACTTCGTCGTCGTGGCGGCGCTCCAGCCGGTGAGCGGGTGGCTCTCCGATCGGTTCGGCCGCGACGCCGTCACGGGGACGCTGTTCGCCACCGGTGCCGTCGGGTACGTGGCGCTCGCGGTGGGTGAGAGCCTCGCCGTCGCCGTTCCGGCGGTGGCGCTCGTCGGCGTCGCGATGGCGTGGGGGCCGCCCGTCCAGTCGCGGGCCGTCGACGCCCTCGCCGACGCCGAACGCGGCGTCGGCTTCGGCGCGGTCCGCACCAGCTACATCCTCGTCGGTGCCCTCGGCCCCGCGGCCGTCGGGACGCTCGCCGACGCCGCCGGGTGGACCGCGAGCGTCGGCCTGCTCGCGGGGGTGCTCGGGTTCGCGGCCGCCGTCCTCGCCGGCGTCCACCTCGTCGGCCGGGAGCGACGGCCGCGCGGCTCGTCGGCGTTCGGGCTGTGGACACCACGGGACGACGGCCGCCGGAACGAGTGACGGCCTGTCGACCGGCGGTCAGTCCGCCGCGACACCCGGACGGCCGTCGGCGCCGACGCCGCTCCGGTCCATCGCCTCGACGAGCAGTTCCGTCAGATCGACGATTTCCAGGTCGTCCTCGTACCCCCCCGTCTTCCGGCCGTCCTCGAACATCGTCGTACACATCGGACAGGCGACGACGAACTGCTCGACCGCGGCGTCGGTGTCTTCCACCGCCTCGCGGAGGCGCTCCTCGCTCGGCTTTCGCTCCTCGTCCACCTCGGTCCAGACGCCGCCGCCACCGCCGCCACAGCAGAAGGAGTCCGAGCGGGTGCGCGGCATCTCCGCGAGCGTCGCGCCCGTCGCGCGCACGAGGTCGCGGGGCGCCTCGTACACGTCGTTCATACGCCCGAGGTGACAGGGGTCGTGGTACGTGACGGTGCGGTCGAGGGTCGCGGGCACGTCGAGGCGCCCCTCGCGCACGAGTCGCTCGACCACCTCGGTGTAGTGGGAGACGGGGTAGTCGAACGCCTCGCTCATCTCGGGGTACTCGTGGGTGAAGGTGTTGTAGCTGTGCGGGTCGGTGCAGACGAGTTCGTCGAACTGGGCGTCCGAAAACGCAGCGGCGTTGTCCTCGACGAGCATCTCGTAGAGTCCCTCCTCGCCGACCCGGCGCACGTCGTTGCCGTCGTTCCCTTCGTCCTCGTAGAGGATACCGTAGGAGACGCCGGCGGCCTCGAAGAGGCGGGCGAGCGACTGCGCGACGCGTCGATTCCGCTCGTCGTAGGAGGGGTAGTCGCCGACGTACCAGAGCAGGTCCACGTCCTCCTCGCGGGCGTCGGGCACCTCGAAGTCGAGGGCTTCGGTCCACTCGGGGCGCTTGCGGGCCGGGTCGCCGAAGACGTTGCCCTGCTGGAAGACGTTCATCATCGCGTCCTGGACGTTGGCGTCCATCTCGCCCGACTCGGTGAGCCGACGGTTCATCCCCGTGAACTGCTTGACGTGTTCGATGTCGACGGGGCAGGCGTCCATGCAGGCCATACAGGAGAGACAGGCGTGCATCGACTCGGCGTCGATCACGCTCTCGCCGCCGTCGGCCACGATGGGCACCTCGTCGGCCTCGCCCGCGGCCCGCTTCTCGCGGTAGGCCTTCAGGTCGAGGATCACGTCCCGCGGGTCGAGGTTACGGCCCACCTCGTTTGCGGGACAGACGGAGGAGCACCGGCCGCAGGTGGTGCAGGCGTCCTGGTCGAGGCGTTCGCGCCAGGTGAAGTCGTCGACCGCGGTGGTGCCGATCTCGTCCGGCGGTAGGTCGGCCGGGACGCCCGGCAGTCGCTTGCCCGCCTGCTCGTCGCGGGTGACGACGTTCGCCATCGAGGTGAGCATGTGGACGGGCTTGGCGTAGGGGAGGAGGGCGACGAAGCCGAGCGCCAGCAACGAGTGGCTCCACCAGACGGCGGCGTAGGCCGCCTCGGCGGTGGCAGGCGAGATGCCGGCTTCCCGGCCCACGAGGGCGAGAGCGTAGCCGACGAAACTCACCGTCTCGAAGTCGGGGAAGCCGGTGCCGAGGATGCGGAGCGCCTCGACGACGTAGCCGCCGACACCGAGGGCAAAGAGGGTGAGAACGAAGGCGTCGTCCTCCAGATCCGTGTGCTTGCCCCAGAGCCGCGGGTCGCGGACGCCGTAACGCCGCCAGATGGCCATCCCGACGCCGACGACGAAGAGGAGGCCGAGCGCGTCCATCACCAGCGAGTAGGACAGGTAGAAGTCGCCGACGAAAAACGAGTCCTGGCCCAGCAGCTTCGTCCAGATGTCCATATCGATGGCGAGGATGGTCGTTCCGATGAGGAGGGTGAGAAAGCCCCAGACGATGAACGTGTGCATGACGCCGGCGTAGGTGTCGCGGTCGAACTGCGCCTCGTTGGAGAGGAGGAGGCGGGTGGCGCGGGCAATCCGGCCGGGGAGGTCGTCGAGACGGTCGAAGGGGTCGGCCGGCGCCGCCGCGTACTCGGCGACGCGGGCGTAGACGCCGTACAGAAAGACGAGGATGGCCACGGCCGCGAGATAGTAGAAGGCGGCCTCGCCGACCGGACCGATAGTCCAGAACGTCTCCCGCGTGACGGTTTGGAGGACGGGCATACGTAGTGGGCGGCGTAGATGGGGGTTAAAGGTTGTCACGGCGGGCCGTCACACGACGGCCCACACCACCAGTCCGACACCGACCAGGACGGCCGGCACGTCCCGCCACGTCGCCGTCAACGGCGGCAACGTCGGGTTCCACGCGAAACACCGGGCCTGCAGGGCGAGCGCGAAGCGGTCGGCGCGGCGGAACACCCGCCGGAGCCCGGTCACACCGATCAGTCGAATCCGCTCGCGGAGCGAGCGCTCCGAGCCGAGGCGGGCGTCCATCGCCCCCCGAATCGTGGCGAGGTCGTCCCGGAGGAGGGGGAGGAATCGGAGGACGAAGCCGACACCGGCACCGAGGACGACGCCCGCGCGCCCGGGCAGGAGCCACTGAATCGCCGCCCGCGACTCCCGGACCCGGGTGGTGCGGATGTACGCCGTCGAGACGAGGAGGAGGAGGACGACCCGATAGCTCGCCAGCGCGGGCGTGACGGCGTCGGCGGGGACGAACCACGGCGCGCCGAGCGTCGCGCCCTCGACCAGTGGACCGGCGACGAGGAAGGGGAGGAAGGCGCGGTAGGTGCGCAGGCTGTGGCGGAGCGGCGTCGCGGCCAGCCGGCAGATGGCGACGACGAACGCCGAGAGGAGGAGGAGGCCGCGGGGCGACGTGTGAGCGAAGGCCGCGACGGCGACGGCGGCCTGGACGAACAGTTTGGCCCGGGGGTCGAGGCGGTGGATCGGGGTGTCGTCGTCGGCGTAGGTGATCATGGTGGCCGGACGCCGAGCGCCGACAGGTCGGCCGGGGTCGGATCGGCCGCATCGAGGGCGACCCGGCCGTCAGAGAGGACGACCGTCCGGTCGGCGAGCACCGAGAGGTCTCGCAGGTCGTGGGTGACGACGACGACACTCACGCCCCGCTCCCGGAGCGCGTCGAGCCGGTCGAGCACCGACTCCCGAGCGCGCAGGTCGAGCCCCGTGAACGGTTCGTCGAGGACGAGGTGGTCCGGCTCCATCGCCAGCGCGCCGGCGATGGCGACGCGCTCGCGCTCGCCGCCGGAGAGTTCGTCGATGCGGTCCTCGTGGCGGCCGCCCATCCGCACCGCGTCGAGCGCGTCGTCGACCCGACGGTCGATTTCTTCCCTCCCGAGGCCGAGGTTCTCGGGGCCGAAGGCCACGTCGGCGCCGACGGTGGCCGCGACGAAGCCGTCGCGGGGGTCCTGAAACACCATCCCGACGGCCGCCCGGGCGGCGACGAGATCCGCCTCGACCGGGCGCCCGTTCACCTGCACCTCGCCGTCGTCCGGCGTCAGCAGGCCGTTGAACCCGCGGACGAGCGTGGTCTTCCCCGAGCCGTTGGGGCCGGCGAGGACGAGGAACTCACCGTCGGCGACGGCGAGTGAGACGCCGTCGACGGCGAGCGTGTCGTCGTCCTCGCCGTAGCGGAAGGTGTAGTCCTCGACCGAGATCGTCATCGGGCGACGATGGCGTCGCTGCGGGCGATGGCGACCGCGGCGGCGACTTTCAGCCCCGCGACCGGGAGGAAGGGGACGACCACGGCCGAGACGGCGGCGACGAGGCCGATGGCCTGCACGAGGGAGTAGCCGACCGCGCCGGCGGCGTAGACGATGGCCGTCCCGGCGAGCAGCGCGGCGACGAGTCGCGGGACCGGAACGTCGCCCGGCGGCGTTAGGCCGTCCGTGCCGTGGGCAACGGCGCCGATGGTCATCGCGCCGAGGGGGAAGCCGATCAGGAAGCCACCGGTGGGACCGAGGATGACGCCGAGACCGGCGTTGCCGCCGGCGAAGACGGGGAGACCGATCAGCCCCGCGAGCAGGTAGAGGGTGAACGCGACGCCCGCCCACAGCGGGCCGAGCACGATGCCCGCGAGATACACCCAGAGCGTCTGGAGCGTGATCGGCACGTTCGGCGCGAGGGGATGGACCATGTCCACCGGCGCCGTGGCGCTGGTCGCCGCCGCGAACAGCACCGCGCGGGCGACGTTGCCGGTCACCTCCTCGCCGACCAGTTCGACGGAGTCCGTTGCGGTCGTCATACCGGTTCGATGGTCGTAAACCACTTAGTACGTGGTGGTTGACGCGGTGTCGGGACCGTCCGGAACGTTGGGGGCCGACGGCACCGAATCGGGACGCGGCTCAGACGATGGGTTCGGAGAACGTGAGGCGGGCGATTTGCGTTTCGGCGCCGGAGTAGCCGAAGTCGTTGTCGTTGATCAGGATCAGCGTCTCCGGGTTCGGCATCGCGATGCCCTCCAGTTTCGAGGCGAACCCGTCGTGGTCGTCCGTCGAGAAGACGAGCGTCTTCTCGAAGTGGTCGACGGACAACTCGTCGCCGGACTGACTCGCCAGCGTCGGGTCACGATCCAGGGCGTCGTACTCCTCCGGGATCGGGTCGGTCCCGCCCATCGAGACGACGTAGAGTTTCGTCGTCCGGCTGACCCGTTCGAGCACGAGGAGGTGTTGCTCGTCGAGGACGCGGAGTTCGCTGATCTTTACGTCGCCCTGTGTCGGGTTTCCGTTCCGGTTGTCGCGGGCGAACGTCTGCGGTCGGTCGAGTCGGTAGAGGTACTGTTCGGTGACCGCGTTCCGGTCGACGTCGAAACGGGCGATCCGGATGTTCCGCGAGGACTCGGAGGTGGCGACGTCGGGGTTCGCGAGCGGCGACTGGATCGCGAACACGAGCGATCCCTCGTCGGGGAGCACGCCGAGCGACTCGATCCCGCGGTTCATTTTGCGCCGCCGCCAGACAGCCGGCAGGCTGGGGGTGACGGGATAAGTCGCGTCCGAGAGGTCCTCGTCGACGCCCTGGGGGACGTGCCGGTTGAGGACACGCCCGTCCGGCGCGACGTGGGCGATGCTCGGGGCGTACTCCTCGGCGATCCAAAAGGTTCCGTCCTGTAGGCGGACGATGGCCTCGATGTCCATGCCGTTGGGGTCATACGGGATCCGGTTGCCGTTTATCGAGTGTGCCCCCTCGGTGCTGGTCGACTCAAGCGGGTTGCTGATCGCGGTGATGTCGTGCCCGTCGCTGTCCTTGAGCGGGATGGTCTCGGTGACGGCCGCCGTCTGGGAGGGGGCCATGCTGTCGAGGCGGACAGTGTAGATCGACGGGGTGTACCCCGGGTTCGTGAAGATCTTTCCACCTGTGTCGTCGCCACAGATCGACTCGACGCTTCGGTCGGCGACGGCCGGAGCGTCGCTACAATTGATGTTCGGGCCGCGGTCGGCTATCGTATAGAAGCGGTCGTCCGGTTCGTCGTCGCGGGCGTACGCCCCGCTCCCGAGACCGACGACGAGGTCGAGCGTATTGCCGCCGCGGAACGTGACATCCCCGAGCGAGAGATACGACTCGTCGACGTCGAAAAATTCGATCTTCGGATCGGTGATCGGTGATGGATCGTGTGCTGCGGTCGAGTCGTTCCCGCCGATGAGCCCACGCACGACGGACGACCCGACCGTCCCGAGCCCGAGTATCGCTCCGCCACCGAGCAATACGGAGCGGCGGTTGGTCGAACGGCTCCCACGGGTCGCCTCGTCGCGTCGTGTATCGTCTGACATCGGCGGATCGTCGCGCCAGGCTCATCAACTATCTTTATAATAGATTTATCCTCCGTGGCCGGGACAACAGTTCACATACATAGCGCGCGCCGTGCGTTTTTTGCACATGAGGAACGGTCATATCGTATGGACGACAAAACCGCGGAGCTACGGGACATCTTCCTCGACGCGACGGACGGCGAGGGGACGGTGACGGAGCGACAGGCCGAGCGCCGCGGGTCACTCGTCGACGTCGACGACCCCGAGGCGGTCGACGACCGACTGCGCGAACTCGTCGCCGCCATGCGCGAGCGCTACGACTTCGACACCGACCTCGACGCGGAAGCGTACGTCGCTCTGATCCGGGGCTTCTACGACGGAGACGACGACGACGCCCTCGCGGACAGCCTGGAAACCGGGAGGAAGACGGTCGTGCGGGCGCGTCTCGACTGTCACCTCGTCCGCGAGGACGACGACGAGACGCCCGCGGTCGCGGCGAGTCGGGAGCGAGCGGTCCGCGCCAACCACCGCTTCCGGGACGCCTTTGTCGACCTCCTGACGGACGACGACCTCTCCGACCGCCTCGCCAGCGACGCCCGCGAGGACGGCCTGCGCGAGGCGACCGAGGACATCGAGACGGACGTGTCGTTGTAGAGCGACTCGGACGGCGACGCCGTAGCGGTCGCTCCGATTCGGGGGTCGTGCGGTGAGCCGAGTCGACGGCGACGGGATCGATCCGTCGAACGAAGACTCTTAGGCGATCCCGCGCAAGGACGTGACAATGGCGTCGTCGCCCAACAAGGATCTGGTCGACCGGTTCCTCCGGTTCTACCGGAACTACTATCGCGACGAGATCGGTCAACTCGCCCAGCGGTATCCCAACGAGCAGCGCTCCCTCCACATCGACTACGACGATCTCTACCAGTTCGACCCCGACCTCGCCGAGGACTACCTCGCCCAACCCGACCAACTCGGCGACTACGCGGAGGAGGCACTCCGGGTGTACGACCTGCCGGCGGACGTGTCGCTCGGCCAGGCTCATGTCCGCCTGCGGAACCTGCCCGACAGCGTCGACATCCGATCGATCCGCGTCCACGACAACCACGTCGGGCGCATGATCGCCGTCTCGGGGATCATCCGCAAGGCTACGGACGTGCGCCCGAAGATCACCGAGGCCGCCTTCGAGTGCCAGCGCTGTGGCACGATGACGTACATCCCCCAGACCGACGGCGGGTTCCAGGAGCCCCACGAGTGTCAGGGGTGTGAACGACAGGGGCCATTCCGGGTCAACTACGACCAGAGCGAGTTCGTCGACTCCCAGAAGCTCCGCGTGCAGGAGTCACCGGAGGGCCTCCGCGGGGGCGAGACGCCCCAGAGCATCGACATCGACATCGAGGACGACATCACCGGCAAGGTGACTGCCGGCGACCACGTCACCGTCACCGGCATCCTCCACATCGATCAGGTGACGGAGGGCAACGAGAAATCCCAGCTGTTCGACCTCTACATGGACGGGGTGAGCGTCGTGATCGAGGACGAACAGTTCGAGGACATGGAGATCAGCGAGGCGGACAAGCGGGAGATCATCGAACTCTCCAACCACCCCGACATCTACGACGAGATGGTCGCCTCCGTCGCCCCCTCCATCTACGGCTACGACGAGGAGAAACTCGCGATGATCCTCCAACTGTTCTCGGGGGTGACCAAGACGCTCCCCGACGGATCGCGGATTCGGGGGGACCTGCACATGCTGTTGATCGGTGATCCGGGTACGGGCAAGTCGCAGATGCTGTCGTATATCAGGAATATTGCGCCCCGTTCCGTCTACACCTCGGGGAAAGGATCCAGTTCGGCCGGGCTCTGCGTAACCGGTGACACGCTACTCCACACCGCCGACGGATTCACACCGATCCGTGAACTGGCCGAGCCCCACCATCCCGAACCAGTTGCCACGGAGTCATCCAAATCAGCCGAATACGACCTCTACACGTTCGACCGGGCGAACGGTGAGATGACCCAGCGGACCAGTTCCCACGTCTGGCGCATGCCGGAGAAACAGTGTCGACGGATCGAGACGGCTCACGGGAAGGAACTGGAAACGTCGACGAATACGCCAGTCCTGGTCTGTGGTGACGATGGTATCGAATGGAGCGAGATGGCGGACATCGAGACCGGTGACTTCGTCGCCGTTCCCAAATACGACGATATCGACCGTTCGACGCCGTCGCCGCGGGCATTTTTCGAGTTCTCGACGGAGAAACTGAAGCCAACGGAAGAATCGGTCGCCTTCCTTCGGCAGCGCCTGCGTGAGCGGTTCGGTACCCTTCGGAATGCAGCCGCAGAACTGGAACTCACCGAAGATTTCATCTACGACTCGCTGTCGAATCGACACCTGCCACTCTCACGACTCGATCGAATACTCGACGCTATCGACGCCGACCGTTCGGACATCGACGTAGCGCGGTCGATGCTCGGTCACGGCAATAGTCACACAATCCCGGACTCGTTCGATGCGGACCTGATGTATCTTGTTGGTCTCGTGTTCGGCGACGGCGATATCATGGTGTCTCGTCGGGGCGGAAACCGTGGACACGTTCGCATCTCCAATAGTGACGAAGAGCTACTTCGAGAAGCCGAACGAATCGTCGAAGAGACGTTCGACAAATCGGTCGAGATTGAGCGGCAGGACGAACGCGTCCCCTGTGTTCGTATTCACAGCGCGACGATCGCTCGCTTCTTCCGGAATCTTGGGATGGAGAGCCCGAAAGGCGACCTCGGTCTCGATCCGCAGTTGACCACCGCCGAACACGCCGATGCGTTCCTCCGTGGCCTGTTCGACGCGGATGGATCGGTTTCCGCCCGCGACGATGGCGGGTCGAGTATTCAGTTTTCGACGATCAGCGACGAGTTCGCTCGCCAAGTCCAGTTGATGCTGGAGATGTACGGCGTACGAGCACGTCGGCGTGAACGCGACCGGCGTGGCACGTACGAACTGGAGAACGGGCACGAAATCGAGTCGAAGGCTGTACAGACACACCTGACGATGTACGGACAACACGTCGACACCTTCGCCGAACAGATCGGATTCGAATCGACGGCGAAGACGGCAGCCCTCCGTCAAATCGTCGGTGATGCGGAGCGGCGAGGCGAACGGCTCCCGGTGGGAAACGTGCTCGCGACCGCCGGCGGCCCGGCAGGTGCGTACTACCAGAACATCCGCCGTGGCGACAATCCGAGCCGGGAACGAGCGCGTGCGATGCTCGCGGAGCGTGACCTCGGTGCTGTTGAACCGAGTGTGCGTGAAGCCGTCGACGCATCCCTCGTGTGGGACAAAGTCGTTGATGCCGTCGATACAGGCACGAAAGAACTGTTCGACCTCACCGTCCCCGAGACGAACAACTTCGTCGGCAATGGTATTATCACCCACAACACGGCCGCAGCGGTTCGCGACGACTTCGGCGAGGGTCAGCAGTGGAGTCTCGAAGCCGGGGCGCTGGTGCTGGCCGATCAGGGCATCGCGGCTGTGGACGAACTCGATAAGATGCGGTGTGTGACCGGCGACACCCTCGTCCACCTCGCCGACGGGTCAATCCGCCGAATCGAGGAGCTTGCGCGGGACGCCGCGGAAACGGGATCGGTCGAAACACTGGACAACGGTCGGACGATCAGGGGGACTGACTTCGACGTGTGGACGATGGCCGACGACGGGCGAATCGTCTCGCGCCCGGTATCGGCCGTTCACGAGTACGAGGCACCCGACACGCTTACCGAAGTGCGACTGGAGACGGGCGAGCGTCTCACCGCGACGAACGATCATCCCTTCTTCGTCTTCGACGAAGGGGAGCGAGTCGAACGGGCGGCCAGCGAACTCTCGCCCGATGACTGGGTGTACGTGCCGCGAACGTTGTCACAGTCGGTAGCGGACGGCGGAAGCGTGACCGTCGACGCGAATCAGTCGATCCGGAGTCCCGAGATCACGCCCGCACTCGGTGCCGTCCTCGGCTATCTCTCCGGCGACGGGAACGTCTTCTACGACCGCGACCACGGGACCTACGGAATCAGGTTCACGAATACCGAGGCTGAGTTGCTTGCCGATTTCGAGCGCGTGTGTCGGAGTGCGTTCGATGCCGAACCGATACGGGCACCCAGCGAACAGCGGGCCGACGGCGTCGAGACGGTTCGAGTCTCCGGACGAGACGTTGCTGACACCGTCCTCGACGCGGGGATGAACCTGCAGGTGTACGACGGGAAAGCCTTCCCCAAACGGGTCGCCGACGGGTCCTCGGCAGTCAAAGCAGCCTTCGTCCGGGCGCTCGCCGACAGCGAGGGGACGGTCGACACCGAGACGGGGAACGTTCGCATCCACTCGGCGAGTTACGAACTGTTGCTCGGGACGAAGCAGTTGCTACTGGAGTTCGGCGTATCGAGCCAGATTCAGACACGGGAACGTGATAATCGGCGTGACCTGTATGTACTCACCATCACGGCCGCGGAGTCGCTCCGAGCGTTCGGGCGACAGATTGGGTTCGTACTCGACCGGAAGGCGTCGGCATTAGAAACCGTTCGAGCGGACGTCTCCGGTGACCGGACGATTATAGACGTGATACCGAACTGTGGGGAGCAACTCGCCACGCTCCGCGACTCGCTTCGGTTATATCAGCGCGAGTGTGGGATCAAGGCATCGACGTACTGCGCCTTCGAAAACGGGGATGCGAACGTCTCGCTCCGGCTGGGTCGAGAGATACTCGATGCGTTCGAGCGGCGGCGGCAGACGGCGACAACCGATGTGAACGAGTTACGGCCTGACACGGACTGGGAGCAAATCGAGGCGCTGATCGAGCGGTATCACGTCACTCAGTCGGAGTTGGCGTCACGAATCGACGGTCGAACGCAACAGGCAATCTCCCGCGACTGGGGAACCGAATCGCTTCGTTCGCGACTCATCGGCGCGCTTCGAGGCGTGCTTCGTGAGACCACACAGGCCGATCTCACACCGCTTCGCGAACTCGTCTACGGCGACGTGAAATGGCGCCGCGTCGCAGATGTTCGTGGCGTCGACCGAGAGGCCAACGACGTCTATCCGGATCGACTCGACTACGAACTGGCCGACCGGCTCGGCTGTGACGCGGCACAGGCGCTCGCACAGGGGCGGCGACTGCTCGCCAACGATCCCGCTCCCGAGACGTGGAACGAGCTTCGAGACGTGGTGGATCGATACGACATCGCGTTGACCGACTTGGCAAGAGATCTCGACGTCAGCGCGTCGACGCTCTCGCGCTGGAGCCGTGGTGTGGTCGAAACGGATCGGTTCGACGCCGTCCGTGAAGTGGCACTCGACCGCGTCCACGCCGTTCGAGCGGAGGTTCGTAACCTCGTCGAAGAGATCGACGACCGAACACGGGACCCCCGTGTCTACGACCTCACCGTCGACGGAACTCACAACTTCGTTGCGAACGGGATGGTCGTCCACAACTCCGAGGACCGATCCGCCATGCACCAGGCGCTCGAACAACAGGAGATTTCGATCTCCAAGGCCGGCATCAACGCCACGCTCAAATCCCGGTGTTCGCTGCTCGGCGCCGCGAACCCGAAGTACGGGCGCTTCGACCAGTACGAACCCATCGGCGAGCAGATCGACCTCGAACCCGCGCTCATCTCCCGGTTCGACCTAATATTCACCGTCACCGATCAGCCCGACCCCGACGAGGACGCGGCGCTGGCCGAACACATCCTGCAGACCAACTACGCGGGCGAACTCGAAACGCAGCGGACGCAGGTGTCGAACCCCGAGTTCACGCGCGAGGAGGTGGCGTCGGTCACCGACACGGTCGAACCCGCCATCGATCCCGACCTCCTGCGGAAGTACATCGCGTACGCGAAACGCACCTGCTTCCCGACGATGGCCGACGACGCCAAGGAGAGCATCCGCGACTTCTACGTCGACCTACGCGCGAAGGGCGCCGACGAGGACGCGCCGGTGCCCGTCACGGCCCGGAAACTGGAGGCACTGGTTCGACTCGCGGAGGCGAGCGCGCGGGTCCGACTCTCGGATACGGTCGAGCGTGAGGACGCCACCCGCGCGACCGACATCGTCCGCTCCTGTCTGCAGGACATTGGCGTCGACCCCGAGACGGGCGAGTTCGACGCCGACGTGATCGAGACGGGGACCTCCAAGAGCCAGCGCGACCGCATCAAGAGCATCAAGGACGTGATCGAGACGGTCGACGCCGAGTACGAGGGCGAGGCGGGGGCGCCGATCGACGCCATCGTGGAACGCGCCGAGGTGGAAGGCATCGACGAGGAGAAAGTGATGGACCAGATCGAGCAGTTGCGACGGAAGGGCGACCTGTACAGTCCGAAACAGGACCAGTACAAGGTGGTGTGATGGACCGTATCTCCGCGATACGCAACGTCGAAGAAGCGCTCCGGGCGTTCGAGGAGGGCGATGCCGACCTCGCGGCGACCGAGGAGCGAGTGCTGGCGACGCTTCGGACGTACGCCACGGAGTTCGACGGCGAGACGGCACTGACGGCGTACGTGGGCCGCGGTGCCGAGGCCGTCGAGGACGTGGTCGTGGTGGCGTCGTCGCGCGTCGAGGCCAGAGAGCGGATCGCCGATCACGCCGACGACCCGCCGGCGACGTTCGACGTGGAACCGGTGGGCTGACGCTGGCCTGCCGGTACCGGTAGCGTTACGTGATTCGTGTCGACATCTCACCGTGTTGCTACTCGTCGTCACGTACTCACGGGCCGCGCGAACGACGCTCCGCAACGTCCGTCGGAGTCACGAGTCGACGGTCGTCCGGCACCTGGGTCGGGCGGCGCTCCTGGAGGAGACGGAACTGGGCGCGTTTCTGGCACTCCGGCTCCGGGCAAAACACGGCGACGACGTACAGATCGAACGCACACAGCCGTTCAACGAGTTCGACGCCGTGCCGGAATCCGTCCGGGACGCGGCCGCGGCCTACGAGGACCGCGAGACGGCGAGTACCCCCTACGCCAAGTTCGCCGCGGGAACCGACCATCCCGATCCGGACGCGATGCGCGACACCAACCTGTAGACCAGCACCGACGGGCAGACGATGCACGTACAGATCGACGATCGGAGACGCGAGGGGCGAGCCATCGACCTGGCGGGGACGGACGTGTCCGCGTCGGCCGTCGTGCGAGCCATCGGTGGCGCGACGGAGCGCATTCGGATCGACTGTCAGCCCCCGAGCGACGCACACGAACACGTCGCCCGGCTCCCGCCGGAGACGTTCGACCGACGGGCGGCGCTCGCTGCCGCCGCACGGGCGCTGGGACACACGTCGTCATCGCAGTCGGCATTGGAGGCGGCGCGGAGCAAGCTGGCCGAGCTGTCGCCGCCGTCCGTCGACGTGGAGGCGGCGCGGCGGCGCGTCGCCGAAGCCGGGACGGCGGAGGAACGGCTGCGGGAGCGGGTCGCCGAACTACGGGGACGGCTGCAGGCGCGCCGGGAGACGGGCGCGGACGCGACGGCCGTCGAGGCGCAGTTGGACGAAGCGGTGCGCCGGCTGTCGGAGGCCGAAACCGAGCGCATCGCGGCCGAACAGGCGCTCGAACGGGCGGAGGAGGCGGCACGGGCGGCACGTGACCGACGCGATCGGCGCCTCGAACTCGAAGACCGAGTGGCGAATCTGGAGCGCGAGGTGCGGCGGGAGCTGGCGGGCGCGGTGTGGGAGCAGTTCCGCACGGCGCTCCGAGCGGTGCCGGGGGACGCGACGACGGAGGCGACGCCGGGGACGTACGAGGGCGACCGGTTGACGGCCGCGCTCGCGGTGGCCCGGATGACGCCTCTCCACGCGCCGGTCGTCGTCGACGGCTGTGGTCGCTTCGACGGGGCGGAATCGGTCGCGTCGACGCTCGACGCGCCAGTGATTTATATTGGGTGACGCGGCCACGCCCGGGCATGGAGTCAGACTGGTCAGTGACGCCGCTCGACGGCGGCGTGGTCCTGGTAACGGTCGACCTGCGAAACCCGTCACCGGTCGACCGTCGCGTCCGCGTGACGAACCGTCTGGACGGGCCCGTCCTCCCGCCGAAGCGGGCGGGCGTGCCCGAACCGGGGTGGGACGACGACGGGTTCGATGGCGTCGTTCCGGCTGACGGCCGCCGGAGCCTCGGCTACGCCTGCCCGGCACCGGCGAAACGGCCGCCGGTGTCGGTGACCGACGAGGGGCGCGACGATGGGGACGCGTCCGCGACGGCGGTGGACGCGATACGGGAACTCGACGATCCGCGACCGCCCATCGACGCGATTCCAGCGGGCCGTGGCGACGAGGCGGACGGTGCCCGCGAGGCGTCGGCAGCGGCAGAGACGGCCAGTGACACCACCATCCCGCCCGCGGTCGAGTCGTGGCTAACGGCAGTGGAGGAGCGGGTCGACCGCGGAGAACGACTGACGGCCGCGTCGGTCGAGACGGCGACGGCGGCGCTCGACGACGGCGAGGGGTCCGTGGCCGAACTGGCAGTGCGACTCGACGACGACGCGGTCGCACTGGAGGCGATTGCGGCGCGAGCAACGGCGCTCGCGGATCGAGCGGCGGCGACCGACGTACCGGTCGACGACCTCCGGAGGCTGGCGTGATCGTCGCCGTGGCGGGCGGAAAAGGCGGCGTCGGGAAGACGACGGTCGCCTACAACCTCGGTGCGGCGCTGGACGCCGTCGTCGTCGACGCCGACCTCGGGATGGCGGACTTACCCCGTGGACGGGGACCGGACCTGCACGACGTGCTCGCGGGAGGGGCGGCGTCGAGCGAAGCCATCCGCGGGGGCCCCGTGTCGCTCCTGCCGTGTGGGCGGTCACTGGCGGGGGCGCGCGCGGCGGACGTACGGAACCTGGCCGACACGCTCCGGCGGGTGGCCGACGAGGCGGGTGACGTGGTGGTGGACTGCCCGGCCGGCCTGCGGGCGGACGTTGGCGTGCCGCTAGCCGTTGCGGACGCGTGCGTGCTGGTGGCCTCGCCGCGGCGGTTCGCGCTGGCCGACGCGGTGCGGACGCGCGAACTCGCGCGCGAACTCGATACCGGATTGGTCGGTGTCGCCCTCAACCGGACGACTGCGGCCGACGATCCGCCCGTCGACGTGTTCCGGCGGGTGCTCGGCGCACCCATCTCGACGGTGCCGGCCGACCCGCGGGTTGGCCGCTCCGTCGAGGCGGAACGACCAGTCGTGACGACGGCGCCGGTGTCGGACGCGGCGGACGCGATTCGGTCGCTCGCGGATGGGGTTCGGCGGGCGAAACGCAGCCGCTGACGGCCGCGCCAGTCAGTCCTGTAACAGTCGATAGGTGTTGCGGACGGTGACGGGCGTGACGCCGGCCACGTCCGCGGCGGCTTGCTGGGTGAGCGACGCGTCGGCGTCGCGGGCGGCCGTGTAGAGACAGGCCGCGGCGACGCCGCTGGGATTTCGGCCGGCAGTCTCGCCCGACTCGCGGAGACGGCGGGCGTACGTCTCGGCCGTCCGGCGGACGGCGTCGCTCACGTCGAGTTCGCTCGCGTAGCGGGGGACGTACTCGACGGGGTGGATCGGTCCAGTCGGGAGGTCGAGCTCCCGGTTCAGCGCGCGGTAGGCCGCCCGGTGTTCGTCTTCGGTGGCCTTCGCGGTGTCGACGACTTCCTCGACGGTCCGGGAGACGGAACACGTCCGGCAGGTGGCGTACACCGTCGCGGCGGCGAATCCCTCCAGCGAGCGCCCGCGGAGCAGGTCGGCTTCCTGTGCCGTTCGGAACAGCGAACACGCCGCCTCGCGGACGTGTTTCGGGAGCGACAGCGAGCCGACCAGCCGCCGAATCTCCGTGAACGCGTACACCTGATTGCGTTCCCGCTTCGTCGAAATCCGTGCCCGGTTGTGCTGAGTTCGCATACGCGACAGCCGTCGTCGTTTGCGGCCTTTCACGCGCGTCGCCCGCCCGATGTCGGTCGAGAGACCGCGGTCGTGACGCGACTGGGTTAGCGGCGCCCCCGTCCGCTCGGGGCTCGTCTCGTCGTCGGCGAAGGACCGCCACTCGGGGCCGTGATCGATCCGGTACTCGTCGACGACGAGTCCGCACTGCCCACAGACCGTCTCGGTTCCTTCGGTGTTCAGTCGACCACTACACTCCGGACACTCGACCGCACGTGCCTGACTCATCACAGTCGAAAGTTGGTCCCGATGGAGTATTTAAACGCGGGCGAGAACGGGGTGAATCGCCGCCACGGACCGCGAAGAGCATACCGGTAACCGGTACGTTCTCGCCGCCGAGCCCGGTTTCGGGCCAAGTTTTTACACGGAGCGGGTTGGCACTGTGTGACGATGGGCCTGTCGGACATCGCCGCGGGGATCGAGATACGCGACCGCCAGCGTGATCGAGGAGTGCCGACCGTGGACGCGACGGGCGGGAATCTGGTCGACCGCCTCGACGCGCACGCGGCGGTGCTCCCGTGCACTCCCGAAGCGGCGGCGGCGGTCGTCGAGACGTACGCCGCGGGGACGAGCGTCGGCGACTGCGCCCGTGAGGCGGGCATCGCCCCGATGACGGCCGCCAAACTCCTCCATCGGTGTGGCATCACGGGACTGTCACCGCTGGCACCGACGGCTCGGGATCTCGTCCGTGACTGGCTGGACGGTGAGCTCCCGCGCTCCGAAGCCGTCGAACTCGTCGGCGCCGACGAGGCGGAGTTCGCGCTGGCGGCGTACGTCGAGACACACGATGCCGACCCCGAACTGGCCGACGCCGTCGCGGGTGTCCTCGAACCCGAGTCGAGCGCGACGGTCGCCAAACGCGACGCGCTGGCCGAGACGATGAGTTCGGTCGACGACCTGCGGTAGCGGCGGAAGTCTACACCGACGGTGTCGGTCCCCGTCGCCCGACGAACCGATTATCCCTGTCGCCGACCAAGCAGCGCCATGCTCGAACCCGGCGATTCGGCCCCGAACGTGACGGCGCACAATCAGCACGGCGAGACGGTCGCGCCCGACTTCGTCGCGCCGACGGTCGTCTACTTCTACCCCCGGGACTTCACCGGGGGCTGTACCATCGAGGCCAGCGAGTTTCAGGCGACACTCCCGGAGTTTCGCGAACTCGACGTCACCGTCTACGGCGTCTCGACGGACGACGTGGACACCCACGCCGACTTCGCCGACGAGGAAGGGCTCCTGTTCGACCTGCTCGCCGATCCGGATGGGTCGGTCGCGACGGCGTTCGGCGTCTCGACTGACGGCGGCGCGGCCGACCGGGCGACGTTCCTCCTCGCGGACGGCGAAGTCGTGGCGGCGTACGGTGGCGTCGAGCCGGCCGGGCACGCCCGCGAGGTGCTGACCGACGCGCGGAGCGAGTTCGTGGTCGGCGGCTGACTACGGCCCATTAGTCCGGCCGGCCGCGACGGTCGACGGGGTGGTCGTCGACAGCGCGACGCGCGTCCGGAGCGTGCGCACGCCGAAGACGGCGGCAGCCGCGGCAACGGCGACCACGACCGTCGGCAGCGGGTGGCTGATCGCCCAGATCGTGGCGGTCACGCCGGCGGCCAACAGCAGGCTACCGGTCACACTGCACGTGTGCGGGCGGGAGCGATACGGCTGTCTCTGTGGGGTGTGATCGAACATCGGTGGCGGGGAGTGAGGCGGTCGAACGACCGTACGATCGGGGAGCCCCGCCGGAGGGCAAAACCTCGCGACTGGACTCGCGCTCAGTCGAGAATGTGGAGGGTCATTGCATTCCTGGCAACTGAACGAAACGTCTTAACTGTTTTTCGAGTCGTGGTACCGTTGCGCACGCTATCGCGAGACGAAGTCGCCGACGGAGTCGAGCAGACCGTGGCCGTCGGCGGTCGACGGGACGACGTCGAAGACGACGCCAGCGACGTCGGCGACAGCCGTCGCCATCGAGCGGTCGGTCAGACAGGTCGGGGCGGCCGTCACGTCGGCGGTGGTTTCCGGCACCGCCGCGTCGGCGACGGCGAGTTCCCCGCGCGTCGTCACGACGGCGTCGACGACGGCGCCGTCTGCCGGAGGGCGCGACGCTTTCTCGCTGTTACCGGACCCCGTCCGGTTGCCCGTGGAGCCGTGCTCCACGCTGTCACCGGGCTCTGCCCGGTTGCTCGTCGAACCACGTTCGACGCTGTCACCGGACCCCGTCCGGTTGCCCGTGGAACTATGTTCCACGCTGTCGACGGCGTCGCCGTCTGTCCGAGCCGCCTCGCTACCGACGCCGAGGTCGTCGAGACGGCCGGTCGTCCGCTGGATGGCGTCGCGCCCGCGGGTCGTCGCCGGGGCGACGACGACGGTCCGGGCCGTCGCGTTCACCGCCGCGACCGACTGGTTGGCGGCCACGGGCGGCGTGTCGACGAGGACGTGATCGAACGTCTCGGCCGCGGTGGCAATGCGCGATTCGAGCGCCTGCGCGGCTGCGGGCGACTTCGCGCGCGCGAGGCGTTCGAACGGCGCGGCTGCGGGACAGCACGCCAGCCGTCCCGATTCGGCGTCGAGGGGAACGTCGATGAGTCCCGCCGAGAGGGGCGCGGCGCGTTCGTCGGTGAGGAGCGTCGTCAGGTCCGGATCGATCCGTCCGGGAAGGTAGTCGGCCAGTCCCTGCGTCGCGAACGCGGCGTCGAGGACGACCACGTCCCGCCCGTCGTTCGCGAGGAGTGCGCCGAGTTCGACCGTCAGCCGAGTGGTGCCCGCCCCGCCGACCGCACCGATCAGCGACGCCGTCGTACCGTCACTCATGCGACGTGATGGCGGCGGCCGAGGATTAAAAACCTCGGTCGGTGCCACCACGGACCGGACCCACCTCCCGGCAGCGGACGGCCGTATACGTATCAGAAATATGGTTAATAGAGGCGAACACGGATGAACAATCGTGCACGACTGGCGGCGTGAGAAAGATACCGAACGGGCGTTAAATCGCTCTTTAACCCTATATATCGACATTTGGGAATCGTACTCGATCACCGTAGACACGGTCGTACCTCATCGATCACGACATATCATATTGCAGAAACATTTATGCATCTGGCAGTTGACAGACTGGACGTGATGAGCGCGACCCAGTTCGACACGACCGACGCTATCGACGTTCCGAACGACCTCACCTCCGCCGAATCGAAGCTCGTCTACCTGTTCCTCACTGCCTCGGACGGGGCTACGATGGAGGAACTCCACGACGCACTCGACATCCGCAAAATTTCGCTGTTTCCGGTCCTCCGAACGCTGACCGAACGGAACGTCGTCATCCGCGAGGGATCGACTTACGTACCGAGCGCGGCGTAGTGCACCGTACGTAGCGTCCGTCGGACGCGAGGACTGGTTGCGCGGCGGCTGTTATTCGGATACGGGCGCGTGTAACGGAGTACGCTCCCACCGGGTGGTGGAAGCGTCGACCATCGACGAAAAGGGTAGCATGTCCCAGGCGACGATCCTGAAGACTGACCGGCTCGTGCGGCTGTGGCGACAGCGTTGAGTCGGGAAAGTCGCGTTGCGGTGTGTTCGTACCTCGATCACCTCGTCTACCGAAGTGGACGCCATCGCAGTATATATGTCTTTAGTTAGTTGTCCTAGTACACTTTTATCGTATAATCCGACATAAGACGAGGAATTTGGAATTCTTCTGTAGAGTCAGGCAATTTTTTGTCCACAGGCAGCAGGCGCGACACCGGCAGTCGGCGCGCGGACCGACGGCTCCGGGCGGGCGAACGCGACGGCCCGGCGTCAGTCGACACGGATGGCCTCGGCCACGTCGCCGAGTTCGTCGTCGTCGACGTCCGGCGGGTTCTCGATCAGTGCGTGGATGGGTCGCCCACCGTCTGCCTCGGAGCGAGGGACGATGTGGGCGTGGACGTGGGGCACTTCCTGTCCGGCGGCGGTGCCGTTGTTGAACGCGATGGTCGTCGCCTCGGCGTCGACGGCGTCCTCGACGCGGCCGGTCAGGTCGCGGACCGCGGCGAACACGTCCTCGGCCAGCGCCGCGGGCAGGTCGTTGACGCGTTCGTGGTGGGCCTTCGGGATGACGAGCGTGTGCCCGCGCGCCAGCGGATTGGCGTCGAGGAAGGCCAGCACGGTGTCGTCTTCGTACACGGTGTAACTGGGAATGTCGCCGTCGACGATGGAACAGAAGATGCAGTCGCTCATACCTGTGTGATCGTTATCTGATCTCAAAAACGTCCCGGAGACGGCGAAGCCGACTCGGTCGGGATCGAGAACGAGGGCGTCGGGTCGGACATCGCTCAGAGCGCGTCGGCGACGACGGGCGCAACCGAGGTGGCGGTCACGTCACGCTCCACCGTGTCCGTGGCGTAGATGGCCGTCACGCCCGCGCGTTCGAGTTTCGTCCGCGCGTTCCGGGCGAACAGCGGATGGATGCAGGTGACAAAGACCGCGTCCGCGTTCCGGTCGTGGAGGACGCCGATCGACTCGCTCATCGTCGATCCGGTGGCGACGATGTCGTCGACGACCACCACGTCCCGCCCGTCGACGTCGGCGTCGCTCGGCGTGATCTCCACCTCGGTCCCGGAGTGGCGCACCTTCTCGAAGTAGTCCACGTCGCCGCGGCCGTACGCGTCGCAGGCCGACTCCGCGAGGTCGATAGCGCCCGCGTCGGGCGAGAGAAAGAGCGGGTCAGTCAAGCCGACGGGGAGTGGATCGGCCAACGTCGCCGCCGCGTCGAGGACCGTACAGGGGACATCGAAGAAGTCGGTCACCGAGGCTTCGTGCGGGTTGACGAGGACGACCCGGTCGGTGCCGGTCGAGACGGCGCGGGCCATCGCCCGGGCGGAGACGGGCTGCCCCGCCTCGAAGGCGCGCTCCTGTCGGCCGTAGCCCATGTACGGAAGAACGGTCACCACCTCGTCGACGCCGGCCTCCCTGACCGCGTCCTGTAACTGGAGGAGTTCGACGTGGGCGGCGTCGGTCGTCGTCGCCGCGACGACGACTGCGCGGTCGACGCCATCCGGGACGTCGACCGACGCCATCAGTTCGCCGTCCGGGAATCGCTCGTAGTCGACGGCGGCGAGCGAACCTCCCGTCTCGGCGGCCAGCGCCGCACCGAGCGCCTGCGACTCCGAACCGGGGACGATCATACGAGTGGGTCGACGGCCGCCCCGAAAACCGTTTCCGTTATAGTAGCGATTGAAAGTCGTCGCACAGCCGATCGCACGCTGTCCTGCGATCGGCTGTGCAAACAGTTTCAATCGCTACTATAGGTCTGCACCGCCAGCCGCGACACGCCCGTAACGCCCAGTGCGCGCGTGCGCCACCCGTCGCCCGCGTCCGCGAGCAACGTCCCGTCGGCCGTCACGGCCACCGTCGCCGTCCCGGTGAAGGCCACGTCGGCGATGCCGTCGACCGGGGTCTCGACCGGTCGCCAGTCCCCGACGGCCACGCGGGCGAACAGTCCGGCCTCGCCGACGGCGTGAGCGCGGTCGTCGTCGGCATCGGCGCCGACGACGGAGAACGAACCGCTCACGTCGTCCATCCAGCCGTTGCCGAGACGGTAGAGGCCGTCGCTGGTCGCCGCGAGCGGCATTCCCCGACCGTGAACGTCGTAGACGCTGCCGAGGCCGACCGACCGCAGGCCGTCGTCGACGACCTGGTGGACGCCGCTCTCGGCGGCGATCATGCCGCCGTCGACGGCCCGGGGCGTGTCGACCTCGCCGAGTGTCGTCCACGTGTCGTCGAGACGGGCGACCCGCCCGTCCGGGGCGGCCGCGAGGAGCGTCTCGCCGTCGAAGCCGACGGCGGCGGCGGGGCCGAAGTCGGTCGGGTCGTAGTCGCCCACGAGCACGTCCGACTCGGTGGCGACGGCGCGGCGGTTGGCGGTGGCGGCCACGTCGCGGACGGCCGTCCGGTGGTCGATCCCGAACTCGCCGACGCGATCGTCGGAGAGCGACGCGACGACCAGCCCCTGCTCGGCGGCGATCAGCACCTCGTCGGCCCCCGTCCGGTCGGCGTAGACGCGCTTCTCGTCGATCGTCAGGTCGTGGTCCATACGGATACTCCGGGACCGGTCCTCAAAAACGATTCAGTCGTCGGCCGGGAGCGTGCGTCGCTCGCGCACGTAGTCGGTGAAGTTGTCGAATAGGCGCTTGGTCCGACAGGCGGCGGCGTAGTTGTCGTCGTGGATGCCGTCGAGAACGGCCCGGATGCGCTCCTCGGGGAGATCCTTCCCCGTCGTGACCCGTTCGGCGCTTCCCTGGTCGTACTCGGGGTGGAACTGCACGCCCCAGCAGTCGCCGTGGCGGAAGGCCTGCACGCCGCGGTCGTTCTCGGCGAGGAGGGTCGCGCCGGGCGGCAGGTCGACCACCCGATCCGAGTGCGTCTCGAAGGCGAGGAAGGGGGCGTCGAGGCCGTCGAGGAGAGGGTCGCCGTCCGCGGCGGCAGTGGGGCGGATTTCGCGGTAGCCGAGTTCGATGTCGTCCATCGCGTCGACCCGGCCACCGAGCGCCGCCGCGAGCACCTGGTGGCCGTAACAGACGCCGAGAACGGGCAGGCCGCGGTCGGCCGCCCGCGCCACCCAGTCGGTCAGATCGTCGATCCACCCCTCGTCCCAGTAGACGGAGGAGCGCGATCCGGTCACGACGACGCCGTCGTAGTCGAAATTCGGGGGTAACTCGCCGGCCGTCACGTCGAACTCCGCGAGGGCGGCGTCCAGTTCCCGGCGGAAGTTCCGGCGCGTGTGGTCGGTGCCGTGCGAGGCGTCCAGCAGGGCGAGCCGCAGGGTCATCACTCCCACCAGGCCGTCGAGGAGTTAATCCCTTACGCCGACTCGAAGAAGCCAAACAGTCGGTCGTTCACCTCGCGGGAGCGTTCGACCCCGATCAGGTGCCCGCCGTCCAACTCGACGAACTCTCCCCGCGGCAGGTTCTCGGCCAGTCGGCGGCCGTAGTCGAGCGGCCAGACCGCGTCGTCGCGGCCGTGGAGCACGAGCGCCGGACAGTCCACCTCGTACAGGCGGTCGGTGACGTCGAACGCCCCGACGGCGGCGGCCTGTGCGTCCCACGCCTCGCGGGTGGCGTCCTCGGCGGCGCGCCACTCGACGATCCGCTCGACGTCGGCGGGGTGGGCGTCCAGAAAGTCCCGGGAGAGCGCGGCCGCGAGCGACGACGCCAGTTCGTCCGGGTCGGACGGCGACCCGAAGAGCGGGTCGAGCGACAGGTCGGCACCCGCGGGCGCGGTGCCGAGGAGGGCGAGCGACTCGGGGCGGGTCGAGACCCGCGCGAGTTCGAGCGCGACCATCCCGCCAAGCCCCGCGCCGACGACGTGGACGTTGCGACGGCCGTGATCGTCGAGCACCGCCTGCACGTCGGCGACGAAGTCGTCGACGGCGTACGGGCCGGGCGGCGCGTCGGAGCGACCGACCCCCCGGAGGTCAGTCACGAGCGTCTCGAACGGCCCCGTCAAGCCGGCGTGTTGCCAGCCCCACTGCCAGGCGCCGTACCCCACGTCGCCCAGGAAGATCACCGTCTCGCCCTCATCGGCTGGCCGATTGCTCGTGGAACTACGTTCCACGCCGTCGCCGTCGGGTTCGTAGTAGAGCGACACGGCTCCGTTCGATGCGGTCGGCATAGCTGACCCTACGCCCGCGAGACAGTAGGTAGTGTCGGAACCGGTCTCACGCTGTCGGCTGTAACTGCTTCGAGATATCAGTACACGCGCGCGACCAAGAGAACCAGCCCGATCACGGTGGCCCCGAAGCCGATGAAAAACAGGCCGCCGGTGTAGGCCAGCGACGGTAGGTCGATGGGACTCGCCCCGCTCAGGAGATCCAGGATCGTCACCTCCCGGAACAGTGACTGTCCGGGGATGGAGACGCTCGTGAGCGCCGCGATACCGACGACGAGGAGTCCAGCCACGGTGAGGACCGACGCGCTCGAGACACGGGACGACGACTTCACACTGGCTGTGCTGCAGTCTGGCATATGAACCTTCGTACGAGAACTTCAGTTGTGATACTCGCGGCCCGATGTCGACCGACGGAGGCACCGGCTGCGTCGGGTGCAGAACTCAGCGCCGAGAATGGAGTCAGGCGCTCTCGATCGCTCGGATGACGTCGGGCGCGTCGTCGAGGGCGTCGTCGAGGGCGTCCACGTCGGGACCGCCACCCTGGGCGAAGTCGGGGGGCCCGCCGCCGCCGCCACCGACCGCCGCGGCGAGGCGGCCCACTACCTCTCCGGCGTTGATGTCGACGCCGTCGGGGACGCCGACGACGAACTGCGCGCTCCCACCTCGTGCGCTTCCGAGGACGGCCACCGATCCCTCGTCGACGATGGCGTTGGCGGTGGCACGAAGTTCGTCGGCGTCGGCGTCCATCCGCCGGACGACGGCGGTGACACCCTCGGCGACCTCGACCTCGTCGGCGTCGGCCGCGGCCGCCCGCACCTCCGCGAGTTCCTCCTTGAGGCGGTCGATCCGTTTCCCCCGCTCTTTCCACTCCTCGAAGAAGCGCTCGGCCGTCTCGGGCACCGACTCGGGCGATACGTCGAGGACGTCCGCCGCGTCGTAGAGGGCGTCCTCGGTTCGCTGGGTCGCCTCGATGGCGGCCTCGCCCGCCGCGAAGACGATGCGTTCGACGCCGTCCTGGATCGGCTCCGTCTTCAGAATCTTGATCGCGCCGATGTCACCCGTCCGGGAGACGTGCGTGCCGGCACACGCCTGCACGTCGTCCTCGACGTGGATGAGTCGGATCTGCTGGCCCGGGGGGACGCCACCCTGGTACAGGTCGAAGCCGTGTGTCGCCTCCGCCTCGTGGCGGTCCGGCCACTCCTGCGTGACCGGACGGTTGTCCCGCACCACCTCGTTGGCGACGCGTTCGATCTCCTTGACCTCCTCGCGCGTGATGCGTCGGAAGTGGCGCACGTCGAGGCGGGACTGCTCCGTGCCTTTCTGGGCGCCGGCCTGCCGGACGTGTTCGCCGAGCACCTTCCGGGCGGCGTAGCCGATGACGTGGGTCGCGGTGTGGTGGCGCATCAGGCTGAACCGGCGCTCGGCGTCGATCCGCCCGCGGACGAACTCGCCCTTGCCGGGGTTGCCGTCGGTCCGGTGGAGGATCACCCCGTCGCGGCGCTGGACGTCGGTCACTTCGACCGTCGTCTCGTCGGTCGAAAGCATGCCCGTGTCGGCGGGCTGGCCGCCGCCTTCGGGGTAGAACATCGTCTGGTCGAGCACCACGTCGTAGCCGTCCTCGCGTTCGAACACGTCGAGGACGACGGCCTCGAACTCCGTCCGCTCCTGGTCGTCGTAGAACAGCCGGTCGGTCTCCGGGAGGTCGTCGAGTCGGTCGTCGCGCTCGCTCGCAGCCTCGCTTGCGCCCTCCCCCTCGTGGCGGGCGGCGACCAGCCCGTAGAAGTCGTCGGGGACGTCCACCGCCGCACCGTAGTCCCGGGCGATGTCCGCGACCATGTCCGGCTGGATGCCGTGGGAGTCGTAGAGTTCGATCAGCGTCTCGCGAGGGATGGGTTCGCCGCGCTCGGCGTACTCCTCCGCGATGCTCTCGACTTTCCGACGCCCGCGTTCGAGCGTCCGGCGGTACTTCTCCTCTTCCGTGCGCACCATGTCGCGGATCGTATCGCGGTTGGTGTAGCCGAGACGATCGGCCTGCATGTCGACGAGTTCGTCGAGCGGTGCGTCGATATCCAACCCGTCGACGAGGCGTTTGGTCCGCCGGAGCACCATCCGTGCCAGATAGCCCGTCCCGACGTTGGAGGGGACGATCCCGTCGCCGAGCATATAGGCGAGGGTTCGGCAGTGGTCCGCGATGGCGTAGATGTCTTCGAGAGGTTCGAGCAGGTCCGTGAGGCGCTCGGGATCGACGCCGAGTTCCTCGGCCACCGCCGCCCGGGCGGACGCCAGATCCTCGACCTCGTCGATGTCGAGATAGCCCGAGAGCCGGGCGGCCTCACGGATGAGGTCCTCCTCTTCGGCGGAGTGGTCGATCCCCGCGTGATCCATCAGGAAGTCGATCATCTCGGGGTAGATCGCCTCGTAGACGGTGGCCGTCCCCTGACTCATCCACGTCCACCGCTCCAGCCCGTAGCCCGTGTCGACGATGTACGTATCCATCGGGCTGTAGCGGTTGCCGTCTTTCATCTCGTACTCGCCGTCGGGGTCCTGTTCCATCGACATGAAGACGAGCGTGGCGAGTTCGAGGCCGCGGTAGATCACCTCGAACGCCGGGCCGGCGTTACCGCCGCCGACCCACGGGTCCTCGATGTAGACGACATCGTCGGGGTCGACGCCCATGTGCTCGAAAAAGGCGTCGCAGTACTCGACCGTCTCGTCCTTCCAGTACACCTCCCCCTCGTAGGCGTAGTCGTCTTCGGCGTCCTCGCGGGTGTTGAACGCGTGGTGGGCCATCATCTCGAAGGCCATCGTATGCCGACCGGTCTTGCCAACGTTGTCGATGTCCTGCATCCGGATGCAGGGCTGGCTGATCGTCAGGGGGTTCGCGGGCGGTGGCGTCTCGCCGGACGTGACCAGCGGCTGGAAGTCGTAGATGGACGCCTGCGTCAGGAGCACGTCGTCCCGCCAGCGGTTTGCCGCGACGGGGTACGGGTCGATGCGCTCGTGGTCGTGATCCTCGAAGAACGACAGGAACGCCTCGCGCATCTCCTCCAGCGAGTACGCCTCGTCGAAGCCCGGATTGCCGATGAACGTGTAGTCGTCACAGGGCGGCTCGCCGCAGGTGTCGCGCTCGATACGCGACCAGAAGTGGGCGCCACAGGCGGCACACTCCTGCCGTGTGAAGCCCTCGTCCTCGAAGTAGTCGAGACGATAGGCGTCTTCGAGTTCGCTCATTACACCCTCTTTGGCCCGTCTCCGCCTAAAACAGTTCCGGGAACGCTCGTCTCGGCCAATTTCGACGCCCGCAGGGGGATGCCGGCTCCGGAGTGGACGACGTATGACGCTAGCCCGCCGACGGTGTTCGGCGCCGACTGGACCAGCGGGTGCTCGGCCGTCCTCGGCGTCCTGCCCGGGGGCCGGAGCGTCGACGACCGACAGGTGGTCGTCCCTCCGGGCGACGAGGAGTGACGGCTCACTCCGCTTCTAGCGCCAGCGCCGCCAGCATCGCCTCCAACTGCACCCGCTCGTTCGCCCCCTCGGTGATCCGGTAGTCGGCCTCGCCGAGTCGCTCCATCAGCTGGACAGTCTGGCGGTCGTCGAGGTCGAACTCCCACGCGGACCGGTGGAGCTGGTCGATCACGTCACCGCCGGCCATCCCCGAGTCGACGAGGAGCGTTTCGAGCGTCGAGCGTGCGCGGGGGAAGTCGCCCTCGATGGCCGCCTCGACCATGGACTCGATTTCCTCGGGGCGGGCGGTACTCGTCACCAGATACACAGCTTCGTCGTCGACGACGTCGCCCGTCGTCGCCGCCGCCTGGAGCGTGTTGATCACGCGCCGCATGTCGCCACCGGCGGCGTAGACGAGGGCGTCGAGGCCGTCCTCCGTCATCTCGATGCCTTCGGCCTCGGCGATTTCGCGCGCCTGCGCCGCGATGGCCTCGTCCGGCAGCGGCGAGAAGCGGAAGACGGCACAGCGGGACTGGATCGGGTCGATGATCCGACTGGAGTAGTTACACGAGAGGATAAAGCGGGTGTTGTCCGCGAACTGCTCCATCGTGCGGCGGAGGGCTGACTGGGCGTCGGAGGTATTGTGAGTCAGAATCCCGTTGGCGAGCATGAAGTTCGGCGTTCCCTGCATGCTGATATTGTAGGCTTTTCCGCGGTGACTGTGTTCGATGCGGCTGACTCCGACCGTCTGGACCGTCTTGAGGCCACCGTCAGAGAGGACCGCCGGCTCGAACTCGGTACGTTCGTAGTGTTCGTGATTCGGGAGGTCACCGTCGCCGATGACGACGAACGTGTATTCGTCACCGTAGGTGTCGAGGAACTCCTCCACTTTCTCCGTCTGGCCCCACAGTTCGGCGACGCCTTTGACTTCGATGACGGTATCATCGACTAGGAAATCCGGGTGATACACCGATTCGGACAGTTCGAACGACGGTTCGTATTCGTAGTCGATTCCCGCGTCCTGTAACGCGGTCGCGACTTCGTACTCCCAGTCCGACCGAACGAGGTGGCCGAGTTCCTCGCTGTGTCTGACGTTACCACCCGTAGGTTCGTGGCCTTGGAGTGCGTCCGAGACCTTCTGTGCGACCTCGGGATCACGCATCGGGTTATCCTCTCCGCTGATATCACAGACCGGGTAGTCGGTGTTCTCAACCCGCTTCCTGATCATCGTCGCCTTCTCTTCATCGTCGAGGGACGCCCACCACTCGGCGGAAGAGTTCCTGATTTCCTCCTTTACCTGCTCGGGATCGGCATCGACGACCCACTCTTCCCACGGAGTTTCGGAGCGCATCTCGCTGATCGTTTCGCGGACCCGTTCGACCGTCTCCTCGTCCATCTCCCAGACGTGAACCCCGTGGAACTCTCCCCCGTGGTTCGGGTTGTTTTCGCCCGAAAACCGCCCGTCTGAAAGTTTCTCGACGATCTTCCGTCGGCGCTCGTCCGACCACGTCGTCCCGTACATCGGGTTCTTTTCGCCACGCATATCGCGGCTGTGTCCCTCGTCCTTGCAGTCGACCGAGCAGAACCGGCCCGCAGTCCAGGTGTCACAGATTTCACACCGCGACACGCCGATATCGTCTTTGAAATCCGCGATTTCGTCCCCCGGAGATAGGTCACGGAGCTCCTTCTCAACGAGCCGGCCGTCCTCGTCAACGACAAAGAAGGGGTGAGTCAGACTCGCTAGTATCGTGCGGCCATCCTCAAGCTCGATTTCGAAGAAATCCGCGACGCCGGAGTCGACGAGCGTCCCTTTGTCAGACTGGATCTCGTTCGTCTCGAAATCGACTGACGGGATCGGATCACCGTCTTCGCTAACTTCCTCGATTGGCTTCACCTCCGGGTTCGATGGGTATCCGGTGACGACTTCGGTCCCGGGCGGCACGCACAGCGAGTCCGCCTCGTCGAGAAAGATCACCCGGTAGTCGAAGCCGCCGAAACTCGACCGCGCGAAGTTCTTGATCCGGTCGCGCACCACGTCGATGCCGCGCTGGTCGGAGGCGTTGAGTTCGAGGAAGTTGCCCCGCCAGTCGTCGCCGTACACCTCGCGGGCGATGGCCGTGGCGCAGGTGGTGTTGTGCATCACCGACGGCACGCCACCGGCGACGTAGTTGTGGGTTCCGGGGACGGTGAGGTCGTAGACCCGACGTGGTTCGTCGACCGGGTCGATCGATTCGACCTCGTCGAAGTAGAGGTCAGCGTCCGCAAGCGTGTGTAACGTCGCGAGCGCGTCGAGAACCTCCGCGGACGGAAGTCCGGAGGCGATAGACCGAACGCGCTCCGCGATGGTTCGGAATCGCGTCAGCGATCCGAGGTCGTTGCCGCCGTCGAGCAGGCTCTGTACGTCCGTCCCGTGCATGTCCGTTCCGTCCGCGACATGCGCGTAGGGAACGCCCAGCGTCTCGATGGCGTTCCGGAGCGTCGCTCGAGCGTGCTCGACATCGACGTCGATGTCGTCCTCGTGAAGCTGATCGAGAAGCTCGATCGTTCGGTCGCTGCCAGGCGTACGGCGGCCGTCTGCGTACTCTAACAGTCGGTCGGATCGGACGCCGACCTGCTCGGCGAGGGTTCGTCGCGTCTCGATTGGCTCCAGTTCGTCGCGCGTACCGACCCACATCGCGGGTATCGCCGCGACTGCATCAAGGTCCGAAGCGAGTTCGTCGATCCGTTCGAGCGTCCGCTGCGCGTCGTCGAGACGCGCCGTCGCCGCGTCGACAAGGGTGTCGGCACAGTCGAGATACCGCTCGCGGCCGGGGGATTCGGGATTCAGACTGTCGGTGACGTAGTCGCTTTTCGTCAGGTAGAGCCGCTCACAGAGCGTATCGACGGCGGCCTGTGTCGGCACCGTATCGTCGTTCGGATTCGGGTCGCGGGCGGCGTTGGCTTCGAGCCGGTCCGCCTTCTCGTCGATACTGAACCCGACGCAGTCGGCGAACCATGCGAGATGTCGGGCGCTAGAGATGTGCAGCGTGTGATACGTCCGTTCGATTCCCGAGCCGTTCGTCGGCGACTTCCGCTCGCGCTTGCGTCGGCTCGGAATACCGAATCCCGAGAGCAAGTACGAGAGGAGCGTGATGAGATGTTCGTCCTTCTGTGTCAACTCGATGATCCCGTGTTCGGTGACGTGCGCCTCGGCGTCGAAGACGGCACGGAGGAACGCCGCCCGACTCGCCTCGTCGGCGCGGACGAGCGCGGAACCGATGCCGTCCGTCCCGGCGACGACGTCGAAACAGGCTTCGAGGAAATGCGTCAGCGTCCGCGTGTGAAGCTCGCGGTACGGAACGCTGTCCTGTGTTCCCCGCCGCGGTTCGAGATCGAATACCGACTCGGCGGCGGCTTCGAACCGATTGAGCAGGCCGTCGTCCACGTTGTAGAACTTCACCCGACCGCCGTCGATCTGAGCCTCGCTCACGGCCAGTCCGACGAAGGACGCCAGCGTCGGCGTGAGTTCCCACGGCGGCGTGATCGGGTCGGAACGCTGGTTGTTCCGGGTGACGTACTGAACGGCGGTGACGTGCGTGCGCAGTTCGTCGCGGGAAACGTCGAGACTGCGGAGGTACGACAGCGAGCAGACGGTGCTCGGTTCGTCCAGCGCAACGTCGAGATTCCGTCGGTACGACCGGACAGTCTTCTTCGGAGTGCCGGCGGCGTCCGCGATAGCGGCATCCGACTCCTCACGTCGGAAGCCGGCGACCACGCGCTTCTTTTTGCCGACGTAGTTCTCCTCGGCCGGGATGTCGTGGTCGGCGGCGAACGCCTCCGTGACGTGAACGAGGGTTCGGTCACCGTCCATCGCGTCGATCCAGTCGAGGCGACCGTCGCCCTCGGGAAGCGGCGTTCGGCGGGGACGGACGACACGGGTCCCGGCGGTGAGGTCACCAGCACGCACCCACTCCAGCCCATCGTGAGCCACGGTCAGAAGTCTATGTTCCGGCGTCACGGTCAGGTCGTTTCCGTCCCGCGTCGTGACACGGACGAGGTCGTCCGTCGTCTTTCCGAAGACGTGCGATGGTGTCGTGAATTCGAACGCCCCATCGTCGCCGAACGTCAGCACTTCCAACCCCGCGTCCGGCTCTTCGAACCCGTCCACCTCACCGACGACGTCACCAATTCGCTCGACACCACGGTTCGTCAGGACCGGCGTCTCGCCGGTTACGCACTTGCCGACCCCAGCCGGTCCGGAAAACAGGAGGTGCGGCAGGTCTTCTTGATCGATGTAGCTCCGCAGGCGGTCGACGATGTCGTCCTGTCCTTTCACGTCGTCGAGGGTCTCCGGGCGGTACTTCTCGATCCAGATCTCCCGTCCCGTCTCCCCCTCGGCCTCGCTCATACCGTATGGAGGGCGCGGGTCGCACATAAACGCCCCGAGACAGCCATACCCGACGGTTTAATTTCGGGGCCACAACATCACCACGCATGGCGTCTCAGGGCGACCCGCGCGTGCTCTTCGTGATGAACCTCGTCCTCTCCTCGCTGTTCGCGTACGGCGTCGTCTGGGGGCTCGACCTGATCGGCCTCGTCGAGATCACCGTCTGGAGCGTCGCGTCACTCGCGCTCCTGTTGATGGCGGTGACGTACGCCGTGACGCGCTGACGGTGTCTCCCCCAGCCGCGAGACGAGGGGCGATAGCGCGTTTTATTAGCCTCGGCTCGCCGAATAGGGCGTATGACCATCGAAGACCGCGACGAGGCGCATCTCGTCACGCACGCGCTCGCGAAGGACACGCTCTCGAAGATCCGCGACGTGGACACGGAACAGGTGGCGTTCCGGAAGGGGCTGGTGAAACTCGGGCGCATCTGTGGCTACGAAATCATCGACGGGGCGATGGACACCGAGTACGTCGCCATCGAGACGCCGATGGCCGAGACGACCGGCGAGCGGGTGAAAGGGCTGGACGACGTGGTCATCATCAACGTCCTCCGCGCGGCGACGCCGTTCGTCGAGGGACTGCTGAAGGCGTTCCCCCGGGCCAAACAGGGCGTCATCAGCGCCGGCCGTGACGAGGAGGCTGGGATGGACGAGGACGGCCAGTTCCCCATCACCATCGACTACGTGAAACTCCCCGAAATCACGGCGTCGGACACGGTCGTCGTCGCCGACCCCATGCTCGCAACCGGATCGACGATGTGTGCCGTCCTCGACTACGTCCTCGACGAGGGTGCCGAACCGGAGAACCTCTTCGTCCTCTCGGCGGTCAGCGCCCCCGACGGCCTCCTCCGGGTGAGCGAAACGGTTCCCGAGGCCGACCTCCTGACCGTCGCCATCGACGACCACCTCGACGACGACGGCTTCATCGTCCCCGGCCTCGGCGACGCGGGCGACCGCGCCTTCCGCACGAAGTAACCCCTTCCTTTCGCGTCGAAAATCAGCAGACTGCAATCGATTTTCGCGCAAGGAATCTCCACCGAAACGGACCACCGGAGCGCTCTATATGCGTCGGTAGCACACCCTACGACAGTTCGACCCGGCCGCCCGTCGCACTGCGAAGACGGTCGCGCAAGGCGTCGGCGTCGTCGACGGGGACGCGCACGTCGAACGTCACCTGCGCTTCGTAGTCGGCGTCGAACTCGACGCCGGTGCTCTCCAAAATCCCGCGGGCGGTGCCGGAGTCGTCGTAGTCGACGGTGACCGTCAGGCGTTCGTGGGGCCGTTCCTCGACCACCCCCGCGGCGTCGACGGCGTCGCTCACGCCCCGGGCGTACGCCCGCGCCAGGCCGCCGACGCCGAGGTTGACGCCGCCGTAGTAGCGGGTCACCACCGCGACGACGTTGCGCAGGTCGCGCTGAACGAGGACGTTCAACGCGGGCTTGCCCGCCGAGCCGGTTGGTTCGCCGTCGTCGCTCGACCACTCGCGGAGCATCCCCTCGCCCGCCGGGACGCGGTACGCGGGCACGTTGTGGGTGGCGTCCGCGTACGCCTCGCACACCTCCGCGACGAACGCCTCGGCGGCGTCGACGGAATCCGCGGGGGCCACATGGCCGAGAAACTCCGACCCCTTCACTTCGAACTCCGCCTGCGCTCGGTCCGCGACCGTCAGATACGCCTCGGCCATCAGAACTCGACCCGACGGACGTACGGTAGTTCGCGGATCTCGACCAACAGGTCGCCGGGGAGGGCAGCGTCGGTGATGACGTACAGTTTGGGATCGTCGACGAACTCGGGGTCCTCGCTGATCACCTGCCGGATGGAGATGTCGCGGTCGGCGATGGCGGCGGTCACGTCGGCGACGATGCCCGACTCCGTCTCGTCGTCGACCCAGATGGTGAGAACGGTCAGATCGAGGACGGGCGCGAGGTCCATCAGGCTGGGGATGGCCGTGATGTTCTGGAAGATGCGGCGGAGTTCGGGGTCGTCGAGGATGGCGTCAGTCGTGGAGTCGACGACACGGCGGTCGACGTCGATCTCGCGGGCGATCCCGGTGTTGGGAATCTCGATCCCGCCGGAGACGACCCGCCCCTCGTCGTTGACGGAGAACCCCCGTTCGAGCAGGAGCCGAATCACCGCCTGCTGGCTGGGACTCCCCTCGAACTTCTCCATGATCTCGTCGAACATTCGTCGTCGGCCGTTGAGCGGGACGGTTCATATACCCTCGGCTCCGCAGCATCCGAATATTTTACCACCCTCACCGCCGTCCCCGCCACCATGAGCGACACCGTCGTCTTCACGGACCACACGTTCGACGACCTCGACCTCGAACGTGAGATTCTCGACGAAGCGGGGGCCGACCTGATCGACGCCGAAGCCAGCGACGAGCAACTGGAGACCCTCCTCGCGGACGCCGACGCCGTCATCGTGATGTACGAGGAGGTCGACGCCGACCTCCTCGACGCCATGCCGGACTGCCGGGTCGTCTCCCGGACGGGCATCGGCTTCGACAACGTCGACCTCGACGCCGCGACCGAGCGTGGCGTCTACGTCACGAACGTCCCCGACTACTGCATCCCCGAGGTGTCCACCCACGCCATCGCCCACCTCCTCGCGCTGGAGCGCAAGATCGTCGACTACAACGGGCGCATAAAGGCGGGCAACTGGGACGTGACCGCCGGCCGAGCCATGCACCGCTTGCAGGGCCAGACGCTCGGCCTGATCGCCTTCGGCGACATCGCGCAGGCGGTGGCCGAAAAGGCGTCCGCGTTCGGGATGGACGTGATCGCACACGACCCCTACCTCGACCCGGCTGACGTGGCGGACACCGACGTGACCCTCGTCAACGACCTGTCGACCCTCCTCGCGGAGTCCGACGCCATCTCGATCCACAGCCCGCTCACCCCGCAGACGAAGGGGATGATCGGCGCGGACGAACTGGCGACGATGCAGGAGTCCGCGTTCCTGCTCAACACCGCCCGCGGCGGCATCGTCGACGAGGACGCCCTCGCCGACGCGATTCGGGCGGGCGAGATCGCCGGTGCCGGGCTCGACGTCCTCGAATCGGAGCCACCGGCGGACGACTCGCCACTGCTCGACCTCGACGACGTGATCTTGACGCCACACGCCGCCTACAACTCGGCGGAGAGCGTCGTGGAACTCCGGACGAAGGCGGCGCGGAACGTCGCCCAGACGCTCGCGGGCGACGTCCCCGACTACCTCGTGAACGACGCGGTGCTGGACTAGACGAGCGGCCGGCGGTCCGGCAGCGATCCGGCGCCCTCGGCCAGCACGATCCGGTCCGATCCCGCCAGCCGGCGGACCAGCCCCTCCTCGTCCAGATAGCGCACAGTCGCCAGCACGGTCAGCAGGGGGAGCCGAAGTCGCTCCGCGATCCGGTCCGGCGTGGCGTCCCCGACGCGCTGCAGGTACAGTACGACCAGTTTCGAGGTGTCGCTGTCGAGCCGTTCGAACGCCTGCATACCGCTTCGCTCTCCCTCCGCGATCAAATAGTTAACGACGCCCGTCGAAGTCGCATACGACAATCGACTCGCTACAGCTCGCCTTTCGTGCTCGGCGTGTCGGACCGGCGGTCGTCGATCCGGGTAGCGTCGTCGAGCGTACGCGCGAGCACCTTGAACAGCGCCTCGACCTCGTGGTGGGCGTTCTCGCCCGTCACCTCGGCGTGGAGGGTGAGGCCCCCCTGCATCGCCAGCGACCGAGCGAAGTGACGCGCCATGACGCTCGTGAACTCGCCGACCCGTTCCTCGGAGAACTCGCCGTCGAAGCGAAAGAGGGGGCGACCGCTCACGTCGACGACGACGCTCGCCACCGCCTCGTCGAGAGGGACGCGGCGGTCGGCGAACCGCCGGATGCCGCGCTTGTCGCCCAGTGCCTCCTCGAACGCCGCGCCGAGGACGAGCGCCACGTCCTCGACGGTGTGGTGGTCGTCGATCTCCAGATCGCCGTCACAGTCGACCGTCAGGTCGAACAGGCCGTGTTTGGCGAAGGATTCGAGCATGTGGTCGAAGAAGCCGATGCCGGTGTCGACGCGGGCGTCCCCCTGCCCGTCCACGTCGAGGGTCAGATCGATCGTCGTCTCCGCGGTTTCGCGGCTCCGGGCGGCGGTGCGGTCCATACGCGACCCTCGCGGGGCGTGCCTAAGTCGGTTTTGGGGCGACGGGGTCAGGCGTCCATCGCCGCGTCGAGCGTGAACGCCCCCTCGTACAGCGCGGTGCCGACGACGACGGCCGCGGCGCCCGCCTCGCGACACGCCCGCACGTCGTCGAGCGAGGCCACGCCGCCACTGGCGATCACTGGTACGTCGACCGCGTCCGCGAGGCGTTCGATCCGATCGGTGCGCACCCCCGCCAGCCTCCCCTCCACGTCCACGTCGGTGAAGAGGATCGCGGCGGCGCCCAACTCCTCGTACCGCGCCGCGGCGTCGACGGGGTCGAGGCCCGTCCCCTCGGTCCACCCCGAGACGACCACCTCGTCGCCTTTCGCGTCGAGACTCACCACGACGCTGTCCGGTCGAGCGTCGCTGATCTCGCGAACGATGTCGGGCTGTTCCACCGCGGCGGTGCCGAGGATCACGCGGTCGACGCCCCGGTCGAGGAGGCCGAGGGCGTCGTCGACGGTGCGGATGCCGCCGCCGAGCTGGATCGGTACGTCCACCGCGTCGACGACCGCTTCGACGGCCGCCGCGTTGGCGCGTTCGCCCTCGAAGGCGCCGTCGAGGTCGACCAGATGGAGCGTTCGGGCGCCGGCGTCGACCCAGCGCCGCGCCGCCTCGACCGGGTCGCCGTAGCGCGTTTCGGTCCCCCGTTCGCCCTGCACAAGCTGCACCACCTCGCCGTCCTGCATGTCGACGGCGGGGATCACCTCGAACGCCGGGAACGGTGATGGGGTCATACCGGGCGTGGGTGAGGCGACGGCCTAATACTGTCGCTGTGTGGCGCGGTCGACGGGACGGGACCACGAGCGGAACGGATTTGTGGCCCGGGCGACGACCACCTGCCGATGGAACTGTTCGGTTCGAGCGGTACGCGCGGGGTCGTCGGGGAGGAGTTCACGCCCGAACGCGTCCGGCGGGTCGCGGCCGCCGCAGCCGCCGTCTGGGACGCGGATCGGGTGGCCGTCGCCCGCGACACCCGCCTCTCCGGCGGCCCCTTCACCGACGTCGCGGCGGGCACCCTCGCCGCCGCGGGCGCCGACGTGGACCGACTGGGCGTCCTCCCCACCCCCGGCGTCGCGTACTACTGCGCGACCGAGGGCGTCCCCGCCGTCCACGTCACCGCCTCGCACAACCCCCCCGAGTACAACGGGATCAAACTCCTCGGCTCGGACGGGACGGAGCTCTCCGTCGACGCCTACGAACGCGTCGAACGGCAGGTGTTCGACTCGGACGACGCTCCCGCCCCGTGGGACGAGGTGGGACGCTCCCGCCGGATCGACGGCGTCGGCGACGACTACCGCGCGGACCTGCTCGCAGGCATCGACCGCGACACCGTCGCGGCCGCCGACCTCACCGTCGCCGTCGACCCCGGTCACGGCGCCGGTTGCGTCGTCTCGCCCGCCTTCTTCCGCGAACTCGGCTGTGCGGTCCGTACCGTCAACGCCGACCCGGACGGCCGTTTCCCCGGTCGCGACCCCGAGCCCATACCGGAGAACCTGGAGGCCCTCCGGCGACTCGTCCGCTCGACCGACGCGGACGTCGGCGTCGCCCACGACGGCGACGCCGACCGCGCCATCTTCGTCGACGAGCGCGGCGAGGTGATCGACGGCGACACGTCGTTCGCGGCGCTCGCAGCCGCGGCGGTGGGAAGGGAGGATACCGTCGTCACCGCGGTCAACGTCTCCCAGCGACTGGTCGACGCCGTCGACGCGGCGGGCGGGGAACTCGATCTCACCCCCATCGGCTCGACCCACATCGTCACGCGAGTCCGAGAGCGCCACGCGGCCGGCGACCGCGTCCCCATCGCGGGCGAGGGCAACGGCGGGGTGTTCTTCCCCGGCTACCGCCTGACCCGCGACGGCGCCTACGTGGCGGCGAAGTTCTGCGAACTGCTCGCCGAGTCCGCCGCCCCCGCGAGCGAGGTGGTCGCGCCCTACACCGACTACCACTTCGTCCGCGAGAACGTCGGTTACAACGCCGCCGACGAACGGGACCGCCTCCTCGACGCCGCCGAGGCGTACGCCCGCGCGTCCGACGCCGCCCTCGATACGACCGACGGCTACCGCCTCGACTACGGCGACGCGTGGCTGCTCGTCCGCCCGAGCGGCACCGAACCGAAGATCCGCATCTACGCCGAGGCGGGGGACGCGGGGCGGGCGGCCACGCTCGCGACCGACCTCCGCGACCACCTCGACGCGGCGCGTTAATCGAGCGCGTCGGCGAGCCGATTTCGTTCGTCACGAGCGGCGGCGAGTTCCGCCTCGACCGCACCGCGTTCGAGTCGGTCGCGTTCCTCGTCGTCCAGTTCGTCGCGAGCGAGCGCCGTCTCGCGCAGGCGCTCGTACGCCACCTCGTCCGGGAGACGCCGGAGCCGTCGTGTCCGGGCCACCACGTCCTCGGGAGCGAAGCGCGCGACGACGGAGACGAGCTCCGACGCCCGATACCGGAGTCGGTCGGCCGACGGCGGCGGCCACGACACCGTCAGCGGCTCGGCATCCAGCCGTTCGAGGTAGGTCCGACCGGTCGACACGCGCGTCCGGAGCGCTCCGGGGTCGTCGACGTAGTGGGAGAGCTTCGACGCCGAGTAGTCGGCGTACTCCAGCAGCGTCGGGATCGACTCCTCGCCCGCCGGCTGTGTCTCCACGTACGACCTGAGGCCCGAGGGGGGTTGCCGGAAGGCCGCGAGCGGGTACGCCCGGCTGGCCTCCACGACGCGGAACACCTCGCGGGCGCTGGCCTCGCGCCGGAACTCGGTCCACGCGTCGACGACGGCGTCGTTGTACGATTCGATCGGATCGCGCAGCCGCTCGACGGGAGCATCGAGGTCGGCCTCGCCCAGTCGTTGCAGGCGTTCGAGGTGGTCGATCCGGTCGGCCAACTCGCGCAGGCGCTGGCTGGCGTCGCGGCGGGCCGTCTCGTACCGCTCCTGGGCCGCCTCGCGGTCCGACAGCAGGGCGACGTAGTCGGCCGCGGGCTGGAGCATCTCGCGTGCGCGCTCGAAGTCGTCCTCGTCGAGGCGACGCTGATCGAGGTGGTCGTTGGCCTCCTCGAACGCCTCGCGGGCCGGCAGGTCGTCGTCCAGCCCCTCGACGAGTTCGACGAACGCCTCCTGGAACTCGACGAAGGCGGCGAAGTCGCCGGTGCCGGTCGCCCGCCCCTCGTAGCGGTCGAGCAGGTCGGTCGCCTCGCGGTAGGCGTCACGAACGGTCCGAAGGCGCGCTTCGCCCGCCTCCTCGACGGCCGCGCGGGCGTCGGCCAGGTCCTCGCGGGCCGCCCGGAGCCGGTCGACGTGGTCCTCCGAATCGCTCATCAGTCGTCGTACACCTCGTCGGGATCGAAGACGCGCTCGCCGACCGTCTCGCCCTCGACGGTGCGGTAGAAACAGGACCGGTAGCCGGTGTGGCAGGCGCCCCCCTCCTGCTCGACGAGATAGAGGAGGGCGTCGCCGTCACAGTCCACCCGCACTTCCGCGACGTGCTGGACGTGTCCGCTCGTGGCGCCCTTCTCCCAGAGTTCGTCACGGCTCCGGGAGTAGTAGTGTGCCCGCCCCGTCTCGCGCGTGCGTTCGAGCGCCTCGGGCGAGACGTACGCCAGCATCAGCACCTCGCCGGAGTCGGCGTCCTGTGCGACGGCGGGAACGAGGCCGTCGGCGCCGAACTCGATATCCACGTCCGCATCGGCGGTCATGGCCGATGCCAGGACGGCTCGACCGATAGGTCTTGTGTCACCCGTCGCCGGGACCGACCGTCTCACACCGCGCCGACCGCCCGGAGCAGGCCGAACACGAGGTCACCGTACGTCAGCGCGACGACGAGGCCGAGGAAGACGGGGACGATGAAGGGCACGCCGGGGGAGAGCCACACCGTCTCACGGGTCGTCACGACGCGGAGGCCCTCACGCAGGTCCTCTGGCGTCGTGCCGTAGGCGCTGCCCTCGATCTCGTCGAGGAACCGCTCGGCCGCCCAGGGGTCGTCGTAGTCGGTGTCGGTGGCGGCGTCGGTGTCAGCGTCGGTGTCGGTGGCGGCGTCGGTGTCGGTGGCGGCGTCGGTGTCAGCGTCGGTGTCGGTGGCGGCGTCGGTGTCGGTGGCGGCGTCGGTGTCGGTGGCGGTGGCGGCGTCGACCGCTCCGTCGGTCGGGTCGTTCGTCACCCCGACGCTCGCCGGATCCCGACAGGTCTCGGGGTCGGTCCGAAGCGCCGACAGGGAGGTCCCTCGCCAGCGCAGATACATCCGCAGGGCGTCGACATCGAGGCCGTGTCGGGTGAACCCCTCGGTCGTCTCGAACAGGCGGCCGTGCTCGTGTGTCAGGGCGGCCACGTCGGTCCGTCGCCCGACGAACATGATCGGCGAGATGTCGCCGTGGAGGGCGTTGCGAACGCCGAGATAGAGAGGGTAGGCGAGACCGACCACGACGGCGTTCGTCAGGATGGTCATCGAGAAGACGCCGAGACTGGTCGCGACGAGCGGGTAGGCGTCGCCCGGGAGGTAGAAGACGGGGTAGGTAGGAAAGAGGACGGCCAGCGTCATCAGCGCCTTGGCGTCGGCGCCGCCGAAGCCACCGATCCACCAGAGGCCGTAGGCGAGCGGGGGCAGGACGAGGACGCTGACGCCGACGCGGACGAAAAAGAGGCGGTCCTCGACGGTCGTCATCGGGAGGTGACCGCTGGTGTCGATGGCGAGCGCAAGGACTCCGATCGCGACCAGGGGAGCCCACAGCCGGTTCGGGAGCCGGCGTGTGCGCACGTCGCGCCACGCCGCCCAGCCGAGCGCCGGTACTGCGAGGAGTCGCAACAGGTCCGGCAACATATCCGTCGTCGCCGTGAGCATTGTCGACTACGGACACGGCAGGGTATTGGGGTTTCCGGATCGGGAGCGCGGTCGCTCGAGGATCGCGAGTGTCAAAAAATTCGGGATCTGCCGGGTGACCGGCGTTAGATGACGCGGTTCTGGAGGTAGTCGAGGTGCTTCGCGTTGTACACGAGCTTCACCTCGTCGGCCGTCGGGCTGCCGATGCAGGTCAGCCGGACGTCCTTCTCCTCGACTTCCTCGTCGGAGAGGATCTGCTGCATGTCCATGTCCAGATCGCCCTCCATGACGATGGCCGCGCAGTTCGCACAGGCGCCGGCACGGCACGAGAAGGGCCAGTCGTAGCCCTGCGCCTCGGCCGCCTCGAGGACGTACTCGCCCTCGTTGACTTCGAGCGAGCCGTAGTCGACGTCGTCGAGGCCCGCGTCCGCAGCCTTCTCGAAGAGGTCGTCGTCGTCCATCTCCCAGCCGTGATCGTCCAGCACTTCGTAATTGAGGTATTCTACCGTGGGCATCAGGCGATGATTGAGCGGCCACCCCATTAGACTTTGCTGTTCGGCAAAGCCTTGACGCCGTCACGGCCGACGTACGTGTTCGATTTCGGGGACTTCGACGACCTCCGTGCCGATCCTGACACACCACATATGTGACAACGGAATTTTATATCTGTCTGCCAGTAGACGGCACGTAACGACTACCGGTTGAGTGACGCGCTTGCTCGTCGGTGACGGACGGGCATCGATCGCGATCCGCGTAACGACTATCGGTTCAGGGTGTGGATCGCCTGCCCGAGCGCGTTCTCCGCGGCCTCCATCACCGCCTCCGAAAGCGTCGGGTGGGTGTGAATCGTCGCCGCCACGTCCTCCAGCGTCGCGCCCATCTCGATGGCGAGGGTGGGCTCCGCGATCAGTTCCGAGGCCTCGGGGCCGACGATCTGTGCGCCGAGCAGGAACCCGTCCGCGCTGGCGACCACGCGGACGAAGCCCTCGGTCTCGCCGGTCGTCAGCGCCCGACCGCTGGCGTTGAACGGCATCTCGCCGACGACCGGGTCGAACCCCTCGGCCTCGGCCGCCGCCTCGGTCAGGCCGACCGTCGCGATTTCGGGGTCGGTGAACACCGCGGCGGGAATCGCCCGCGTGTCGAACGCCGCCGGCTCGCCCGCGATGGCCTCGGCGGCGACGATGCCCTCCGCGGACGCCGTGTGCGCGAGCATCGGCTCCCCCGCCACGTCGCCGACGGCGTAGATACCGTCCGCCGCCGTCTCGCACCGGTCGTCCGTCTCGAGGAAGCCGTCCGCGGTCGGGTCGAGCCCCGCGTTCTCGGCGTCGAGGGTGCCCGTGACCGGCTCGCGCCCCACCGCGACGAGTACCCGGTCGGTGCCGTAGGTCGACTCGACGCCGTCGTCCGTCTCCGTCGTGACGACGATGCCGCCATCGGCGCCGTCCCGCCATCCGGTCGCCCCCTCGCCGAAGTGGAAGTCGACGCCCAGTGCCTCGGCACGCTTGCGCACCACGCGCGCCACGTCGTCCTCGTAGCCCGGCAGGACGTCGTCGAGCATCTCCACGACCGTCACGTCGCTGCCGAGCGTGGCGAAGACCGACGAGAGTTCCATCCCGATGTAGCCCGCGCCGACGACGACGAGGCGGTCGGGGACGGTGTCGAGGTCGAGCAACTGGGCCGCGTCGAGAACGGGGTCGTCCGCGAAGTCGAACCCCGGAATCGACACCGGACGACTCCCCGTCGCGACGATGCAGTGGTCGAAGGCGACCGTCTCGGCACCCTGTCCCTCGCCGTCGTGTTCGACCCGAACCGTCTCGCTATCGACGAACTTCGCCGTCCCCTCCATCAGCGTGACGCCGTTGGCCTTGCAGAGCTTCTCCACCCCGCCCGTGAGGCGGTCGACGACACCATCTTTCCACTCGCGCATCGTCGCGAGGTCGACGGCCGGATCGGCGTAGACGCCCATCTCCTCGGCGGTGGCGGCGTCGTGGGCGACGCCCGTCGCGGTGATGTACGCCTTCGACGGGATGCAGCCCCGGTTGAGGCAGACACCGCCGTAGGCGTCGCGTTCGACCAGCGTGACGTCCAAATCGCGCTGGGCGGCGCGGATGGCGGCGACGTAGCCGCCCGGCCCTGCGCCAATGACCAGTACCTCGGTTCCGGTAGTGACGTCTCCGACGACCATAGGTGCACGTCGCGCGGGCCGCAAGTATAAACACGGCGGGGATTCGACCGGCGTCCAGCCTAGTCGGCGTCGACGGGTCGCAGGCTGTGTTCGATCGCGTCGAGTCCGCCGGCGAGCGTGTAGTGCAGCGTGACCTCGATCTCGTCACCGGCGTCGACGAAGAGATTCTCCGAGGCCGGGAGCGTCAGTGGTGGGTTGAGCCACTCGCTGGGTTCGGTGTATCTGACGCCACGGGCGAACTGGGTGTACGTGTTGAGTTGCACGCCGTTGACGACGCCGCTCTCGGTCGCTTCGATGTGGAGCGTCTCGTCGATCACGAGGTCGTTCTGTTCCTCGAAGCAGACCTCGTGATACGTCACCTCGTCCGACCGAACGATGCTCTCTCGACTCCCGTACGCTTCGAAGTGGGGGAGACGGAACTCGCCGCCGTGGAACTTGTAATCCGACTCGACGAGCCGAGCGGTCGTCTTCGCCCGATACGGGATCGTTCGACCGTCGGCCTCGAGCAGCCGCTCGATGGCGTGGTTCATCACCGGCACCTGCAACTCGGCGATCAACCCCGTATCGAGCATCTCGCAGATGACGACGTCGACCCGTTCCGGGAGCGAGACGGTTCGTGCGTCGCCTTTGATGTACTCGATGTTGTCGACGCCTTGCTCCGCGATGAGCGTCCGACCGCGCTGGTAGACGGTCGGGTCGACCTCGACGGAGTAGACGGTGTCGGCCGTTTGCGCGGCCAAAAACGACAGGATTCCGGCCCCGGCTCCGAGATCGGCGACGACATCGCCCGCCGCCACGACCGCATCGATCGCAGCGTGGAGATCCGAAACCCGCTGCTCGTCGCTCAGGAGGTTGTACTGATAGACGAGCGGGATGATCGGACCCGCCGGAAAATCCTCGGATTCCCAGATAGAGGCCAACGAGTACGTCTCCGTGCCGTCCTCGACGGTTCGGGTGATGTAGCCCTGCAACTCCAGTTCGTCCAGCCCGCTGTTGACCTGTCCCTCGTCGATACCGACCTCGGTCGTGAGTTCGTCGACCGTCGTCGATCCTCGCTTGAGGACCTCGACCAGCAGTTGGTTGAGCGGCGGGTCGAGCGACTTTGCCTCCTCGAGGACCTTGAGCGGCGAGACGCGGTCACCGCTGGTCGTCGAGTGCTGGCCCAGCGATTCGAGTCGCTCCGGTTCGCTGAAGAGCTTTCGGAGCGGTTGGAGTCTGTCGTCGGACATTATTCGAGTGAGAGAGAGGTCTGTCCCGCGCCGATCCTCCAGACGAGATCGAGTTCCATCTCGACAGTCACCTACCGTAGTTTCTCCGCGAGCTTCCGGTAGCCCCTGGCTGCCCGTGATTGCCCTTCCGGATGTCGCTCCGGCGTGATGATCTGTTCGTACACCTTCAGGAGGTCGTTCTCGGGTATCGTCTGGTGGTCACGAACCTTGTCGCGCAGTTCTTCCGACACCCACTGTTCGATGGTCGCCTCGTCGATCGTCTCCGCGATGTCCGTCGTCGGGTTGACGATTTCAACGTCCAGCGGGACGCTACTCGGGACGGCGACGACGCCGAGACCGAACGGCGACAGGTTCGTATCGATCCAGTTGACCAACCGCCTCGTCCCCTCCCGGTGTTGCGACGACCAGCGGAAGAAGACGGCGACTTCGTCGGCGTAGGCAAGCGTCGGCATCGCGAAGTTGCTGATGCCCGACCGCGAGTCGAGTAACAGGTAATCGAGATCGCACTCCTCCTCGAACGTGTCGTACAGATTGTCGATGACGTCCATCAACCCCTCCGTCTCCTCGACTTCACCCGTCAACTCCATGTTCTGTCCCGCGGGGAGAAAGAACACCCGGCCGCTGGGATCGGCGTCCCACGGCCGGTTCGCACTCGGTAGTTCCTCGAAGTCGATGACTATCTGCTCTTTGAATCGGGTCGGATTTATTTTGGCCCGCTCCTCGTCGACGAGGTAATGCTGGACCTTCATCTTGTCCTCCAGAACGTTCCTCGGCACGTTGAGAACGAAGTTCAGCCCCGCGGCCTCGATGTCGAAGTCGATGATTCCGACCCGATGTCCCGCGTTGGCGATCGAATACGCGACGTTGCAGAGGCCGGTACTGCGGCCCGCACCGCCTTTGAACGAGTAGAACGAGATACGCTTGACATCTTCCATCTCTCTTACTCCCTGCCTTTCATCTTTCTCACTCCGTGATAGTATTTACCCATCGGTGCGTGGTCGCGGCGCACTCTCGGTCGGCGAGACGGGGTGCAGCGACGCGCGTGGGTCGTGTTATCCGAGGTGACCGAGCATCTTTTCCAATTCTTCGTCCGACATTTCTTCCGGTGTAATCGCTAGAAGTGCTTCGATCGAGTCGAGGATCGCTTGCTTCCGTGCGACCGGGTCTTCGATTTCGTCGGGCGACAGGTCCCGTAGCGACTGGAACTGCACGATCCACGGTTTCAACAGTTCGGCGCTTCGCACCTCCAGCACGTCATCGAGTTCCCCTTTGAACGTCGTCGCGTCGTCCTCGTAGAACAGGGTCTGGCACGTATCGAACGTCTCCTTCAGACAGGCCGTGCGGAACTGTTTCCAGTTCTGGTCCACCCGCTGCTTGAACGTCGTATTGATCCGCTCGGTGGCTTCGAGCCGGTAGGCTTTCACCGTGTGCTCGTCGAGATTCTGCTTCATCTCGTCTTTCTCCGTGTCCCACCGTTCGTTGAGTCGTTCGAGTTGGTCGATCGTCTCGTCTCCGGCCTCCGCCTCGCCCCCGCTCCGGCCGAGTTCGTCGAGTTCGGCCCGTATCTCCTCCAGATACCCCCTGATGCTACCGTCGCTCTCGTCTCTCGCCCCGTCGACGGTGAAGTTGAAGTTGTACTGGTTCTGGATCCGCTGGCCGCCGGTGACCGCCCGTTCGTCTACGTCGCCCCCCGGGGACGGGACCGTTTCATCGTTCACCACCGTATCCGTATCCAGTCCGCCCTCGAGGATGTTCAACAGGAACGTCTCGATGCCGACCTGCGTCGAGTACAGCACCGTCGGGTTCGATTTCGGCAACTCTTCGATATTCCCCTTCGAGCCGATGTGACGGAACCCCTTGCTGGGGAACTCGCGGTCGCCAGCCCAGCACTTCTCGAGCACGATCTTCCCCAGGTCGTCACGCTTCGCTTCGACGGTTTCCCGGTCGTACTCCGAAACGTCGGGCCGTTGCAGATCCGGAATCGCCCCGATGTCGTCGGACAGGAATCGAAGATACTCGGTAAGCGTGTCGAGCACCAAATACGGTGCGGTCCCGTCGGTGTACTGGTTCTGCATGTCGGGACAGTTGTAGTCGACCGTCTTCTGCCAGATCTGGTCCAGCCCCTTTTCCATCTCCCCGGCTACGGACCCGATTCCGCGGGCGATCTTCTCCCCCGTGCTGATCTTCTCCTCCGTGCCGTCGTCGAGCGTGACGTCGTCGACGTACTCTTTGATGTACGACAGCGCCATGACCGTATAGCAGGTGGTCATCACTTTGTCCGCGTTCGCTCGTTCCCAGCACGACTCGATGTCGGACCAGTTTTCGTCCGCCAGAAATCGCTTCGCCCCGCGGAGCGCCTCCTCGATCTCTTCGACCCGCCCGTCGACGACGTTGTTGATGACCTTCTCGTCCCTGTACGCCAGCAGGTCGCCGAGTGCGATGGCCGCCGAATAGGTGAAGTAGTTGATGGGTGTCGGATCGTAGTCGTCGTCCGTGCTTCCGACCCACGCCCAGGCGACGCCCGTCTCGGTTTCGAACGTGTTGTTCAGGAACCAGTTCAGGTTCGTCTCCAGCGCCCGCTCGATCTGTTCTTCGTTGATCTCTCCCCCCGTGGTGTCGATGTCCGCCTTGATCGCCTCGATCAGGGCCGACGTCGAGAAGCTCACGGCGTCGGTGAAGTCGTCGGTCAGATCGCTGCCCAGATACGGCGTGGCCGAGTACTCCGCAATCTCGTATCGCGGTCGGTCCGCGTCGGCTTCGTCGGTGTCCGGAAGGATCCAGTTGAGGAGCTGCTGCAGGTCCTCCTGATACTTCTCGTCCTGGAGTTCCCACCAGCCGTCCGTGTCTTTTGCGACCTCTTTGGTCATCCCCAGTGACGTCAGCCCCTCGGCGTAGCTCACGATCCCCGTGTTCTGGTCGCCGCCACTCATCTCGGAGGTGTAGAAGTCACTCCACTTGTCGAACCCCTCGTCCTCGGCGTTCCGAACTGTCACCAGCCAGTTGTTGGCGCCTCGCACCGCTTCTGCCGCCCATTCCTCGAAAGAGTCGTAGCCGTCCATCTCCGCCGGAGTGTCCGTACTGGCGGTCCCTTCCATAACTACTCGTCCAGTCGTAACACTGTCACTTAAAATGTGGTTCCGAAGATACCGACTGCCGGCTCCGGTGTGCGACCGTATCACTCTATCTCGGTTCCGACCGTTTACCGATGAACCGACCGCGTGAGCGTGAACACGAACAGGGCGATGAGGAAGGCGCCGATGAACCCCTCGGTGTAGCCGACGAAGCGGATCAGGGCGTTGTTCAGGTTGCCACCGCCGAGGACCAGTGTGGTGAACGACTCGATGCTCAACAGGAGTGCCCCACCGAATCGGGCGTACTGGTTCGGTCTGACCGTCGGTTCGAGCTGCCACACCGCCTGGAAGATCGCCCCGAAGATGGCGATCATCACCATCGAGAAGACGATGACACGCCGCGGGCGTTCGCCGTATCCGGACGTGATGCCGAGCAACAGGTTCGCCGCGTAGTCGTACAATCCCTGGAGGCCGTCCCTCGACACCCCGATTTTGTTTCGGTGGCTCGCCCGGCGATACTGGAGTTCCTTCTGGAAGAACTCCGAGGCGGCCTTGTTCGACCCGACCTCGTCGGCGCCGTTTTTCGCCTTCAAGTACGTCGATTCCAGCGCCGAAATATCCATCTCGGACCCGTGTTTCAGCGGCGTGAGAAGTACCCCCTGTCTCACCCAGTCCACCACGGTCGTCGTGATGTCGTCGTCGGTGACGGTCGTGTGAATCTGCCAGCGGTTCTCGTTCAGCGCCTCCTTGTAGTCGTCGAACTCGAAGCCGTCGAACGTGGTTCTGCGGAACTTGAAGCAGTCGAACACCCGCTGGTCGTCCCGTGCCTCCAGCCTGACGTCACCGATGGTGGCGTTTCTCAGCTCGTAGACCGTGGTGTACGACACCTGGGATCTCTCGCCAGGGGCGCTCTCCTCCCCTTCGTTCCCTTCCACTCCCGGCTGCAGTATCCTCCCCGACTGGATGTGTGCGTCGTTCAGTCGGATCGGCGACGAACTCCACTGCTGCTGTTTGGTGAGCAGTCCACGGTCGACCAGCCGGTCGAGCGCGCTCGCTTTCACGCCGCTGTTCGTCACGTCACCCCGAGCGAGGGCCTCGAGTGTCTTCTCTTCTGCCGTTTCGTCCGTTTCGAGCGCACGAACGGTCGGCGGGGACGACAGATCGACCCAGTTGTGCTCTCTGAGGTATCTGAGAATTCCCTCCCGTCGGAGCTGATCGTCACGCAGTTCGTCCTCGTAGTCCGCGAAGATCTCGTCCAGCCGGAGCCCGTCCCCATCGTCCGACGGAGAGAGATGCGCGGTCGTGATCGCGTCCGGTGAGTCGTTCGCGGCGGATATCCGGTCGTGGATCCGTCGTTCCGGAAATCCGACGTCGGCGAACGTCTCGCCTTTGGGCGTGAGGCGGAACTGTTCCGTGATCGACCGCGCCCGAATCATGTCGAGGACGTCACCTCTCACTTCGATGCCGGTGAGATTGATGTCCTGCTCTCGCGACGGATCTTGCTCTCCGAACCGGCTCCCGTAGAACTCGACATCGCGGAACGTCACCCGGCAGTCGTCGAAGACTGCCTGTTTGAAATTGACGTCACTGTGTCTGAATTCGGCACCGTCGAAGTTGGCGGTCTCGGTCTGGAATCTGGCGTTACGGAAGTTGATCGTGTCGCTCCCAGTGGGGTTGCCCGCTTCGAATGCGGCGTCGCTGAAGTCGAGTATTCGCCCCTCGAAGCGAGCTTCGGTGAACGTCACTCCCGCGCGGAACTCCGTCCCGTCGAACCGGAGGACACCCCCCTTCTGCTCGAGTCGTGCGAACGTCGGCGCCTCGTTTTCGAACGTCGCTTCCTCGAAGGTGGCCCCCACCTGAAACGTCGATTCCCTGAACTTCGCCAGTTCCGTGAACGTTACGCCGTCGAACTCCGCTTCCCGTCCGTCGAACACGACGGTGGCAAAGTTCGCAGTCGCCAGAAACGTCGCACCGGAGAAGCTGACGCCGCTCCCGAACGTCGAGTCGCTGAACGTCGCTTCCCCCTCGAAGATGGCTCTCGTGAACCGCGGTTCGTGGCCGCCGTACGTCGTCGTTTCGAAATTCGCTTCGCCCCCGAACGTCGCGCCGCGGAAACTCACTCCCCCGCCGAAGTCGACCTCCTCGAACATCGCCTCACCCGCGAACGTCGTCTCCATGAATCTCGCTTCGCGCCCCTCGAACGTCGCGTATTCGAACTCGACCCGGTCGTCGAACTCCGCGTCTTTGAAGTTGACCGACTGCGAGAAGTTCGTCCCCGAAAATCTCGCTCTCCCGTCGACGGTGAGATCCAGAAAGGTCGTCTCCTGACCGTCGAACGTCGCCCACTCGAACTCCAGTTCGCCCTCGACCCTGGCGTAACTGAAGTCGATCTTTTTGCAGTTGAACGTCGAGTTACTGAACGTCGCTCCCCCTCCGAACGTCGCCTTCGTGAACGTCGCGTTCAGTCCGGTGAACCCGATGTTGGAGAAGTTGGCTTCCGTCTCGAACTCGACGTTGCGAAAGTCCACGGTTCGTCCTCCGAACGTGGAATTTTCGAACGTGATCGTCGTTTCCTCTCGTTCGTCGTCCGCCCCCCCGAGCCGTGCGTCCCGAAAGTTCACGTCACCCTCGTCGACCGTGACGTCATCGAACTGGATGCCGTACTCGAACACCGTCCCCTCGAACGAGACGTCCATCTGGATCTCGGTTTCGGTCAGGTTCGCGTGCCCGATCCGCGCCTGATCCATCTGGAACCCCTGGTTGATCGTCGACTCCTCGAACGAGAGGCGGTCGATCTCCGTAACGTTGAGATTGATCGGATAGTTGTTCCCCGAATCGAGAATCTCGTGGTCGAGCGCCAGCGTTCTGAACGTCGCTCCGGCGAAGTAGTTCGGATCCCCACCGTCCAGCTGCCCGTCCTCGTGGTTGATCCGTTTGCGAAACGCCTGCTGGACTTCCGTGGGATGGATGCCGAGCGCCTCTTTTTTCTCCGTCGACAGGTGAAAGATACAACGGTCGGTGTCCTCGCCGTAGACCTCGTACGGGCACTCGTCCACGATCGAGTACTCGTCGAGAAAGACCTTCATCGCCAGCAGTTCGAACTGGAAGTGGCCGCTTCTTGGGTACTCGTCCCGTATTGTCGCCGACTCGTCGTAGCGTGGAATTCCGTGCTTTCGCCGGAATGCTTCCAGCACTTCGTCCATGTCCCCCTGAATTCGTTCCCCGATTTTCGTGCGGTCCGCGACGTTCCCGGTCCTGTACGGGTGTTTCTCCTGAATTTTCCTCCCCCACCGCGTCCACTCCCCCGCCTCCGAGTCGTACAGTTCAAAATGGTTGCACTTCCGGCCCATCTCGAGGTACCACATCATGTCCACGAGGATATATAAAATCCCACCACGGCTCGGCTGTAAACGACGAGAGCCGACTCCATCCGGCGTGCCACGATAAAGTATCAATAGTGACGATACTAACGCCCAAGTACTCAATCACGACCGACCCCGACGTAGAAGTGGAGGCGAACAACGATGCTCACCGATGCAATTTCGGTCGTGTGTGAGGAGGCGGCGGGAACGCTCTGCGGGCTGCCGCCGGGGACGGTGACCGCGGCGAAGATGATGGGCGCCGGGCTCGCGGCAGGGTCGGCCGGATCGACGGTCGAGCGGAACACGGCACGGCTTTCCGACGAGGAGAAGCGGGTCGTCGCCACCGCGGTCCACAACGTCGCGGTGACGGCAGCCCGGGACAATCCGAACTGGTCGGAGCGGCGGGCCGAGGAGTTCGGGATGTCGCTGGTGCTCGCGGCGAGCCGAATCTACTCGGGCGACGCCCTGAAGCAGGCGATGCTGGACGCCGTGAGCACCGATCCACAGCGCCACCGCCGGCTCATCGCGAACGTGGTCGACTCCCTCCGCTGAAACGGACGGCCCTCCTTCTATAGTAACAGTTGAACGTCGTCGCACAGCCGATCGCACGCAGTCCGGCGATCGGATCTGCAAACAGTTTCAATAGCGACGATAGAGCGCGACGACCTACTCGTACACCGGAAACTCGGCACAGAGCCGGTCGACCTCGTCCCGAACTTCGCTCGCCACGTCGGCGTCGTCGGGGTTGTTCAGGCGCTCGACGATGAGTTCGCCGACCGTCTCCATCGCGTCCGTGCCCATGCCGCGGGTGGTGAGCGCGGGCGTGCCGACGCGGATGCCGCTGGTGACAAAGGGCGACCGCGTCTCGCCCGGCACCGTATTCTTGTTCACCGTGATGCCCACGTCGTCGAGGGCTTCTTCGGCCTCCTCACCCGTGAGATCGGGGTGGGACTCACGCAGGTCCAACAGGAGGAGGTGTTTGTCGGTGCCGCCGGACACCGGCTGGATGCCCGCGTCCCGGAACACGTCGGCGAGCGTCTTCGCGTTGGCGACGACCTGTTCGGCGTGATCGACGAACTCGGGTTCCAGCGCCTCGCCGAAGCCAACCGCCTTGCCCGCGATGTTGTGCATCAGCGGCCCGCCCTGCCCGCCGGGGAAGATGGCCTTGTCGACCGCCTCGGCGTGTTCCTCGCTCGTCATGATCATCCCGCCGCGGCCGGCGCGGATGGTCTTGTGCGTGCTCCCGGTGACGAAGTCGGCGCTGCCGACGGGCGAGGAGTGGACGCCAGCGGCGACGAGGCCCGTGATGTGGGCGATGTCCGCGAGGTGGTGCGCGTCCACGTCGTCGGCGATGTCGCTGAGACGCTCCCACTCGAACTCGCGGGGGTAGGCGGAAGAGCCGCTGACGATGACGTCGGGGTCGAACGCCGCGGCCTGTTCGGCCACGTCGTCGTAGTCGATGTAGCCCGTCTCGGGGTCGACGCCGTACTGTTCGACCTCGTAGAACTGGCCGGAGAAGTTGACGTGGTGGCCGTGGCTCAGGTGGCCGCCGTGGTTCAGGTCGAGCGAGAGAATCTTGTCGCCCGGGTCCAGCATGGCGAAGTAGACGCCCATGTTCGCCTGCGTCCCGCTGTGGGGCTGGACGTTGACGTGTTCGGCGCCGAACAGCTCCTTCGCCCGGTCGATGGCGAGGGTCTCGACGGTGTCCATGTGCTGACAGCCGCCGTAGTACCGTTCCCCGGGATAGCCCTCGGCGTACTTGTTGGTCATGACGCTCCCCTGGGCCTCCATCACCGCCTCCGAGACGTGGTTCTCCGAGGCGATCATCTCCAGGTTGTTCTCCTGTCGGCGCTCCTCGCCCGCGATGGCGTCGGCGACCGCCGGATCGGTCTCCCGAAGGTGCGAATGGCTCGATGTCACGGGTAAGCCCACGGAAAACAGGCAAATAAGTAGCGTGGTCCGTCACAAAATATCCCTATAGTAGCGATTGAAACTGTTTGCATAGCCGATCCCACGCAGTCATGCGATCGGCTGTGCGACGACTTTCAATCGTTACTATAAAAACGGAGCCGTCACTCCCCGTCGAGAGCGTGCCACGAGAGCCGCGGGTTGCGAGCCGCGGCCGCCTGATCGATCCGCCGGGCCGTCGTCTCGGTGGGCGTCTCGGCCAGCGCCTCGGGGTCCGTTTCGGCGACGGTGTTGAACGCCGCCGCGAGGTCGTCCAGCCGTCGTTTGGATTCGGTCTCCGTGGGCTCCGTCATCAGCGCCTCGTCGACGATCTCCGGCCACTTCGTTGTCGGCGGGTGGACGCCGTGATCCAGCATCGCCTTCGCCACGTCGGCGGCGTCGGCGTCCGCGCTCGCGACGAACTCGTGGTGGAACGGGCCGTAGGGCACCTCGTACGCGATCTGTGAGGCGAGGTAGTTGGCGTTCAGCACGGCCGTCTCGCTCACGTTCTCCAGCCCCTCGTCGCCGTGGCGCAGGATGTAGGCGTACGCCTTCACGAGCACCAGCCAGTTGCCCACGAACTCGTGGACGCGCCCGATGCTGTGGGCGGGGTCGTACGTCTCGTAGTCCCCCTCCGTCTCCCGGACCTGCGGGGTCGGCAGGAAGGGCGCGAGATCGCTCCCGACGCCGATGGGGCCCTGCCCCGGCCCGCCGCCGCCGTGGGGCGTCGCGAACGTCTTGTGCAGGTTGAAGTGCATGATGTCGAAGCCCATGTCGCCGGGGCGGGCCTTCCCGAGCAGGGAGTTGAGGTTCGCGCCGTCGTAGTAGAGCAGGCCGCCGGCGTCGTGGACGATCTCCGCGATCTCGGCGATGTCGCGCTCGAACAGCCCGAGCGTGTTGGGGTTGGTGAGCATCAGGAGCGCGGTGTCCGAGCCGACGGCCGCCTCCAGCGCCTCGACTTCGACCCGGCCGTCCTCGTTCGACGGGAGTTCGACCACGTCGTAGCCGGCCATCGCCGCGCTCGCGAAGTTGGTGCCGTGAGCGGATTCGGGGACGATCACCTCGCTCCGGTCGTCGCCGTTCGCCTCGTGGTACGCCTTCGCCACCTGGATGCCGGTGAACTCGCCGGCCGCGCCCGCCGGGGGCTGGAGCGTCACCGCGTCCATCCCGCCGATGGTCGCGAGCGTCTCCTGCAGTTCGTACAGCAGGTGGAGAACGCCCTGTTTGTCCTCGTCGGTACGGAGCGGGTGGACCCGGTTGCCGGGGTGGGCCGCCACGTCCTCCGTGAACTTCGGGTTGTACTTCATCGTACACGACCCCAGCGGGATGGGGCCGGACTCGATGCCGTAGTTCATCTGCGAGAGCCGGGTGTAGTGGCGCGCCACCTCCGGCTCCGAGAGCGACGGCAGTTCGAGTTCGTCCCGCGTCAGGTCGTCGGGAAGCGACGAGTCGACGTCGACGGATTCGGCGGCCTTCTCGCTCAGGAGCGGTTCGTACTGCCCCCCCGCGTACCAGCGCGCCTGCTGGTGGGGGGCTTCGTCGAGCGTCATCGCCTCGTCGTCGGTCCGCTCTCGACCTTCTTGGCTCATGCCGCACCCCCGTAGCCAGCGAGGGCGTCGACCAGCGCGTCCACCTGCTCGCGGTTGGTGTCAGTCACGCAGACGGCCAATCGTTCGTCGTCGCCGTCGTCGACTGTCCGGAGGGCGAGACCGGCGTGCCGGCAGTGGTCGACCACGTCGGCCGCGGGCGCCTCCGTATCGATCAACGCCTCGCGGAAGTGGTGGCCGTCGTAGACGGGGGCGGTGAAGCCGTCGAGGGCGTCGATCCGCTCGCACGCGTCCCGGATGCCGGTCACGCACTCCTCGGCCAAGTCGACTAACCCACTGGGGCCGAGCCACGCGGCGTGGATGGCCGCCCGGAGCGCCAGCCACGCCTGGTTGGTGCAGATGTTCGAGGTGGCGCGCTCCCGCCGAATGTGCTGTTCGCGGGTCTGGAGCGTCAGCGTGTACGCACGATTCCCGGCGGCGTCCTCGCTGGCGCCGACGAGGCGGCCCGGCACCTGCCGGAGGAAGTCCTCGCGGCAGGCAAAGAGGCCGAGCCCCATGCCGTACGTGGTCGGCAGACCCAGCACGCCCGCGTCGCCGACGACGACGTCCGCGCCGTACGACTCGGGGGGTTCGAGGACCGCCAGCGCAACGGCGTCGGAGCCGACACAGAACAGGGCGTCGTGGTCGTCGGCGAGGTCGCCGACGGCGTCCAGATCGGGGTTGAGCAGGCCCCGGGCGTTCGGCGTCGCGGCGTACACCATCGAGACCCCGTCGTCGATCCGGTCGGCCAGCGCGTCCACGTCGACGGTGCCGTCGGCGGTGGGATACGTGTCGACACCGATGCCCGGTCCGTCGGTGTAGTTCTCCAGCACCGACCGCAGCCGGTCGGGGATGGCGTCGGGCACCAGCACCGTCTCGCCGCTGGCGGCGCGCACCCGGTCGGCGAGCAGTGCCGCCTCGCCGAGCGCCGTCGCCCGGTCGTACATCGAACAGTTGGCGACGCCCAGTCCCGTCAGTTCGACGACGAGCGACTGGAACTCGAAGAGCGCCTGCAGGAACCCCTGCGTGATCTCGGGCTGGTACTGGGTGTAACTGGTCAGAAACTCCGAACGCAGGGAGAGGTGATCGACCACCGACGGGACGTAGTGATCGTAGTGACCGCCGCCGAGGAACTCGGTCAGATCGGGCGACTCGTCGAGGATACCCTCGACGTCGGCGCGGGTCGCCCGCTCCGACCGCGCCTCGATCCCGTACTCGCCGTCGAATCGGACCGCTTCGGGGATGTCGAACAGGTCGTCGGGGTCGGCTACCCCCACGGCGTCGAGCATCGCCGACCGTTCCGCGTCGGAGTGAGTCACGTACGGCATACTAGGCGCACTCGGGCCGCTCGACGTATATATGCGGCGCTGTGAGTCGATTTACCTCATCGTTCGTGGCAGTAGCCGCGCCGACTGCCCATCACGTCAGTTCACGCGTTCGACCTCGTACCCCATGTCCTCGATGGCGTCGATGACGGTTCTGGCGTGGCTCTCACCGCTCGTGACCACCTGGAAGACGAGGTAGGCGTCGCCGACGGCCAGGTCGCCGACCGCCCGGTCGTGGCGAACCGTCCGGATGTTCGCCCCCAGTTCGCCGATCGTGCTCGAAAGCTTCCCCATCTCGCCGGGCTGATCCCGGATGTGGATGCGGAGGCGGAGCAGCTGGTTCCGGTCGGTCAGCGCGTGGGTCAACACCGTCTGGAGCATCGACATGTCGATGTTCCCGCCACAGAGCAGCGGGACGACCGTCTCGCCCTCGACGTCGACCCGATCGCTCAGCATCGCCGCGACCGAGGCCGCGCCCGCGCCCTCGACCAGCTGCTTCGCCCGTTCCAACACGGTGAGGATGGCGCGGGCGATGTCGTCGTCGCTCACCGTCACCACCTCGTCGACGTGGGCCTCGATGAGGCCGAGCGTCAGCTCCGAGATGCTCCCGGTGGCGATGCCGTCCGCGATGGTCTTGGGGGACTCCTCGTCGACCGGCGCACCCTTCCGGAGGCTCTCGTGGACCGTCGACGCCAGTTCGGCCTGCACGCCGACCACGCGCACCGAGTCGTCGAGCGCCTTCAGCGCCGTGCTGATGCCGCCGATCAGCCCACCGCCGCCGATGGGGACGATCACCGTGTCGACGTCCGGAACCTGTTCGTATATCTCCAGCCCGAGCGTCCCCTGCCCGGCGACGATGTCGGGGTCGTCGTACGCGTGGACGAACAGCCGGCCCGGCTCCTCGGCCATCGCCTGGGCGTGAGACATCGCCTCGCCGAAGGTCGCCCCGTGGAGTTCCACCGTCGCGCCGTAGCTCCGGGTGGCGTCGATTTTCGCCTGCGGCGCGTTCTCCGGCATCACGATAGTCGACTCCAGCCCGACCGTCGTCGCCGCCAGCGCGACGCCCTGGGCGTGGTTGCCCGCACTCGCCGCCACGACGTGTTTGTCGCTGCCCGCCTCGGCCTCCTGTCTCAGCTTGTTGTACGCGCCCCGCGTCTTGAACGAGCCCGTCCGCTGGAGATGCTCCATCTTCAGGTGGACGTCCCCACCGGACATCTCGCTGAGCGAGCGGTTCGTCTCGATCGGCGTCTGCCGGACGATGGCCGGGTCGTCGAACCGGTCCCGTGCGGCCTCGATGTCCGCGAGCGTGACTGTCTCGGTCATGCCCCATTCTGCACGTACTGGCCGAATAAGTGACGTGCTTAGTGCAAAAAGGCGTTTAAATGCGGGGCCGGTGCGGAGCAGTCACGGCGCGTGCAGTCAGTCGACCAGTAACCGCGCGGGCGCCGACAGTAGCTCCATCACCCGGTTGGTGAAGCGGGCGGCGACCGCGCCGTCGACGACGCGGTGATCGACCGACAGCGAGAGCGGGAGCGTGTGCCGGGGGACCACCTCGCCGTCGACGACGCGTGGGCGTTCCGCGATCCGGCCCAGCGCCAGAATCGCTACCTCGGGGTAGTTGACGATGGGTGTGGCGTACTCGCCGCCGATGACGCCGACGTTGGTGATCGTGAAGGTGCCCCCCTGCATCTCCTCGCGGGAGATGGAGCGGTCGCGCGCACGCTGGGCTTTGTCGGCCGTCTCGGCGGCGAGTTCGAGCAGTCCCTTCTCGTCGACATCCTCGACGACGGGCACCATCAGCCCCGCGTCCGTCGCCGTCGCCACGCCGAGGTGGTAGTCGTCGTGGCAGACGATCACCTCCTCCGCCGCGTCGAGTTCGGCGTTGACCTGCGGGAACGCCGCGAGCGCCCGCGTCACCGCGCGCATGACAAAGGGGAGGTAGGTGAGGTCGACGCCCTCCTCGGCGGCGTAGGGTTCGAGGTCCGCCTTCGTCTCCACCAGCCGCGTCACGTCCACCTCGTCGGTGTGGGTGACGTGGGGCGCCGTGTACTTCGATCGCTCCATCTGCTCGCCGATCGAGCGGCGGACGCCGCGGTAGGGGATGCGGTCGCCGGGTTGTGGCCCCACGACCGGCGAGGGTTCGCGTGCGACGTCGTCGTCACCGGGAGTGGGCGGCTCGGCCGTCGACTCGGCTTCGGCTTCGGTCGCCGCCGCACGCCGGTGCTCCGCGTACTCGTGGACCATCGCGGGCGTGACGAACGCCACCCCGTCGCGGGACTCGTCGGTCGGCACGGCGTCGAGGTCGACGCCGAGTTCGTCCGCGAGGCGGCGCGTCGCCGGCGCCGCGAGGGTCCGGTCGCGGGGCTCCGTACCGCCGAGTTGGCCGGCCGCCTCCGCCCCTTCGACCGCGGCTTTCGCCGCGCGTTCCACGGCGTCGTTCGACTCCCGGTGTTCGCCCACGTCGTCGCGGTCGGTCGTCCCGTCGCGCTTCCGCAGCACGCTCGTCGCCTCGGGGTCGAGGGAGCGAGGCGTCGGGGCGTCCGGCGCGTCGGCCGCCGCGCGCACGTCGGCGTCGGTGACGCGCCCGCTGGGACCGGAGCCCGCGACCCGCCCGATGTCGACGCCGAGTTCGCGCGCCAGTCGGCGAGTGCGCGGCGGGGCGAAGACGCGGCCGTCGGAGGTAGCGTCGACGTCGGCGTCCCCGTCGTCAGCCGTCCCCGCCACGTCCGCGACATCGTCCTCGCCCTCGCCGCCGACCTCGATAGAGACGAGCGTAGTCCCGACGGGCACCATCTCGCCCTCCGCGACGTGGCGTTCGACCACCGTCCCCGCGTACGGCGACGGGAGGTCGACCAGCGCCTTGTCCGTCTCCACCTCGGCGAGGGGCTGGTCCTCCTCGATCTCCTCGCCCGCCTCGACGAGCCACCGGACCAGTTCGCCCTCCGCGACCCCCTCGCCCACGTCCGGGAGTTCGAACGTCTCGATCATGGGAAGTCGACCACCTCCCGGATACCGTCCTCGATGCGCGTCGGGGAGGGGAGGTAGTAGTCCTCCAAGGCGTACAGCGGCACGGGCGTGTCGAAGCCGGTGATGCGCTCGACGGGTGCCTCCTGGTAGAGCAGCGCCTCCTCCTGCAGGATGGCGGTGATCTCGCCCCCGAGGCCGCCCGTCTTCGGTGCCTCGTGGACGACCGCGGCCCGCCCCGTCTTCTCGAAGGAGTCGACGATGGTCTCGCGGTCCAGCGGCGAGAGCGTCCGCAGGTCGATCACCTCGCAATCGACCCCCTCCGCAGCCAGATTCTCGGCGGCCTCCATCGTCGGCCGGGTCATCGCTCCCCAGGTGTAGACGGACACGTCGCTCCCCTCGCGGCGGACCGCGGCCTCGCCGAGGGGGACGGTGTGGTCGCCCGCGGGCACGTCCTCACGGAAGGCCCGGTAGATGAGTTTGGGTTCGAGGAAGATCACGGGGTCGGGATCACGGATCGCCGAGGCGAGGAGGCCCTTGGTGTCGGCGGGGGTGGAGGGGATCACCACCTTCAGCCCGGGTTCGTGGACGAAGAAGGCCTCCTTGGACTCGGAGTGGTGTTCGGGGGCGCGGATACCGCCGCCGTAGGGGGCGCGGACGACCATCGGACACGTAAACCGCCCCCGCGTTCTGGTGCGGAGGCGCGCCGCGTGGCTGACGATCTGATCGAACGCGGGGTAGATGAAGCCCATGAACTGAATCTCCGGGACGGGCCGGAGCCCGTAGGCCGCCATGCCGATGGACGCGCCGACGATGCCCGACTCCGCGAGGGGCGTGTCGATCACGCGGTCGTCACCGAACGCCTCGTAGAGGCCTTCGGTGGCGCGGAACACGCCGCCGTTCTTGCCCACGTCCTCGCCGAGGACGATCACGTCCTCGTCGCGTTGCATCTCGGTCCGGAGGCCGTCCCGAACCGCCTGTACCAGGGTCAGATTCTGCGTCTCAGTGCTCATGTTACTCCTTCAGGAAGGCGTCGTCGCCGTGTCGGTCGCGCAGTCGGTTCAAATGATCGTGCTGGGCCCGGAGTTCGGTGGACGGGGCGGCGTACACGTCAGCGAACATCGCCTCGGGGTCGGGGCGAGGGGCGTTCTCCGCCCGGTCGATGGCCTCGGTCACCTGTTCACGGACGCTCGCCTCGATGTCGTCGACCACCTCGTCGTCGAGTCGTCCCGTCTCGCGCAGGAAGCGTTCGAGACGGGGGATGGGGTCCCGCCGTCGCCACGCCGCCACCTCGTCCTCGTCGCGGTAGACGGAGGGATCGTCGGCGGTCGTGTGGGCGCCGAAGCGGTACTGCACCGCCTCGATCAGCGTCGGCCGGGGTCGGTCGCCCGGTTCGCGGGCCTTCTCGACCGCCGCGCGCGTGACCTCGTAGGTCGCCAGCGGGTCCATCCCGTCGACCTGTACGCCGTCGATGCCGTAGGCGGCGGCTTTGCCCGCGAGCGTCGGACTCGCGGTCTGGCGCTCCCGCGGCACCGAGATGGCCCAGCCGTTGTTGTTGCAGACGAAGACGGCCGGTACGTCGAAGACGCCGGCCACGTTCAACCCCTCGTGGAAGTCCCCTTCGCTGGTCGCGCCGTCGCCGAAGTAGGCACACGCCACCGCATCACCGGCTTCGCCGGGTTTTCGAGGGCTCTCCGAGCCCTCGCTCTCCCCCCGGAGTTTCGACGCCAGCGCCAGCCCCGTCGTGTGCGGGATCTGTGTCGCGATGGGGACCGCCGCGGGGAGGACGTTCGCGTCCGTGTCCCACCCACCGGCGCCGTGACCCATCCAGTACAGCAGGATGTCCGACAGGTCGAGGCCGTGGACGTGGACGGCGGCGTGTTCGCGGTAGCTGGGGGCGATCCAGTCGCCGTCGGCGAGGGCGAAGGCGCTCCCCACCTGCGCGGCCTCCTGGCCCGCCAGCGGCGGGTAGGTGCCCATCCGGCCCTGTCGCTGCAGATTGACGGCGCGTTCGTCGAAGTGGCGGGCGAGGCGCAGGTGGCGGTAGAGCGCCACCAGTTCCGCGTCCGAGAGGTCGGGTACGTCGCCGACGAGTTCGCCGTCCACGTCGAGGACCTGCACCCGGTCGTCCGGGTCGCGGTCGAACACGCTCACGGCGACCACCTCGTCATGGTCGCGGACTCGCGCGCCCACACCGTAACAGTTCGGGGCATCAGGCCGCGTGCGCCTCGCGGCGCGCCTCGTCGACGCTTCGTCCGTCGCGGAGGACGGCGTCGACGAACAGTTCGCCCGCCCGATACGACGACCGAACCATCGGCCCGCTCGCACAGTAGAGGAAGCCGAGTTCCTCCTCGGCGACACGCCGCCACGTCTCGAAGGCGTCGGGGTGGACGTACTCGTACACGTCGAGATGGGAGCGGGAGGGCTGGAGATACTGCCCGAGCGTCACCACGTCGACACCGGCCTCGCGGCAGTCCGAGAGCGTCCGGTAGATTTCGTGGTCGTACTCGCCGAGGCCGAGCATGAGGCTCGTCTTCGCGTACACGTCGGCGGTATCGGCGACGCGTTCGAGCACCGAGAGCGACTGCGCGTAGCCGGCGCGGCGGTCCCGAACCGGCCACTGGAGGCGTTCGACCGTCTCCACGTTGTGCGCGATCACGTCGGGACCGGCGTCGATTATCAGGTCGACGAGGTCCGGATCACCCCGGAAGTCGGGGATGAGGACTTCCACCAGAATCCCCGGGTCGCGCGCCTTGATCGCCTCGATGGTGCGGGCGAAGTGGCCGGCCCCCTGATCCGGTAGGTCGTCGCGGTCGACGCTGGTCAGGACGACGTAGTCGAGTCCGATCTCCGCGACGGCGTCGGCCACGTCGTCGGGTTCGTCGGGGTCGAGCGCGTCCATCCCGCCCGTCTCCACGTCACAGAAGTTACAGCCACGGGAGCACCGGTCGCCCATGAGCATGAACGTCGCGGTGCCGGGGCCGTTGCGGCCGCTCCAGCACTCGCCCAGGTTCGGGCAGTTCGCCTCCTCACACACGGTGTGGAGGTCACGATCCCGGAGCGTCTCCTTGATCTCCGTGAACCGCTGGCCCGACGGGGGCCGCATCCGCAACCAGTCGGGCTTGCGTTGCCGTGCCATACCCGCACCTTCGGGCTGCCGGGCAAAAACGTGTGGGCTCTCCGGCGTTCGGAGAGGAACCGTATCGTCCGTTACATATATATTCGGAGGTGTTCAAGCCAACGTGTACCATGTCAATGGGTGCCTATGACGAGGACGAGCACGAACGCCGCGCGCAGAAAACGGGGCAGGTCGACACGGAGTTCGACGACGCCCGGTCGCAGTTCCGAGGGACCCTCTCGTACGAGTCCGGCGATTCGACGGAGGCGCTGCTGGATCAGTTCAAGCAGTTGCAGGGCGAGTAACTAGGGGGACTCCGTTCTGAGGAGCAGCGTCGCCGCCGTCGAGACGACGGTCACGGCGGCGACGTGTCCGAGCAACGCGACGACGACGAGCGTGTTCCCCGCGACGACGGGCAACAGCCCCAGTTCGATGAGGCCGAACCCGACGTTGGCGGCGTCGAGGCGTCGACACCGGCGCGCAGTGTCGGGCGTGACGCGAATCCGGAGCGAGCGCCACAGCGAGACCAGCGCCGTCCACCACGAGGTGCCGATCCGGTAACAGAGATCCCAGAGGATCAACAGCGCCACGAACGCCACGGGCGCGGGCGCGGGTCCGCCGAGGAGCGACTCGAACGGCGTCGGGCCGGCGCCCGTGAGCAGGAATGTCACGACGGCGACAAAGCCAAGCACGCCGAACAACACCTCGACGCTCGATCCGAACAGGAGGCGACGATGGGCGTCGGGTAAGTCGAGTGCGCGCGTCGCCGTACCGATGTAGAGCATGGCGGCGCTCCCCGCGGCCGCGACGGCGACGGCGACGGTGCCCGCCACGACGGCCGCCCGAGGGAGGGCGTAGTAGACCGCGAGACCGACGACGAGCGTCTCGAAGAGGACGAACTGGAGGCCGATGGCCCGTCGCGCCGTGAGTCGGAGGCCGGGAATCCCGGCCACGAGACTCTCGTAGACCCACGTCTCGCCGAACGTCGGATCGGCGGCGGGGTCGGAGCGCTCGGTCACGCCGCCATCGACTCCTGCCGTTCGGCCAGCGCTCGCCGGACCGCCTCGTCGAAGGACGTGCGCTCGGCGGGGACGAGTCGCGCGAGACGGTCGTCGCGAGCCACGACCGGGTTCTTCAGCCCCTCGATCAACGGGCGGGCAACGCTCCAGGGCACGTCGGTCATCAGGCCGACCCAGTAAGCGGAGAGCCGCGGTGTCAACACCGGAACGGCGAGGATGATCGGCTCGCGTCCCAGGTGGCGACCGGTCCGCCGCAGCATCTCGGCGTAGGTCAGCACCTCCGGGCCGCCGATATCGTACGTTTCACTCGCCGTCTCCGGGACGTCGAGGACGCCCACCAGGTAGGCGATGACGTCGTCAACGGCGATGGGTTGACAGGGCGTCCGCACCCACCGCGGTGTCACCATCACCGGAAGCCGGGACGCGAGCTGCACCACCATCTCGAAGCCGGCGCTCCGGGGGCCGACGATGATCGCCGCCCGGAGCGTCGTGAGCGCGTAGTCGCCCGTCGCCAGGACCCGTTCCACCTCGCGGCGGGAGCGGAGATGCGCGGAGAGGTGGTCCCGCTCCTCGCCGAGGCCGCCGAGATAGATCACGCGGTCGACGCCCGCGGCGCTCGCGGCACGGGCGAAGTTCTCGGCCGCCCGGCGGTCACGCGCCGCGAAGTCGTCGCGGGCGGTCATGGAGTGGACGAGGTAGTAGGCCGTCTCGACGCCGTCGAAGGCATCGTCGAACGACCCCGGTGCCAGCAGGTCACCGACGACGACGCGGACGCCGGCCGGCGGGTCGTATCGCTCGGCGTCGCGGACGAGGGCGGTCACCGCGTGGCCCGCGTCGAGGAGGGCAGGGACGAGTCGGCGCCCGACGAATCCCGTGGCGCCAGTGACGAGTACGCGCATACCGTCCCGTGGGGGCGGAGTGGGATTAACGGTCGTGGTTGGGACCGGGTTCAGGCTCACCCTGAGGGTTCAAGGCGGGCCATCCACCCGGGCTAGTATCCAATTACCTATGACCCCCCGGGGGGTATAGACGGACGTGCATCCCGCTGCCCTCCAACCTCCGCTCGCCCGCCGATCCGTCCGGTTCGCCGCCGGTGAGTCGACGTGAGCGAATCCGACGAGGAGGACGAGTCGTCGCGCCGCCGCCTGCTCGTCCTACTGCTCGCCGCGTTCCTCGCGCTCGTCGGTGCGGGGACCGGTGTCACGAACTTCCTGGACGGCCGTGACGACGGCGACGACGGGCTCGACCTCTCCATCGACTACTCGGTGACGCCCGACGAACCGAACGCGACACCGACGCCCGCGGCGAACCCGAGCAGTAGCGGTGGTGGTGGGAATCCCCCCATCGACGTGACCGACCCGTCCGAAGGGTCGGACACGACCGACGACGGAACGGAGAGCGAGACGACGACCGACGAGCCGCGGCAGTTCGACGATTCGGACGACGATCGGCGCTCGACGGGGGCGGGGCCGGAACCGACCACGACGACGACGGTCACGCCGGGGAGCGATCTGGTCACCTCCTCGATTCCACCGGTGTCCGTGAGCGATGTCGAACCCGGCGACGGGGGCGTGGTCGATCTCTCGCTCACGCTGTCGGGCTCGCCGGCCCGGCTCTGGGTCCGCGGAACCGCGACCGACTTCGCGGAACGCGGCCTCGTCGAGGCCGAGCAGAGCGCGGGCGACGCGGGCGAACCGGGCGAGCTGCAGGAGTACGTCCAGGTTCGCCTGTGGTACGACGGCGACGACGACGGACGCGTCGACGGCGGCGACAACCTGGTGTACGAGGGGACGTTGGCCGACCTCGATACCCTCGACGGCGAGGACGGCTGGGTGCCCCTGACCGAGGCGTGCGTGCCGCCGGGGACCCACACGGCCCGCTTCCGGTGGGAGCTGCCGACCGACGCGCCGAACACCGTCCAGACGGATTCGGCGTCGTTCTCGCTCGGCGTCGCCGCCGACGCGAGCGCCTGCGAGTGACGGTAGGTCTTTCCCGTTCGGACCGTTCGGTCGTACCGATGAGCTCCGATCCCTGTGACGGCTGTGGCGAGGAGGTGCCCGTCGCGGGCGGCGTCGGCGACTTCTGGACGTTCGAGGCCGAGGCGACCGGTGGAATGACGCTCGAACTCGCCGACGGCACCGAACACTTCCTCTGTTTCGACTGCATCGATCGCCTGCCGGACGACCACGAGGTGACGGCGGCGGACGTGGCGGCGCTGTCCGAATAGTTTACTTGTGGCGACCGGCTGAATCAGCCGTGGACCCCGACCGCATTCCAGCGTCGTTTCCGGCTCCCTCCTACCGCGGCAACCAGCGCGAGGCGCTCGACGCCATCCGCGACGCCTTCGCGGCGGGCAACGACGCCGTCCTCGTGCGGGCGCCGACCGGGAGCGGGAAGTCGCTGCTCGCCCGCGCCGTCGCCGGCGCGGCGCGGACGCCCGAGGAGGCGGACCCGGCCGAGGTCACCGGCGCCTACTACACCACGCCACAGGTCTCACAGCTCGACGACGTGGCCGCGGACGACCTGCTCTCGGACCTCAACGTGATTCGGGGGAAGCGCAACTACACCTGCATCCTCCCCGACGAGACGACGACGCCGGTGGACCGAGCGCCCTGTGTCCGCGAGTCGGGCTACGACTGCTCGGTCAAACATCGGTGCCCGTACTACGCCGACCGCGCCATCGCCTCCAACCGCGCCATCGCCGCGATGACGCTGGCCTACTTCATGCAGACCGCCGGCTCGGAGGTGTTCGGGAAGCGCGACGTAGTCGTCGTCGACGAAGCCCACGGCCTCTCGGAGTGGGCGGAGATGTACGCCACGGTGGACCTGCGCCCCCGTACCGTCCCCGTCTGGGACGACGTGGGCGTGCCCGACGTGAGCGCCGCCGACGACCCGCTGGACCGGACGGCGCGGTTCGCGGAGACGCTCGCCGGCGTCTGCGAACGGGCGGCCGAGGACCTCGTCGCCAGCCCCGAACTCACCGCGGCGGAGGCCGCCCGGCGAGACCGGCTACAGGACCTCCGGTCGGAGCTCAACTGGTTCGTCTCCGACTACCGCGATCCCACGAGCACGACGACGTGGGTCGTCGACCAGCCCGACGGCGAGGGGACGCCCCTCACGATCAAACCGCTCGACCCCGGTCGGTATCTCCATCACACCGTCTGGGACCGGGGCAACAAGTTCGCGCTCCTCTCGGCCACGATTCTCGACAAGGAGGCGTTCTGTCGCGGCGTCGGCCTCGATCCGTCGAACGTGGCGCTCGTGGACGTCCCCCACACATTCCCGCTGGAGAACCGACCGCTCTACGACGTGACCCAGGGGAAGATGACCTACGAGCACCGCGACGAGACGCTGCCGAAGGTGGCACGCCTGCTCGTCCGCCTGCTGGCCCGGCATCCCGACGAGAAGGGTCTCGTCCACTGTCACTCCTACGCGATTCAGGAGCGGCTGGCCGACCGCCTCGACGACTTCGGTGTCTCGGCCCGCGTCCGATCCCACGACCGGGAGCGGCGGGATGCGGCGCTCGAGGAGTGGCAGGCGACCGACGACCCCGACGTGTTCCTCTCGGTGAAGATGGAGGAGGCACTCGACCTGCGCGGCGACCTCGCGCGCTGGCAGGTGCTGTGCAAGGCGCCGTACCTGAACACGAACGATTCGCGGGTGGCCCGCCGACTGGAGGAGGGACAGTGGGCGTGGTACTACCGGGTCGCACTCCGCACGGTGATCCAGGCGGCCGGCCGCGTCGTCCGCGCGCCCGACGACTACGGGGCGACCTACCTCGCGGATTCGAGCCTGCTCGACCTGTTCGACCGTGCCCGGAGCGACATGCCGGACTGGTTCGCCGACGCCGTCGACGGGATGTCCCGGCCCGACCTCCCGGAGTTCGACCCCGTCGCGGCGCTCGACGGCACGGACGCGACGCCCGGCGCGCAGCCCGAGCGACGGACGAAATCGACCGGCCGATCCGGGGCACGAACGCAGTCCCGAACGGCGTCCGACGGCCCGAGCGACGACGGGGGCGACGACCATCCGCTGTCGGACGTATGGGGCGAGTGAGGCGTGGTATCATGGGGCCATTGATAAAATACCATTCGTTCAGATTTTTTCCTTAGAACAGTTCGTATAGTCAATAGTACTCTAGAAAGACTTAGGTACTCACAAGTAATACCCGTATATGCACCCAAATGCGCACCCACACTATCGAATCGTCGGTGATCCTGTATCGTAGCGGGACGCTCACGCTCTCGCAGGCGGCACGGCACGCGGGCTGTTCGGACGAGGAGCTGGCCGCGGCGGTGGAAGCCCACCCGCAGCGTGCGCGGGTCGACGCGGTGGCGGATCGGTCGGCCGACGCCGTCTAGTCGGGCAGGAGGTGGAGACCAGCCCGGGTCTTCACGACCGGCGTCGTCTCCGCGTCCGCATCGAAAAAGTCGGGACGGGGGACGGTCTTCGCCTCGTAGGTTTCCGGGTCGAGCACCTGCACGGCGTGGTCGTCCTCCACCGCGACCACCGTCGTCTCGACGGCGTCGTCGCTGGTGGCGAGGCGCCGGCCGTCGGTGTCGCCCTCGAACGGTTCCTCGTACGGGTCCCCCGAGGTGAGACGCACGCCCTTCAGGTTCCCGCTGACGCTCCGGACGAGCACCGGTCCCTCGTCGTCGCCGGGGTCGATCACGTCGCCCGGCGTGAACCTCGGCAGGCGCACCGCGTAGGTGACGCGGTACACTTCGTTGCCGTCGCCGTCCTCCGTGACGAGAGTGGGGTAGCTCTCGACGCTCCCGCCGAGTTCGCGAACGATACGGCGGGCCACTTCCTCGCCGAGGCCGTTGGTCGAGAGTTTCACGTCCGGGCCGTCGTCGGTCTCTTTCACCTCCGTGACGAACGCCTCCCGGTCGCCGTCGTCCTCCTTGTCGGCGACGTGGGACTCGGCGATTTCGACCGCACGGGACCGCTCCTCGGGCGTGGGCGTCCGATCGGTCGCCCGGACTTGGACGGTGCTGGCGTAGTAGCCGCCGGCGATGCGGCCACAGCGGTCGCAGGTGCCGCGCGAAATTTTCACGGGGACGACCACCGACTCCTCCAGCGGCGTCTCGCGGACGACGCCGGTGAACTGGCAGTGCATCCGGATGGTGTTCTCGTCGACCTGTTCGGGCTCGACCGCCCACGTCACGTCGCGGGCGTCGACGTGGACGCCGAGGGCCTCGCTCACCTCGTCGATGGCGACGTCGGTGTAGTCGCGGGCGTCGACGTCGACCCAGCGGTTGCCGCGGTGGACGGCGCCACAGCCGGAACAGACCAGCACCTCGATCCGGTCCGGCGCGTCGATCATCTCGTAGTCGTCGAAGTAGCAGGCGTCACAGAGTCGGGCGTCCCGGTCGCGGGGCGCGCCGGGGAGTGGCTCCGCTCGCGCCGGGACCGGATCGCCACAGCGGGGGCAAAACTCCCGGGACTCGCTATCGCTCATTGCCCCCGGTAGTCGGTTGCGGCGGTTAAGCCCCGCGACATCGAGCGATACGTAGGTACGATCGTAACTGTGCAGAGCGTCTCGCCGGACCGTCACGGCGAGACGCTCCGACGACTTCCGATCATACCTAACAGTTTACCTTCGCGGGCATCTACTTTCGCCCATGGAGTGGAAACCCGACTGGGGACTGCGGGGCCGGATGGTCCTGACCATGTTCCTGCTTTTCGCCCTCTACATCGTCTTCATCGCGATCCTGTCGCGGTATATGGGCCTGTTCGGCGTCGTGATCGTGATGGGCCTGTTCTCGCTGGGGCAGTTCTTCTTCAGCGATCGACTGGCGCTGTACAGCATGGGCGCCTCGAAAGTCGAGGCGGACGAGTACCCACAGCTACACGCGATGGTCGGCCGCCTCTCCCAGCAGGCCGACCTCCCGAAACCGACCGTCGCCGTCGCGGAGACGAAGGTGCCGAACGCCTTCGCGACCGGCCGCTCGCCGAAGCAGTCGACGGTGTGTGTCACGAAGGGCCTCCTCCACACCCTCGACGACGAGGAGCTCGAAGGCGTCCTGGCCCACGAACTCGCCCACGTCAAGAACCGGGACGTGATGGTGATGACGATCGCTTCCTTCCTCTCGACCATCGCGTTCATGATCGTACGCTGGGGGTGGCTGTTCGGCGGGAACCGCAACCGACAGGGCGGGGGTGGCATGATCGTCGCCATCCTCGTCTCGCTGGTGGTCTGGATCGTCTCCTTTGTCCTCATCCGGACGCTCTCGCGGTACCGCGAGTATTCGGCCGACCGGGGCGGGGCAGCGATCACCGGGAACCCGTCGGCGCTCGCCTCGGCGCTTTTGACCATCTCGGGACGGATGGACCGGGTGCCCCAGGAGGACCTCCGCGAACAGTCGGAGATGAACGCGTTCTTCGTCATCCCCATCCGAAGCGGGTTCGTCGGACGCATCTTCTCGACGCATCCGCCGACCGAGAAGCGCGTCGAGCGACTCCGCGAGATGGCGGGGGAGATGGAGCGGCAGTAGCGACATGGGCCTGTTCGACTCCATCCGTTCGGCCTTCGGACTGAGCGCCGAGGCGGACGCGACGCGGGACGCCGATCCCGAGGATCTGTTCGGGATGTCGACCGCCTACCTGACGATGGAGGCGAATCTCGACTTCGTCCCCGCGGACGCCGCCGCACTCTGCTTTTCGGCCGTCGACAGCACCGACTTCGCGGCCGCCGTCGACGAGGTGGAGACCATCCTCCACGCGGGCGAATCGGACACCGGAACCCGCTTTCGTCGCCACGAGGACGACCACGGCTACCACTGGGTCGTCCTGGAAGACAGCGACCCCGAGGACCTCGTGACGAGCGTCCACTTCGCCGCCGACACGTTCGTCGAGGAGGGGTACGGCTCCCGACTGCTGGCCGCCGTCTTCGGGTTCGAACGCCCGCGGGACGGCGCCCGCGCCTACTGGGTCTACTCCTTCCGCCGCGGGGCGTACTACCCCTTCGCGCCGACGGGAGGCCACGAACGCGACAGCCGCCTGGAGTTCAAACTCCAGTCCGTCCTCGACGGCGAACTCGACGTCGAGGGCGACGAGGGGTACTGGTATCCGCTGTGGCCCGACGATCCCGACGGCCACCCGTGGGAGTAGCGCGTCACCGCCCCTAAACCGCCGCGTGCCGTGCGAACGAGGGCCACGCCGTCGTCGGTTTTTACTTTCACTACGGTGTTAACGAGGCTTTATGTGCGGAGGGGCACAAGCGGAATCACATGGCAGAAGACGACCTCGAAACCCTCCCGGGTGTCGGGCCGGCGACGGCGGACAAGTTGGTGGAAGCGGGCTTCGAAAGCTACCAGAGCATCGCGGTCGCGAGTCCGGCGGAACTCTCCAACACCGCCGACATCGGCGAGTCGACGGCGAGCGACATCATCAACGCGGCTCGGGACGCCGCGGACGTCGGTGGCTTCGAGAGCGGGGCGGCCGTCCTCGAACGACGCGAACAGATCGGGAAGCTCACCTGGAACGTCCCCGAGGTCGACGAACTGCTCGGCGGCGGCGTCGAGACGCAGTCGATCACGGAGGTGTACGGCGAGTTCGGCGCCGGCAAGTCACAGGTCACCCACCAGCTCTCGGTGAACGTGCAGCTGCCGAAGGAGTACGGCGGCCTGCGTGGGAGCGCCATCTTCGTCGACAGCGAGGACACCTTCCGCCCCGAACGCATCGACGACATGGTCCGTGGCCTCGACGACGAAGTCATCCAGGCCACGATGGACGACCGCGGCATCGAGGGCTCCCCCGGCGACGAGGAGGCGATGGAGGCACTCGTCACCGACGTCCTCGACAAGATTCACGTCGCCAAGGCGTTCAACTCCAACCACCAGATCCTGCTGGCGGAGAAGGCGAAGGAACTGGCGAGCGAACACGAAGACACCGAGTGGCCGGTCCGCCTGCTCTGTGTCGACTCGCTCACCGCCCACTTCCGCGCCGAGTACGTCGGCCGCGGCGAACTCGCGGACCGCCAGCAGAAGTTGAACAAACACCTCCACGACCTGATGCGGATCGGCGACCTCTACAACACCGCCGTCCTCGTCACGAACCAGGTCGCCTCCAACCCCGACTCCTACTTCGGCGACCCCACCCAACCCATCGGCGGCAACATCCTCGGCCACACCTCGACGTTCCGGATGTACCTGCGGAAATCCAAAGGCGACAAGCGGATCGTCCGCCTCGTCGACGCACCGAACCTCGCCGACGGCGAGGCCGTGATGCGGGTGCAGGACGCCGGCCTCGTGCCCGAGTAGCGGCGTTCGTCCTACAATCTTGGAATCATCACACAATTTTACCTGCCGGTAGCGCGTCGTCCGATCCGGTGATATATCAATGAGCGAACGGATCGTGGTCGTCGGTGGGGGGACCGGCGGGACGGTGCTCGCGAACAAACTCGCGTCGAAGCTCGCGGACGACATCGACGCGGGCGAGGTGACGGTGACCCTCGTCAACGAGACGGACACGCACGTCTACAAACCCGTCTGGCTCTACGTCGCGTTCGGCCAGGCCGACCCGTCCGAGGGACGACGCCCCCTCGACGATCTCCTCGATCGGCGGGTCCAGCGCCGGACGGGGCGGGTGACCGACGTCGACACCGACGGCAAGCGGCTGACGCTCGACGGCGGGGATCGGATCGGCTACGACCACCTGACTCTCGCCACCGGAGCGCGTCTTGTCCCCGACCGGATTCCCGGGCTCGTCGAGGGCGCCCACGACTTCTACAGCGAGGACGGCGCCGAACGACTCCGCGAGGCGCTCGCGGAGTTCTCGGGCGGCCGGATCGTCCTGTCGGTCGTCGGGATGCCGCACATGTGCCCCGCTGCGCCGGTCGAGTTCACGCTGATGGTCGAGGACTGGCTCCACGAACAGGGGCTCCGGGAGGAGAGCGAGGTGTGCTACACGGTGCCGACGGAACGGGAGCACAAACTCCCTCCGGTGGCCGACTGGGCGGCCGAACGCTTCGTCGACCGCGACATCGAGAGCCACACCGAGTTCGTCGTCGAACGGGTCGATGCCGACGACCGGACGCTCCACGCTGCGGACGGAGAGGCGCTCGACTACGACCTGCTGGTGAGCATTCCGCCCCACGCCGGCGTCGCACTCGTGACCGACGCCGGCCTCGGCGACGACGGGTGGGTCGAGACCGACCGGCGGACGCTCGAAGCGGCTCGCGCGGACGACGTCTACGCCATCGGCGACACGACCGATATCGAACGCCCGATGGCGGGCAGTGTCGCCCACTATCAGGCCGGCGTCGTCGCCGATCGCATCGCGTCGCGGGTCCGCGGCCACACGCCGACGGCGACGTACGACGGCAAGGTGCTCTGCTTCCTGGAGGCCGGCATGGACGAGTCGACGTTCGTCTCCTTCGACTACGACTCCATGCCCGTGCTACGGACGGAGTCGAAACTCGTCCACTGGGCGAAGAAAGGGTACAACGAGGCGTACTGGCTGACGGCACGGGGGTTGATCTGACGTGAGCGACGAGGCAGCCGAGTCGACGGCGCTCGACGACGAACTGGCCGCCGCCATCGCGGACGACCCCGAGGCCGTGGCGGCGTTCGTCCGCCGGCTCGACCTAGTGAACGAACTGCTCGACGTGGCTGCCCTCGCGACGGAAGCCGCGGACGACGAGATGGTGTCGTCGGTGGCCGCGAACGCGGCGACGCTCGGGGAATCGGCCGACGCCCTCGCCGACGACGGGACGACGCGGCTGGCCGAATCGGTCGGTGAGCACGGGGACGACCTGGCCGAGGCGGTCGAGACGGTCGCCGCTCTCCAGCGCGACGGGGCGCTCGATCGACTCGTCTCGCTCGCCGACGTGGTGATGCTCGCGACGGAGGCAGCCGACGACGAGATGGTGTCGTCGGTGGCGGGGACGGCCGGGTCGCTCGGCGAACTGGCCGACGAGGCGGCGGACCCGGAGACGGTACGGGGCGCGCAGACGCTCCTCCGGGCGCTCGGTACGGCGGGTGCGCAGGTGGACGATCCCGAGACCACCTACGGTGAGGTCGGCCCGCTCGGGCTCGTGCGAGCGCTCCGCGACCCGGAGGTCAAGCGAGGGATGGCGTTCCTGATCGCCGTGGCGCGAGGGATCGGCACCGAACTCGACCGCGAAAACGAGTAACTACTCCTCGGTCGTCGTCTCCTCGATATCCAGGTCGCCCTCGTGAATCTTCGCGCCGTCCTGCACGACTTTCTCGGCGAGGACGGCACACTTGATCCGCATGGGGCTGATGTCGACGCCGAGCATCTCCACCACGTCGTCGGTGTCCATCTCGGCCAGTTCGTCGAGGGTCGTGCCCGGGAGCTGTTGGGTGAGCATGCTCGCGCTCGCCTGGCTGATGGCACAGCCGTCGCCGGAGAAGCTGACGTACTCGATCGTCTCGCCGTCGTCGTCGAGGCGGACGTCCATCCGAATCGTGTCGCCACACGACGGGTTCTCGCCGACGTGGGAGAACGTGGGATCCTCGAGTTCCCCGTGATTCCGGGGGTTCTTGTAGTGATCGAGGATCTGCTGTCGGTACATATCCGATCCCATACCCATAGTTGGGTCCGGGTAGGGCGGTGCCGAGTAAAAGGATTCCGGGGCGATCGGATCAGGCCGCGACGGCGCCCGCCTGCTCGAACGCGTCGAGGAGTTCGCGGTAGCGGTTGCGGATGGTCACTTCCGAGATGTCGGCTACCTCTCCGACCGCCTGCTGGGTGATCTGCTCGTTGGTGAGCAGGGGCGCGGCGTAGACGGCGGCAGCCGCGAGGCCGACGGGGTTCTTGCCGCTGTGGACGCCCTGCTCTTTGGCGGCGTCGAGCATCTCGCGGGCCAGTCGCTCGGCCTCGTCCGAGAGGTCGAGTTCCGACGCGAACCGGGTGACGTAGCTCACGGGGTCCGCGGGGGCGACTTCGAGGTTGAGTTCCCGCACCACGTAGCGGTAGGTGCGCTTGAACTCGTCCTCGCCGACGCGGCTGACGCGGGCCACCTCGTCGATGGTCCGGGGGACGCCGGCCTGGCGGGCCGCGGCGTAGAGGGCGCTGGTCGCGACGCCCTCGATCGAGCGGCCGGGCAGGAGGTCGTCCTCCAGCGCCCGTCGGTAGATGACCGAGGCGGTCTCGCGGACGGTTTCGGGCAGCCCGAGCGCCGAGGCCATCCGATCGATTTCGCCGAGCGCCTGCCGCAGGTTGCGCTCCTGGTGATCGCGGGTCTGGAACCGGCGGTTCCAGGTGCGCAGGCGCTGCATCTTCTGGCGCTGATCGGCCGAGAGCGTGTTGCCGTAGGCGTCCTTGTTCTGCCAGTCGATGGTCGTCGACAGCCCTTTGTCGTGCATCATCTTCGTCGTCGGCGAGCCGACCCGCGATTTCTGGTCGCGCTCGCGCGAGTCGAAGGCACGCCACTCGGGGCCGTGGTCGATGCCGTCCTCCTCGACGATGAGACCGCACTCGCTACAGGCGGTCTCGCCGTGCTCCTCGTCGGTCACGAGCGCACCGCCGCACTCGGGACAGACGTGTTCCTGTTCGGTCTCTACCGACTGTTCTCGCTCACTGGTCGTCGTCTCGTTGGCCGTCCATACGTGTGTTTCAGTCATGATGAGGGGTGGACGCCACTGCCGGCCGAGCGGGGAACCAGCCGGGTGACGCTTCTTAACTATCTGTTAGTGCGATAGAGTTATAAAGGTTTCGCTGATTTCGTCGGACACATATATCTCCGTCGGAAAATCACGGGTCGCCTCGTCGTATTTCGAGGGAGTGGATGGCTATCATATATAATCACTTTGGAGGCTCCGGGGCGAGGAGCGAAGCCGCTACTGGGCGGGAGGAACGAAAGGATGGCGGCGTGAGCGCGGGACGGTCAGTCGCTCTGGATGCGCGGGGCGAGCATGAAGGTCACGTTGCCGAGCCCCTCGGCGAACTCGTAGTGAAGCTTCACCGGGAACTCCTCGCCCAGTTCGATCGTCACCTCGGCGTCGCCGGGGATGGCCTTGTTCATGTCCTTGAGATAGTCGAGCGAGAACAGCGAGTCGGCGGGGCCCGCCTCCAGATCGATGAGGGCGTCGGCACCGACTTCGAAGTCGACGTCGTCGGTGTCGCCTTCGGCTTCGATGTGGAAGGTCTCCGCGTCCTCGTCGACCCGGAGGTTGATGTGGTCGGACACCATGTCGGCGGCCGTGATGCCGCGGTCGAGCTGGTTGCCCTCCACGACGATTTGGGCCGGCAGGTCGAGGTCGGGGATGTCGGGCTCCTGGCGGATCGAATCGGGATCGATGAGCGCCAGCGTGTAGGAGAGTCCGTCGATGCGGATGTGGAGCTTTCGCGTCTCCTCGTCGAGTTCGAGGTGAACCAGGTCACCGGTGTTCCCCATCCCGGCGATGTCTTCGAGGCGGGCGAGGTTGACGCCGATGACGCCACCGTCGGCCTCGTACGACTCGAAGGCGGCGGAATCGAGCGACAGATCGACCATCCCCACGTTCGCCGGATCGACGGCACGGATCGACAGGCCGTCCTCGTTGAGTCGCACCTTACACTCGTCGACCAGCACGCTCACGGAGTCGAGGGCGTCCCGGAGCGTCGACGCGCTCACGATGGCCTTGAACATGTATCCAGTGGTACGCCCCAGGCGTTAAAAATACCCGCTGTTCGTCGCGGTCGGGCGCGCGCTGTCGGCGGCCGTTTATCACGGTGGGCGCCCTGACGAACGAAACTTGGTTAACCAAGCACACCTGCTATGACCCCACGTGGACAATCCCTCGACGCACTATCTATGGGTGTCATTGCAGACGTACGGATACCGGCCCACCAGTTCGAGTTCGGGCGTCGACTGCCGGTCCGCAACGGCGACGACGCCGAGATCGAACGGGTGGGCTCGGTGGGGGACGGCGACATGGCGGTCTTCTCGCTCTCGGAGACCCTGTCGGACGGGTCGGACGACCGGGTCGACGACCTGTTCGTCGGCGTGGACGGGTGCCGACTCGAAGTAGTAGAGACGTTCGACGGCCACGAGATCCACGCCGTGGCGTGGGAGCCGGACGCCGATCCGTTCTTCAGACTGGTCGACGACCACGACGGATCGGTGCGTCGCGGCACCGGGACGGCGGACGCCTGGACGTTCGAGACGAAGTTCCCCGGCCACGACGCGTTCGCGTCGTTTCGATCGGCCGGCGAGACGGGCCAACTGGGCGTCGAGGTGGAGCGGGTGTACAACCCGACCAGACGCGGCACCGGTGCCTGGTACGGGCTGACGCCCCGCCAGCGCCGCACGCTCGAACTCGCGGTTCAGCGGGGATACTACGACATCCCCCGGCGGTGTACGACCATCGAACTCGCCGACGAACTTGGCATCTCCGATCAGGCCGTCACCGAACGACTCCGTCGGGGTATCGTGACGTTCGTCACCAACGCCTTGCTGTTGGAGGGGGGCGAATGACACCGAACATGACAGTATCATTAGTCAACAACTTCATGAATCTTCCCGTCGAACCGACTGTCGCCTTCAAGGGGGGAGAGGATGACCACATCGAACGTCAATCAGCATGAAAACGCGACGGCCGAGAAATCGAGGGGGAACCGACGCCAACCGAACGAAGAGCGGATCGACGCGGTGTTCGAGGTACTGGCGGACGCGCGGCGGCGGCGCATCGTCCGGATTCTGCGCGCACGCGAGGCCGACGTCGTGACCGTCCCGGAACTCGCCGAGGCGCTCGCCGTACGCGAGCCCGGCGAGTTGGATGGGAGTCGGCTCACCGTCTCGCTCAGACACGTCCACCTGCCGAAACTCGAAGCGACCGGCATCGTCGAGTACGCGGCCGACCGGTCGCAGATACGATACACCGATCCGTCGCTGGTCGAACACCTGTTGGATCAGGTTTAGCGACCCGACCCGACGTGCCTTTCCGGCTCGACCGCGTGTGATCCGGCATGAACGCAGGTTCGCCAGCAGCTCCGCCGCGGAACGCGGCAGCGACGGCGGTGAGAGAGCGATGACGGGACGAGACGAGTACTACAACTACCTGGCCCAATCTGTTGTGCCTACTAACTGAAGCCACCGATACCGGAGGATCCGCGTCTGGTGAATCGGCTACCGAACTACTAGTTCTCACCGCCCACTGTGGACTGTAGCTAGTGAGGACATTAGACTGGGCGGGCCGACGCGATGATGGGCCACACAGCCGAAGAAAGAATATTGTCCCAAATGATAATATACTTGCGTCCACGAAACTACGTATGACCGACGATCGCCCCGCCGACGTGAACGAGCGCGTCACCGAGGAGTGGAAGGCGGACACCAGTCCCGGCGAGCGCGTTCGCACCGTGATGAAGCGGACGTACGACCCCCAGTCAGTCGCCACCATCGCCGAGCGTGCGCTGACTTCGGAGACGACCGCACGCAAGCATCTGAACGTCCTCGCCGAAGACGGCTTCGTCGAGGCGGTCTCCCCGTCAGACGAGCGCGGAACGTGGTACAAACGCGCCCCGCGCTCGGTCGTCCTCGAACGCGCCCAGCAGATCCTCGATTCGGTCGACATCGAGACGCTATCCACACGCGTCACAGAGCTTCGCGAAACCGTCCAAGAGTTCGAGGAGCAGACCGGTTCGGAATCTCCACGGGCTGCAGTCATCGCTGACGCAGAGTTAGACGCGGCGACGATGACAAAGTGGCAGACGGCGCGTCGGAACCTGAAACTCGCCCGAGCCGCCCTCGCGCTCGCGGACGCAACCGAGGTCGTCGAAGATGACACCGGGTCGGGCGAGCAGGGCGAGCCAGCAGGCATCACCGGTTGAGACGATGGACGACTCCGAGTCGCACTCGCTGCGAGGTGCCATCGACGCCGGTGCCCTCCACGATTTTCGCTCCGAGTTTGAGCGACTTGAACCCCTCGCGAGTGGATCGCTGGACGACCCGGTGAGTCCCAGCGAACTACGTCTCCAACTCGACGACGGCATCGGCGAGGCGACGACTGCGACCATCACCGTCCGGTGGTCGGTACAAGAGGACTACAACGTTCACTACAGCGACGATACGGATCGGAACCTCCGATGGGACGTTCACCCCCACGAGTACGCCGCTCCTGATGGAGACGGTCACTACCACCCACCCCCGAACGCGTCGAACGATGATGGCGACGTCGAAGCGTCCTGTATCAGGGTAACGGAGCTTGTCCTCGTCGCACGCGCAGTCCACCAGTTGTGGCAGGCTGGCTACGACAGTGGGACTACCGACCCGCTTAATGACGCGACCAATCCACCTTGAGAAACACTGGATTACCACCTCTCTGATGAGCCGTATTCTATCCCAGTAGAACACTCACAGATACATAGTGAAGAAGCAAAATACTGAATCCAAGATCTGCAGAGTAGGAGGGTGGTCAACATCACTGAGACTATCCGATGTCCCTTTCCGCTTCGACGGCGTCCACTTGTGTATGACCACAAATTCGCATGCGGTTTCCACGCGGAATATGTCAATGGATTTGGTGAAGTGCGTATGACAGGCCGGGATGAATACTACAACCGCTCGAAACAGGAGGGGTATCGCGCCCGATCGGCCTACAAACTCAAGCAGCTCGACGAGGCGGCCGACCTGTTCGCGCCGGGCGACGCCGTCGTCGACCTCGGCGCCGCACCCGGCGGATGGCTGCAGGTCGCCGCCGAGGCGGTCGGGGCGGCGGGCACCGTCGTCGGTGTCGACCGCCAGCGCATCCGACCGCTGGACGCCGAGAACGTCGAGACGATCCGCGGCGACATGACCGACGAGGAGACGGTCGACCGGCTCCGAGACGTGGTCGGTTCGGGCGGCGTCGACGTCGTCGTCTCCGACATGGCCCCGAACATGACCGGCGAGTACTCCGTCGACCACGCGCGGTCGATCCACCTCGCCCGGCAGGCGCTCGACGTCGCACTCGACCTCCTCGAACCCGGCGGCGACCTCGTCGTCAAGGTGTTCGACGGCCCGGATCTGGCCGACCTCCGGAGCGACGTGGACGAGTCGTTCGAGTACGTGCGGTCGATCCGGCCGGACGCCTCGCGGGATTCCTCCTCCGAACTCTATCTCGTCGCCAAGGGGTATCTCACGGCCCCGGTGGCCGCCGGCGACGAACTGACCGTCGAGATCACGGACGAGGGGCGCGAGGGCGACGGCATCGCCCGCGTCGAGGGCTTCACCGTCTTCGTCGCCGACGCGGACGTGGGCGAGGAAGTCGAGATTCGGATCGAGGACGTGAAACCGCGGTTCGCGTTCGCCGAGCGGCTGGATTAGAACTCGTCGTCGACCGTCGCCGCCCGGTCGTCGGCCGCTGCGGTCGCCGCGGCCTTCGCGGCGGCGTCGGCCCGCGACCGCACGACGCCGACGACGGCGTAGACAAAGGGCGTGTCCAGGAGCGCGATCAGCAGCTTCAGGAGGTACTGGCCGATCATCAGCGTGACGACGACGTTCCACGGCGTCGGACTGCCGATGGAGACGTACTGGGGCAGGAGGTAGAACGCGACGCCGACGAAGATGACCGTGTCGATGGCCTGGCTCGTCGCGGTGGACGCGATGTTCCGGAGCCAGAGGTAGTCGCCGTCGGTGGCCTCGCGGAGACGGTGGAAGACGATCACGTCCCAGTTCTGACTGACGAGGTAGGCCAGTAGGCTCCCGACGACGATGTTCGTGCTCGCGCCGAGCACCGCCGCGAACTGGTCGGGGGCGACGGGTGAGTTCGCCGACGCCGGCGCGAGGATGGTCGACCACACCAGCGCCAGCAACACGAAGTTCATCGCGAAGGCGACGTTCACCATCACCTGGGCCGCGCGCCGCCCGTAGAGTTCGGCGTAACAGTCCGAGGCGAAGAAGGTGAGCGCGTACGCCAGCGCCGCGCCGGGCAGCGTGATCGTCGCCCCGATCCGCGGCAGGGCCGTCGGCAGCGGGATCGCCAGCACCTTCGACGCGGTCAACTGCGCGGTCACGAGCGCCGTGACGAACAGCGCCAGGATGGTGACGCGGCCGACCGGCCAGTCGTCGTGGGCGCTCATTCGTCGGACTCCAGTCGATCGTGCCGGGCGTCGATCTCGTCCAGCAGATCCAGCGTCTTGCGGACCGACGCGCGGATCGCGTCGCTCCGGTTTACGAACTTACCGTCGTCGCCGACGTGGTCGTCTAGGTCCGCGAGCAGTTCGTCGGGGATCTCGACGCTTATCTTGGACATACGTGAGGATGATTCAGCGAATATCTACGTCTTACGCTTTCGGTGGCCGGGCATCGCGTGAGCGAACGACTGGCGACGGGGAACGCTACGCGTTGGCGCGTCGACCTCGTGAGAGGTCGCGCCGTCCCCCGAGCGTCACCACGAACAGGACGACCAGTCCGACGCCGTACGCGACCATCAGCGGGATGGTGACGAGGAACATCGTCATCACGTCGGCGGGCGTAGCGACGGCGGCGAAGGCCAGGATGCCGACGGTCACCTCGCGCCAGCGGTCCCGCATCGACCGGTAGGAGATCCCGGCGGTGTTGAGCAGGAGCATCAGCACCGGCACGTCCGCGAGGATGCCGATGCCGGCGGTGGTGAAGAAGATGAGCCAGAAGAAGTTGGTGATGCGGTAGGCGATTATCATGTTCGCCCGGACGCCGTCGGCGACGAGGTAGGAGATGACCGTCGGCGCGACGGTGGTGTAGCCGAGGGCAAATCCACCAAAGAGGCCGACGACGAGCGCCGCGGCCCACCCGAAGATGACGTTGCGGTTGCCGCGGACGAACCCCCGTTCCCGGAGCGCCGGCCACGCGTAGTACATGACGATGGGGAAGGTGACGGCGACGGCGATGAGCGTCGAGAACTTCACCTCGAAGATGAGTGCCTCCATCGGGTGGAGGGCGACGACGTTGATGTCGTCGGGCGTCACCTGACTCGGGAGTTGGGAGAGGAACTGTTCGAACACGCGACCGATACCACCCGTGTAGAGCCATCCGAACGTCGCCGCGAGGACGATACCGAACACCGCGGCGATGCGGAACGCCCGCGAGGTGAGGCTGTCGAGGATGAAGGCGACGTCGGTGTAGTAGCCGCCGATGTCGTCCTCGTCTTTCTCGCCGCCGGTGAACTCGTCGAGGAAGGTGCCGCCGGCGCGACTCGCCCGGTCGCCGATCTCCTCGGTCGTCGACTGCGGGGCGTCGGCGTCGCCCTCGGCCTCCCGCACCGCCTCGGTGTCGTCGAACCGGTCGAGGATAGCGCGCGCTTTCTCCTTGTCGTCCGCGTCCATCGCGTCGCCGGCCATCGCCACCGCGTCGTCCTCGCTCAGGTCGGCGAACGCCTCCGGCGGCGCCGCCCGAATCCCCGCCGCGTCGAGTTCGGTGAGGTCGATTTCGGTCGGGTCGCCGACCTCGATGGGGTCGACCGCGTCGTCGAGTGCGGCGTAGACGTAGTACATGAACGCGACGACGCCCGCGACGAGGGCGCCAGCGGCGGTCCACAGCGCGAGGCCGACGGTCCGGGAGACGGGCAGCGAGGCGCCGGGCGGCGAGAGCCGACGGCTGCTCCCCATCCACGCCAGCGCGTCGTTGGCGACGGGGAGGCCGCCGCGAGCGAAGAAGGCGTACATCAACAGCCCGCCGACGACCCCGAATCCGAGGATGAAGTTCCAGTGCCCGGCGGCGGCCGCGCCGATACTGATCCGCTCACTCCCGCGTTTGGCCGTGATCACCACTTTCGCGAGGTAGAGGCTGAAGCCGTAGAGTACGAGCATGGGGACGGCCCACATGATCTGCGTGAAGGGGTCGGGCGGGGTGAACAGGGCGCCGAAGGCGAACATGGCGACGACGGCGTAGCGCCAGCGATCACGGAAGGTCTCGTACGGGACGATTTCGGTGTAGGAGAGGGCACTCATGGCCAGTGGCAGCTGGGCCGCGAGACCGAACGAGAGGGTCAGGAGGAAGATGAACTGCGCCCAGAGGACGATCGAGTACGTGGGGGTGAAGCCCGCCGAGAGTGCGTTGTTCGCGAGGAAGGCGAACATCACGGGGAAGAAGACGAGGTAGCCGTAGGCGAGGCCGGCGAAAAAGAGGACCGTCGCCAGCAGACCGCCGAGGACGAGCTTCCACCGCGAGATGGGCGAGGACGGCCACAGATTGCGCGCTCTGAGCGCGTCACGGGAGAAGTATATGAAGATCGGGAGGCCGAGGAGGATGCCGACGACGAGGCCGATCTTCGCCTGCAGGAGGATCACGTCGAACGGCGTCTGGGCGATGATCTGGAGTTCGCCGGCCGTCGTGGCGTCCATCCTCGACCGGGTGATACCTTCGAGGAAGTCCCAGACGTAGAGACGGAGCGCGTAGAAGGAGCCGATGAATCCGACGAGGAAGACGATGAACACCTTCTGGAGGTCCTTCTGTGCGGACCGGAGCATCGCGCCGGCCGTCTCTCGACCGGCATCCAGCGTCTGACGGGTGTCCTCATCGAGCGCGCTCGACATGGGTTATCGAAGCCGTCTCGCTGTCATCAATCTTTTCTCTCCCTCGCGCGCCGAATCGACGGCGCGGCGCGATGGAAAAAGGCCTATAACAGCACGGGAGATATGTCGGGTGAATGGCTGAGGAATCGGAGTCGGAATCACCGGCCGGTACGACGGCGGACGACGAGCCGTCGGAGACGACGGCCGACAGCTCCGAGGCCGACGATCACGGGGCGTTCGACCCCGAAACGGACACCGTCGCCGACCCCGACGACGACGTACCCGGTGGCTCCATCGAGGACTATTTCGACGACGAGTCGGTCATCGGGTCGGACGAGCGGGCGCCGATGGGTGCGACGGGGACGCCCGACCCGTTCGACGAGGACGAACGCCGGAGCGTCTCCGACGCCATCGGCGCTCCCGTCCCCGATTCCGAACTCGAAGACGACCCGGAACTCGAACTCGATTCGAGCGTGGTGACCGCCGACGGCGACGGTGACAGTGACGCCGACGCGTCGGCGGGCGCTACTCCCGGCGACGACGGCACGCCGAGTGACGACCGCGATCGGATCCCGGCGGACGCGCCCGTCTACCGAGGCGAGGACGCGGACGGATCTGACGCCGACTCGGTCATCGAGTCGAGTTCCGATTCGGTCGTCGAAACCGACGCCGCCACCAGCGACTCCGTGATCGAATCTGAGACGGAACCGGAGCCGGGGGTAGCGACCGAACCGTCGGTCGAGGGGAGCGAGGCCCCGGCGACCGACCTCACGGCGGCCGACGACGACATCGACGACGGACTGCTCGGCGAAGGGCCGGCCGAGGACGAGGAGATGCCGCTTGCGGCACACATCGAGGAGATGGTGCGCCGGCTGGCGGTCGTCCTCGTCCTCGGCGGCGTCGTCGCCCTCGCGGTCTTTCCGGTGGCGGACCAGCTCATCAACTTCCTCTGGAACTCCCACATCCCCGGCGCGGAGACCATCACGGATCGGCGCCCACGGCTGTACGGCCCGCTCGAACTCGTCCTCACGGAACTGAAAGTCGCGGCGCTGGCCGGCTTCGTCGTCGGCCTTCCAGTCGCAGTCTACGAAACGTATCTCTTCATGCGCCCCGGTCTCTTCCCCCGCGAACGCCGCTACTACCTCGCCGCCGTGCCGACCAGCCTCGTGCTGGCGCTGATCGGCGTCGCCTTCGCCCACTTCGTCGTACTCCCCGCCATCTTCGCGTACTTCACGGCCTACACCACGGGGACCGCCGTCGTCGCCTTTGGCCTCAAGGAGACGTTCAGCCTCATCCTCGTCCTGATGGGCTACATGGCGCTCGTCTTCCAGATTCCGCTCTTTATCATGCTCGCGATCATGATGAATCTCACCACACGGATCTGGCTGGAGGACCGCCGGCTCCTGTTCTGGGGTGGCTTCCTCGGCGTCGCCTTCCTCGTCAGCCCCGACCCGACGGGGATGGCGCCCATCATCGTCGCCGCGACGATGATCACCCTGTTCGAGGGGACGCTCGCACTCCTCCGGTGGACGGGTAATTAGTGCTCCAGAGCCGACCGGAGGACTCCGGTGACGTATCGAGGAACGCTCTTGTAGGGGACGGTGCTACCAGCGCCCATGCCGACCGTCCTCCTCGCTCGACACGGCGAGACGACGTGGAACCGTGACGGCCGCCTCCAGGGCTGGGCCCCCACGCCCCTGACCGACCGCGGTCACGACCAGGCGCGGGCGCTCGCCGCCGCCGTCGACGCCGAGTACGACGTGGATCGGATCGTCGCCTCGGACCTCCGGCGCGCCAGACAGACGGCGGCGTATCTCGGCGACAGCACCGGGCGCGAACCGACCCACGAGTCGGCCTGGCGTGAGCGCGACTTCGGCCGATACCAGGGCCTCCCCCGCGCGGCCGTCTTCGAGGACCACGACCGACTGTCGCTCGACCGCGCGGGTCACGCGGCGGTCGACGCCCGCCCCGAGAGTGGCGAGAGCCTCCGGGACGTGCACGAACGCGTCCTCACGGGGTGGGATCGAATCCTCGCCGACAGCGGTTCCGACGAGACGGTGGCCGTCGTCGCCCACGGCGGCCCGCTCTACCTCCTCCTCGGCGCCGTCGCGGGACACGACATCGTGGACGCGGTGATGGAGGGCGAACAACACAACTGCGCGCTGAACGAGGTCCGCGTGACGGACGGATCGCCGCGGATCGTTGCGGAGAACCGGACCGATTTCCTCGGGGAAGCGACCGCGTAAGCGTCGGCCACCCGACAGCAAGAACCTCTTAGCGCTCGCGGACGGGGTACTCCTGCTCCAGATCCGGCCCGTCGTCCGCCGGACTCACGCTCCCCGTCCGGTAGCCCTGAAGGTCGAGGGTGACGTGGTCGAAGCCGGCGTCGGTGAGGTGGTCGCGGGCGGCGCGAGCGAAGTCGGGGTCGAGCGCCGCGTCGAGTTCGTCCGGCGCGACTTCGATGCGAGCGAGGCCGTCGTGGTCGCGGACGCGAAACTGCGAGAACCCCCACGTCCGCAGGAGGCGTTCGGCCTTCTCGACGCGGGTGAGTTTCTCCTCGGTCACTTCCAGACCCGTCGGAATGCGCGAGGAGAGACAGGCCATCGACGGCTTGTCGGCGACGGAGAGGTCGTAGCGCTCCGCGGCCTCGCGCACCTCCGACTTGGTGAGGTCGTGGGCCAAGAGGGGTGAAAAGACTTCGAGTTCCTCGACGGCGCGCAGCCCGGGGCGGTGACCGTCGCCGGGGTCGGAGGCGTTCGTCCCGTCGCAGACGGTCTCGAAGCCCAGCTTCCGGGCCACGTCGTACATCTTCCCGAGGCGCATCGTCCGGCAGTGGTAACACCGCTCGTCGTCGTTGACGACGAAGTCGGGGTTGTCGAGTTCGGAGAACGTCACCGTCTCGTGGCGGATGCCGATCTCGTCGGCCACCCGTTTCGCGTCGTCGAGTTCCTCGGCGGGGAGCGTCTCGCTTCTGGCCGTACACGCCACGGCGTCGTCGCCGAGGGCGTCGTGGGCGAGGGCGGCAACGACGCCCGAGTCGACGCCGCCCGAGAACGCGACGACGACGCCGTCGCGGTCGGACAGTGCCTCGCGGGCGGCATCGAGTTTCGCATCGAGAGGGGGAGTCATTGCGCGTCCGTACCGCGCCGACGGGCAAAAGCGCGTTGTCTGTCCGGCCGTCGCGGAGAAAGATTCTTTCCCCGCACCCATCAATCGGTGGCCAGGAAACGGAGATGCCTGCCAAAACGGGGACCTCGCACGCGCTTGCGTCGTTCGTCAGTCTGATCGTCGGATCGATGCTCTCGAAATACGTCTGGACGTACGCGCCCCCGCTGGCCGAAGCAGGGGTGGCCGTCGGCCGACTGCTCGACCCCCTCATCGGGACGCCGCTGTCGCGGGAAGTGTCGGGCGGGATCGTCCTCGTTCTCGCGCTCTCGTTCGTCTGGGGCGTCGTCTACCACCTCGGTCGACACGGGTAGCCGACCCGCAACGTTTTGCCGAATGGGGCGATACAGTGGCCCGAATGGAACTCACGGCCATCCCGGGCGTCGGCGAGAAGACGGCGGCCTCGCTCGCCGAACTCGACGACGCCGAGCGGGCGCTCCGGGACGGCGACGTGGCGACGCTGTCCCGGGCACCGGGCATCTCCGCCGGCCGGGCGGCGGCCATCGCCCGCGCGGCCATCCGCCACGAACACGGTGCCGAGGGCGACTTCCTCGCGACAGACCGCGCCCGCGACATCTTCGAGGAGATCCTCGCCCTCCTGCAGGAGCGGACGGTCACCGACTACGCTGCCCGACGGATGGAGACGTTCGTCCCCGTCGGCGCCGACTCGCGGATCGCGGAGGTGCGGGACCTAGTGGCGCGGGCGACGAGCCGCGCGGTGGACGAGGCAACCCTCGACGCGCTCGCCGACGTGGAACCGCTCGCCGAGCCGCCAGCGACGCGGGTACGCGACCGCTGTCTCGCGACGACCGACGCGGAGACGTACGCCGAAGCGACCGACGCCGTCCCCGAACTCTCCGTCGAGGTGGTCGACGACGCCCGCGGCCTCGCGGAGCTCGCGCGGTCGTACGCGACGGTCATCACGCTCGACGAACGCTTCGCCGGCGTCGATGTGGCCGGCGACGTGCGGGTGCGCCCCGACGCGCTCGACCACCCCGAAGACGTGGTGCCCGAACGCCTCCTCACTTTCTTCGCGGCGAACCGCGAGTCGCTGCTCGCGGCCGCCCGCGTCCACGAGACGGCGGGGATGGAGCCGCCGTGTGACCTCGACGCCCTCCGGGATGCGCTCGTCCGTCTCGACGACGACGGCACGCCCGTCGGCGACGACGAACTCGACCGACTCACGACCGCCGTCGACGACCTCGACGCCGCCGTGGGGACGGCCGAATCCGTCGCCAACGACCACCTCCGCGACGCCATCCGCGAACGCGACGTGACCATCGAGGGAACCGACTTCCTCTCGCTGGTCGAACAGGGCGCGCGCGTCGACGCCCTCCTCTCCCGGGAACTCGCCGACGAGTTCGACCGCGCGGTCGAGAAGGCGCGCAACCACCTCGTCGACAGCCTCGACCTCGCCGACGAGGCGGATCTCGCCGAGCGCGTCTTCGACGACGACCCCACGTTCCCGGTCGCGCGCAACGAGGACGCCGTCTCCCGCCTGCGGACGGAACTGAAGGCGGCGCGGGATCGCCGCGCGGCGCGGCTCAAGACCGACCTCGCCGACGACTTGAGCGCCCTCCGCGGCCCGGTCGACGACCTGGTGCGGGCGGCGCTGGAGCGCGACGTGGAACTCGCGCTCGCCCGCTTCGCCGCCGACTTCGACTGCACGCTCCCGGAAGTCGGCGACGAGGTGACCGGCGTCGCCGTCGACGGGGGTCGCTCACCCCTCCTCGACGTGGCGTTCGACGAGGTGGAGCCGGTCGACTACGCCGTCTCCGGCGTGACGCTCCTCTCCGGCGTCAACAGCGGCGGCAAGACCTCGACGCTCGACCTGCTGGCGCTGGTCGCGATCCTCGCACACATGGGGCTGCCCGTCCCGGCCGAGTCGGCGCGGGTCGAACGCGTCTCGGAACTCCACTACTACGCCAAGAGCCAGGGCACCCTCGACGCCGGCGCGTTCGAGGCGACGCTCCGTGACTTCGCCGACCTCGCCCACGGCAGGGAGTCGCGGCTCGTCCTCGTCGACGAACTGGAGAGCATCACGGAGCCAGGAGCGAGCGCGAAGATCATCGCGGGCATCCTCGAAGCCCTCGACGGGCAGGCGGTGACGGCGGTGTTCGTCTCCCACCTCGCGGGCGAGATACGCGACGCCGCGGGCATCGACGTGGCGGTCGACGGCATCGAAGCGGTGGGACTGGTCGACGGCGAACTCCGGGTGAACCGCTCGCCGGTCACGGACCACCTCGCGCGGTCGACGCCGGAACTGATCGTGGAGAAGTTGGCGACCGAGGGGGCGACGGACGGGGGCGACGACGACTTCTACGGCCGCCTGCTCGAGAAGTTCTGAGCCCGCAGCTATACGGTCGTCGCCCTCGACTCCGAGGACATGCCCACGACGTTTCAGGTGTACGAGGACGCGGCGGACGAGTGGCGGTGGCGGCTCGTGGCCGCCAACGGCGAAATCGTCGCCGACAGCGGCGAAGGGTACGTCTCGCGACGGAACGCGCGGGAGGCGGCCGAGCGGGTGCAGGCGTACGCGCCCGACGCCGACGTACTCGACGTTGACGACGCGGCGTTCGAAGTGTACGAAGACGCGGCGGGCGAGTGGCGCTGGCGACTCCGACACCGGAACGGCGAAATCGTCGCCGACAGCGGCGAGGGCTACGCCTCGCGGAGCGGCGTCCGCGACGCGGTCCAGCGCGTCAAGCGCCGCGTTACCGGGGCCACGGTGGAAGAACTGGACGACGGCGACTGATCGACTCCGCATCCGCGACAACCATTAAGTAGTCACGCGAGCGAGGTGAAAGTGATGACAGAGGACCCCGACGAGGGGATGCTGTCGTGGGACGAGTCAGTGTTTCGGGACGAGCACGTCTTCGAAATCGACTACGTCCCGGAGACGTTCGACCACCGGGAGACACAGCTGGAGAACCTGAAGTACGCCCTCCGCCCCGCCGTCCGTGGCTCCCGTCCGCTCAACACGATGGTTCGCGGCCCGCCCGGAACGGGCAAGACGACGGCGGTCCTGAAACTGTTCGGCGAGCTGTCGGGGCAACACGGCGTGCGGACGGTCCGGGTGAACTGCCAGCTCGACTCGACCCGATACGCCGTCTTCTCCCGCGTGTTCGAGAACGTCTTCGACTACGAACCCCCCTCGTCGGGCATCTCGTTCAAGAAGCTGTTCGGGCAGATCACCGACCGCCTCGTCGACGACGAGGAGGTGCTGGTGGTCGCGCTCGACGACGTGAACTACCTCTTCTACGAGAACGAGGCGTCCGACACCCTCTACTCGCTGTTGCGCGCCCACGAGGGATCGGCGGGTGTGCGGATCGGCGTCATCGTCGTCTCCTCCGATCTGGGGCTGGACATCATGGACGAACTCGACGGGCGAGTCCAGAGCGTCTTCCGGCCCGAGGAGGTGTACTTCCCCGTCTACGACGCCGACGAAATCGTGGATATCCTGCAGGAGCGAGTGGATCGAGGGTTCCACGACGGCGTGATCGGCCCGCAGGAACTCGACCGCGTCGCAGCACTGACCGCCGAGAGCGGCGACCTTCGGGTCGGCATCGACCTGTTGCGCCGGGCGGGACTCAACGCCGAGATGCGCGCCAGCCGAACCATCAGCGTCGAGGACGTGGAGGAGGCGTACGACAAGTCGAAGTACGTCCACCTCTCGCGGTGTCTGCGCGAACTCACGGAGTCGGAGCGGGCGCTGGTGGAGACCATCGCGGAACACGACGGCCAGCAGGCCGGCACGGTGTACGAGGCGTTCCACGAGTCGACGGATCTGGGGTACACGCGGTACTCCGAAATCGTCAACAAACTCGATCAACTGGGCGTGATCGAGGCCGACTACGCCGACGTGGAGGGTCGCGGCCGGTCGCGGTCGCTGACGCTATCGTACGATCCAGACGCAGTTCTCGACCGGCTGTGAGCGGCCGGGCGGAACACATTTAGTCACACGGTCCTGCTTGCGAACCGAGATGCCACGTCAACCGTTCACACGCCGCAAGTGGCTCGCGGCGCTTGCAGGGGGGCTGACCGCCGGCTGTGGGGGACGGACCGGCGGGGGCGAGACGGCGACGGCGACGGCCACACCCCCACCAGGGACGACGACGCAACCCTCGACCACGGCCGCGGGGACGTCGGGATCGGCGGGTGCGGTCGACGGGTCGGAGGCGGCGGTCGACGGCTCGTTCGAACAAGGGGCGGGCACCTGCGCGCTGCAGGCGGACCCCATCCCCGACGGTACGTGGCCGATGCCCCATCACGACCCCGCGGGGACGAACGCCGCACCGGCGGCCAACGGGCCGACCGGCTTCCCGCTCAACGAGCGCTGGACCATGTCGGCGCTGGAAGCGCAGGTCACGTTCCCGGTGGCCGACGACAGATTCGTCTACCTCGTCGCGGCGGACCCGGATTCGAGTCCGAGCGTGCCGACAGCCGCCGTGCTCTGTCACGACCCACGGCGCAACGGCGAGATCCAGTGGCGGTACAAGATCGACGCCATGCCCATCGGGCCGCCCGTCGCCGCCGCAGGCACGGTGTACGTCCCCTTCGGTCCCCGTGGGGACGCCCGCGTCCTCGCTATCGAGCGGTCGAGCGGGCAACTCCGGGGGGCTTACGACCTGCCCGGCCGGTTCGTGGGTGAACTGGGGACGGCCGGGACGAGTCTGGTGATGCCCAGCGAGGACGCCTACCGCGTCGTCGACGCCCGCACGGGCGAGTTCTGCTGGTCGTTCACGCCGAACGAGGTGCGCCGGACCGACCGCCGGGACCGGAAGATCCGCGCCGCCGCCGTCGGCGACGGCGTCGCCTACATCGGTACGGGCTACCCCGACGGCGAACCCACGACCGAGATCGGCCACCTGTACGCGGTCGATCCCAGCATCTCGGGGATGCAGTGGCACGTACCGTTGGACGGGCCGGTGGGCCGCATCGCCGTCGCCGACGACATCGTCGTCGCCACCCTCGGCAACGGTGTCGCAGGGTTCGATCCGGAGAGCGGGGAGACGCTGTGGACCGCCACCGCTGACGCGTCGATCCGGCCCGCGACGCTCGCGGTGGCGGATGGCGTCGCCGTCTACGGCACCCGCCGGACGCTCTACGGCCTCGACGTGGCGACGGGGACCGAACGCTGGTCGCTCTCCTTCGGCGTCCGTGGCGACGTGATCTTCGTCGGCGACGTGCTCTTTGCCGTCGGCCGGAGCGATCCGACGAGCCAGCGCATCCTGCTGGCCGCCGTCGACGCGAAGTCGGGGGAGCCCCGCTGGCAACAGGAGATCTACGACCCCATCGTGGACGTGATGGCCGCCAACGGCTACCTCTACACCATCACGAGCGACGGCCGCCTGTTCGCGTTCACGAGCATCTAGACGAACTCCGTGCTGCCACCGGGACCGTTCGTGAGATGCACCTCGAACGGCATCGTCGCGGGGTCGGCCGTCACGAGGTGCCAGTACTGGGCCGCGATGTCGTCGGGATCGAGTCGCGTCGGCGGGTCGGATTCGACCACGTCCGGCGGCCGGATCGAGCCGTCGAGGACGATGTGGGCGACGTGGACACCCTCGGGTCCGAGTTCGCGCGCGAGCGACTGGGCCATCCCACGGACCGCGAACTTCGCGGCTGAGAAGCCGAGCGCTCCCTCCTTCCCCCGGACCGACGTGGTGGCGCCGGTGAAGACGATGGTCCCGGCGTCGGCGGCGTCCGATCCGACCATGTCCGCCGCCGCCTCCCGTGCACACAGGAGGGCGCCACGCGGTCCGGTGGCCAGCGCGTGGTCGAACGCGTCGAGCGTGATGTCGGTCACGCCCTCCCACGACGCGCCGCTGGCGTTGTAGACGAGGACGTCGACCGATCCCCACGCCTCGCGGACCGTCTCGAAGGCCCGTTCGACCGCGTCCGCGTCGGTGAGGTCAGTCGGGACGGCTAGCCCCTCGCCAGCCGTGTCGTCCAACTCGGCCGCGAGCGTGTCGAGATACGAGTCGGTGCGGGCGAGCAACGCCACTCGACAGCCTTCGGCGGCGAACCGGCGGGCGACGGCGGCACCGAGACCCGGTCCGACGCCGGCGACGACGGCCGTGCGTGTCATGCGCATCACGAGGGGCGGCCCGGGCAAAACGCTTCGGCTGCTCAGGCCGTCCCGAGGCGGCGCCCCGCCGTGACGACCAGCAGGTCGAGGATCGCGAACCCCGCGCCGACGACGACCCCCACGAGCGCGGCGACGGGCGCGCCCACGAGCGCGAGCGCCGCCACGAGGATCGGTTCGCCGCCGACGACCCCCACGGCGGCCACCAGCACGAACAGGAAGCCGACGCCGGTGACGGCGCCCCACGTTGCGCCCGGGACGACCGCCCCCCAGCCGTCGAGTCGTGTCTCGGCCAGCCACCGGCGGTTCGTCCAGAACGTGAGCCCCCAGAGCGCGAGGTAGAGGCCGAGCCCCGTCGCCGTGTGGACACCCTGCAGGAGCGAGCCGAGCGCATCGACGGCGTAGAGGCCGAGCAGGGGGGCGACGAGGAGCGTCGTGGTGTGGAAGGACGCGAGCGTCCACGCGAGGAACGGGTCGGAGTCGGCCGGGTCGGAACCTTCGGCGACGGCGTCCTCAGCCATGCGCCATCACCGCCGCGAGGGCGACGACTGCGACCAGCGCGAGCGTCGTGAGCGCGTACCCCCGTTGGAGCGTCGTCGTCGCAGGGGTGGTCGCGTCGCTGGCGGCCCGGACCGTCGCCGTACGGACCGCGGACCCGACCAGCACGACGAGGAGGAAGCCGAGTTTGACGAAGAAGGCTACGCCCCACTGGCCGCGGGGGATAGCGGGCGCGAGTGCGCCGAGGTTGCCGACGCCAGTCATGACGAGGACGCCGAGCGCCCCCCAGAACGTGACTTCGTAGGCCCGCGCGACGGCGAGGCGCGTCTCCGGATCCGCCGCGTCGGCGACACGGCTCACGCCCCACGCGAGGACGCTCCCGCCGAGGGCGACGCCCATCGCGAGGAGATGTAGCCAGCGGACGAACAGGTGGGTCGCGGTGAGGGGGACCATGCCCGGCCCGACGGCCGTGGGGACCGTATAGCTATCGTAGCTATTGAAACTGTTTGCAGATCCGATCGCACGCAGTCCTGCGATCGGCTGTGCGACGACTTTCAATCGTTACTATAGGCTTGCGGGACCGGGCCGCTTTTGTCGCCGCCGGTGGAGCGTACGGGCATGAAGACACCCGGGGGATCGGACGCGGCAAAGCGTCGCGCGGGTGAACACGCCGCCGACCGCGTGACCGACGGCGACACGGTCGGACTGGGGACGGGGAGCACCGCGGCCCACGCGATCCGTGCGCTGGGGCGGGCGGTCGACGACGGCCTCGACGTACGCGGCGTCGCCACCTCCTACGCCTCGCGCGACCTCGCCCGCGAGGCGGGCGTCCCACTGGCCGATCTGGACGCGGTCGAGCGCATCGACGTGGCGATCGACGGCGCGGATCAAGTGAGCGACGACCTCGCGCTGATCAAAGGCGGCGGCGCGGCCCACGCCCGGGAGAAGGTAGTCGACGCCGCGGCGGCGCGGTTCGTCGTCGTCGTCGACCCCTCGAAGGAGGCGTCGGTGCTCGACCGATCGGTTCCGGTCGAGGTGTTGCCGGACGCCCGAGCGACTGTCCGCCGAGCGATCCGCGAACTCGACGGGACGCCGACGCTCCGGACCGCCGAGCGCAAGGACGGCCCCGTCGTGACCGACAACGGCAACCTCGTTTTCGACTGTGCGTTCGGCGCGATCAGCGACCCGAAGGCGCTGGCGACGGATCTCGCGACGATCCCGGGCGTCGTCGAACACGGCCTGTTCGTCGACCTCGCCGACGAGGTGCACGTGGGGCGGGCGGACGGTGTGACCGTCCGGACGCCCGAGTGACGACGAGCGTCGGCATCGTCACTCGCCGACGAAATAAACGAAAAACCAGTGAGACCGGCTTACAGGTCGCGGGGCTGGACGGTCTTGCGGTCGTTCTGCTCGGCGCGCCGAGCGGCGTCCGCGAGCAGCTCCTCGACTTCCTCGTCGAGGGCATCGTAGAAGTCCGAAGCGACGTTCTTGTCCTGGAGCGCTTCCTTGACCGCGGCTTTGACGATAAGGTCTGCCATACGACCTACACATACTGACCCTTATTAATAAGATTTCCCAAATCGGCCGCACGTACCGCCACAGGTGCCGTTCTCGCGCGATTTGCTCCAGATATATAAATACTGGGGCGCTAAACCGACACCTACGAGTGTCTGACGACCGGACAGCGGATATGCGCGACATTCTCGATGCGGTGGCGAGTGGCGACCTCTCGCCCGCCGAGGCGGAGGCCCGCCTCGTCGGCTACGCGACGACCGACGCCGGTCGGTTCGACGCCGCGCGTGAGCACCGACGCGGGATTCCCGAGGCAGTGCTCGCGGACGGCAAGACGCCCGCGGAGGTGGCGTCGATGGCGATGGCGGCGATCGAGACGACCGGACGGGTGCTGGTCACGCGTGCCGACGACGCCCACGTCGCGGCCGTCACCGACGATCTGCCGGCGGATGCGACGGTCGATCACGACGAACGTGCCCGGACGCTGGTGGTCCACGCCCCCGACTTCGACCCGTCCGAACTCGACGCGACGGTGGTCGTCGTCACCGCGGGTACGTCCGACGCCGCGGCGGCGGGCGAGGCGGCGGTCCTCGCACGCGCCGTCGGCGCGACGGTCGAGCGAATCGACGACGTGGGCGTCGCCCACCTCGGACGGATCGTCGACCATCTCGACACCCTCCGGGCGGCCGATGTCGCAGTCGTCGCCGCGGGGCGCGAAGGGGCACTCCCGACGGTCGTCGCCGGCCTGATCGACACGCCCGTGATCGGGCTTCCCGTGTCGACGGGGTACGGCTACGGCGGCGAGGGGGAGTCGGCGCTCGGCAGCATGCTCCAGTCGTGTACCGTCCTCTCGGTGGTCAACATCGACGACGGCTTCACTGCGGGTGCGCAAGCTGGCCTGATCGCTCGGGCAATCGACGCCGCACGCGACGGATGAGCCGAAACGGGTTTTGGACGTTCGTCCAACAAATGCGCACGCGCGCGATGCCATTTAGGTATGTGTGCCCAACACGTAGTCGCCGGTACGGTGGTAGCCGGCGTAATCATGGCACGCTGCGATCACTGTGGGTCCCACGTCTCGGAGCGCTTCGCGCGGGTGTTCGCCGACGCGAGTGGGCGCATCCTCGCCTGTCCAAGCTGTTCGGCGAACGCCGGCATCGCGGAGGCATCGAGACGCCGCACCCCAAACGCGTAACCACTGCAGCGACGTTCGACCACCACGCGAAGCCCCCCTTCGACGCACGTCACACCCGGACGGTCGAGCGACGACCGAATGTATATAGTAGCGTTTGGAACTGTTTGCACGGCCGATCGCACGGTCTTGCGATCGGCTGTGCAACGACTTACAAACGCAACTATAGGTGCGGACGGCGTGTCGATTCGACGGATGCACTACGTCTACGTCCTCGAGTGTGCCGACGGCACGTACTACACGGGCTACACGACCGACGTGGAGCGCCGGGTGGCGGAACACGACGCCGGCGAGGGAGCAAAGTACACCCGCGGGCGGACGCCGGTCGAACTCGTCCACGTCGAGGAGTACGACACGCGGTCGGCGGCGATGAGCCGCGAACACGAGATCAAGTCGCTGTCACGGCGGCAAAAAGAACGGGTCGTCGACGGCACTACACGCGGTTGATCTGGCGCACCTCGGACGACCCACACGCGTCACACGACGGGTCGTCGATGTCCGCCCCGACGTCGAACGTCTCCCCACACGCGTCGCACCGATAGACGATGCGTTCGTCGGCGCTGAACACCTGTTTCAGGGTATTGACGAGTGACATGCGTCTCCCCCCAACGAGGAGCTACCGTGTCACAGTATAACACGATTGTGGCCGGGTCGTAGAACTGGACGTGCGTACACTCGGGTCGTCGCCACGGCGGTGCAGTCGGCCGACGCCCACCTTTTTCTCGCCCGGAGGGGATGGGAGCGTATGGACGCCATCTCCTTCGGCACCGACGGGTGGCGCGCCCGTCTCGACACCTTCACCGACGAGCGGGTGCGGATGGTCGGACAGGCCGTCGCGGACTACCTCGCCGACGCCGGCCACGACGCCCCGGTCGTCGTCGGTTACGACGCCCGGGCGACCTCCGAGGGGTTCGCGGAGTCGCTCGCGGACGTGCTGGCGGCCAACGGGTTCGACGTCCTCCTGCCCGAGCGCGACCGGCCCACGCCGCTGGTCGCGTGGGCCGTCGTCGACCGCGGCCTCGCCGGTGCACTCATGGTCACCGCCTCGCACAACCCGCCCGAGTACAACGGCGTGAAGTTCATCCCCTCGGACGGGGCGCCCGCACTCCCCGCGGTGACCGACGCCATCGAGGCGCGACTCGCGGAACCGCGGACGGACGGCCCCCGCGGCTCGGTCGAGCGCGTGAATCTGGTCGACGCACACGCCGCGCAGGCCCGGAACCTGCTCGACCCCGACTGCGAGGGACTCACCGTCGTCTACGACGCCATGCACGGGAGCGGTCGGGGTGTCACCGACGCCCTCCTCGAATCCGCGGGCGCGACGGTGATCCGTCGGCGGTGCGAGCGGGACACCTCCTTCGGCGGCACGCCACCGGAACCCAGCCCCGACCACCTGGCCGGCCTCGTCGACGCCGTCGAGGCCGAGAACGCCGACCTCGGCATCGCGAACGACGGCGACGCCGACCGCCTCGCCGTCGTCACGCCGGAGCGGGGGTTCCTCGACGAGAACCTGTTTTTCGCCGCCATCTACGACGAACTGCTCGAAGGCGACTCGGGACCGGCGGTGCGAACCGTCTCCACCACATTCCTGATCGACCGGATCGCGGCCGCCCACGGCGAGGAGGTGATCGAGACGGCGGTCGGCTTCAAGTGGGTCGCCGAGGCGATGGTCGACGCGGACGCGCTGATGGGCGGCGAGGAGTCCGGCGGCTTCTCCGTCCGCGGACACGTCCCGGAGAAGGACGGGGTGTTGATGGCGCTGGTCGCGGCCGACGCGGCGGCGGCCGAACCCCTGGACGAGCGCGTCGACCGCCTGCTCGACACGCACGGCGACATCGTCGCCGACAAGGTGAGCGTGGACTGCCCGGACGACCGCAAGGCGGCGGTCGTCGACGCCCTCGGCGACGCCATTCCCGACGCGGTGGCCGGCGAGGCCGTCGAACGTGTCGTCACTCTCGACGGGTTCAAACTCCTCCTCGCGGACGGCTCGTGGCTCCTCGTCCGTCCCAGCGGCACCGAACCGAAGATGCGGGTGTACGCCGAGGCCGGGAGTCGCGAGCGCGTGGACGAACTCCTCTCGGCCGGCCGCGACCTGGTCGGGGCGCAGTTGTAGTCGAAGCGTCCATAGTCCTCCGCACGGAGTATCGGGTATGCGCAGCGTTCGGAACCGACAGGAGGTGGCGGCGTGAGCGAAGCGTACGGCCCGCTCGCGCGGGTTCGTCACGTCCTGCGCACGGAGATGGCGGCCATCCGGTGGTGGTGCCTGCTCGTCGCCGCCGAACTCGTCCTCGTCACCGCGTACGTCGCCGTGACGGACGTGACCATCCTCGAACCGCGGTACGTCGTCTACCCGTTCGTCTGGATCAACGTCGGCCTGTGGGCGATGGTCCGCACTGACTTCCCCGACGTGGACGGGCGACAGCGCGCCGTCGCGGCCGCGATGGCCACGGGCTATCTCCTCTTGCTCTCGTGGGCGGGGGGCATCCTCCTGCTCGGTCTCTCCGGTCCTCTGCCGGGCGGCGCCGTCTCCTCGATCCACTGGAACATCCCCGGTTGGGGACCGACCGTCGTCTACGGCACGCCGCGGGTCCGCCTCTCGGTCGTCCCGTTCAAACTCGTCGGCTACGTCGCGATGACGTACCTCGTCTACGCCCGCCTGCTCGACGCGACGCGCGCGGTGCTCTCGGGCGTCCTCGGCCTCGTCTCCTGTGTCGGCTGTACGTTCTCCATCCTCCTGCCCCTGATCGGCGCGACCACCCTGTTCGGGTCGACGCTCACGGGGCTATCGTGGGATCTCTCGACGGCCGTCTTCCTCCTCACGGTCGGGCTCCTCTACTGGGCGGACGAGATCGGTGCTGCCGTTTCGCGGCAGTTAGGGCGCTAGACGGCCGCGGAGCCGATCGTCGTCGACCGGCTCGATGTCGAAGCCCAGCGACTCGTAGAAGGGCCGCACGTCGGGGTCGAACTCGGCGACGAGACGGTCGCGGCTCTCCAGCGCGGCCGCCACCAGCGCGGTGCCGACGCCCCGATCACGGTAGCGGCGACGAACCGCCACCGCAGTCACGCGGTCGCCGTCACGGACGAGGGCGCCGACCAGCGCCCGGACGGCTTGGTCGTCTTTCCGAGACGCCGTCGGCGTCTCGCTCTCCGCCACCAGCACCGCGCCGTCGTCGATTCGGTCACGCATCCGTTCGGCGTCGGCCGAGAGCATCGCGCCGTCGACGATCCGCATCACGTCGAGGTGGTCGGCGGGGTCGGCGGGGCGGACGGTGACGGCCGCGCCAGCGGCGCCACCCTTGACCAGCCGGAGGACGCGAACCCGCTCGGCGTCGACCCGTCGGTCCTCGGGGACGGGCGCGTCGTCGACGAGGACCGTCGCCTCGTGCGGGCTGAAATCGAGGGCGGCGAGCACGTCGCCGTAGGTGGCGTCGGCGTCGAGACGGAGGTCCCGCGCCCCCTCGCCGACCACCTCGGCACGAACCGTCGGCATGCGGGGAGGGAGTCGGCGAACGCCCCTGAAGCTTCCGCCCTCGCCGCGGCAGTTTTTGTCATCGAGCCGTAACGCAACGCATGCCCCTCCGGAACCGCGACGGGACCGCCGTCGACGCCGTCCCCTTTCTCGTCGTGACGGCGATGGCCGTCCTCGTCTGTTTCTCCTTCGGGCCGATCTACGCCATCGCCATTGGGCTAGAGGGTCCGGCGGTGTTCGGCCTGCCGACCGTCGCCTGCGCCGCCGCCGTCGGCGTGGCCTACCACCGCCTCGTCCACACGGCTCGCCCCGAACTCCGCGGTGAGGTGCCGACCGAACAGCGCATCAAGGGGCTGTTCTACGCCGCCATCGTGGGCGCGGCGGTGCTGGTTGCCCTGTCCCTCCCGCTTTTGGTGCGGTGACCCGAACGCGGGGACGATGCGCGAGGTCGAGGTCTCACGGTTCGTCCGGGCGACGCCGACGGCGGTCGAGCGCGTCCTGACGCCCACGACGGTCGTCGAGAGCGAAGGGAGCTTCACCGTCCGGGAGGTGACCGAGACGGACGACGGGACGCTCGTCACCGCGGGAGCGCGGGGGCTGGAACTCACGCTCCGGTTCGAGGAGCGGCCCGACGGCCTCCACTACACGCAGGCGGGGTCGGCCGGCCCGTTCGACGCCATGACGACCGATCTGACCGTCGAAGCGGAGAACGAGGGGACGCGCGTGACCGCCCGATCGGCGGTGAGTCTGGGCCTCCCCGCGTCGGCGCTGACCGACCGGCTGGCGACGTGGAAGCGCCGCGGCGAACTGAACCGCCTGCTCGACGCGCTGGCGGAGGCGGCGACCTGAAGTGGGCGGGCCGCCACGTCCACCTATGGACTGGCGTGACCTCGTGACCATCGTCCTCGCCGGCGTCTGCGGGATGGTCGGTGGCGTCTTCGGCCCCCTCGGCATCGCCGGGGGCGTCGTCGGCGGGGCGGCCGTCGGCGCGCAGTGGGCTGCCCGCTCCGATCGCCTCGCGGCGCTGGAACGCCGAGTCGCGGAACTCGACGCCGACGCCGACGAGCCGTGACGGCCGTGCGCGACCCGTGGACAGCCGACCGAGTCTTTACCTGTCGGCGCGCGAACAGTCGATCATGGGACTGTTCAGCACGATCACCGACGCGCTCGAAGCCTCCTCGTCGTCGACGAACCGCGGCGACGGGACGAGCGAGTCGAAGGGGGCGTACTGGTGTCACGACTGTAGCGAACGGATTCTCGACACCGACGTAGCGGGCGACGACGCGCCGACGTGCCCCGCCTGTGGCGAGGAGATGGAGTTCGAGCGCTCACCCGGATCGACCGGGTGTGCCTGCTAGTTCTCTACCGCAGGCTCGGTCACGACCAGTTCGTCGCCGGTAGTCGTCGGGAAGCCGTTGTCGAAGCGGTCCCACGACGCCGCCATCTCGTCGTCGGTGAGCAGACAGTCGTCGAGCGCGGCGGTCAGGCCGTCCTCGTCCATCCCGCGTCCGATGAAGACGAGTGCCGTCCGGCGGTCGCCCCACTCCTCGTCCCAGTCCAGATTCGAGCGGTTGCGCCGGTAGGCGTCCCGTTCGAACTCGGGGAGGCTCGCGATCCAGGGGCCAGCGGCTTCCACCCGAACCGAGGGACCGGCCTGTCCCATCGTGTAGGAGAGATCGGCGCCGGTGGCGATCCAGCAGGTTCCCTTCGACCGGTCGACCGACGACGGCAGATCGGCGAGAAACGCCCGGAAGCGTTCGGGGTGGAAGGGCCGGCGACGGCGGTAGGTGAAGGAGGTGACGCCGTAGACGGCTTCGGGGTGGGCGTGGTCGTGTCCGTCGTGATCGTGGTCGTCGTGCGCGTGACCCCCCTTGTCCGCTTCCAGCGCCCGCTTCCAGCCCGCCTCGTCGGCGGTCGCGGGATCGTACCGCTCCTGCAGGACCGTCTCGGGATCGACCCGACTGTGTGCCGTGCGGACCACCTCCGCGTCGGGGCGGAGCGCCCGAACCATCTCTTCGACGGCGTCGAGTTCCGCGGGCGTGACCAGATCCGTCTTGTTCAGGACGACGAGGGTCGCGAACTCCACCTGCTCGACGAGGAGGTCCGAGAGGGGGCGGTCACCGTCCCCGTCGTCGGTGCCGCGCCGCGTCGCAACCCCCGCCTCCCCGAAGGCGTCGTGGAACTGCCGGGCGTCGACGACGGTGACGACCCCCGACACCGCGTAGCGCGCGGCGGCCTGCGAGCCGGTGGTGAACAGGCGGGCGACGGGCCGAGGTTCGGAGATGCCCGACGCCTCGACGACGAGGTGGTCGAAGTCGCGGTCTCGCGCCAGTCGCACCACGGCGGTCTCGAGGTCGTCCTGCAGTTCACAGCAGATACAGCCGTTCGAGAGTTCGGTCACGCCGCCGTCGACGGCGAGGTCGGTGTTCTGGCTCACCAGGTCGGCGTCGACGTTGATGTCGCCCATATCGTTGACGAGGACGGCGATGTCGCGGTCGCCCGCCTCGGCGAGCAGGTGGTTGAGGAGCGTCGTCTTGCCGGCGCCGAGACTCCCGCTCAGGATGGTGACGGGAATGGCGTCGCGTGGCATAGGAGGAGATGAACGCGGGGAGCGTCTTAACCCCGCGGACGTGTGCGCGGCCCGGCGACCGACGATACCCTTTTCTTCACGCCGCGGAGAGACGAGGGCATGGACCTCGCGGAACGGATCGAGCGCTTCCGGCGGGTCGCCACGGAGTGGCTCCGTGGTCTGTATCACGGTATGGTGACCCACCCGGCCTACGAGAAAATCGAGCAGGAAGCCGAGGATCGGGAGGACACGTTCATGCTCGCGTGTTTCCCCGACGCCTTCGGCATCCCGAGTCCGGTGTCGTACTACACGGCGGAGCTCCTGCCGTACCTCGAAGACGAGTTCGAGGCGTGGGAGCGCCGGATGTGGAACCGGGGCTCGCTGCTGGAGCGCAAGGGCGAACAGTACCACTTCTGATGGACCGATTCGTCTTCTTCGGCGGGAAGGGCGGCGTGGGCAAGACGACGATGTCGAGCGCCTACGGCCAGAAGTGCGCGCGGGCGGGACTGGAGACGCTGGTCGTCTCCACCGATCCCGCCCACAGCACCGCCGACGTGTTCGATCAGGAGTTCGGCGACGAACCCCGACCCGTCGAGGGCGTCGACAACCTCAGCGTTATGGAGATCGACCCCGACGACGAACTCGAACGGCACCTGATGGAGACCAAACGGGCCATGGGCGATCAGGTGAGCCCGGCGATGGTCAACGAAATCGACCGACAGATCGAGATGGCCCACCAGACGCCGGGGGCCTACGAGGCGGCGCTGTTCGACCGCTTCATCGACGTGATGCGCGACGCCGACCCCTACGACCGGATCGTCTTCGACACCTCGCCGACGGGCGGGACCCTGCGACTGTTGAGCCTCCCGGAGTTCCTCCAGGGGTGGGTCGAGCGCCTCCTCCACAAGCGCCAGCAGAGCGTCAAACTGTTCGAACGAGCGGCCATCGGGAACCAGGAGCCACGACGGATGATGGAGGGCGACCCGATCATCGCCCGCCTGCAGGAGCGCAAGGAAACCTTCGAGTTCGCGAAGGAGACACTACAGGGCGAGGCGGCCTTCTTCCTCGTCGTCAACCCGGACGAACTGTCGATCCGAGAGACGCGCCGGGCGATCGACGGCCTCGCCGACCACGGCCTCGCGGTGGAGGGATTGGCGGTGAACAAACTGACGCCGTCACCGGACGACGACGAGAACGGCCGCGGCGCCCGCTTCCTCCGGGACCGGGTGGCGACCGAGCGCGAACGCCTTCGGGAACTCCACGAGACGTTCGACCCCCCGGTGGTCGCGGAAGTCGAAACCCGCGTCAGGGAGGTGAAGGGGTCGCTTCTCGACGAGGTGGCCGACGAACTAGAAGTGTCAGTGTAGTTTTGTAAACTGCGTGTCCGGTCGCCACACGGCACGAAACGGGCGTGTCGGTGCCCGTGCACGGCGAACGGGCGTATGCCCAACGTTTAAGTAATAATTTTTCGTGGTTCCACAGTGGGTCACACACATGGTACAGGCTATTACAGTGGTGGTACTCACGCTCGTGTCGTTCACCGTCGCGTATCTCGGATACTCGCGGTACCTGTCACAGTTCGTCGACCTGGACGACGAGCGGGAGACGCCAGCACACAAGTATCAGGACGGACAGGAGTACGTACCGTCCAAGAAACCGGTCCTGCTGGGGCATCACTATTCGAGTATCGCGGGCGGGGCGCCGATCGTCGGCCCCATCACCGCGACGGTGGTCTGGGGATGGGTGCCGGCGTTCCTGTGGGTGGCAATCGGGAACCCGCTCTTTGGCTCCGTTCACGACTTCATGTCGCTGACGGCGAGCATGCGACACGAGGGGAAGTCGATCGGGTACATCATCGGCGAGTACGTCGGCGAGCGCGGCAAGGACATGATCCTGTGGTTCGCGTTCCTGACGATCATCCTCGTCGTGGCGGTGTTCGGACTGGTGATCGCGCTGGTGTTCAACGCGTATCCGCAGGCCGCGACCGCGTCGCTGGTCTACATCCTCCTAGCACTCGTGTTCGGGGTGTATCTCTACCAACTCGACCTCCCCTTCCTGCCGGGGACGCTCGCGTTCATCGCGGCCGTCTTCGCCGGCGTCTGGGTCGGCGTCCAGTTCCCCCTGGCGCTGGTGCCGGGCGACTACCCCGCGGGGACCATCGTCCTCCTGTCGGGGAGCCCACTCCCACCCGTGCTGGGCAGCGTCAACATCGCGACGTGGATCCCGGTGATCCTCGTCTACGGCTTCATCGCCAGCGTCCTGCCGGTGTGGGTCCTGCTCCAGCCGCGTGACTTCCTCACGTCGAGCCTGCTGTACGCGGGCGTCGGCGGGACGCTGCTGGCCGTGATCGTCGGCACGTTCACCGGCGGCGCGTCCCAGCTGGTCATCGACGTGCCCGCCTACGCCGGCTTCTGGGGCGGCGCACTGGTAGACACCACGTTACCGTTGTTCCCACTCCTCTTCGTCACCATCGCCTGTGGGACGATCAGCGGCTTCCACTCGCTGGTCTCCTCGGGGACGACGGCCAAGCAGCTGGACAAGGAGACCGACGCGCGGACCATCGGCTACGGCGGGATGCTCGGCGAAGGCCTGCTGGCCACGGTGGCCATCATCACCGTCGCGGTGTACGCCGAAGTGCCGACGGGCGGCGGCATCGGGCTCGCCCTGCCCAACTTCGCGTCGGGCGGCGGCCTCATCCTCAACGTCGGCTTCGGCATCTCCGAGAGCATCGCCGCGCCGTTCATGGGGCTCGTGCTCGTGAGCTTCCTGCTCACCAGCACCGACACGGCGGTGCGCCTCGGGCGCTACATGGTCGAGGAACTGGTCGGGACGCCCGAGACGCAGGTGCAGGAAGTCGCGGCCAACCGCTACGTCAACGCGTTCCTGCAGGTGGCGCCGGCGTACATCCTCGTCGCCTCCGGCCGGTGGGCCGACCTCTGGCCGCTCTTCGGCGGCGCGAACCAGACGCTCGCGGCGCTCGCGCTCCTCGTCGCGACCATCTGGCTCGCCAACTGGGACGACCAGAAACAGCTCATCTCGACCGGCGCGCCGATGGCGTTCATGCTGGTCATCACGACCACCGCCTTGCTGTATCTGGCGCTGTATCAGAACCTCTATCAGAAGTTCGTCCAGGGCAACTGGGCCGGCGGCGGGACGACGATCGAAATGGCCTCTGCGGGGGTCCAGATCGTCATCGCGCTGGTGTTGGTCTGGCTGGCCCTCTCGCTGGCCTACATGGGCATCAACAACATCCGCGAAGCTCGCGGCACGGGCGCAGCCGTCGCCGACGGCGGTGAACCCGCGGAGACGGACGACTAACGCGGCGCTGCCCCTTTTTCGTGTCGCACCGCCTCGAGTAGCCGGTCGAGCGGCGCGTCACGCCCGCGTGGAATCACGACGGCGACGGTGACGTAGTCGCCGCCGTGTGCGACGGTGACGAGCGCGGCGTCGATCGACCGCGTCGAGTCGTCACGCGTCGCCACGCCCCGATACCGGGCGAGCGTCGCCTCGGTCCCCAGTACGGAGACCGAGCGCTCGTCGGTCGTCGAGAGGTCGCGCACGTCCGCGTACACCGACTGCGCCCGCCCGAACAGCGCGGCGGGCGACAGCCCGGCGGCCGGGTTCTTCCGCAGGTCGGCGTTGTCGAACGGCTGCACGCTCGGAACGGCGTAGAGCCCGACGACGATGGGGCCAGCGGGTGTCGACCGGGCGTACACCCGGCGGGCGGTCGTCGCCCGCACCTCGCGCGTGGTCTGTAAGGTCACGTCACCCTCGATACGGGCGGTGATCGTGGTGTTCAACGGCGGGGCGTCGGCGCGTCGTTCGGCGTAGCGGGTGGCGTCGAGCGCGACGGCCGCGAGGGTCGCGGGGTCGGCCGTCGCTCGGAGCGGTGGGTCGTCGGTTGGCGTCCCGGCGCCTCCACCTCCGGTACAGCCGGCGACGAGAATCGAGACGACGAGCGCGACGGCGAGTCGTCGCATAGGGGGTTTCGTCGGGCGCGACCGTTTAGTTACGTGTCGGTCGTGCGCCGCCTGCGGACGACCGCAGTATCAGCCGAGTAGCCGGCGCTTGAGCCGTTCGAGCGGGCCAGGGCGGGCGGCGTCGATCGGTTCCCAGACCGTGAGCGCGTCGCCCACGTCGGCGCGTTCGCTCGTCACGACTGCCTCCCGGTCGGGCGCGGCGACCGCGAGGTGGATGTCGTAGTAGCCGTTGTAGCCGTACTTGAGCATGGTGCGGTCGCGGAAGGAGGCGACGAAGTCGCGCACGTCGTCGGGAATTGTCGGCGCGACGACGACGAACGTGAACTCGGTGGCGTAATGCTCCTCGTCGGCTTCGATCCAGCGGTCCGCGAGGTCGTGTGCGAGGTCCGCGAGGCGTTCGAGTTCCGACACGCGGACGCCGTCGACCCGGCGGAGAAACACGTGTTCGTACGACTCGTGGTGCCCGTAGGTGATGGCCGGGTGGAAGAACTTCTTCTGGGTGTGGATTTCGAGACGGCCGTAGAGGTCGAACGCCTCGTCGTCGACCCGGTAGTCGCGGTCGAGGTCGTAGTTGAACATGAGGCGGTCGCTCACCCGGTCGACGTACTCGTCGTCCCACTCGGGGACGTCCTCGGGGACGGCGTCGGTGTCCGAATCGGCGCCCACGCCCGTCTCGACGTCGTGCTCGCCGTCGGGGACGGCGTCGTCGCTCACGGTTCGTACGGCTTGGCGTCGCCGTCGACCGGCGGGGCGCCGATAGCGATCACGTCGACGGCGTCGGCGGCGTCGTCGGGGTTGTACGCGAACTGGGGGCTCCCGGGGTCGACGGTGAGCAGGGTGTCGGGGCCGGCCTCCAGCGTCCCCTCGGGCGTCTTCAGGTGGAGCGTCCCGGAGAGGACGTAGAACGCCTCCTCCTGCTCCTCGTGGTAGTGGTAGGCGAGCGGGAGTTCCTCGCCCGGCTCGGCCGTGTAGCGGTTGATCGCCATCTGCGAGAGATCGCCGAGTCCCGAGAGCGACCGGCGGGTGCAGGGGCGGTCGGGGTCGGGCTCGACTTCGTCGGTGTCGACGACGTGGTAACCCATACCCGTTCACTGGGCCGACGGGGCAAAAAACACGTCGTCACGGTCGGCGCGGCGGCGAGATCGAGCCCACGACAAGCTTTAATCGGATCGTAGCCGTACACACGGGCACGATGGGTGGCAAAGACACCGAAACCTGTGGTCGGTGCGCGATGAGTTCGGTGGTCGGCGTGACGACCGACTCGGCGGACGAGGGGCACGAGAACGAGCGCGACCCGTTCGCCGGCGACCGAATCGAGGTCGACGAGCGGCAGTTGCGCACCGTCTCACCGGCCGCGTGGCTCGGTCGCGTCAAGCGCCGTCTCGACGACTACGCGACCCGGCTCACGTACGGCCGGTAGCACGGAACCGTTTTGTACGCCGACACCGTGGGAGGCTGACAAGCGATGGAAGAGAGCGTGTCCGGCTTCAAATGCCGGGGAACGTGGGCAGAGATCGTCGAACACGGCGAGCGAATCACCCGGGCGCTTCGCGATGCCGGCGCCGAGGGCGAGGCGTTCGAAGAGTGGGACGAGTGGCGCCCCAAATCCCACGAACGCCTCGGGGAGGACGTCAACGAGAAGACCGCCGAACAGGCGAGCGTCGCCGAGGGCGAGGGCGAGAAGGCGGGCAAAGAGCCCGACGAGGACCTGCGAACGGCGGGCGAGAAACTCTCCGAGTCCTACGAGCGCGTCGAGGAAGGCGACAACGAGGGGGCCGTCGAGCGCTGGCAGGACTCGATCAACTACGTCGCCCGTGCCGCCGATTCGGCCGGCCGCAAGGCGCTCCGAGCCGTCGAGGACACCGTCTACCGCAAGGTGATGACCCAGCTCGCCCCGTACTACTTCGACAACGAACTCGTGAGCGCGAACGTCCAGAAGACGGCGCGCGGCGGCGACAAGGACCAGTTCATCTTCGAGGTGAACGTCAACGACGACGACCTCAAGGCGGCAGTGAGCGACCGGCTCACGGACTACGAGGACGCCGTCGACCGGTGGCACGTCGACACCGAGAAGGAGACGGAGGTGGCGGAGGTCGTCGAGGGCGTCGAGCCGCCGCCGTCGAACGGCGGCGATTCGAAGTCGACCACCAACTGAACGCCCGCAACGCCACACCTTTCTCGCCGTCCCGTCTACCACCACCCATGCACGTCGAGTTCGACCGCGACACCTGCATCGGGATGTTCCAGTGTACCGACGAGTGGGCGGCGTTCGAGGAGAACCGCGACGACGGGAAGGCGGACCTGGTGGGAAGCGAGGAGGCCGACCCGGACGTCTTCGTCCGCGAGGTGCCCGAGGAGGCCGAACTCGACGCCGAGTTCGCCGCCCGCACCTGTCCCGTCGACGCTATCCGGCTGTACGACGACGACGGCGAACGAATCGTGTAGCTCGCCGGCTATCGGGGCCGGGGCGCCGAGGCACTGGATCACTTTCACCGCGGTTCGCCAACCCTTAACCACGACGACGACGAATCGAGCGTAATGGCGGCCACCGACGAGGACGAACCGGCGTACGTCGACCACCCGCTGCTCGAACCCGACTTCATCGAGCGGCGTCGCTACCAGCTCCAGCTCGCAAGCGACGCCCGCGAGGCGCACACGCTCGTCTGCCTGCCGACCGGGCTGGGCAAGACGACGGTGAGCTTACTCGTGACCGCCGAACGCCTCCACGGGGTGGGCGGCACGGCGCTCTTTCTCGCGCCGACCAAGCCGCTCGTCCAGCAACACGCCGACTTCTACCGCGAGGCGCTGACGATCCCCGACGACGAGATCACGGTCTTTACCGGCGAGGTGCGGCCGGACGACCGGGCCGACCTGTGGGAAGAGAGCCGCATCGTCATCGCGACGCCGCAGGTGGTGGAGAACGACCTGATCGGCGGGCGCATCTCGCTTGCCGACGTGACCCACTGCACCTTCGACGAGTGCCACCGCGCGACCGGCGACTACGCCTACGTCTACATCGCGGAGCGCTACCACGCCGACGCCGACTCGCCGCTCGTGACGGGGATGAGCGCCTCGCCCGGGGGAGACGAGGAGGCGATTCTCACCGTCTGTGAGAATCTCGGGCTCTCCGAAGTGGCGGTGATGACCGAAGACGACGCCGACGTGGCCGACTACACCCACGACACGGAGGTGGAGTGGGAGCGGGTGACGCTTCCGGAGCCAGTCCTCGAAATCAGGGACGCGATCAACGAGGTCATCACCGACCGGCTGGCGCAGCTGAAGGAGCTCGGCGTCACGAACAAGACGAGTCCGGACCTCTCCCAGCGCGATCTGAACGCGATGCGCGGGCAGTTACAGGACCTCATCGACGCCGACCAGTCGGAGGGGTACGAGGGCATGTCGATCCACGCGGAGGTGATGAAGCTCCGGCGGGCCGTGGAACTCGCGGAGACGCAGTCCGTCGAATCCCTGCGCCGCTACTTCGAGCGTCAGCGCAACGCCGCCCGCGCCTCCGGCGCGTCGAAGGCGAGTCAACGTCTCGTCTCCGAACCCAAGGTCAGGGAGGCGATGCGGAAGGCCGACGCGTTCGACGACCTCCACCCCAAATTCCGCCAGACGCGCGTCCTGTTGGCACAGACGCTCGGCATCGGCGGCGGCGAGCGCGTCATCGTCTTCACCGAATCCCGCGACACCGCGGAGGCGCTGACCGACTTCCTGAGCGAGAGCTTCGACGTGCGGCGGTTCGTCGGGCAGGGCGACAAGGAGGGATCGGACGGCATGAGCCAGAAAGAGCAGGGCGAGACCCTCGATGCCTTCCGGAACGGGGAGTTCGAGGTGCTGGTCTCCACCTCCGTCGCGGAGGAGGGGCTGGACGTGCCCGAGGTCGACCTCGTTCTCTTTTACGAGCCGGTGCCCACGGCGATTCGGTCGATCCAGCGGAAGGGGCGGACCGGCCGACAGGACGAGGGTCGGGTCGTCGTCCTCATGGCCGAAGACACCCGCGACGAAGCCTTCTTCTGGATCTCTCGACGGCGCGAGCAGGAGATGGAAGACGAGTTGAAGGAACTGAAAGGCGTCGCCGACGAGGGGGAAGCGGAACTGGACGACTCCCAGACGGCGCTGGATTCGTTCGACGGCGCGGGGCCGGACGCTGGGACCACCGAGGCCGACGGCGGCGCGGCGGCGCAGCCGGGACTGACCGAGTTCGGAACGGCCGACGACGACGGCACGGACGGCACCGACGACGCCGTCACCGCCACCGCGGGGACGGACGAGAACGACGACACCGTCGAAATCGTCGTCGACCAGCGGGAACTCGACTCCGCCATCGCGCGCGATCTCTCGACGCGTGAGGGGATCGAGACGCGGCTGGAGACGCTGGCAGTGGGCGACTACGTCGTCTCGGATCGCGTCGCGGTCGAGCGCAAGACGGTGTCGGACTTCCTCGACACGCTCACCGGCGGCGATCGGTCGCTATTCGAACAGGTGGGCGACCTCTCGCGTCACTACGCCCGGCCGGTGGTGATCGTCGAGGGGGACGGACTGTACGAGGAGCGCAACGTCCATCCGGACGCCATCCGGGGGGCGTTGGCGTCGCTCTCGGTTGATTTCGGCGTGAGCGTCCTGCGGACGGCAGACGAGGCCGACACCGCGGATCTGCTGGCCGTCCTCGCGGGGCGGGAGCAGACGACCAAAGACCGGAGCGTCAGCGTCCACGGCGAGAAGAGCGCCAAGACGCTGGCCGAACAGCAGGAGTACGTCGTCGGCGCTATCGCGGACATCGGCCCGGTGACCGCGCGGTCGCTCCTCGAACACTTCGGGAGCGTCGAGGCCGTGATGACGGCCCGCGAGGAGGACCTACTGGAGGTGGACGGCGTCGGCGAGGTGACCGCCGACCGCATCCGCGACGTGGTCGGAAGCGAGTATCGCTAGCGCCGGTCGAGGGCCGACAGCGCCTCCGCCGCCTCCCGTGCGGCGGCGAGCAGTTCCGTGGCCCGCCGCGGGTCGTCGGTCTCCTCGGCCGCGCGAGCGTAGCGAACGAGCGTTCGAGAGAGCGACGCCCGAGCGTCGTCGAGGGGGGCCGACTCGGCCGTTGACGACGCGGGGCGAGGCGACTGCGTCCGGGGTTCGGGAGCGCCGCCGGCCTCGGCCGCGCCGGGGCCGGGAACCCGATCGGCGGCGCTCGGGGTGTCGGCATCGTCGCGGGTCGCGTCGGCGGGCGCCTCGGCGTCGGGCGCCGACTCGGCGTCGGCATCGCCGTTGCCGGCCGCATCCCCGTCGGCCGCCTGGCACGTTGGGCAGAACGTCCGTCCGTCGTGGCGGAACAGGGGGTCGCCACAGGCGTCGCAGTGGCTGTTGGTCATCGTCGCCCCCTTGAGGAGCAGTTCGCTCATGCGCTGGGTGGCCGCGCGCTTCTCCTGATCCTGTTCGTACTTCTCCCGAAGGCGCTCGCGCTCGGCCTCCTCGTCGAACCCACTCATGGCTCGGAGAACGCGGCCGACGTCGAAAAACCCCACGGGACGGATATTTTCGACAGGAGTCGAACGGCCGTACGCCGACTGCGGGCCGAATCCGGCGGTTCCGAAGCGTTTAATCGGTGTCCCTCGCCATCGGTACGTGATATGACGAAAGTGAGCGTCATCGGTGCGGCCGGTACGGTCGGGGCCGCGGCAGGGTATAACATAGCACTCCGCGACATCGCCGACGAACTCGTCTTCGTCGACATTCCGGACATGGAGGCGGAGACGGTGGGCCAGGCCGCGGACGCGAACCACGGCGTCGCCTACGACTCGAACACGGTCGTCCGACAGGGCGGCTACGAGGCGACCGAAGGATCGGACGTGGTGGTCATCACGGCGGGCATCCCCCGGAAGCCGGGGCAGACCCGGATCGACCTCGCGGGCGACAACGCACCCATCATGGAGGACATCGGCTCCTCCATCGCCGAGTACAACGACGACTTCGTGTCGATCACCACCTCGAATCCGGTCGACCTCCTCAATCGCCACCTCTACGAGACGGGGGACCGCGACCGGCACGCAGTGATCGGCTTCGGCGGCCGTCTCGACTCCGCGCGCTTCCGCTACGTCCTCTCCCAGCGGTTCGGCGCCCCCGTGCAGAACGTCGAGGCGACGATCCTCGGCGAACACGGCGACGCGCAGGTGCCCGTCTTCTCGAAGGTACGGGTCGACGGCCGCGATCCCGAGTTCACCGCCGACGAACGGGAGGAGATCCTCGGCAACCTGCAGGAGTCCGCGATGGACGTCATCGAGCGCAAGGGCGCGACCGAGTGGGGCCCGGCGACGGGCGTCGCCCACATGGTCGAGGCCGTCCTCCGCGACACGGGCGAAGTCCTTCCCGGCAGCGTCGTCCTCGACGGCGAGTACGGCTACGAGGACACCGCCTTCGGCGTCCCCGTCAAACTCGGCTCGAACGGCGTCGAGGAGGTCGTGGAGTGGGATCTCGACGACTACGAGGCGGACCTGATGGACGACGCGGCGGAAAAGCTGAGCGAGCAGTACGACGAGATCGCCTGAGGTTCAAATACGAAGCCGCGGCCAGTCGCCCCGTGACCTGACGACGGTCGCGGGGCGCCCGCGAGAGCGTGGCGCCACGCCCCGCGAGCGCGGGTGTCAGACGCGGCGCCACCTGTTCGTCACAACCGTCTCGCCAGCGCGTCGGCGGTCTTCTCGCCGACGCCGTCCACGTCCCGGAGATCCGCGACCGACGCCTCGCGCACGTTCTCGACGCTCCCGAACCGCCTGAGGAGTCGCCGGCGCGTCTCGGGGCCGACGCCGGGCACGTCGTCGAGCGCCGTCGATACCTCGTCGCGGACGGTGGCGTGATACTGGACGGCGAACCGGTGGGCTTCGTCGCGCACCCGCTGGAGCAGGTGGAGGTGGGCGGCGTCGGCGGGCCAGTCGTGAACGCCGTCGGGCGTCACGACCCGCTCCTCGGCTTTCGCCAGCGCGACGGCGGGCACGTCCCAACTGGTCTCCGAGAGGGCGTCGCGGGCGGCGGCGAGTTGGCCGTCGCCGCCGTCGATCAGGAGGAGGTCCGGATCGGGGCGGTCGTCGGTGCCGTCGACCGCTCGGGCGGCCCGCCAGCGGATCAGTTCGTGCATGTTCGCGTAGTCGTCGTTACGCTCGGTGAGCTTCTTCCGGCGGTAGTCGGCCTTCGAGGCGCTCCCGTCGACGAAGCAGACGTTGCTGCCGACGACCGCCCTCCCGCCGGCGTGACTCACGTCGAAGCCTTCGATGCGTTCGGGAGGCGTGTCGAGACCGAGCGCGTCGGCCAGCCGTGCGGCCGCGTCGTCGTCACCGGTCCGACGGCGAGCGTTCTTCAGCGCGAGGTCGACCAGTTTCGCCTCGCGGCCCGCACCTGGGACGCGCACGGCGACGCCTTCGGCCTCCAGCCACGCGATCACCTCGTCGTCGCCCGGCCGTTCGGAGCACAGGATAGCGTCGGGTAACTCGCGGTCGGCGTAGTACTGGGGGATGAAAGCGTCGAGGAGGGCGCCGGCTCGGTCCTCGCCGTCGGGGGCGTCGAGGCGGTGGCGCGAACGGTCGACGAGTTGTCCGCGTTCGCTGTGGAGACGGGCAACCGTCGCCCGGTCGCCCTCGACGGCGGCACCGAGTACGTCGACCGTCCGCTCGTCGGACGGAGCGGCCACCGCGTCGCCGCCGGTGCCGTGGAACGACTCGACGGTCTCCAGCCGGTCGCGGAGGTTCGCGGCCCGTTCGAACGACTGCGCCTGTGCAGCGGCCTCCATCTCCCGACGGAGCGGATCGGCCAGCACGCCCGTCTCCCCCTCGAAGAACCGGATGGCCGCACGAACGTCCTCGGCGTACGATTCGGCGTCGATTTCGCCGGTGCAGGGCGCGCTACACAGCCCCATCTCGTAGTCGAGACAGGGTCGGTCGCGGCCGCGATACTTGTGGTCGGAACAGCCCCGGAGCCCGTACGTCTCCCGGAGCGCCTTCACGGCCGTCTCGACGCGACCCTTGTCGGTGAAGGGACCGAAGACGGTGGCCCCCTCGTCGGGGTCCCGCGTCACCTCGATCCGCGGGGCGTCGTGGGCGGTAAGCTGGACCAGCGGGTAGGATTTGTCGTCCTTGAGTCGGACGTTGTACCGCGGCTGGTGGCGCTTGATGAGGTTCGCCTCCAGCAAGAGCGCCTGCGTCTCGGTGTCGGTGACGGCCACGTCGATCCGGTCCGCGCGGTCGACCATCCGGCGGATGCGGTCGCTCCGTGGATCGGCGTAAGAGCGCACCCGTGCCCGGAGGTCGACCGCCTTGCCGACATAGCGGACGGTCTCGTCCTCGTAGAAGAGGTAGACACCCGGATCGCGCGGCAGGTCGGCCGCCCGGTCTCGCACCCCAGTCGCGTCCATCACCGATCCGTAGCCGGCGCGTCCCAATGAGCCTGACGCGTCTCGCCGCCGTTTTCACCTGTGAGAACCAGCGGAAACGGTTAAGAGGCGAGATGGCGAGCAGTCGCGTATGAATCATGGTTCCGAGTCTCACGAAGCTGAACGGGCGAGTGACAGGTCGCCGACGAACGTCGAGACGGACGGCGGCGTCGGCGCGGGCACCGTCACGTTCGAGGGGTCGGACGCCACTGCCGCGGTGGATCTGAATATCGACGACGACGTACTGATCGACGGCGTGGGAATGCCGGTGTTCGTTCTCGACCGCCAGGGAGCGGTCGCGGCGTGGAACCACAGTATCGAACGGCTGACGGGCAACGGCGACGACGCCGCTATCGGATCGACACGGCCGAGTACGGTGTTCTATCCGGACGGACGTGAGACGGAGATGCTGGCCCAGACGGTGCTCGACGCGCCCGAGAGCGCCGACGAGCACGAGGGGATCGAACTCGCAGACGAGGAACTGTCGCTGTACGCGACCGAGGAGGCGATGACCGACCGCCAGGGGGAGACCAGACATTTCCGTCACACGTCGATGCCGCTGTACGAGGACGGCGAGTTCGTGGCGGTCATCCAGGCGATCCACGACCGGACGGCGGAGGTACGGCGCCAGGAAGCCGTCTCGGAACTCGTCGACGAAGTGCGGGGGACACTCCACGACCTCGCGGAAGGGCATCTCGACGCCCGCGCGGCGTTCGACGCCGACGGACGCGAGGTCGACGATCGACTCGCGGTGGTCGTAGAGGAGTTGAACCGGACGGCGGAGGAGTTCGAGAGCCTCGCCGGACAGGTCGACGACGAGACGCAGTCGCTCGCAGGCGCCATCGATCGCACCGCGTCGGCGGCGGACGCCATCGCGTCGAACGTCGAAGAGCAGAACGACCTGCTCTCGGAGGGCGCCAACGAGATGCAGTCGTTCAGCGCGAGCATCGAGGAAGTCGCGGCGACGACGGACGAAGTCGAGACGGCGGCGAGCGAGGCTCGAACCGCGGCGGCGGAGGGGCTCGACGCGAGCGAGGACGCCCGCGAGGCGACGGAGAGCGTCGTCGACGTGGGCGAGAATCTCGTCGACGACGTGACCGACCTCGGCGAGCGGATGGACGACATCGAGGACGTGGTCGAGGTGATTTCGGAGGTGGCCGACCGGACGAACCTGCTGGCGCTGAACGCCAACATCGAGGCGGCGCGGGCGGGCGAGGACGGGGACGGCTTCGCGGTCGTCGCGGAGGAGGTGAAGTCGCTGGCTGAACAGACCCACGACCACACGGAAGCGATCACCGAAGATATCCAGGCACTCCAGACTCAGACCGAGGAGACCGTCGGGGCGGCGACCCACTCGGTGGAGCGGATCGACGAAGCGAGCGAGCGGATCGACGCGGTGCTGGAGACGTTCGACGAGATCGCGGCGACGATCGATCAGGTCGCGGACGGGGTCGCGGAAGTGTCACGGACGGCGGACGATCAGGCGGCGACGGCCGAGGAGCTGACCGCGACGATCGAGAACCTCCGGGATCGGTCGGAGGAGACGGCCGACGCGGCGGATCGGATCGTCGCCGCAGCCGACGAGGCGGAGGACGCGGTGGACGAACTCGAACGGAGGGTGGCCGAACTCCGGGCGGACGAGCAGGCGAGGGTATAACAGCCGTCGCGGCGATGCCCGGACATGGCCGAGACGCGACTGTGGCTGGTCGAACGCACCTACGACGACAAGGGACTCATCTCGCTCACGTACGCGACGACCGACGGCGAGTCGGTGCGCCGGATCGAACGGGCACCGATCGCCGTCGAGCGATCGGGAGGCGTCACGGCGGCCGTCGACGCCGACGCGTCGGGGCTCGAACCGGTCGAAGACGACGACCTGCGCGACCGGTACGCGACGGAGGCGACACGGATGGCGGAGCGACACGACCCCGACGAGACGGTGTGACGGGACGCCCCTCGCGGCGAGCGGACACCTAAACCCTTTAACCGAGACTGGACCAACGGGTTCCCATGGCCGCAATCGAACTCGACGGCGTGACGAAACGCTTCGGCGACGTCACGGCCGTCTCCGACCTCGACCTCACGGTCCCCGAGGGCGAGGTGTTCGGCTTCCTCGGGCCGAACGGTGCGGGGAAGTCGACGACCATCAACCTGTTGCTCGATTTCGTCCGTCCAACCGCCGGGAACGTGCAGGTTCTCGGTTTCGACGCTGGCGAGGAGAGCGTCGCCGTACGCCGCCGGACCGGCGTGTTACCCGAGGGGTACGACGTGTACCACCGCCTCACGGGCCGCAAACACGTCGAGTTCGCGATGCGCTCGAAGGAGGTCGACGGCGACCCGGACGCGATGCTGGAACGGGTGGGTATCGCCGACGCCGCGGACCGGAAGGCCGGCGGCTACTCGAAGGGGATGCGCCAGCGACTCGTCCTCGGCATGGCCCTAGTCGGCGATCCGGACCTGTTGATCCTCGACGAACCCTCCTCGGGTCTCGACCCGGGCGGCGCCCGGGAGATGCGCGACATCGTCCGCGAGGAGGCCGACCGCGGTGCGACCGTCTTCTTCTCGAGTCACGTCCTCAGTCAGGTCGAAGCGGTGTGTGATCGCGTGGGCATCATGCGCGAGGGCGAACTCGTCGCGGAGGACAGCATCGAGGGCCTGCGCGACGCCGTCGAGGGCGGCGAGACGCTGGTGATCACCGTCGACGCCGCGAGCGAGGAGGACCTCGACGCGGTCCGGGCCCTCGACGGCGTGTCGAACGCGACGACCGACGGCGGCACGGTGACGGTCACCTGCGACGCCGACGCCAAGACGGCGGTCATCGGGGCACTGGAGGAGTCGGGCGTCGCCGTCAAGGACTTCCAGACGGAGGAAACCTCGCTCGAAGACCTGTTTCTCGCCTACACGGAGGGGGAGGTGTCGGCATGACGTGGACCGCCGTGGCGCGCAAGGACTTCGAGGACGCCATCCGCTCGCGGTGGGTGGCGGGCCTGTCGGCGCTGTTCGTTCTCCTCGTGTCGGCCGCCGCGTATCTGGTTCGACCGGCGCCAGGACAGACGATCGGTTCGAACCAGATCCTCAACTCGCTGTTCGTCCGTGACGCCCTCGTGACGACGCTCGTCCCCCTGATCGCCCTGATCGTCGCGTACAACGCCGTCGTCGGCGAGCGGGAGTCGGGATCGCTGAAACTCCTGCTCTCGCTCCCGCACTCGCGGGCGGACGTGGTGTTCGGAAAGGTACTCGGCCGGTCGGGCGCCATCGCCGCCCCCATCGCCGTCGGCTTCCTCCTGCCGGCGCTGATCTTCGTCGTCGTCCCGGCGGTGAACTTCGACGTGGTGTCGTACGTGGGGTACACGCTGTTGACCGCGGTGCTGGCGGTCTGTTTCGTCAGCATCGCGGTCGGGTTCTCGACCGCCGCGTCGTCGAGTCGCCGGGCGATCGCCGGCGCGATCGGCATCTACTTCCTGTTCGTTCCGCTGTGGGGCGCCGTCCGCTTTCCCCTCCAGTTCTACCTCGGGGCGGGCGGCGGGCCGTCGTGGCTCCCACTGTCGGGCCAGCAGGTGTTGCGGATGCTCACGCTGATCAACCCCACCGGGTCGTTCAAGACCGTCTCGAACGCGTTCATGCAGGGTGCGCTCTACACGCAGGGCGACGTGAACATGCAGGTGTCCGCGACGCTCATGCTGGTGGTGTGGATTCTCGTTCCCCCACTCCTGGGGCTGCTGTGGTTCCAAGAAGCGGACCTATAGGTCCGCCACGTCCTCGATGGCGTCGGTGAGCGCCCGGATGGACTCGACGTCGTGTTCGCCCATGTGGCCGATGCGGAACGTCTGCTCACCGATATCGCCGTAGCCGTTCGAGAAGACCATATCGTACTGCTCGGACACCGCGTCGATGGTCGCGGCCACGTCGATATCCTGCGTGTTCTCGATACAGCTCACCGTCCGTGATTCGTACCCCTCCTCGGGAAACATGTCGAAGTGCTCGCGGGCCCACTCGCGGGTGTACTCGGCCATCTCGCGGTGACGCTCGTTGCGTCCCTCGTGCCCCTCCGCCAGCATGTGTTTCATCTGCTGGCGGTAGGCGAGCATGATGGGAATGGCGGGCGTCGAGTGGGTCTGGCCCTTCCGGTCGTAGTAGTCGAGACAGCGCTGGAAGCCGCCGTACCACGACGCGGAGTCCGTCGCCAGTTCGCGCTGATAGGCGTCCTCGCTGACGACACAGACGGCGAGACCGGGGGGCATGGCGAAGGCCTTCTGAGTCGACGCGAAGATCACGTCGATAGCGTGGTCGTCGATGTCGACGTAGTCGCCGCCGAGGGCGGAGACCGCGTCGACGACGAAGTACGTGTCGGGGTACTCGGCGACGACGTCACCGATCTCCTCGATGGGGTTGCGGATCCCGGTCGAACTCTCGTTCATGACGCAGGTGACGACGTCGTAGCCGGCGTCGCTCGCTTCGAGGGCTTCGCGTACGTCCTCGGGTTTGACCGCCTTCCCCCACTCGTACTCGAGGCGGTCGACCGTCTTGCCCAACCGCTCGGCGACGTTGGCGTGGCGCTCGCTGAAACTCCCGCAGGTCGGCACCAGCATCCGATCGTCGACGAGGTTGAGCGTCGACGCCTCCCAGAACTCCGTTCCGGAGGCGGTGAGAACGATCACATCGTTGTCGGTTCCGAGGAACTCCTTCGTGTCCTCGACGATGGTCGTGTAGAGGTCGGTCATCCGGTCCATCCGGTGGCCGAACATCGGCTGCGCCATGGCCTCGATGACGTCCTCGCGGACCTCCGTCGGACCGGGGATGTAGAGCGTCTTGTCGGGGTAGTCGTCCGTGTACTCGCGTTTTGTCGTCATGGGAACCACTGGGTACGGGCTAGCGAGAGGCGAGGCGGCATGGTCCTTTTGATGCCAGGCGGGCGGCGTCTCACGGGACGCAGGCGGCCGAATCAGTCGGCCACGGCCGCGAGGTTGGCGGCGAGGCCGCTGAACAGCAGGAGGACCGTCACGCCGAGGTTCGCGGCGTCGTTGGCGAACACCGAGGGAACAAGGGCGATCTGATCGGCGAACCCGTGGAGCACGCCACCGACGATGAGTGTGACGCCGACGAGGCCGAGGATGAGGCTACCGATGGTTCCGAACCGGTGTGGCGTGTCGTCGGTATGAGTCGCCTCCTCGATGGCCTCGTGAACCGTCTCGCGGATGCTGTCGCTGACGTACTCCTGGAGCGTCCGCTCCTTCTCGTCGAGTTCCTCGGTCCGCATCTCGAGTTCGCGTTCGCGCTCCGTGATGGCAACTTCCCGGTCGTCGAGTTCCGCCTCGCGGTCCTCGATCCGCTGTGCCCGACTGTCGAGTTCCGCCTCACGCTCGTCGAGTTGCTTGCTTCGATTTCGGAGTTCGCGCTCGCGTTCGTTCAGTTCGGCCTCGCGTTCGTCCAGTTCGTCGGCGAAGTCCGCGAGGCCGCGTTTTCGCTGGGCTAACTCCCGCCGTTCGGCTTCGAGGCGCTCCGATTCGGAACGCTCCGTGTCGGGAGACTCCGCGTCGAGACGGTCGTCGTCTACCGAATCGACGGGCTCGGCGTCCGAGAACGGATCGTCGTCGCTCATGCTAAATAATACCACCCACGACATAAATATTGTCGCATCAACATTTCTGCCGCGACCGAGACGCCGGCGGATTGGCGGTATCGTAGCGTTTGCACGTCATTGCACAACCGATCGCCAGACTGCGCACTGTGCAAACGGTTCCAAACGCGACTATAGGAGGCCGCCTCCCGGTGCTGGTGCGTAACTACTGGTTATAAGTTATTTCAGAAATATGCACCCTACACATGACCGACGGCTTTCACACCCGAAGCCTCCACGCCGGACAGGACCCCGACCCGGCGACGGGTGCGCGCGCACCACCCATCTACCAGACCACCTCGTACGTCTTCGACGACGCCGAGGACGCCGCCGAACGGTTCCGCCTCGACGTCGAGGACAACATCTACTCCCGCTTTTCCAACCCGACGATCCGGGTGCTCGAACGGCGCCTGGCGTCGCTGTCGGCGGGGACGGACGCCGTCGCCACCGCGGCGGGGATGGCGGCGCTCGACGCCGGGACGAGCATCCTCGCCGAGGCGGGCGACAACGTCGTCGCGTCGGCCGATATGTACGGCGGGACGAGTACGTACTTCTCGAAGATGGCGTCGCGCCGCGGAATCGAGTTGCGCACCGTCGACACCCTCGATTACGACGCCTACGCCGACGCCATCGACGACGACACCGCGTTCGTCCACGTCGAGACGCTCGCCAACCCGTCGCTGGTGACGCCCGATTTCGAACGACTCGCCGACATCGCTCACGACCACGCGGCACCCCTGGTCGTCGACAACACGTTCGCCACGCCCTACCTCTGCCGACCGATCGAACACGGCGCGGATGCCGTCTGGGAGTCGACGACCAAGTGGATTCACGGGTCGGGGACGACGCTGGGCGGCGTCCTCGTCGACGGCGGCGCCTTCCCGTGGGACCACCCCGACGCCGACTACCCCGAACTCGCCGGCGAGAACCCGGCGTACGGCTTCGACTTCACCGAGCGCTTCGGGGACCGGGCGCTCGCGGCCGCCGTCCGCTACCGCTCGCTCCGAAGCCTCGGCAGCGCGCAGTCGCCGTTCGACGCGTGGGTCACGCTGCAGGGTCTGGAGACGCTGCCCCTGCGGATGGACCGCCACTGCGAGAACGCGATGGCCGTGGCGGCGTATCTGGACGACCATCCGGCGGTCGGCTGGGTGAACTACCCCGGCCTCGACGCCCACGAAACCCACGAGGAAGCGACGAACTACCTCGACGGCTACGGCGGGATGGTCACGTTCGGCCTCGCGGCGGGCTACGAGGCGGCGAAAGGGCTGTGTGAAACGGTCGAACTCGCCTCCTTCCTCGCCAACATCGGCGACGCGAAGACGCTCGTCATCCACCCCGCCTCCACCACGCACTCGCAGTTGACCGAGGACGAACAGCGCGCCGCCGGCGTCACGCCCGACATGGTCCGCCTCTCCGTCGGACTGGAAGACGAAGCCGACATCATCGCCGACCTCGAACGAGGGCTCGAATGACGTCCGTCGAGAGCGGCACCCGAAACCTGGGCGAGTTTACCTTCGAGTGCGGGGAATCGATCGACGACCTGCAGGTCGCCTACGAGACGTACGGCGACTTCGAGGCGGAGGGCGAGGGGAGCAACGCCGTCCTGATCTGCCACGCGCTCACGGGGAGCCAGAACGTCGCCAGCGAGGGTATCGCGGGCACGTCCGGACAGGCCCGCGCGTGGTGGAACGACATCGTCGGCCCGGGGAAGGCCATCGACACCACCGAGTACTACGTCGTCTGCGCGAACATCCCGGGGTCGTGTTACGGCACCTCGGGGCCGCCGGCGGAGAACCCCGACACCGGCGAGCCGTGGGGGACCGACTTCCCGCCGGTGACGGTCGGCGACTGGACGCGTGCCCAGCGTCGGCTGCTGGACGAACTCGGCGTCGGGCGCCTGCACGCCGTCGTCGGCGGGAGCGCCGGCGGGATGAACGTCCTCGACTGGGCGGTGCAGTATCCGGACGACGTGGCACGCATCGTCCCCGTCGCGGCCGCCGCCCGCCTCGACGCGCAGTGTCTCGCCCTCGACGCCATCGCTCGCCGCGCCATCACCAGCGACGACGACTGGCAGGGCGGCGACTACTACGGCTCCGAACCCCCAACCGACGGCCTCGCGCTCGCCCGTCAGATCGGGCACGTCATGTACCTCTCCAAGACGTCGATGGCGGAGCGGTTCGGCCGCCGGGCGGCCGGCCGCGACGCCGTGCGCTCCTTCCCCGCGGACCGCGCCGCGGGCTACTTCCCGTACCGGGAGGTGGAGTCGTATCTCGACTACCAGGCCGAGAAGTTCGTCGAGCGGTTCGACCCCAACTCCTACCTCTATCTCACCCGCGCGATGGACGACTACGACCTCAGCGAGGGGTACGAGAGCGACGCGGACGCCCTCGCCGCCTTCGAGGGCGAGGCGCTGCTCATGTCCTTCACCGGCGACTGGCACTTCACGGTCGCACAGTCGGAGTCGCTGGCCGAGGCGTGTCGGGAGACGGACGTGCCCGTCGCCCACCACGTCGTCGAGTCGGACCACGGCCACGACGCCTTCCTCGTCGAACCGGAGAAGGTGGGGCCGCCGCTCCGGGACTTCCTCGCGGACGGGCTGGCGGGGCGGGCGGTCCACGACACCGACGAGGCGGACGAGGAGACCGAGGAGACCGACGACTTCGCCCCCGTCCACAACTCGCTGTTCGGCGGGTGACCGTCCTCCGTCGGCGGTTTTACGGCGGGGGGCCTCAAAGGACGGTGCATGGCAGACGACGAAGACGCGGACGCACCCGGTTTCCACACGCGAAGCCTGCACGCTGGCCAGTCGCCCGATCCTTCGACGGGCGCGCGCGCACCGCCCATCTACCAGACCACCTCGTACGTCTTCGACGACGCCGACGACGCCGCCGGGCAGTTCGCCCTCGAGAAGGAGGGTCACATCTACTCCCGGCTGATGAACCCGACCGTCGGGAGCCTCCAGGAACGCCTCGCCTCGCTGGAGGGCGGCGTCGGCGCCGCCGCCACCGCGTCGGGGATGGCCGCGCTGGACCTCGCCACCTTCCTGCTCGCGGAGGCGGGCGACAACATCGTCACCGCCTCGGCGCTGTACGGCGGCACCTACACCTACTTCACCCACTCCGTCGAGCGCCGGGGCATCGAAACCAAGTTCGTCGACACGCTGGACTACGACGCCTACGAAGCGGCCATCGACGACGACACCGCGTACGTCCACCTCGAAACCATCGGCAACCCGGCGCTGGTGACGCCGGATATCGAGCGAATCGCCGACATCGCCCACGACCACGGCGTCCCGCTGTTCGTCGACAACACGTTCGCCACGCCCTACCTGTGCCGGCCGCTCGAACACGGCGCGGATCTGGTGTGGGACTCGACGACCAAGTGGCTCCACGGATCGGGGTCGACCGTCGGGGGCATCCTCGTCGACGGCGGCACCTTCGACTGGGGCGAGTACGCCGACGACTACCCCGAAATCGGCACGGACAACCCCGCCTACCACGGCGTCAACTTCCACGAGACGTTCGCGCCGGCGGGCTTTACCTACGCGGCCATCGCCCGCGGCCTGCGCGACCTCGGTAACACGCAGTCGCCGTTCGACGCGTGGGTCACCCTGCAGAAACTGGAGTCGTTCCCGATGCGGATGGAGCGCCACTGCGAGAACGCGATGGCCGTCGCGGAGTATCTGGACGACCACCCGGACGTGAGCTGGGTGAACTACCCCGGCCTCGACTCCCACGAAACCCACGAGATGGCGAGCGAGTATCTGGAGGGCGGCTACGGCGGCATGATTACCTTCGGTCTCAGCGAGGGGTACGAGGCGGCGAAGGGAACGGTGAACAACGTCGAACTCGCCTCCCTGCTCGCCAACGTCGGCGACGCGAAGACGCTGGTGATCCACCCCGCCTCGACCACCCACCAGCAGTTGACCGAGGCCGAACAGGAGGCTGCGGGCGTCACGCCCGACATGGTCCGCCTCTCCGTAGGGCTGGAGGACGTCGAGGACATCGTCGCCGACCTGGATCAGGCCATCGACGCCGCGACCTGAGCGGTCGCGAACACCCCTGAGACGCGCTCTCCCGGCACAAACTACCTTTATCGGATCGCTCGTCGATAGACGTGTATGACCGACGAAACGTTCACCGAGCCCGAGGAGAGCCGCGAGGACTGGATCGACGTGCGGATGACCGATCCCGACGAGGAGGAGTGGGATGTCGACGTGGTCGTCGGCGGCGGGCAGGTCGAGTACGTCGACCTGCGGATCAAGCCCGCGTTGCTGGCGGCCTTCGTCGACTGTCTCGTCGAGGACGTGGACGACGAGCGGGCGGAGGCGGTGCTGTCGACGGTGGCAGAGCGTAACGGGATCGACCTACAGTAGCCCGCGCTCCGCGAGGACGCGCCCGAGGCGGTCCATCGACGCCACCACCACGTCACACGACGGCCGCACCGCGGGCTTCGGGAGGAAGCCGACCGCGAGGCCGGCGACTTCGAGCATCGGGAGGTCGTTCGCGCCGTCGCCGACGGCGACGGTTCGAGACGAGGGAACGTCGCAGTCGGCCGCCAGCGACTCCAGCGCCTCGTCTTTCGTCCCCTCGATCAGCGGTCCCTCGACCTCGCCGGTGAGTCGGCCGCCACTCGCCGGGAGTCGGTTGGCGACGATCGTGTCGACGCTCGCGCCCGCACGGTCGAGGGCGCGTTCGACGCCGCGTTCGAAGCCGCCGGTGAGGATGGCGGTGTGGTGACCCGCGTCGTTCAGGCGGGCGAGCAGGTCACCGGCGCCGTCGCGGAGGCGCACCTGTCCGAACGCGTCCTCGGCGTCGTCGAGAGGGAGCCCCTCCAACAGCGCCGCCCGTTCGCGCAGGCTCTCGGCGTAGCTGATTTCGTCGTTCATCGCCCGCTCAGTGATCGTGGCCATCCGGTCGGCGACGCCACACTGCTCGCCCAAGAGAACCGTCATCTCGGAGTCCGAAAGCGTGCCGTCGAAGTCGAACGCGACGAGTCGCATACCGGTCCGTCGCCGGCCGAGAATTTGAATCCCCCGCCGCGGCAACGCTTATCCGTGTGCCCGATGGGGCTAGGGACAGCCGGTCCCCGAGAGACGATGCTTACGCCCCCTCAATGGCTGAAACGGTGGTCGCTGGCGCTCACGGCAGTCACGCTGGCGATCGCGCCGACGGCGCGACTGGCCGTCGTCACGACACCCACGGCGCGGGTGCTTCAGGGGGTCGTTCCGCTCCTCCTGATCGCGGGTGTGACGTACGCGGGGTGGGCGTACGCGCGGCGGGAGTCGCCGACGTTCACCGCCATCGTCACCGCGTGGACGCTCTCGGTCGTCGCGGGGATGGTCGTGGTCGCGGTCTGGATCGTGACGCTCGCCCGCGTCGCCAACGCCGGCGTCTCCTTTGCGATGCTGTCGCCGGTCGTCACGTCCGTCGGCGCCATCGCCGGCCTCTGGCTGGGGACGAGCAACGCTCGCTGGCGGGCGCGGGAGACCACCCTCCGCCGGGAACGGGAGCGGATCGACTTCCTGAACGAACTGCTCAGACACTACGTGCTGAACGCCGCGCAGGTGATCGTCGGGCGGGCGGACCTGCTGGCCGAGCGGACGGGCGACGAGGACGCCGTCGCCATCGGCCAGTCGGGGCGACGGATCGCCCGGCACGTCCAGCAGCTACGAGCGCTCGTGACCAGTTCGAAGACGTGCTGGACGGTCGACCTCGCGGCGGCCGTCGAGGAGGCGCGAACGCATCTCGCAGACCGGGACGAGGTTTGCCTCGTCGTCGACCTGCCCGACGACCGTCCGACGACGGTGATCGCCGACGACGCACTCGACGTGCTGGTCGAGGGGCTCCTCTTTCGGGCCGTCGACCGCGCCGAGGACGGCCCGGTAACGGTCCGACTCGCCGTGGTCCACGAGGCGGGCGGCGTGACGCTCGTCGTCGACGACGACGCGGGCGAGCCGCGGGTCGAATCGGTCGATCCGCAGTCGATCGACACCGAACACGGCGTCTTCGAGTTCCAGTGGTATCTCGTGCTGTCGCTGGCCGAGCGGTACGGCGGGCGGGTGACGGTGACCGAACGCGACTCGGCCGACAGTCGGCCGACCGGTGACAGCGGGGCGACGGGAACGCCGAAAGCAGCGGTGACGACCGGGGACGGCGCTCGCGTCGAGGTGTGGCTCCCGACACCGGCCGACGAGGCGGCGTGAAGACTCGGACGACGCGTTTGGAAACCCTTAACAGCCGCCCTCGGGTCGGTTCGAGTATGAAGGTACTCGTCACGGATCCGGTCGCAGACGCAGGGCTCGACCGCCTTCGCGAGTCGGGCTACGAGGTGGAGACGGCCTACGATGTCGAGGGGGACACCCTCCTCGATGCCGTCTCCGACGCCAACGCCCTCGTGGTGCGATCGGGGACGGACGTGACCGAAGCAGTGTTCGAGGCGGCGCCCGACCTCGTCATCGTCGGCCGCGCGGGAATCGGCGTCGACAACATCGACATCGACGCCGCGACCGACCACGGGGTCATCGTCGCCAACGCGCCCGAGGGGAACGTCCGCGCGGCGGCGGAACACACCGTCGCCATGGCCTTCGCCACCGCGCGCTCCATCCCGCAGGCCCACGTGCGACTCCGGGCCGGCGAGTGGGCGAAAGGCGACTACCTCGGGACGGAGCTCAACGGCAAGACGCTCGGCGTCGTCGGCCTCGGTCGCGTCGGCCAGGAGGTGGCCAAACGCCTCGGCTCGCTCGGGATGGAGCTGGTCGCCTACGACCCCTACATCGGTCAGGAGCGCGCCGAACAGCTCGGCGCCGAACTCGTCGACTTCGAGGCGTGTCTCGAACACGCCGATTTCTTGACCGTCCACACCCCGCTCACGCCCGAGACGGAGGGGATGATCGCCGAGGACGAACTCGAACGGATGGCGGGCGGCTACCTCGTCAACTGCGCGCGTGGGGGCGTCGTCGACGAGACGGCGCTCGCCGCGGCGGTCGAGGACGGCACGCTCGCGGGCGCCGCGGTCGACGTGTTCGCGGACGAACCCGTCGATGCGGACAACCCGCTGCTCGCCGTCGAGGACGTCGTCGTCACCCCCCATCTCGGTGCCGCCACGGAGGCCGCACAGGAACACGTCGCCACGAGCATCGCGGATCAGATCGTCGCCGCGTTCAACGACGAACCCGTCGCCAACGCCTTGAACGCGCCCTCGATCGACGAGAGCGCGTTCCCCCGGGTCCAGCCGTACATCGAACTCGCGGAGACGGCGGGGAAGATCGCCGCCCAGATGTTCGACGGCCGCGTCTCCGAGGTGCGCGTGCGCTACGAGGGCGACATCGCGGACGAGGACGTGGAGTTCGTCACCGCGAGCGCGCTCAAGGGCGTCTTCGAGCCGCTGGAGTGGCAGGTGAACGCGGTCAACGCGCCCAAAATCGCGGACGAACGCGGGATCGAGGTGACCGAGGAGAAGACCCGACAGAGCGAGGACTTCCAGAGTCTCGTCACCGTCACCGTCGGCGACGGCACGGACGAAATCGCCGCCTCCGGCTCGCTCTTTGCCGGCGACGATCCGCGGATCGTCCGCCTCGACGGCTACCGCGTCGACGCCGTCCCCCACGGCCAGATGCTCGTCGTGCGCAACTACGACCGTCCCGGGGTGCTGGGCCTGATCGGGACGGTGCTCGGCGACAACGACCTCAACATCGCGGGGATGTTCAACGGGCGCGAAACCGTCGGCGGCGAGGCGATGACCGTCTACAACCTGGACGAACCGGTGCCAGACGAGGTGGTGGCGAAGATTCGGGCCGACGAGCGAATCATCGACGTGAAAGGGATCACGCTCGGTAACGACGAAGACTAGAGGCCGAAGAAGCGAGCGATTCGGGCTGCGGCGTCGTCGTCGTCGTCGTCCGCCTCGGTCTCGGCGGCCGGCCGGCGCTCGTCGGCCGACTCGCCGTCGGTTCGCTCCCGTTCCAGCAACCGTTCGTATCGCTCGACGATCCGTTCGTTCTCGCGACGCTGTTTCTCCACCGCGGCGCGCAGCGCTTCGTTTTCCCGCTCCAGTTCGGCGATGCGCGTCGACGGATCGACGTTCGAGTCACGCCCCCGAGCCGACGACGCGGCCGTGTCGTCACGGCCGCTGCTCACCGTCCCGGTCGGCAGGCCGCTGATGTTCATGCATGTGACTGTGTCCCACGCGTGCAAAAACCCCCGTCAGACGGTCGTCGGACGAAACCTATACGAACGAGAAGGGCCACGAGCCGCCTATGAGCGAGGAGTTCGAGGAGACCGTACGGACCGCGTTCACGGAGCAGCTCGGCGCCGATCCGGACGACGCCGCGGCCGCGGCGGCCGCCGCCGCCGCGTTCCGTGACGAGGTGGACGAGGACCTGACCGTCGAGACGCTCGTGGCGGCCGTCGAGGACGCCGACGACTACGAGTCGTTCGCCCACCGATACGACCTCGCCATCGGCGAACTCGCGGCCGACAACGAGGACTGCACCGACTCTCGGGCGTACCGACTGGCGGGGTTCGACGACTTGGCGGCCGATCCGGACATCGGCGCGTAGGCGAGAGCGGACGACGGCGCCCTACTCCGCGAGGTGGTCCAGCACCGCGTCGGTGTCGTTGGGCACGGGTTCGGGGTCGTTGCCCGCGGCGAAGGCGGCGTCGGGATCTTTGAGGAGATGGCCCGTCGTGAGACAGACCACCTGCTCGTCGTCGTCGACGACCCCCTGCTCGCGGAGTTTGCGGAGGCCGGCGATGGAGGCCGCGGACGCGGGTTCGACGCCGACGCCCTCACCGGCGAGGGAGCGCTGGGCGTCGGTGATGGCCTCGTCGGAGACGGCGACGGCGGTGCCGCCCGTCTCGCGGATGCCCGGGAGCGCCTTCGGCGCGTTCACCGGGTTGCCGATGCGGATGGCGGTGGCGATGGTTTCGACGTCGGGCCAGCGCCGCACCACGTCGTTCCCTTCCTCTACGGCTTCGACCAGCGGCGCCGCGCCCTCGGCCTGCACGCCCGTCAGTTTCGGCACGTCCGCGGGGTCGAGCGCCCCGCTCTGGACGAGTTCCCGGAAACATTTGTAGAGCGCCGAGGTGTTGCCCGCGTTGCCGACGGGGAGGACGATGCGGTCCGGATAGGTGCCGTGGTCGGCGTGGAACTCCTCCAGGATTTCGAGGCCGATGGTCTTCTGTCCCTCCAGCCGGAAGGGGTTGAGCGAGTTGAGCAGGTACGCCTCGCCCTGTGCGGCGAGGTCCTGCACGATGTCGAGGCAGTCGTCGAAGTTGCCGTCGACTTCGAGGATGCGGGCGTCGTGGAGGGCGGCCTGTGCGATCTTGCCGGCCGCGACCTTGCCCGCCGGGAGAAGGACGAGCGTCTGCATGCCGCCGCGGGCGCCGTAGGCCGCGAGGGCGGCGCTGGTGTTGCCCGTCGAGGCGCAGGCGAGTCGGCCCACGCCGAGTTCCTTCGCGACGCGGACGCCGACGGTCATGCCGCGGTCCTTGAAGCTCCCGGTCGGGTTCATCCCCTCGTGTTTGACGCGGAGGCGCTCGACGCCCACTTCGTCCTCTAACCGCGGGACGTGGTGGAGCGGCGTCGCCCCCTCGGGGAGCGAGACGCCCGCTTCGAAGGGGAGGGCGTCGGCGTAGCGCCAGACACCCCGACCCTCGAAGTCGTCGAACGTCGGCGGATCGGCGTAGCGGACTTCGAGCAGGCCGTCACAGTGATCACAAGTGTATCTGATCGACGAGAAGGGGGCGAACGTCTCGCCACACTCGATACACGCGAGCCAGACGCCGTCGTCGGCGACGGCCGGCGCCGAGGGAGCGGCCGCGGTCAGGTCGAGGCTGGTACTCATTGCCGGAGGGACGGGCCGCGACGTGAAAAACGGGGCGGGTTCCGATACGGGTTGTCGTGGCCGTACGTGGGGCGCCGGGACCGCCGAACCACCGGTGACGGCTTACAGTAACACCGTCTCACCCGTCGCCGAACTCGTCGATGGCCCCGTGGACCCGCTCGGCCCACGCGTCGAGGGTGCGGTGCAGCATCTCCTTGGCCTCCGGGAGGGGGGTGGCGGTGTACTGGTAGACGTACCCCCCGGGGTCGAGCAGGCGCCGTTCCCGGTCGGCCAGCCCCTTCTCCAGGAGCGTCGTCAGCGACCGGTTGACGTTGCTCCGATCGCGGTCGAGTTCCTCGGCGAGTTCGGCCACCGTACTCCCCGGATTGTCGAGGAGGACGAGGTACGTCCGGCTCTCGTGGTCCTGAATGCCGAAGACGCAGGCGAGAACGTGCCGAAAACTGGGCTCCTCGACGCCGACGAGTTCCTCGATGTCGGGGACGTCGGAGTCGGTGTCTGACATACCTGCCGTTGGACCCGGCCGACGTTAAAACTGCGGCACCGACCGCGCCGCCTACTCGTCCCGGCCATACCCCATCTTCTCGATACACGTCCGCATCTCGTCGACCGACCGGTGTTTGTGGAGCGTCGTCGGCGTGTCGCAGTAGTACGTGGTGCCGTCGTGGCGGAGCGTCACCTCGTGGACGCCGCCGAGCATCTCGACGCGGACGACGACGCGCTGGCCGTCCTCGAGGGCGTCGAGGATCTCCGAAGCCGTCAGTTCGCCAGCGTCGACCGTGAGCGTGGACATGGGTCCTCCTCGAACGCCCACGGGCAAAACCCCCCCGCCCGGGCGATCAGTAGCCCGAGAGGTGGAACTCGCCGAGTGCGGTGAACGTGGAGATGCCGGAGGGGTGGGGAACCTCGTGGATCGGCGCTTCGAGGATGAGCCACGCGATCACCGGCCGCCCCTGAATGGTGTCGCCGTCGACGTACTGCGCCGGGTGATAGAAGTCGAGTTCCGCCTCGGCGTCGAGCACACGCGTCGCCTGTCCGATCTCGTCTTCGTCGGGCGCGACGACGACCATCTCCTTGTAGTCGTCGAGCGGGATGTCGATGTGCCGGTCGAACGTCCGGTGGGAGAACCGGACGATGGTCCGGTCGTCGCCCTCGATGTACACCTCCTCCGCCGGTTGGGTCCACTCGTCGCCGTCGAAGACGTGGGTCTCGACGCCCTCGCCCCCGCCCGGGGTGGGCCGGAACGCCCAGAACGAGAGGTAGTACTGCACGGGACCGTCGTGGTCGCGCCGCTCCGGATCGAACAGGTACTCCGTGATGTATCCGGGACCCTGCCGTTGCCAGGAGGGCATGAACACCCCGTCTTCGTAGAAGTCGAAGTTGATGTAGTAGTTGTACGGCCCGAAGCGGTGGCCGGAGTGGAAGTCCCGGGCGTTGGGGAGGGCGCCGGTGTGGAAGTGGGAGCGAAGCCGAAAGCCCGACGGGTGATCCCCGGTTTCGGGGTGGTCGGTCTGCCCGAGGACGCCCGGCCCGCCGAAGTCGGGGCTGTGGATGTCCCAGTAGAGGAGGTTGCCGCTGAAGACGGGCGAGTCGTCCGGGAAGAACCACTCGCGAGTGTTACGGCCGTTGCGCTCGGGGAGGTCGTAGCCGGTGGGCGTCGCGACCGCCGCGAGTTCCTCGAACACCGGGCTGCCGTTGTAGCTGGCGTCGACGACGGCGCCCTCCGTCTGCGGGGGTTGCCAGCTGATCTCCCAGCCCGACTCCGCGATCGTGTTCGGGGGCGTCTGGATGTTGTGAAAGCCCTGTGGGCCAGTGATCTGCGGGCGCTGAGTCATCGGGGGGATCGGCAGGGAGCCGAGCTGTGACTCGCCGGTCGGCTCGGTGCTCCGTGCCATCTCCATCGACGAGGTCCGGACGAACCGATCGACCCGCGTCACGTCGAGGAGTTCGAACTCCTCGCCCGAGACGTCGACGAACGTGCTCAACAGGGAGAGTTCGCCGTCCTCGGTCTTGAAGTAGTACGCGATCGGCGTCACCTCGCCGTGGGGGTAGTCGTCGTAGGCCGTGATGACCTCCGCGACCTTCACGAAGGGGTACCACTCCCGACCCTCGAGATGTTGCCAGACCTCGTCGTGGCCGAGGACGAACTCGTGGCGGCGGCGCCGGGACGGCTCGTCGTACCCCCGCTGCCACTCGATGTCCATCGGCTCCGTGATTTCGAGGCCGACCAGTTCGTCGGTCGTCCGATCGACCAGGCCGTAGGCGACCTGTCGGCCCACGGCGGTCACGTCGAAGCTGCCGCCCTCCCGGGTCCCCTCGACCTGCAGGTCCGTCGTTCCCTGGATGCTGATCGCGTCGAGACCGTTCGTCAGGGGATCGTACGCCTCGAAGGAGGCGATCCAGTCGCTCGCGAGGTCGTCGACCGCCGGATCGCCGAGGAGGGTCTCGACCGCCTGTCGCTTGCGGTAGGCCCACATCGTCTTGTAGTTCTCCGCCCCGACGTCCCGGGGACCGATCCGCCGGGCGCTCGTGATCCGGTCGCCCGGTTCCGGCGCCCCTTCCTGTGCCGCCACACCCGTGACCGCCTCGTCGGCGGCGAGGGCCGACCCCCCCGCGCCGAGCAGAACGCCACCGAGGGACGCGAGAAACCGCCGGCGCCCGCCGCTGGACCACCGCTCCGTGTCGTTGTCTGACATATGTGTAGATCTACACCTGACGGCCGAGTTGATAGTCTTTTGTATTAATATCACCCAAATACGATTATTAGTATTCATTCAGCCATTTTTGCTAGTATTCATTGTATGTTCGGTCGCAATAGCCCGAATGATTTAACACGATCTCGTTGAAAGCCACGGGCGATGAGACGACAGCGGTCACGACGGCGATTCGTGCAGACGCTCGGTGTCGTCGCCGGCCTCGCACTGGCCGGCTGTTCGGGGGGCGGCGACACCGGCGCGACCGACGCGTCGACTTCGACGGCGACGGCAACGGCGACCGGGACGCCGACGCCGACGGACACACCGACCGCGACCGAGTCCGGGGGCGGCGGGACCGAAACGGAACCCCCCACGCCGACGGCCGCGTCGACGGGGAGCGACGACGCGACTGGGATCGACGACTACCTCGCCGACACGACCAACTACGACGGGACGGTCGCGGACCGGACGGGACAAGGCGAGGTGACCGTCCGAGTCGGCGCGGAGGGCAACGGTGGCGGGTTCGCCTTCGGCCCGCCGGCGGTCCGCGTCGATCCCGGCACGACGCTCGTCTGGGAGTGGACGGGAAGCGGGGGCTTGCACAACGTCGTGGCCGAGAACGGCGACTTCGACAGCGGGAGTCCGGTCTCCGGTGACACCGCGACGTTTTCCCACACCGTCTCGGGGACGGGTACGTGGCGGTACTACTGCAACCCCCACCGGGCGCTGGGAATGAAGGGAGTCGTCGTGGTGCCGTAGCCGGCGATCGCGGACCCGAAAGCGTAAACGCGGGGCCGCGCCAAGGGCAACCGACCGATGAACCCCACGGACGTACCCGGCCTCCCGCCGGGGGTTCCCGAGTTCCTCGTCGACTCGGGGATCGAATCGCTCTACCCGCCACAGGCCGCCGCCGTCGACGCGGGCGTCACCGACGGTGAGAGCCTCGTCGCCAGCGTGCCGACGGCGAGCGGCAAGACGCTCGTGGCGGAACTCGCCATGCTGTCGAGCGTCCACCGCGGGGGGACGGCGCTCTACGTCGTCCCCCTCCGCGCCCTCGCCAGCGAGAAGAAGGCCGAGTTCGAGCGCTGGGCTGACTTCGACGTCGACGTGGGCATCTCGACCGGCAACTACGAGTCGAGCGAGGAGTGGCTGTCCTCCCGGGACATCGTCGTCGCGACGAGCGAGAAGGTGGACTCGCTGGTGCGCAACGGCGCCCCGTGGATCGACGACCTCACCTGTGTCGTCGCCGACGAGGTCCACCTCGTCGACGATCCCAATCGTGGCCCGACCCTGGAGGTGACGCTCGCGAAACTCCGGCGCATCAACCCCGACCTGCAGGTGGTCGCGCTCTCGGCCACCGTCGACAACGCCGACGAGGTGGCCGACTGGCTCGACGCCGAGCTAGTGAAATCCGACTGGCGACCGGTCGACCTGCGGACCGGCGTCCACTACGGCGACGCGATCACCTTCGACGACGACAGCCGGCGCGAGGTGCCCGTCGGGCGGGGCGAACGCCCGACGGCCGCGCTCGTCGACGACGCCCTCGACGACGGGGGATCGTCGCTCGTCTTCGTCAACTCCCGCCGGAACGCGGAGGCGGCGGCCCGCCGGCAGGCCGACGTGACCGAGCGACATCTCACCGACGACGAACGCGACGAACTCGCCGCCCTGGCCGACGAGGTGGCGAGCGTCTCCGACACCGAGACGAGCGACGACCTCGCCGCAGTGGTGCGGAAGGGCGCCGCCTTCCACCACGCTGGCCTCGCGGCCGAGCATCGCTCGCTCGTCGAGGACGCCTTCCGCGACCGCCTGCTGAAGGTCATCAGCGCCACGCCGACGCTGGCCGCCGGCGTCAACACGCCCAGCCGCCGGGTGATCGTCCGCGACTGGCGGCGCTACGACGGCGAGTTCGGCGGCATGAAACCCCTCGACGTGCTGGAGGTCCACCAGATGTTCGGCCGCGCGGGGCGGCCGGGGCTCGACCCCTACGGCGAGGCCGTGCTGCTGGCGAAGGATCACGACACGATGGACGAACTGTTCGAGCGGTACGTCCACGCGGATCCGGAGCCAGTACAGTCGAAACTCGCGCGCGAACCGGCGATGCGGACCCACCTGCTGGCGACGGTCGCCTCGGGGTTCGCCCGGACACGGCAGGGGTTACTCGACTTCCTCGACCGCACCCTGTACGCCACACAGTCCGGCGACACGGACCGGCTGGAGTCGGTCGTCGACTCGACGCTGGAGTATCTCGTCGCCAACGACTTCGTCGAGCGGGACGGGGACGAAATCACGGCCACCGGCCTCGGTCACACCGTCTCCCGCCTCTATCTCGATCCGATGAGCGCGGCCGAAATCGTCGACGGCCTCCGCGCGGCCGACGACCCCACGCCGCTCGGCCTGTATCACCTGGTCTGCCGGACGCCGGACATGTACGAACTCTACCTGAAGTCGGGGGACCGCGAAACGTACACCGAACTCTGTTACGAGCGCGAGACCGAGTTCCTGGGTCGGGTTCCCTCGGAGTTCGAGGACGTGCGCTTCGAGGAGTGGCTGTCGGCGCTGAAGACGGCAAAGCTGTTGGAGGACTGGGCGCGAGAGGTGGACGAGGACCGCCTCACCGACCGCTACGGGGTCGGCCCGGGCGACATCCGCGGGAAGGTCGACACCGCGGAGTGGCTGCTCGGCGCCGCCGAACGGCTCGCGGCGGAACTCGAACTCGACTGCGTGGTGGCCGTCCGCGAGGCCGAAAAGCGCGTCCAGTACGGCGTCGGCGAGGAACTACTGGATCTGGCCGGGGTTCGCAACGTCGGGCGCAAGCGCGCCCGCCGCCTGTACGAGGCGGGCGTCGAGTCCCGGGCGGATCTGCGCGAGGCGGACAAGGCCACCGTTCTCGGCGCCCTCCGGGGGCGCGAGCGCACGGCCGAGCGGATTCTGGAGAACGCCGGGCGGCGCGATCCCTCGATGGACGGCGTCGAGGCGGACGACGACGACGGGGCGACCACGGGGGCCGACGACGCCGAGCGAGCCGGTGCGACCGGCGGCCAGGCCAGCCTGGGTGATTTCGAGTGAAACTGATCGAGGGGTACGCCGACGTCGACGACCTGGACGCCTTCCTCGACCGCCTGAACGCCATCGCGGCCGATCACGGGGTCACCGTGCAGGCGTTCGACGCGCGCTACGTGGTGGGGCGGACGCATCTCGAACACGCGGTCGAGTTGGCGGACCGGGCCATCGCCCGCGAGGAGAACGTCGCGCACGACCGTGAGGTGGAGATCCTGCTCTACGCGGCCGGCCGCCGCCAGATCGACGACGCGCTGACGATGGGGGTGAGCGAGGGCCGGACGCCGGTGGTGGTGCTCGTGAGCGACGATGGGGGCGACGGGGCGGCGGAAGCGGCCGCCGCGGCCGCCGTCGACGACCTGGTCGATCCGGGAGCGACGCTCGCCGAGGCGGACGCCGAACTGGTGCGTTCGTTCTTCGACGTGACGGCGGCGGAACTCGACGCCGTGGACGGGGATCTGGCCGATCTGGTCGTGGAGCGCGTGGCGCTGCTCGACGTGGAGAAGTGAGCGGCCACCGGGGGCGGGACGGCACCCAGTATCAAAAAATGATGTGAAAATCGCCAGAGTCGCGGCTTACATACGGGGTGGTCGTGTATCTCGAACGGATGACTTCGGACGAATCCGACGACGAGGACGCACCGACGGACATGGAGATCGCGCGGGCGACGGAGACACGCCCCATCGACGACGTGGCGGCGGATATCGGTCTCTCCGTCACGGATCTCGACCCCCAGGGCACGGGTATCGCGAAGATCGAACAGGACGCGATCCAGCGGACGCTGACCGACGCCGACGAGGGGAAACTCATCCTCGTCACGGGGACGACCGCCACGCCGAAGGGCGCGGGCAAGACGGTGACGACGGTCGGCCTCGGACAGGGGCTGAACCACATCGGCGAGAACGGTATCGTAGCGGTCCGCGAACCGTCGCTCGGCCCCGTCTTCGGTATCAAGGGCGGCGCCGCGGGCGGCGGCCACTCGCAGGTGCTCCCGATGGAGGACATCAACCTCCACTTCACGGGGGACCTCCACGCCCTGACGACCGCACACAACCTCGTCTCGGCGACGCTCGATACGAAGGTCCACTACGGGAACGACCTCGACGTCGACGTGGACAACGTGAGCTGGAAGCGCGCGCTGGACATGAACGACCGGGCACTCCGCGAGACGGTCGTCGGCCTCGGCGGCGAGACCAACGGCCCGCCCCGCGAGGAGGGGTTCCAGATCACGGCCGCCTCCGAGGTGATGGCGGTGCTCTGTATGGCTGACTCGCTCGCGGACCTGAAAGAGCGGCTGGCGCGGATGATCGTCGCCTACGACGCCGACGCCGACCCCGTCACCGTCGCCGACCTCGGCATCGAGGGAGCGATGGCGATGCTCCTGAAGGACGCGCTCCGCCCCAACCTGGTCCAGACCATCGAGGGCTCGCCCGCGTTCGTCCACGGCGGCCCCTTCGCCAACATCGCCCACGGGACCAACTCCCTGCTGGCGGACAAACTCGGCCTCGCGCTCGGCGACTACCTCGTCACCGAGGCGGGCTTCGCCGCCGACCTCGGCTTCGAGAAGTTCGGCAACATCGTCTCGCGCCGGGGCGTCGCGCCCGACGCCGTCGTGCTCACCACGGCCGTCCGGTCGATGAAGTACCACGGACTGGAGATGTGGCCGGTCGACTACGACGAACTCGAAGAACCGAATCCCGACGCGGTCCGGGCGGGGATGGTGAACCTCGACCACCACGCGGGCATCATCGAGCAGTTCGGCGCCCCCTTCGTCGTCGCGATCAACCGCTTCCCGACGGACACGGACGCGGAAATACAGGCCATCGTCGACCACTGCGAGCGGGAGGGCTACCCCGTGGTCGTCTCCGAGGCGTTCGACAAGGGCGGCGAGGGCGCGGCGGAACTGGCCGAGACGGCCAAATCCCTCGCGGACGAAGACAGCGAGTTCGAACCCCTGTACGACCTCGACGCGAGCCTGGAGGAGAAGATCCGAACGGTCGCCACCGAGGTGTACGGCGCCGAGGACGCACACTTCACCGAGGACGCACAGGACGACCTCGAGCGACTGGAGGAGCAAGGCTACGGCGACATGCCCGTCTGCCTCTCGAAGACCCAGCACTCGACCACGGACGATCCGACGCGGAAGGGCGCGCCGGCGCTCGACTGGACGCTCACGGTGCGGGAGTGCTACCCCGACGCCGGTGCCGGCTTCGTCGTCGTCCTGACGGGCGACGTGCTCACGATGCCGGGCCTCCCGGCCGAACCCGCGGCCGAGGGGATGGACGTCGACGCGGACGGCAACATCAGCGGGCTGTTCTAGGCGTCTCCCGACGCTCGGCACCTCGTCTATCGGACGTCCCGATCCCACGACGGAAGGAAAAAGATTACCACAGTCCGATTCCAGTATTACCACGTCCGCCGGTCAGTGGAGGCACCCCACACGTCGAATTATCGTCGTGCCGGTGGACATTGATCGCCGATCGTAGATCGTGGCGTCCCCCCCTGCCACGATCTCTCCCCCCTTTCTACCCCGGCGAACGGAGCAGCCCGTCCGTCTCCAGGTGGCACGTTCAAGAGCATCGCGGCCGTAGCCGGGCGCGTGTCAGAGAACGATCCGACCGTCACCTGTGAGCGGTGTGGCAGACAGTGGGAGCTGTCGTACGAACTCGACGAACTGATGGCGGGCAATCGGGCGGTCGAACAGTTCGCGCTGGATCACGAGCGACACACCGGCCACTATCCGGACGGCGTGTCGACGTGGCGGGCGACGTGTCGACAGTGTCCGGACGGCGTCGAACGACTCGCGGAGGACGCCGCCCGGCGCTGGGCGCGCACGCACGCCCGCCACACCCGCCACGACGTGACGCTCCACCACGCTGAAACCGACGAGACCACCCTGATCGAGGACACGGACCGGAGTAGCGCGTGAAACGGAACCACGAGAGTGCGTGCGACGGCTCTCAAACGCTCCGAGACCGTGGATCGCTCTCCCACCGGTAGCCACACGCCGAACACGCCGCGAATTCGGTGTCGCGACGCGTCTCCGGGTAGAACGCCGCGTCGTCGATCCGCCCCCCGCAGTCCGGGCAGACCGCGTGATCGGGGACGAGGACGCCCTTGAACGCCGTGTGACACGCCGGACACGTCACCTGCTCGTCGGGGCCAACGCCCTCGATAGTCGCGTCGCACTCGGGACACGTGTACCGACGGGTCGGGCCGTCCCCGCCGTACTCGGTGTCGGGGTCGGTCCAGTCGAGGTCGGTGGCGTCCGACCCGTCGCCGTCGTCACCCTCGAATCCGAGCCACCCAAGCACCCGTCCGAGCATGGATCGGGATACGGCGCCGACGACTAAACGATTCGGGGCGAAGGCCGTCCGACGGCTTTTTACCCACGACCGCGAGGAACGCCCATGATCCCGCTCGTCCACGACTTCGACGGCGAGACGGTGCTGGTGTTCGGCGGCGGCGCCGTGGGTGCGCGGAAAGCCCGGCGGTTCGCCCACGAGGCCCGCGTCGTCGTCGTCAGCCCCACGTTCGCCGACGCCGACTTCGGCGACAGCGAGTTCGTTCGCGCCGCACCCGATTCCGAGGACGTGTCCGCGTGGCTCGACGCCGCCGCCCCCGCTCTCGTCGTCGCTGCCACCGACGACGACCCGCTCAACGCCGCCATCGCGTCGGCGGCACGGGAACGACGCGTCCTCGTCAACCGCGCGGACCGCAGCGGCGACAGGGACCGAGGAAGCGTCGTCGTCCCCGCCACCGTCGACGACGGGCCCGTGACCGTCGCCGTCACGACGGACGGAACCAGCCCCGCGGTGAGCCGACACCTGCGAGAGGAACTGGAGTCCGTCGCCGACGGCGCGGGGCTGGTGGCGATCGTCGTTGGCGACCTACGAGCCGAACTCAAGGAGCGAGGCGTCGACCCGGGGCGGCGGCGGGCGGCGATCCGCGCCACGGCGTCGGACCCGACGGTGTGGGCGGCCGCCCGCGACGGGGGCGAGGAGCGCGTCCGCGAGGCCGCCGAACGGGCGCGCGACGCCGTACTGTCCGGCGACTCGTGACTACCAGTCGACGCTCAGACTGCCGTCGCCGTCGGGGTCGGGCGCGAGTTCCTCGTCCGTGCGCCGGTCGATGACGTGGATGACGCCGCGGCCCTTCTTCGCCGGGCACACCTCGGCGGCGCGGATGTTGTGGTCCAGGTCGTCCTCGGCGACGTAGTACGTCTTCGGGCGCGCCAGCCCCGTTTCGAGGTCGAGATCCCAGTTCGCGGACACCTCGGCGCATTTCCCCGTCCCGATGCATTTGTTGGCCTCGAAGATGATCTTGTACGGCTTCTCCGCGACCGGCGGCGCGTCGGCCTCGCCGATGTCGCTCGGCCGGAGTACGTCGTCTTCCATGGCTGACGGGTGGGGGCGGAGAGGGAAAAACGCTCAGACGGACTGTTGTAAGTCGGTGAACCGTTACAACGATCCGTATCAGAACGCGCGGAGGTCGTCGAGCACTGCGACCGCCGAGCCGTCCGAGATGGCCGTGCGCGCGGCGTCGAGGCCCTCGTCCAGCGAGTCGGCGTCGCCACCGGCGTAGATGCGGACGGCGGCGTTGAGGGCGACGGCGTCGTACCAGTGGTCGGTGCGGTCGCCGGCCACGACTTCTTCGGTGAGGCGGGCGCTGTCTTCGGCCACGTCGTCGACCTGCAGGTCCGCCTCCTCGAAGTCCATGCCGTACTCGGCGGTCTCGATTTCGTAGTCCTCGAAGTCGCCGTTTGCCGACCAGTCGGCGACCTTGGTGTAGCCGGGGCGGATGTCGTCGTACCCCTCCATTCCCTGGAACATGATGACGCGGTCGAGATCGTGGAACTCGCTTTGCTCGAACGTGTCGACCACCTTCTTCGCGAACGCGAGGTGGTAGAAGGAGCCGAGGTGGACGCTCGCACCGGCGGGGTTGGCGAGCGTCTCGACCGTGTTGACGAACGTGCGCACGCCCATCCGATCCCGGCGGTCGAACAGGTCGTCGACGGCGGGGTTGAAGGCGGGCTGGTAGTAGAACCCGAAGCCCGTCTCGTCGACCATCTCCGCGGAGTCGCGGGGCGTCAGTTCGGTCGCCACGCCGAGTTCGTCGAGGACGTGCTTGTACGCGTCCTGTTTCTGGGTCGGGACGCGGTCGCCGGAGTGGGTAACGACCGGCGTCCCGGCGCCGGCGGCGACGACGCCCGCGGCGACACCGAGGATGGCGGTCCGGCCCTTGCCGTCGTAGTTGGCGCCGCAGTCGACGGGGTCGGCGTCGGGGGTGGCGTACTCGGCGCGCTCGCACATCTCGTCGGTGAACGCCGCGAGTTCCTCGGCCGTGTTGTGCTTCCAGCGGTTGGCCAGCCAGAAGGCGCCGAGCGTGGTGGGGTCGGGGTCGCCGTCGAAGATGCGGCGCATGGCCTCGGCGGCCTGTTCGCGGGTCATGTCCTCGGCGGATTTGGTGCCCGAGCCGACCACCTCGGTCATCAGGCGCTTGAGCGGCCAGCGCTCAGTCACTGTCGGTTACCTCCACGACGCCCTCGGTGCCGCCGAGGAGGGGAGCGTCGGCCAGCGCGTCGGCGCCGCCGAGACAGTGCATAACCGTCTCGCGGACGCCGACCACCTCGCCGACGACGGTGACAGCGGGGGGTTCGACCCCCGCCTCGTCGGCGCGGTCGACGATGGTGCCGAGCGTCCCCGTGACGACGCGCTCGTCCGGCAGGGTCGCGCGTTCGACCATCGCGACGGGCGTCGACGGATCGACGCCAGCCGCCCGGAGCGCGGCCGCGTTGTCGGGGAGCCGTCCCACGCCCATCAGGATCACGAGCGTCCCGCCGGCGGAAACGAGGTCCGACAGGGCGCCCCAGTCGAGGGCGCTATCGGGCTTGGTGGGATCCTCGTGACCCGTGACGACGGCGAGCGTCGAGGCGTGGTCGCGGTGGGTCGGCGGGATGCCCGCGACGCTCGGTCCCGCGACGGCACTCGTGATTCCCGGCACCACCTCGAAGGGGACGCCGTGCCGGGCGAGATGTTCGGCCTCCTCGCCCCCGCGGGCGAAGACGGTCGGGTCCCCGCCTTTCAGGCGGACCACCTCGCGACCCGCGCGGGCCGCCTGCACCAGGCGTTCGTTGATCTCCGCCTGCGGCGTGCGTTCGCCGTCGGCGCGCTTGCCGACGTTCTCGACGCGCACCCCGTCGGGGACGGAGTCGACGACGCCGTCGCCCACGAGCGAGTCGTGGAAGACGATGTCGGCCGAATCGAGCAGGCGCCGCGCTTTCACCGTGAGGAGGTCGGGATCGCCCGGTCCCGCGCCGACGAGATACACCGTGCCGGTGGTCGTGCTCATGGTTGGGTGTCGTCCACTCGGTCCGCGGCCTTCTGTAGTTCGGTCGCGAAGGTACGCGCCTCGTCGGCCGAGAGCGTCACGCGGTCCGCGTGTGGGGGGACGTTCTCGAGTTCGGTGTTGTCGAGTTCGAGTTCGAGCGTGATCTCCTCGGGCGCCTCCCGGGCCGTCCGCACGTTGAGCGTCGCGAAGGCCTCCTCTTCGAAGCCGTGGCCCTCGACGCTGGCGTCGAGCAGGTCGAACGTCGTGAAGGCGTTGACCTTCATCACGCGGTCGGCCATATTAGTCGTCCGAGGGGAGCGGTTCGCCCTGCCCGTCCGTCGGCGCGGGCGAGGCGTCCATCGCCGTGTCCTCGGCGTAGGGATACCAGGTCATCTTCGTGTTGCCGAGGTACGGGTCCTCGTAGCTCGTCTCCTCGGATTCGGCGAGGGCGGCGAGGGCGTCCTCGTCGCGCTCGGCGACGAAGTCACGGAAGGACTGTTCGGGGCTCTCGCGCTCCTGCTCGAAGGCGTCGAGAAGGTTGGCGATGTAGCCCGGCACCTCGTCGGCGGGCACGCGCATCTTCACCCAGTCGGCGAAGGTGGGGTTCTCGCCGAGGCCGCCACCCAGACCGATGTCGAACGCCTCGACGGCGTCGCCGTCCTTGCGCGTTTTCATCCCACGGAGGCTGATGTCGGCGATCTGTGGCTGGGCGCAGGAGGCGGTACAGCCCGAGAGGTGGATGTGGAAGTCGTCGACGCCCTCGGGGAGGGAGACGTTGTCCCGGAGCCAGCGCCCGTACCGGACCATCCGGTTTTTCGTCTCGACGATGGAGAGCGAGCAGTACTCGGTGCCCGTACAGGCGATGGAGCCACGCATGAACGGGTGCGGGTCGGGCGAGTGCTCGTCGAGGAGGTCCTCGGCGAGGAAGTCGTCGAGGTCCTCGTCGGCGATGTCGCCGACGATGACGTTCTGGCGCTGAGTCAGGCCGATCATCTCGGAGCCGTACTCCTCGGCGAGGTCGGCGAGGTCGATCACGTCCTCGGCGCCCATGCGGCCGACGGTGACGTAGAGGCCGACGAAGTTCTGGCCGTCGCTCTGGTCGTGGACGCCGACGTAGTCGCCGTGGGAGTCCGAGCGGCCGGCGTTGTAGTCGTACTCGTCGCGGAGGCCCTGCCCGGCGGTCGGGAGTTCGTAGTCCATATACTCCTCTTGCAGGACAGAGCGAATCTTCTCGGGACCCCACTCGTCGACGAGGAACTTGATGCGGGCGTTGAAGCGGTCCTCGCGGTCGCCGTAGTCACGGAAGAGCGCGGACATGCCGGCGGCCACGTCCGCGGCGTTCTCGGGGCGACAGAAGACGTCGATGTCGCGGGCGAAGCGGGGTTCCTTGCGGGAGAGGCCGCCGCCGACGTTGACGTTGAAGCCGGCAACTTCCTCACCCTCTAGCTCCTTCACTGCCGGCTCGAAGGCGAGGTCGTTGATGTCGCCCTGGCCGGAGCCACGGCGGTCGCCGGTCATTGCGACTTTCCACTTCCGGGGCAGGTTGGAGTAGAGGTCGTTGCCCTTGAACGTCTCGTGCAACTCCTGGACGACCGGCCAGACGTCGATGAGTTCGTCGGCGTCGCGGCCAGCGACGGGAGAACCGACGATGTTGCGCCACGAGTCGCCACACGCCTGAATCGTAGAGAGACCGACGGATTCGAGTTCGTCCCAGATGTCCGCGATGTCCTCGACGTTGATCCAGTGGAGCTGGATCGACTGGCGCGTCGTGAAGTCGGCGTAGGCGTCGCCGAACTCGGGGTTCTCGACCGGGCCGGTGGCGTACTTCTTGGCCACCTCGCCGACGGTCCGGAGCTGTTCCGGCGTCATCCGGCCCATCGGCGTCCCGATGCGCATCATGAAGTAGCTCTCCTGTCCTTTCCGCTGGTGGTACAGCCCCCACCACTTGAACCGCTCGAACCACGCGTCGTGTTCGTCCTCCGGGATGGCGTCCCAGCCTTCCTCCGCGAATTGGAGGAGGTGGTCGCGTACCTCCATCCCGTAGGTTTCGTCTTTCCAGCGCTCGACCTTGGACGGCATGAATCGCTAGAATAGGTACGAACATATACGGTGCGGCACGCCGTCAACCTTCCCCGGCTCTCCGGGGAAACGACAATATTTGCCGGTAAGTGTGGCCAGTCAGGGTGGCGTCGCCAGCCGATAGCGCCGGCCCGGCACGTGGACGCTTTCGGAGACGACGGCGCGGAAGACGCCGGTTTCGGGGTCGACGCGGCCGAGCGTCAGCCAGTCGGTGACACCGCTCGCCCCACACTGGATGCACTGGCCGGCGATGCGCGCTTCCACGTCGGCGCCGTCGGGGGCGACTTCGACGAACCCCTCGGCCAGAAAGTCAGCGAGCCGACACGAACAGAAATCGTGGCGAGCGAGCCGCCAGAGGTCGCTGACGTTCACCTCCCGGGAGTCGTTGACACTGACCCAGGCCCCGTCGTCGAGCTGGTGAACCGCGGTGGTCATGGGCCGGTGTAGGGGGTCGACGGCGGTAAGCCCGTCGGCAGCCGTCACGTTTGCCGGTCATCTGACGGTGATTTCGGGCCGAAACGAGGACGAATCGCACGACGAAGGCCGAATTGATGGGTAGGGCCGTCGTCACGGATACCGGAAATCCCCGCCCCAATACGGGAGAACGGGTAGCGATTACGGCCGAACACGGCCTTATACCGCCGTACCGTCTACGGATATTCGATGACCGAGAACAGCGAGGTCCTGAAGGACTCGTCGGATGCCGAGGTAGAAGCCGAGGTAGAAGCCGAAGACGCGCGAAATCATCTCTCCGACGTCGAAGCCGGTGCGGGCTGTACGGAAATCTGGGAACACCTGAGCGAGAACCGCGACGGCGCGGATCAGGACTGATCGCTCTCTTTCGTCGTCTCACCAGACAGATCCGAGCTTCTGACGGCGGCTGCGATGCACCGACGGTGAGCCACACGGCGTCGATCCTCAGCGACCGTCGAGCACCGCCGCGACGCCCTCGCGGATCGCGGCGTGGAACCGCTCGCTCGCGTAGCGATCACGGGGGAGCGTCGGGCGGTCGTCGCCGTCGATCGCGGCACTGATCGTCGCCACGGCGTCCGCGGTCGACGTGAACAGGCGATCCGAGCGCCCGGCGAGGATCTCGCGTTGCCCGCCCGCGTCGGGGGCGAACGCGATCATGCCGCCAGCGACGTACTCGGCGACCGCCATCCCGAAATGTTCTGCCGGCTTGCAGTTCAGCCCGTAGCGGTGGGTAGCGAGCAGTTCGTCGACCCGGTCGCGGGAGGCGTCCCGGTCGAGGTGGACATAGGGCCGGTCGGCCGCTTCGGCCGCGACGCGCCGGGCGTAGTCGGCGTAGATGGACGACGACGAGCCGACGACGTGGAGGTGGAGGTCGTGGCCCCGGGCGCGGACGCCGTCGACGATGCGGATCGCCCGGAGCGGCCGCTTGTCGGGCGCGAGGCGACCGAGGACGACGACGCCCGGCTCCCGCTCCTCCCACGGTCGCGGCTCGGGAATCGGGTCGACTGGCGGGGACAGGACCGCCGGCCGCGGGCCGTAGATGTCCGCCACCACCTCGGCCGTCCACTCGGAGTTGGCGAGGAGGCGGGCGTCGGCGGGGAGGGTCCGGTCGCCGACGCCGGCCAGCCGACTCCACACCGGGTCGAGGCGAGGCGTCGGCCCCACGGTGGTGTGCCGACAGTTGAACTGCGGGAAGTGGACGTACTGGAGGGAAGGAAGCGGGAGGTCGAACTCGTTGGCGGTGCTGACGGCGGCGTCGAAGTCGGTGGCGTGGCGGCGGAAGTGGCGCCGGAGCAGGACGCTCCGGGCCGCCAACTGCGGCCCGAACCGGTCGGGGAGCGCGTCGAACGCCCGGCAGACGAGGCGTGTGCCCGGCGGCCGGCGGACGGGCACCCGGGCCGCCGTGTCGAACAGGGCGTTGCAGTCGGCGAGCGACGACCGCGAGAGGGTGAACAGCGTCACGTCGTGGCGCGACTGGAGCGCCTCACAGACGTGGAGACAGACGGCGTCGGCGCCGCCGCGGCCGTCGAGCGTGTTGTGGAGGACCGCAACCCGCGCCATGTCGGTTCGTCGGCGCGCGACCGACCTTATACCACCGCCTCCGGCGGGGAGTAGTGTTCGGATTAGTCAGCAACACTGAGGCCACCTCGAAAGCCCCGACTCGCTGGAGTCGGGGGCCTCGCTGCGGTCCTCGGCCTTCGGCCTGCGGTCCTTGCGTCGGCTGCCTTCCTCCAGCAGCGAGGGAGCGACGCTCCCTCGGGCAATCGGGC
>Ga0207718_100049_pt1 | contig 154332 bp, 154 predicted proteins | sample A23M2SouthBayCA_FD_187749 | JGI IMG/M metagenome (GOLD analysis project Ga0207718, IMG submission 187749) | Aerobic enrichment media microbial communities from Eden Landing Ponds, California, USA - A23 M2 (SPAdes) | ecosystem: Environmental > Aquatic > Marine > Unclassified | place: Emeryville...
AGCACACAGCTTCCCGCTGCGCTCGCATTCGACCGGCTCGTGACCGTCCTCGCAGAAAAGCCGGTCGTGCTCCCCGATAGACACGGGAATCTCGTCGATGTGGAGGTTGCTGATAGACGTGTTCCCGCTGTCACTCGCCATCGTCACCCCTCCGAAGGTTTTCCAACGCCCCTCGATAGCCCGTAGCAATGCCTTTGAACCAAGAAGCTTTCTCCCCGTCGTACATTTCTGCCTTCTCTTGGTTCGCCTCAATCCGCTCCTCAAACTCCTCGATGACCGACTCGTGATGCGTGTCGGCCATCTACGGCAGCACCTCCTGGGGGTCGAGGCCGGCGGCTTCGATGTGTTCCTCGTCGATCTCCGCCAGCTTCTCGGGATACCGGTCAGCGATATTCTCCTGGTAGTCACGCTCCGAGTCGAAATCGAGGTATCCGAGTCCGACGACCTTGTACGTCCACCGGTCGCCGCTATCGAGGCCCATCTTCTGCACCGCAACCTCCTTGTTCTTCTCGGCCGCTTCGTGCCTGCGGTCCTGAATCTCCAGCTTGCCGACCTTGCTATCGTCCGGATGCTCCGTAATAAGGTAGAGATGCTTCCGCATCAGTCCAGCACCTCCACGGCCGCCCGCCAGCCGTCGTTGAGGCAGCCCTCGCACATCGTCAGCGGTTCCCCCGATGGGTCCTTCACGATGTGCGTCTCGTCGTCGGGCGAGCCGACGCACTCGGGCATCTCACAGTCTGGGTGGCTGTTCGTCTGCGCAACACCGGTTTCCGAATCACTCATCGAGATCACCTGCCGTCGGTGCGACCTCGACGTAGTTGTCCAGATCCCCCTCTGGGTAGCAAAGCCACCAACTGAAATCTCCGTTACTGTCTATCTCGGTTGTGACGGTGTCAGCCTTCGTATCGAACGATTCCTCCGTGTAGGCTGAAATCTGCAAGTGCAACTCCAGCCCGTCGATGTCAATAAGCGGCCCGTCCTCGCCGGTCTTCATTCGGATGTCTTCACGCCTAATTTTTGATTTCGCGCCTTCCGTTTCGCTCATTCTGTTGCCTCCTGTTCCGCCTTCGACGGGCCGGCGATGACGTTCACCAGGTGCGTCGCGCAGTTCGGGCAGAGGTCCCACGTCGAGTCCTCGCCCATCGAGCCTTCCTTGTTCCGACCCGTCGCGCGGACGCTCGTACTGAACGTGGACTTCTTCGTCTTGTCCTCGTGGAAGGTCTCGCAGCGGTCGCAGAGGTAGCCGTCCGTCATGCTTCGACCTCCTTGACCGGGCCGAGCAGCTCGTAGCCGGTACACCCGACGCCCGTGCGACTGGTGAATCGGACGCGGACCTCCACACCCTCGCCGTACTTCCGAGAAGCCCGGTCGACGGCTGCCTGAAGGTGGTCCGTTCCGTCCTCGCCCTCGCGGACGTACATCGTACTGCACGGCAAGTTGGCTGAGAATCCGTTCTCCTTCGCTTCGATCGTGCCCTCTGCTGGGAATGGGTTGCTGTGACTCATGCTGTAGTCTCCTGTAGGTCGTCAATGTTCGAAAGCCGATCCAGCCCCTGCGCCGTGCACTCCTTAACCAGCACTTCTCGGTCCTTCTCGACGGCCCAGGATGCCAGATCAAAGCAGTTCATCGCCGCGCCGAACCAACCGTCAGACTCTTCATTTCGGGAAGTATGGTCCCCTGTGTCGCTCATGCTGCCACCTCGAGGATTCCGCACTCGGTAGCCGACGGTGTTTGCTCGACGTCGAAGCCGGCGCTGTCGAGCAGCCGGCGGACCGAGTGGTCGTCACGCCCATGCAGCTCGACGAACACGCGGCGGGCGCCATCCAGCCGGTCGCCGAGGCCGCTCAACACGGCCAGTTCCGCACCCTCGACGTCGACCTTGACGACATCTGGCGCGGGAATCGGGAGCGACTCGCCGGTCGCGGTCAGGACCGAAATCTGCTCACCCGACGCCTCGCTGGCGTACAGCGAGTTTTGGCCGGCACCGGCCGTGTGCCTGCTATCGTAGGTCATCGACGCCTGGCCGCTGGTGTCAGACAGCGCCAGGCCCACGACCGTCGCGTCGAGGTCGTTGACGTTCAGGTTGTAGCGGAGCGCGGCCTGGTTCGACGGGATGGGTTCGAACGCGTACACGTCCGCACCCGCGTCTGTCGCTGGCAGCGTCCACGAGCCGACGTTGGCGCCGACGTCCCAGACGATGTCTCCCGGGCCGATCTCCCGGACGAAGTGCTCGATGAGCGGCGTCTCGTTGTGCATCGGCCGCATGTGGTCGAACTCGGCGATGGACTGCTGCCGGAACGTTAACGTCCGCCCGCCGATCGTGTGGGTCCGGTGGTTCGGCGCAAGCCAGTGGAGCCGCCGACAGCGTGCGCGGGCGCCCCAGTAGAACTCCCTGGCCGCCTCAGCGAGCCCCGCGACCGGCCCGTCGTCGGCCATGGCCTCCGCGGACTCGGTGGCCCAGTCGGCGGCCGTCATCGGTCGGCCTCCTGGCCGTCGTCGAGAAGGAAGTGCTCGACGCGTCGCAGCTTGCCGTGCTCGTCGTCGGTCAGCGCCGGCCCGGCGCCGTGCCGGACAGCCTCGACGAGACTGGCGGCCTGGCTGTTCGACTCGATGTCGTGGTGCATCTGGCTATTCATCGCCGTTCTCCAGCTGCTCGACCTGTTTTTGAACAGCCGCGACCTGGGCTTCCGGAGACTCCAGCGTCTCTTCGCTCGGGGACTGCCGCGACGCGGTCTCCTCATCAAACTCGTCCTTTCCCGAGTCAGACCGGTGGCGTGCCAACTTCTCCCGGCCTGCCTCACGGAAAAACTCGGAGACGGACTTGTCGCGATCGTCGCAAAGCTCCTCCACCTCAGCCGCGAGGTCGATTGGAGCGTAGACGTCGATGCGTGTGTTTCGTACCACACGTGCACGCACGCAGACACGCACAAAGGCCGTAATCGACTGTTGGCGTCGTGTCCACGGTACCGAAGTGGTCTCCGGGCGTGGGTGGTTGTCCCTCGGACGCAACAGTCCGGCATCACTGCACCTCCTGTAGAACCTTTCTCGCGGCCTTGTCACCGTCCGCAGGAACTTCGTGATACTCGTACCGCCCGCCCGTGATGTGGAGAGACCCCTCGCCGTCAGTTCGTTCTCGAATCGCTTCGTCTGGATCGCGAGCGGCGAGCCTGGCCGTTGTTTGCATCGCCCGGTAGACCGTCTTCCAGCGAAGATCCTCGTTCAGTTCTCGTTCGAGGTCGGTCTTGAACTTCGACGGCGTGTGTTTCTCCACCATCGACCGGCGCTGCGTGTCGACACAGGGACTCTCTCCGTTTGGCGTGGCGTCGATCCACGACAGGGCGTCCCAGTTCCGATGGATGACGGTCGCGATGAACTCGTAGCGGCCTAACCGCTCGCGCCGGTGAGATTTCGATCCTCTCGACGCCTCGTCGAGGTCTGTGGCGGTTTCGTCCTTGGTTTCAGGTTTCGGCTCGGCGTTCGCTTCGACGGCTGCCCGAAGCTCGGTGACCTCGTCTTCTAATCGCTTGAGGCGGGTCCGGAGGGCTTCGTTCTCCTCCCGCAAGGCCGCCACCTCGTCCTCAGTGGGGACGCTCCGCGTCCCTTGGGAGTGTGATTGCTCGGGGGTGGAATCGGAGAAGGACATTAGTCGGCCCCCGCAGCCACACCGGCCGTTTTTATTTCAGACACCTCGCCACTCTGCAGCTCGTCGTAGACGCTCCGGGCTACGCTGTAGGCTGTTTTTCCGAGCGTGTCTGGCGACTGTGTCTGAATGCCGACGATTCGGGCAACACCTAACAGTGCCGCGTAAGGTGGTTTCGCGTCAGCTGGCACGCCGCCGTTATCTCTAACCCAGAGGCAGGTGCGAAGCAACTCGACGGGCTTGTTCTGTAACCAGTTCGATGCACCGCCCTTCTTCGGCACGTCCGCGCAGTTAACGTTGGTCGTCGGCGCGAGGACAGCAGCCAGGTGGAGCGGCGCCCCGCCCGACTCGTGCGCAAAGCAGTACCAGCTATCAGCTGACGTGTCGATGCCGAAGTTCGTACACTCCGCTGCGTCACTGTGGAGCGGGCCGTGACGCGGGTGAGGCCCTTGCCACTGATCGCCTGGGGTTTCCTTCCGATACTGTCGGTATGTGCTGACGTCCGCGATGCTGCGAATGCTGAGACGGTAGTAGGGGGAGACCGAACGCTGCCCGCCCGAACCGTCGCGAATGTCGGCGGCGATGTCAGTTGGTCGTTCCGTGGACGGCCGTTCGGGATCTGAGCCTTTGCGGCGTTCTCGCTGCTCCGACGACTCGAACCGTTCGACCAGGTCGTCCACCAAGGACTGCCTCTCGGGCACCTGTAACGGTGTGCCGTCGACGTGGTCCCATGTCGCCCCAACCACGCGCCCGTGGTCGTACAACTCGATAGCCCCGGCGAGCGCATGGCCGAGTGGGTAATCTTCGAAGGCGTTCGGAGCGGACTCCGGCGTCGCGCCGCGAACGTCGAGCACCTCGCCGTCTGGCGAGATGGACAGCTCTGAGTACTCTCCAATCGACTCGCGGTGGGGTATTTCCCCGATGAACTTCCCGAGTGCACCAGGAAGGGCCGCGCGAACGAAGACGTGGAGCCCTTCTCCGGACTGCGAGATTTCTGTATACGCGTCGAGGTCCTCGACAATATCTCGGACGGCTGGCGGCACGTGGCCCGTCTCTGGGTCCCGCACGTCGTCGAAGTCCACGAGCATAATCGGCGGCGTTGGTGGCTCGTGGGGGAGCATGATGGTCGGGAGCAGCCGGTCAGGGATCGTGGGCTCGCCATCATCAGCCGGGAACGGATAGGATTCGTGAACCGTGCTCGGCGGGAGATCGGCCACCATCTTTGCCGTCTCGAAGTCCGTTTCGGGGCGGTCGTGTTCCTGGTCGCCCCACGCGGCGGGATAACAGTGGCCCGTCTGCCAGGGGGCCATTATTTGCTTCCCGAATTCTGGCGTCCAGATTGCCCAGATGTCGTGGACCTTGAGCTGAGGCGGGATGGTCCACTCGGCGGATGTGACCGGATTATCCATCGGCGGGCACCTCCCCACCGCCGCCGGCTACATCGCGAATGTTCGAGGGAATGATCGTCGAGGTCCACTCGAACGCATTTCGCATGATGTGCAGACGCTCGGCAGCTCGCGTGAGGGCGACGTACCACGTCCGCCACTCGTTCTGCTCGATCCGGCGGCTTGCGCGCATCTCTCGGCGGATGCGGCGGCTGATTCCGTCGTAGACGACGACGTCCGTCGCCTCCTGCCCCTTCGATGCGTGGATCGTGAGAACCTGCGTTTGTACGTCGTCGATGGCGACCGGGCTATCGTTCCGGCCGAGGGCTGCTTTGAGCGCACGACGATCCCGGTCAGAGAGGCTTCCCTTGTTCAGTCTCTCCACGGACGACTTGCCGGCTGTGTACCTGGTCCAGAATTCGTTCTCGACCAGGTCGTGCAGATCCGTTGCGGAGAGTGGCCGTTCTTCCTCTTCGATGGCCTTGCATTCCTCTTCGATCGACGACCGAGTCTCGGTCAGCGTCTTCGCGTGGGCGTGTCGCAGGATCGCCGCTGCCTCATCTGGCCCGAAGACGACGTTCTTGGGATTGACGTCCGACTCCGAGTAGGCGCTGAGACCGTAGCCGGTGTCGAATGCCTCTGGTCCGAGCGGCTGTAGCTTCTGCAGGGCGTTGAAGAGTGCCAGCCTCGTCGATGCAGAATCGGTATTCCAGCCGTTCAGGTCGGACTGCGATTTGTAGAGGTAGCCAGCCTTTTCGAGCGCAGCGCCCACACCGTCAGCCTGCATCTGCATCCGGGTGAGGAACAGCATGTTCGGCCCGTACTCCTGCCGGAGCTGTGCAGGGCTCCCCGGGCGATTCGGCGACGGGCGTTGCCAGCCGGATTCGTCGCCGCGTTCGAAACGCGGGCTATTGTACTCGATCAACCGACCGTTGCTGTTCCGCGCGACCGGCGGGATGTCGTGGGCCTTCGAGAGCAGCTTCGTCGCCGCCTGCCAGTGCTCCTCAGGGACCCGGTAGGTCTTGTCGAGGAGGACAGTCGGCAGGTCGAGACGTTCGAAGAACCGGGGGTCGGCGCCATCGAAGGCGTTAACCACCTGATTCGGGTCGCCCGCGACGATGACGATTTCTGCGTGCTGTATCCAGTGCTCGCAGAGCTTGGCCATCAACGCCGTCGCATCGTGATACTCGTCGATGACGAGAATACGATCCGTCGGGGCGACGCCCTGTTCGATGGGCGCCTCAAGCATCTCATGGAAGTCGATCAGCCCGCGCTGGGCTTTGTAGTCCGCCCACTTGTTCCACGCCGAGGAGACGTCTCCCTGCCACTTATCGTAGAGATCGTCGACGCGCGGACACTGTCGCACGTCCGCCGGGTTCGACGGATCGAGGCAGTTGTTCCGCATCCACTCGAAGACGTTGAACAGTAACTGACCGGCGGTATCCTCCCACGGCTTTGCTGACCAGAACTGCAGTCCCATCCGGTCGCAGAAATCAGCACGGTGGTACGGCTCGGCCGGGTCGGGGAGGTCGCCAACGCAGCGATTCGCGACGGCGTGGATCGTGTTGATGTACCGCGTCGGTCCCTTGTGCAGCTCGTCGAGCGCCGACTCATCGAGGAGGTCCCACGCGACGAAGCGCTGTAGCGTGTCCTCCGCGAGCGCTTTTCGGTAGGTGCACCAGGCGACGTCGCCGACGCCGTAGCCATGCTCCCGAATGAGGCGACCGACCCTGCCACCGGACTGGGTTGTCTTTCCCGTCCCCGGCGGGCCGTGAAGCTGGACTGACTCGTCCACTGGGTAGTCTTCGACGCCAGTTAGGTCGATGTCGTCCAGGGCGAGAATGTCAGTCATCGGAGTCACCTCCAACGGCGCCGATGGCGCCGGGTTCGTAGTCGTCGTCATCGTCCGGTTTGTCGCCGCCGTCAGCCCGGGCCTGGTCCTGCTGGAAGCCTTCCGCGGGGTCGACGGCCTCGGGGATGAACTCGGCAGGCTCTGCGAACCCTGCCGAGAGCACCCAGTAGGTAACGTTCTTCCCGTCGAGTGTCGTGCTCTCGCTCACACCGGCAACGCGGTCGACCGTGTGGCCTCTCGCGTCCAGTTCAATCTGCAGTTCGCGGACGGTGCCCAGTTCGTTATCTTCGCAGATTCGCTTGATGTCGTGGTTGAGAACCCAGAGTTCCTCCGGCTCCTCTTCGCGTGGATCGGCGTCCAGGTAGAGCGCGTCGCGTTCCACCGCATCTCCGAGATCGTTGTAGGCGCGAGAGCGTGAGATGAAGTCGGCGAGCTGTTCGACGGCAGCGGTCCGTGGACCGCGAGTTGTGACCTCGCGGCCCTTGGCTTCTATCTTTTCGACGATGAACTCACGCCACGCTTCGCCATCTCGGAGGTCCTGGTCGGGCTTTGTCGCATCTTCGCCGATGGCATCGAAGTACTCGTTCCGGAAGACGTTCCAGGAGAAGTGCGCTCGGCCCTCCGAGTCCGCGTGCGTTTCGACCGAGCCATCGGTGAACTCCCAGCGGTACTTGGTCTCCTGCTTGGCGTCTGTCGTTCGAACGATGACGACCTCCTGCAGGTCGTCATTGAGGATAGCGTCGAACTGCCGACGGTCGGACTGTTCGACATCGATCCGTTCGATGGCCTCCGCGAGTGTCTCCTTGAGTGCCGTCTTCGTGTAGTGGTTCGCGACATCAGAGACGACGCCGCAAAGCTGCTTGGCCTGGGTCGCACTGTAACCGTCCGAAACTGCGGTTGCGACCTCCTCGACGAACTCTTCGACAGCCCGTTGCTCAGCCTGAGCCTCTTCGACCGGGCCTTCAAGGCCGTTCGCTTCATCGAGCGCCGTTAGCGCGGCGTCCCGAGCGTCAGTCGCTCGGGTGGCCGGGGGGGTGGGGGCGTCGCCCGTCATGCGAACTTCCCCCCTCTAACTGTAGGGGTACTCAGGGGGGTGAGCCATCCCACCAGAAGCTTGACAAGTAGCGCTCGCGCGATACGGTAGATCAAACAGTGTGTGAGTGTTATTTGACAGTAATCGGGGGTAGTTAGGGGGGGTTGAGTAGCGAGTTTTTCAATTCTCTCACCCCCCCAAGGACCCCTATAGTACAGAGGTGCGGTCACGGGCAACCCTCCCCCGTCAGCAACGCGGTCACGAACGAGGCGAGTTCGCGGTTGGTCAACGGCCCCTCCGTGCCGATCTCCGGCGACAGTTCCAGCTGGTCGGTCGCGAGGCTCAGCGCTTCCTTCTGCGTCAGAGATTCGGCGATATAGACGCGCTGTGCGCGTTCGCTCCAGTCACCGAAGCCCTCGGGAAGGTCAACCACGCGGCTGCACCTCCTCGTGCTGGTCCGGGTCGACGGCAAGGCTCCAACAGACGCCGCGCCATCCCTCGTGACCCTCGACCTGCCGGAGGTCGTCGTGGCGATCGGCGTCGCTCACGCCGAAACACCCCCAGTAAAGCCGGAATTACCGGCCTGAGGGATTATGTAAGAATAATTAGTAGTCCCGGGCGGATTCGAACCGCCGTCCATGGCTCCAAAGGCCATGATGATTGGCCACTACACCACGGGACTGCACGCCGGCGTACACGTCGCCACTACAAGAGGATTTCCGCTCGGTCCGGTCAGGCGCCTCCTCCAACCTCGACCCGCCCGAGCAACTCGCGTTTCGAGGCCGGACTGATGCCGATGTCTGCCTCGTCGAGGCGCTCCTTGACCGCCTGGGCGTAGGCCGAGCGAACCGCGAGGACGTCCTCCCGCTTCGGGTCGGCTATCCAGTAGTGGACCCGACACTGCACCCAGTCGGACTCGAAGGACTCCAGGTAGACGTCGGGGCTCGGCTCGGCTGCCACGTCGTCCATGTCGACGGCAGTCTGGTACATGAGTTCGAGTGCCGCGGCGACGTCCGCCTCGTACGCCACGCCGATGGTGGCGACCGCGCGGTAGCGGGCCCGCCCGTACGGTCGCGTGACGGCCTCGCTGGTCAGGGTCGTGTTCGGCACGGTGACCAGTTCGCCGTCCGGGGTCACGATGCGCGTGACGCGGAGCGTTATCGACTGGATGGTGCCCTGACCCCCGGACCACTCGACGTAGTCGCCGACGTTGAACGCCGGGTCGGCGACGAGGACCATCCCGCTGACGAGCGAGCCGAGGACGGTCTGGCCGGCGACCCCGACGGCGAGTGTCCCCGCCGCGACGACGAGCACGGAGTCACCGATGAGGTACCCGAAACCCGCAGCGGCCGTCCCCACGACGAGCGCGACGAGGATCACCAGCAACCGCACCCACCGGGTGACGACTTCGCGAATCGTCGGATTGTTGCGGTTGCGCCGACGGACGAAGCGGCTGACGACCGGTTCGACGACGACCCAGCCGACGAGTGTGACCGCGAGGAATCCGGCGGCGAACCAGCCGAGGCGTTCGAGCAGTGGCCAGTAGTCGACCAGTTCGGCGGGGCCTGGCTCCGGCGCGTCCGTCGCCGCGAGGACGACCCCCACCGTCCCGAGCGCGTCCATGTCCCCCACACAGCGTCCAGCACAAAAAGCGTCGGCTGTGCCTCCCGGTCGGCGAAAGTCAGTCCGCGGGATCTGCCTCGAGTTCCACGAGCCCGCAGACGTCGTCCTCGGCGTCGAAGCAGTCGGGACACTGGGGCGCGCGGTCGATGATGGTGTCGAGGCGCTCGGCGACCGTCTCGTCGATGACCGGTTCGAGCTGACGGGCCTCGCCCCGGAAGTCCTCGACTTCGAGGACCTCCAGCAGAAACCGCTCGATGATGCAGTAGTTCTGGAGCGCCTCCCGCGCCCGGACGATGCCCTCGTCGGTTAGGTCGACGCCCTTGTACTTCTCGTGGCTGCAGAAGCCCTCGCCCTCGAGTTTGCCGACCATCTCGTTCGCGCTCGCCGGACTCACGTCGAGTCGGTCGGCGATGGCCCCCGTCGACGCCGGACCGTCCGTCTCCTCCTGGATCAGGTAGATTGCCTTCAGGTACTGGTCTGCGGTGTTCACGTCGATCCCCCCTGGTGGCGACGGCGGCCGTCCCACCGCGGTTGCGCCACGGTCATGCCCGGTCCTCCATCAGTGCTGTCACTTCCTCGACGCCGGCCTCCTCCTCGTCTCGAAGCTCCCGCAGGACAGCGAGGAGGTGCTCGCGGTCGACGCCGAAGTTCGCCTCCGAGCCCTCGATGGCCTCGATGAGGTCGTCGTAGAACTTGTAGGCGGTCTCCTCGTTGCAGAGCTGGTCGTAGAGCACCCAGTCGAAGTCCTGGTCGGCCTCGTACTGCGCCTCGACGAGTCCCTTGATCTCCTCGAAGGCGACCGTGTCGGCGTCCAGTTCGTCGACCAGTTCCTCAAGACGGTCCCGATGCCCGGCGGACTCGTCGGCGGCCTCGGCCAGGAACGCCCGGACGTCCTCGTCGACGTCCTGGGACTCCCTGGCGTGTTTGGCCGCGCGTGCCTCGACGACCTCCTCCAGGACGACTCCGATCTGGAGCAGCCGGGCGAGCTGGTGGTCGGACCCGACCGGCGACTGGAGGCTCACGGGCGCCCCCGTCGCGTCCGGAACGGCGGTCTCAGACCCGATGCGACTCGCATGCGCCTACGTCGTGGGCACTGGGACTTAAGCCGTTCCCCCTGCGGTCGCGTCCGCGCGCGACTGGTGGCGTGCTACGGCGACGCGGCCGTCACCCACTCGACTCCGGCGAGAAAGCCGTCCGCGTACCCCGTCTCGGTCACGTGGTCCGCGGCGTCCTTCGCCGCGGCGTCGGCGTTCGCCACGGCCACCGACCGGCCGACGACCTCGAACAGCGGTGCGTCGTTCTCCGAGTCGCCGATGGCGACGAAGTCCGCCGGCGCGAGGTCCAGGGCGGTCGCGAGCCGTGCCAGCCCCTTCCCCTTCGAGACGTCGGGCGACGTGACGTGGTAGGCAAAGCCCGTGTCGAGGACGATCAGGTCGTGGTCGGCCGCGGCCGCTTCGACGGCCGCCTTCGGCACGTCGAGGCTGACGGCGAGTTCCGTCTCGCGCCACCGGTTCACGAGGTCGGCCTCGCCCCAGCCGAGGCCGTACCCGGCCGCTTCGAGGTCGGACGCGACGGCACGGGCTGCCTCTGGGTCGCCCTCGACGTGGATCGGCCCGGACCGGCCGGCGAGGACGACGCCCCCGTTCTCCGCGATCACCGTCGGCTCGATGGCGAGAAACTCACAGAGGCCGACGGGGTAGGGAAAGGCCTTGCCGGTCGCGAGCACGACCGGGGCGGGCCACTCGCGGAGGACGGGGATGGTTCGCGGGTCGAGCGCCCGCTGGTCGTCCGTCAGGGTCCCGTCGATGTCGACGGCCAGCGGCGAGGCGTCGTCGGGAATCGGCGCGGCCTCTCTCATCGGCCTCGCTTGGCCCCGGTCCTCAAAACCGGTTTGGGTCCGGCCCCGTCAGTCCGCGAGCCGTTCGTAGGCGGTCCGGACCCGGCGGAAGGCCGCCTCGTCGCCGCCCTCGGTGTCTGGGTGGACGTCCTTGATCCGATCACGGTAGGCCTCCCGAACAGCGTCGTCGTCGGCCCCCGGCTCCAGCCCGAGGACCTCGTAGGCCTGGCGGGTCGTGAGCCCACCGTCGCGCTGTCCGGCGGTCGCGCGGGCCGTCGTCTGCCGGGCGCGGCGACCGGCCGTCTGCCGGCGACCCCCGCGACCCCGACGCTGGTGGGGCCCGACCCACTCCTCGCGCGGGCCGGCGCCGAACCCGCCGCGCCCGGCGCGGGCCCCGCTAGCTCGCCGCCGGTCGGCACCGCCGTCGACGGCCGCCCGCTGCTCGACGTTTCGGTAGACCCGGCGGGCGAGTCGCCCCGAGGCCTGGTAGTAGAGGATGCCAGCGACGCCCGCGAAGAAGACGCCGAGGACGAGCGCGACGGGGTTCGTCAGGAGGCCGACGATGACGAGGACGCCGCTCATCGCGGCGAAGGTGACCGTCAGTCCCGTGACGATCCGTCGGTTGTCCACGCTCCCGCGTTCGGACGCGACTCACGTAAGCCTCTCGCCGGCCGGGTTTCCCAGGGGGCGTCGTGGCCGCCCGAAGGTTCAACCGGCGGAGGCACGAAGATACCTCGATGAGCGTCTCCAGCCCATGCGAGATCTGCGGGCGGGCGGACGTCGAGCACACGTGCGACCGGTGTGCCAAGCTCGTCTGCGAGCGCCACTACGACGAGGACACGGGCTTTTGCGTCGAGTGCGCCGCCGACGTCGGTGGGGGCGACCCGACGACGCCGGACCCCGAGGACCTGCCGGACGGGGTCGACACCTACCGGTTCTGATCGCCTCGATCCCGCCTCGGCCCCGTCTCAGCGGTGCTCGGTGAGCCGGCGTTTGAGCTGTTTGGCGGCCTGCCCGGCCGCGGCGAAGTACGGGTCGGCGACGGCCGCGTCGACGTCGTCGCCCGCCGCGCCGACGGCCCCCTCGCCGGCGAAGATAATGCCGCGCGTCGAGTTCACCAGGCCGACGCCGTCGGCGAGACCGTACTCGACGGCCGCCGCCTCGTCGCCGCCCTGCGCGCCGACGCCCGGCACGAGGAACGGGAGGTCGGGGACCGACTCGCGGATGGCTTCGAGTTCGTCGGGGGCCGTCGCGCCGACGACGAGACCGACGTTGCCGTTGGCGTTCCACAGGTCCGCGAGCGCAGCGACGCGTTCGTACAGGGGGTCGCCGGACTCCAGAGTGAGGTCCTGGAGGTCGGCGCCGCCCGGGTTCGAGGTGCGACAGAGGACGAAGACGCCCTTCTCCTCGCGCTGGAGGAAGGGTTCGAGGGAATCCCGTCCCATGTACGGGTTGACCGTGATGGCGTCGGCGTCGTCGAGGAGGCGGGCGTACTGCCGGGCGGTCGACCCGATGTCGCCGCGCTTGGCGTCGAGCAGGACGGGCACGCCCTTACCCCGGGCGTAGGCGACGGTCTCCTCGAGGGCGCGCCAGCCGTCGGGGTCCTCGTAGAAGGCGACGTTCGGCTTGTAGCAGGCGGCGTGTTCGTGCGTGGCGTCGATAATCCGACGGTTGAACGCCCAGCGGGGGAGGTCGGCGTCCGCGACCGCGCCGGGGAGGCGGTCCGGGTGCGGGTCGAGACCGACGCAGACGACGCTGTCGGCGGTCGCGATGCGGTCGGCGAGGCGATCGAAGAAGCTCATTTCGGTGCCGGGCATCCGGCCGGGCCTGTCAATAATCTTCCTCTCGGGGCACCGCACCGGAGCCAAACGTCTAAGGGAGCGCCGGGCCCTACCGACTGGCGATGGAACCCCTGGCGGTCGTCTTCGACCTGGACTACACCCTCGCCGTCCCCCGGCGCGACCGTCAGACGCTGCTCGACGAGGCGACCGCCGCGGCGAGCGTCGACCCGATCCCCCGGGACGAGTATCTCGACGCCCACGGGGCGGACCTCGCCAGCGAGACGCGCGCGCCGATCTTCGAGGCGATCCTCGACGACGGGGACCCCGCAGAAGTGGCCACGCACTACCGCCGGGCCGTGGAGGACGCCCTCGTCCCGCTGCCGGGCGTCGCGGACCTCCTCGCCGACCTCGGCAAGCGATACCGCGTCGGCCTCCTCACTGACGGACCGACCCGGGCGCAGTACGGGAAACTCGAGACTCTCGGCTGGGGGGACCTGTTCGACGCCGTCGTCGTCACGGGAGAACTGCCCGCCGGCAAGCCCGACCCACGGACGTTCGACGCCGTCCTCGACGCACTCGACGTGGCCCCGCAGGACGCCGTCTTCGTCGGTGACCACCCCACGGCCGACGTCGAGGGGGCCGACGCCGCGGGCCTCTACGCCGTCCAGGTCCTGGGCCGTGGCCACGACCCGTCGCCAGCCGCTGACGCCACCGTCGACGGCGAGCGGATCGCCGACGACCTCCGGGCGATGCTGTGCAGGCAGTCGCGACTCCCCGAGTGAGGCACCCGGCCTCGTCCCTCACCCGGTCAGGACGGCCCGGAACACGTCCACGGCCGCTTTCACGCCGGCCCCACGTTCGATCGTCAGGCGACCCCGCGACTCGTCGAGCGACAGGTGCGCGTCGGGAATGGAGGCCGCCGCGAGTCCGTCGCGGTCGAACGCGACCAGGGCTGCGTCGGGTCGGACGCTGACCGTGGCGACCCGTCTGCCCCCGGCAGTCACTCGGAAGGCGACGGCCCCCTCTGGCGTGGGCGTGACGTCGGTGTCGGCGTCGACGACCCGGACGTCGGCGAGCGGGCCGTCGGACAGACCGGTCAGTTCCGACGCGAGAAGCTCGGCGATCCGTCTCCCGTCTGTGAGTTCGTCTCGAACCATGGTGCGTGGACTGGGGGCGTCGCTCAGAGGTCGTCGCGGGCCCGAGCGGCCACGTCGGTCACGTCGACGCCCTTCCGGCGTGCGTAGACGACCGCGGCTGCCTCCAGCGTGACGCCGAGTTCGGCCTGGAGGCGGTTACTCGCTGCGACTGCGGACTGCTTCTCGAGGCCCGCGTCGATCATGGCGTCGAGGACGCGCTCGAAGACGGACCGCTCCTGGAGGACGGCCTCGTCGGGCGCGAAGTCGTCGGGGACGTCCACCGTCGCGGCGTCGAAGGTCGGTGCCACGCCGTCGTCACCCCGTTCCAGCAGACCCTCGCCCTCGGCGACGTCGAGGAGACGCTTGGCCTGGTCGGGCGAGAACCAGTCGCGGTCGAGCGAGAGCGCAACGACGAACTCGCTCTCTGCCAGCCGCTCGACGCCGCGCTGGCGGAAGGGGGACGCGACCGTCCGGCGGAGACTCATGACCCAGAGTCGCACCCGGTCCGACTGTAAACGTACCGGGTTCGCCTCGCCTCCCGACCACGTGTCGACGAATTGGGGACGGACGGCGGCAGGTCCCGCTGCTCGACCAGACGTCTCGGTGGAAAAGCATAACCCCACGGCCGTCGCAGTTCGCGCCGACCATGTCGAATCGGACAACTGTCCTGCTGGCTGTCGGCGTCCTGGCGGCGATCGGCGGTGGTATCCTGTCCATCCTGCTTGGCAATCAGCTGTTCATGGGGATCGGTGCCGTGATGATCATCGTGGGGCTCGTGGGACTGATGCCGTTGTTCAACTCGGCGCTGAACTGACCTGCCGGCCGACGCCGGACCGCTCGCGCGGCATCGAACCCTTCAAGTGCACGCTCGGGCTTCGAACGGGTATGAAAGACCAGGGACGCTCCCCGCGCAAGCGGACCGGCGGCCGCCGCCGACGCTTCCGCAAGAAGAAGGCACACGAACTCGGCGAGGAGTCCACGGAGACGCAGGTCGGCGAACCGCGCTACAAGACCGTCGACGCCCGCGGCAACACGGAGAAGATCCGCGCGATCACGACCGACACCGCCAGCGTCGCCGTCGACGGTGAGGTCGTCGCCGCCGAGATCGAGAACGTCGCGGAGAATCCCTCGAACCCCAACTACGCACGGCGGAACATCATCACGAAGGGTGCGGTGCTGGAGACGAGCGAGGGGCAGGTCCGCGTGACCTCCCGGCCCGGTCAGGACGGCCAGGTCAACGCCGTCGCCGTCGAGGACTGAGTACCGTCGCGTCGGCCCCCTCGTCAGGGACGCGGCGCCGCTTTCTGGAGTGCCGATTCGGCGATGTTGCCCCCGTAGTCGGCCGTGCGCGAGAGCGAGTCGACCACGAGGCCGAGGACCTGGGCCTTCTGGGGCTCGAACTGCCTGATCTCCTTGTCGACCTCGCGGACGGTCCCCTCGACCTGGTCGATCTGCGTGCGGGCCTCCGTCGCCAGTTCGACCGCCTCGTCCGAGTCGTCAGAGAGGAGCGCGTCCATGGCGGTCTCGGGCACCTCGACGGCCTCGTCCTGGAGCCGCCAGAGCGGGTCGGCCGCGTTCTCGGGGATGGCGTCGACCTCCAGCGCCAGTTCGGCGATCTTCGTCGCGTGGTCGGCGACGCGCTCCAGCTGGCGGGCGCTGGACTGGAAGTCGAAGCAGGTGTCGCGCGGGAAGCCCATCTCGGCCGCCTCGGAGGGGTCCCGCAGGATCGTCCGGAAGACGCGCGAGACCATGTACCAGAGCCGGTCGACGTCGTCGTCGCGCTCGATGACGTCGTGAGCGAGTTCGTCGTCGTCTTCGACCAGCGCCTCGACGGCGTCCTGGAGCATCGTCAGCGAGACGAGGCGCATGCGCGTGATGGCGTTGTTGACCGAGAGTTCCGCCGAGTCGAGGAGGTCCTGGAGGACCACGCGTTCGGACGTCTCCTCGATGACCTCCAGGCCGACCAGGCCCTGGGTCGCGTCGCGGATGATCCGCCGCTGTTTCGCGCTGATCCGATCGGTCTCCAGGGTGATGACGTCGAAGCCGCTCACGTACATCGTCATGACCGCGCGCGTGAGTTCGTCGTCGCCGGTCAGCCCGCCGATGTCGAGCGACCCCTCCGTGTGGTCGTCCTCGTCCTTCGGCGTGAGCACGAGCAGGTCGTCCTCGGAGTGGAACTCGACGATGGATCCGGCACTCACGTCGTTCGTCGTCGCCCAGTCCTTCGGTAACGAGACCGTGTAGGTCGAGCCCCCGGTGACCTGGACCTTGCGCGTCTCCATGTCGGCTATCGGGACCGGGGTACAATAAATATGGCTATATCTATATACGAATGAACAAAAATGCGTATTCCCTATCAATACCGCCACTGACGCGCAAAATTCGTCGGTGTGGGCTGGAAAACCCGCGACGCCCCGTCCGGATATCGACGCCCCCGGCCACTCTAGCTGGTCCTCTGTTGGACGCTCTCGGCGGTGAATGGGCGGGGTAGGACAGTCTTTGCCGGACTACGAATCTCCTACCGGAACGTACTGTAAATATCTCTATATAGACTACGTATTACAATAGAGATATCATAGTACGGTATTTACTATGGGGTCCGTTACGGTCTGGTGATGTCAGAACGGGACACCGGTGGCATTTCGCGACGGACGTTCCTGGCAAGCACGGGCGCGGCGGGTGCCTTGACGCTCGCCGGGTGTACACAGCAGACGGACGACGGGTCCGGGGGAAGCGGCGACGGGTCGGGTGACGGCGGAAGTGGTAGTGGCAGTGACGGTGGCCTCTCGGGCACCATCGACGTCGCCGGGAGTTCGACCGTCTTCCCCCTCGCCGTCGAGATGCGCAGCCGGTTCCGCGAGGAGCACCCGGACGTCAGCATCAACATCCAGTCCACCGGGAGCGGTGGCGGGTTCCAGAACCACTTCTGCCCGGGCGACACCGACTTCAACAACGCCTCGCGACCGATCAAAGAGGCCGAGCAACAGCTCTGTTCGGACAACGGGGTCGAACCCGTCGAACTGACCGTCGCCACGGACGCGCTGACCGTCGTCGCCAACAACGGCGCGGACTTCGTCGACTGCATGACCGTCGACGAACTCGCGCAGATCTGGTCCGAGGGGTCCAAGCCGACGACCTGGAGCGAGGTCAACTCGGACTGGCCAGACGAGGAACTGAAGCTCTACGGCCCGACCGACGCCTCCGGCACCTTCGATTACTTCCACGAGGCCGTCGTCGGCGAGGACAACGAGATGCGCCGCGACTACCAGGCCACCGAGCAGGACCAGCAGATCATCCAGGGCGTCGCCAACGATCAGTACGCACTCGGGTACCTGGGCTTTTCCTACTACACGAACAACAGTGACGCCGTCAAGGCACTCGGTGTCGACGACGGCGACGGCTGCGTCGAACCGTCGCTCGAGACGGCCAAATCCGGGGAGTATTCACCGCTTTCCCGGCCGCTGTTTACCTACCCGGCGAAATCCAGCCTCGCCGAGGAGCACGTCGCAGAGTTCGCGCGGTTCTTCGTCGAGAACTCCACCAGCGAGGACATCGTCGCCGGCGTCGTCGGCTACGTCCCCAACGACGAGCAGCGCATGGAGGAGATGATGAACCGTCTCGAGACTGCCATCGAGGAAGCGAACGCCTGACCCGGTCGGGATCGCAGACAAAACGCATCACCTTTCACGGTCGCTTCGAATACCAAGTCAATGGCCACCGAGGACCTCACACGGGAGATCACAGAGCGGACCGAGAACGACGCTCGGGAGCTCCTCGTTCGGGCCTTCTTCTTCGCGTGTGCGGCCCTCTCCATCGCGACGACCGTCGGGATCATCGCACTCCTCGTCTTCGAGGCGATGAAGTTCTTCTCGGTCACCGCGCCGCTGCTGGGCGTCGAGGGCCAGACGGTCGGCGTCGGCGAGTTCCTGACCGGCACGACCTGGCAACCCGCCGGGGGAGAGAACTTCGGGGTCCTCCCGCTGGTGAGCGGGACCCTGATCGTGACTATCGGCGCGGGCGCGATCGCGATTCCGCTCGGCGTCGCGACCGCGATGTACCTCAGCGAGTACGCGACGGCGCGTGCGCGGTCGATCCTCAAGCCCGCACTGGAGATCCTCGCCGGCGTCCCCACAGTCGTCTACGGGGTCTTCGCCGTCGTCTACATCACGCCCTTCCTCGAACTCTTCTTCCCCTCGATCGCCTTCTTCAACGCGCTCTCTGCGAGCATCGTCGTCGGTATCATGATCATCCCCATGGTCGCGTCGATCAGCGAGGACGCAATGTCTGCCGTCCCCGACGAACTCCGCGAAGCGGGCTACGGCATGGGGGCGACGAAGTTCGAAGTGGCGACGGGAATCGTCCTGCCCGCGTCGGCCTCGGGCATTTTCTCGTCGTTTATCCTGGGGCTGTCTCGGGCCATCGGCGAGACGATGGCCGTCACGCTTGCGATGGGCGGACTCGCCAACATGTACGACCTCCTCGACCCCGCTTCCTTCCTCGAGTCGGGCATGACGATGACCGTCGCCATGATCCAGCTCCTGTTCAGCGACATCAGCGGCGGCGGCATCGCCTACCGGGCACTGTTCGCCGTCGGCCTGTTGCTGTTCGTCATCACTCTCGCGATGAACGTGCTCAGTGACCTGTTCACCAGACGGTACCGGGAGGAGTACCGCTGATGGCTACCGAAGATACCACCGCCACCGGCAGCGGGTTCGGGCACGTCAGCAGGACTCTCGGGACCGTCTTCCGGTACGTCCTGCTTGCGGCGACGCTGGCAGGCATCGTCGCCCTGGGCGTCTTGCTCGCGTTCGTCACGAACGACGCCCTCCGCCCCTTCACGGCTGAGCCGGCGTGGCTCGCCGTGTTCGTTCTCGCCGTGTTCGCCCTCCCAGTCGGCACTGCCGCCTGGCTCTACCGGGTGCGCCCCGGGGAGTTCCGGACCGGCCTCGGAGCGCTGGGCCTCGTCTTCGTCGGCCTGCTCTACGGCGGTGGCGTCGTGATCCTCTTCGTGGACGTGATTCCGCCGGTCGTCTGGCTGTCGTTCGTCGTCGCGCTCGCCGTGCCGGCGGCCCTGGCCGTCGTCCTCGAACGTCTCGACCGACGACTGTCCTTCCTCGTGCGGACCGTCGCCGTGACGGTCGTCGGCGCGCTGTCGCTCTGGCAGGTCCCGGGTCTCGTGCAGACGATTCCGGTCCTGCCGGCAGACTGGCTCATCCTCCTGCTCACCGTCGGCGGACCGGCGGCCCTTCTCGCGGCCTGGTACGCACGCGGTCAGTTCGAGGACCGGCGGGTGACCCTCGCGACCGGTCTCGGCAGCTTCGCTCTCGTCGCCGGGGCCGGGTACGCTGGCGTCGCGACGGGGATCGGTGGTACCGCCATGACGGTCCTCGTCAGTGTCGGCGTCCTCCCCGGTCTCGTCTACATGGGTGCGGCGCTGTACGATCGGGGCAGGTCGGGCGTCGGCCTCGCGTTGCCGGTCGTGGCCGTAGCCGGCATCCTGGCGCTCCTGGCCGCGGAACAGGTGCTCGGTCTGCAGGGTCCAAACGCCTGGTTGACGTGGGACTTCATCACCTCCACGCAGGCCTCCCCGCCGGCGGAGTCAGCCGGCATCTACGCCGGCATCGTCGGCACGATACTGCTCATGATCAGCGTGGCACTGCTCTCGTTCCCCGTCGGGGTGGGCGCCGCAGTCTACCTGGAGGAGTACGCACCCGACACCCGGTTCACCCGGCTCGTCGACGTCAACATCTCGAACCTGGCTGGCGTACCGAGCGTCGTCTACGGCCTACTCGGTCTGGGTGCGTTCATCCGGATGGGCGGACTGTCCCCGGGGACGGTGGTCGTCGGGGGCATGACGCTCGCCCTGCTGATCCTCCCGATCGTAATCATCTCCGCGCGCGAGGCGATCCGGAGCGTCCCCGACACCCGGCGGCGCGCCTCCTACGGCATGGGGGCGACGCGCTGGCAGACGGTCCGGAACGTCGTCCTGCCGGAGGCGTTCCCGGGCATCCTCACCGGGACGATCCTCGCGCTCGGTCGCGCCGTGGGCGAGACCGCGCCCCTGCTGGTGATCGGCGCGCCAGCGATCTTCGGCGTGCCGGACCAGCTCGGGGACCGGGTCGGCGCGATCCCCCTCCAGATCTACGCCTGGGCGTCCACCTTCGGGAGCCCAGCGTTCTACACGACCGTCCTCGCGGCGGGCGTGCTGACGATTCTCGTCATCCTCCTGACGATGAACTCCGTGGCCATCGTGCTGCGGAACAAGTACCAGCGAGACTCATGACAAACGATCCAACCGCGCGGACGGACGATTCGAGCGTCGAGACAGGGCAGGCGTCGAGCGACTCCGGAACGACGGCCGACCCGGACGGCGAGCCCCTCGTGGAGACCGACGTGAGCGCCGGTCTCGGTGACGGAACGGGGGTCGGAACCGGTCGAACCATCATCGAATCGCGCCACCTCGACGTCTTCTACGGGGACGAACAGGCCCTCCGCGACGTGAACCTGGAAATCCCCGAACAGCAGGTAACCGCGATCATCGGCCCGTCGGGGTGTGGGAAGTCGACGTTCCTCAGGTGTATCAACCGGATGAACGACCTCGTCGACGTCGCCCGCGTCGAGGGCGAACTCCTCCTCGACGGCAAGAACGTCTACGACGACGACGTCGACCCGGTCGCGCTCCGCCGACGGATCGGAATGGTCTTCCAGCACCCCAACCCCTTCCCCAAGAGCATCTACGACAACGTCGCCTACGGGCTCGAGATCCAGGACATGGACGTCGACACGGACGCCGTCGTCGAGGAGAGCCTTCGGCGAGCGGCGCTCTGGGACGAGGTGAAAGACCGTCTCGACGAGAGCGCGCTCGACCTCTCCGGCGGGCAACAGCAGCGCCTCTGCATTGCACGGGCCATCGCGGTCGACCCCGGAGTCATTCTGATGGACGAGCCGGCCTCCGCGCTCGACCCCATCGCGACTTCGCAGATCGAGGACCTCATCGAGGAACTGGCCGAAGACTACACGGTCGTCATCGTCACGCACAACATGCAGCAGGCGGCTCGCATCTCGGACAAGACGGCCGTCTTCCTGACGGGCGGGGAACTCGTCGAGTTCGGCGACACCGACCGGATCTTCGAGAACCCCGAGCACCAGCGCGTCGAGGACTACATCACGGGCAAGTTCGGATGACAGGGACTACTATCACAGCCGCGCGGGTGCGAAACGTTCGCCGTCGCCCAAAGCTACTAGTTACACCACGGCGGAGGGTGGACTAATGCCACGAGAGGGCTACCAGGAACAACTGGCGCAGGTCCGCGAGGACGTCCTCTACATGAGCGAGGTCGTCCTGGAACGCCTCCGGATGGGCCTCGACGCCCTGGAGGCCAAGGACGACGACCTCGCCTGGGAGGTCATCGAGGGCGACCACGAGGTCAACGAACTGTACCTCGACCTCGAACAGGACTGCATCGACCTGCTGGCGCTCCAGCAGCCGGTCGCCGGCGACCTCCGCTTCGTCGCGGCCTCCTTCAAGATCATCACCGACCTGGAGCGCATCGGGGACCTCGCGACGAACCTCGGCGATTACACGAAGGACGCGGAACACGACGTCTTCCCGGACGTCGACGTCCAGGAGATCGGCGACCTCACCATCGAGATGGTGGAGCAGGCCATGGAGGCCTACGCCGAGGAGGACGTCGAGGCGTGTTACGCCATCGCCGACCGGGACGACGAGGTCGACGCGATGTGCGAGCGTGCCTCCGAGATCGTCGTCCGCGACCTGATCGAGCGAGACGGCGTCCAGACCGAGGAGGAGGTCCAGCAGACCATGCAAGACGTCTACCGGCTCCTGCTGACCATTCGCGACCTCGAGCGCGTCGGCGACCACGGGGTCAACATCGCCGCCCGGACGCTGTACATGGTCGAGAACGACGACGACCTGCTGTACTGACGGCCGCCGGTCTCGCCACCGGTAACACTGGCGTCAGCACGAACTCAAGGCCCTCCGGTGCCTACCGACGGGCATGGCAGACCCTACGCCCACGCCGGGCATCCACCACGTCACCTGCGTCGCTGGCGATCCACAGCGAAACCTCGACTTCTGGGTCGAGACGCTCGGCCTCCGCCTCGTCAAGCGCTCGATCAACCAGGACGACCCCGGGACCTACCACTATTTCTTCGCCGACGCGGAGGGGACCCCGGGCACCAGTATGACGTTCTTCCCCTGGCAGGACCTGCCACAGGGGACCGTCGGCTCCGGCCAGGTCTCCCGCACGGCCTTCCGGGTGCCCGAGGGTAGCCTCGACTTCTGGGAGGACCGCTTCGACGAGTACGGGGTCGACTACGACGAGCGCCTCGAGCGGTTCGGCGAGGTCGTGCTCCCGTTTCGCGATCCCGACGGTCTCCCGGTGGAACTCGTCGCGGTCGAGATCCCCGACGACGACCCCACGGTCCCGTGGACCGAGTGGGTGCCCGCCGACGTCGCGATCCGCGGCTTTCACTCTGTGACGCTCTGGCTGGCCGACCCCGACCGGACGGCAGCGCTGCTGGAGACGATGGGATTCGAGGCGACCGACACCGCGGAATCGCCCGGCGACACGCCCGGTGACGAGCGGACGCGGTACGAGGCGGCGGGCACCGTCGGGGAGTACGTGGACGTCCTGCCGACCGTCAAGGGCGGTCGACAGGGCCACGGAACGGTCCACCACGTGGCGTTCCAAACGCCGACGGACGAACACCAGGACGAGATGCGCTCGGCCGTTCGCTCACAGGGGCTCAGTCCGACCCAGCAGATCGACCGCCACTGGTTCCGGTCGGTCTACTTCCGGGAGTTCGGCGGCGTCCTCTTCGAACTGGCCACGCGGGACCCGGGCTACGACAGCGACGAACCGCTCGACGACCTGGGCGGTCGACTCGTCCTGCCCGGGGAGTTCGAGGCACGGCGCGAGGAGATCGAAGCCGGACTCCCGGACGTGACGGTGCCACGGGCCGCGCAGGCAGAAGCAGACGACTGACTGGTGGACCTGCGACCGGCGGCTGTCTTACCGTCGGTCCGCACTGGCCAACCCGGCATCGGTGATCCGGAACTGGGCGGACTCGCCGGCCTCGCGCGCCTGGTGTTTCTCCAGCGTGGCCCGGCGATTCCCGCCCCGGAACCGATCCAGGCGGAGGATTGCCGCAGACCAGTGGTTGAGCGTGTGGCCGCCGAGCGCCCGGATCCCCTCGGACTCGGGGTCGGTGTAGACCTGATTCGTGAAGGCGACGGCGAGGTCGTGCTTGCGCGCCAGGGAGAGGAGGTGTGTGATCTGGCGGGCGACGGCGCGCAGCGCCTCGCCCTCGGCCTGCTCGGTGCGCTCCAGCCGGTAGAAGCCCGTCGCGCTGTCGAGGACCATCAGGTCGACCTGACTCGCAAACTCCGTGGCGTCCTGGACGGCCTCCTGTTGCTCCGCGAACGTCAGTGCGTCCGTGATGATCAGTCGACTCGCCAGCGTCTCGGCGTCCGCGTCGGTCGCCTCGGCGCGGGCGCCGAGCATCTGGTCCATGCGCTCGACCGACAGGCCCTCGGTGTCGACGTACAGCGCCGACTCGCCGCGGGCCGTCGCCTCGACGGCCGCCGAGAGGACGAGATTCGTCTTTCCCGCGGCCGGCGGGCCGTAGACCTGCGTGACGGCGCCGCGCTCGAACCCGCCGCCGAGCAGGTCGTCGACGGGGCCACAGCCGGTCGGCACTGGGTCGCTCACGGCCGGGGCTCCGAGGGGAACCGCCATAAATGGCCCGTCACGAGAGGCGCTCCAGGTGGCGCTCCAGGACCACGCTCACCGCCTGGGGGTCGTCGATCTCCGACCGATCGCAGCGAATCGACTGGCGATACGGCTCGGGGCGGACGAGCAGGAGACGCGTGGAGGAGGTCCGGAAGCCGGTGAACGCGGGCCACGGAATGACCCGTCGCGCCACGGGCGCCCGGACTTCGAGGCCGCGGTCGGTCGCGCGGTAGGTCAGTTCGCGACCGGCGGTTGCCAGGACGGCCGCCATCGGGACGAGAACCTGGCCAGCGAGCCGCACGAGGTCCTGGCCGAGATACGCTCCGAGCACGAACACGATCACCCCCACGGCCGCCGTCGCCCCCGCCAGGAACCAGACGCGCCGCCGGGCGGCCGCGGGCCAGGGCGCGGACCAGGTCGCCGCCACGGTGGCGCCCGAGAGAACGTGGGCTGCGTACCGCGTCTTCGCCATCGAGACGAGGACGAATCCGAGGAACCCCGCGCCGAAGCCGCCGACGAGCGCCAGCAGGACGTCCTCGGGCCCGAGGACCGCCGGGACGGCGCTCTCGACCGCGAGGACAGCTCCTCCGAGGACCAGCGGGACGGCGACGAGGAGCCACGCCAGGACTGTATCGCCCAGTCGCACGGCGACGCCCTCGCGGCCACGGATGGCGAGACCACCGACGAGGACGCCACCGACGCCAGCTACGAGGAGAACGCCGTACAGCGCCCCGGGGGCGTCGACGACTCTGCGGGCGAGGGCGACCGCGATCGGGCCGAGCATGGCCGCGACGTAGCAGCCCGCGACGAGGACGAACAGGCCGTCGGGGCGGTCGGGCGTCGCGACCCCGCGCGAGAGAGCATCCATCGTCACGAACAGTCTCGCTCGTCGACATATAGGCCTTCCGTCCGTCCGCGACACCGTGCGTGGTAAGTGCACTCGTGGTCTACCTCCGGGGGTGATCGTCGTCGCGACGGCGGACTTCGAGGTCTATCACGAGGTCGTGACCGCGCTCCGGGAGCGCGGGGTGGAGTTCACGACCGTCGAGCCGGGCGACGACCTGCCCGACCGGACCACTGTCGTCGTGATCGGGCCGGCGGACGACCCCGACGCGTACGCTGACGCGGTTTGCCCGGTAGTCAGGGTAGACCCTGGTGAGCCCCGGCGTGGTGTCGAGGCCATCCTGGCACACCTTCGGGGCGGGGAGGGTCGCACCGTCGTCGGCATCGATCCGGGTGAGCGACCCGGGATTGCCGTCTGCTCGGGGGACACCGTCGTGGCCACGTTCCAGGTTCCGGCCGATCGGGTCGGCGAGGTCGTCACCGAGGAGGTCACCGACGCCACGGACCCCCTGGTCAGGATCGGTGACGGCGCCCGTCTCGTCGGCGCCCGACTCGTCGACGACCTGCCCGACGTTCCCGTCGAGCTGGTCGACGAGACGGGGACGACCCCGTACCTCGGTTCCGGTACCCGCGGCATGGGCGACGTCCTCGCGGCCGTCAACATCGCCCGGCGCGAGGGCGAGCGCATCGAGGGACGCGAGGTCGAACCGACCGCCGGCGAACTGACGCGAATCAAGGAGCGCTCCCGCGAGGAGAGCGAGGCCAACCGGGCCATCGACGACGCGCTCGCCCGACGCGTCGCCGTGGGTGACCTCTCCCTCCGCGAGGCCCTCGAAGAGCATCGCGAGGACTGACGGACGCTCGTCGTCGCCGTGGTGGCACGGTCTCACGTCCGACGAGTACCGCACACCGACGGCGGTTCCAGTCGCTCAACGAGGCCGAGGCGTCGAGGACCCGCCGAAAGTGGACGCGCCCGACGTCGCGGCGGTCGTCCGGCCGGTGCGGGGCCATCAGGTCGACCTTCCGGAAACGGAGCGTCGCGGGGACCATGCGACGTGCCACGACACTCGCGCGAATGCGCCGGCGGGCGGGCCGACCCTGCCAGTCCGGGAGCGCTACCGACCAGGTACCAAATTGTTTCGAGCCAGCTATTATCCGCATGGTGCCGGTATGTGATAGAGAATGTCATACAAATCATCCTCGACCATCGTCGGCCCCCCGGCGGACGCGCTCGCCGAGGGACTGGAGTCGGTCGCTGGCGACGATCTGCAACTCGTCGCGGAGTACGACTCGGCCAGGTACGACGTCCTGTTCGCCTCCGAGCGCCTGCTCGACGACCGGGGCGGCGTCGACGGGATGTCGGCGGCCTTCGACGCGATGTTCCCGTACTATCACCTGGATTTCCTCCAGCGGGAACTGGTCGAGGACATGCTGTGGCTGGGAGAGGTCGGCACGTACGTCACGTTCCTCGACCACGGCATCGTCGTCCGGGCCCAGCGCGAGGAGAGCGGCGTCTTCGTCGTCCTCGACGTGACCGCCTCGGTCGACGACGTTCAGGTGACGATCCAGAACACGCTCGGTGACGACGGCCGGCGCCTACCGGTCCACGGCTGACTCCGCGCGGCGAGCGACCTCCCGAACCGGCAGACCCGTCTCCCGGGCCACGGCGAGGGCGTCGTCGAACTCTGCGCTCACGTCGTAGACGGCGTCGCCGGCGCTCGCGACCTTGACGTCGACCGCGTGGGTCTCGCCGTCCACCGTGACGGTCGCCGTGCGGACCTCGCGGTCGGCCACCCAGCGGTGGCCCGCGCCGGACTCGCGAACGCCGAGCGTCCCCGTCTCCTCCGCGAGTCGCTGTGCGACCGCACCCGCGTCTTCCGGTGCGACGATGACCTTCACGAGGTGGCCCGGGCGCGACTTTTTCATCGTCGTCGGGACGATCGTCACGTCGAGTGCCCCTGCGTCCGCGAGGGTCTCCTGGAGTCCACCGAGGACCTCCGGTGACGCGTCGTCGACGTTGGTCTCCAGCACCGTGATCGGCTCCCGGGCCAGTGGTCGGTCGGCCTCGCCCACGAGGGCACGGAGGACGTTCGGCCGTCCCGGGACGTCGGCCGACCCCGCGCCGTAGCCCGAGGCGTCGAGTCGCATCGCCGGCACCGTGGTGACGCCGTCGGCGAGTTCCGCCAGGATCGATGCACCGGTCGGCGTCAGCAACTCCCGCTCGACGGGACCACCCCGGAGCGACCAGTCGGCGTCCGCCGCCAGTTCGACGACTGCGGGCGTGGGGACGGGGTAGGCCCCGTGACTCATCTCGACCTCCCCCCCACCCGCCGCGAGGGGCGTCGTCACGATTTGTTCGACGTCGAGGTCGGCGACGAGGCAGCAGGTGCCGACGACGTCCGCGATGGCGTCGTCGGCGCCGACCTCGTGGAAGTGCGTCGACGCCAGGTCGGAGCCGTGGACGGCCGCCTCCGCGCGCCCGAGTCGCTCGAAGATCGCCAGCGCGTCGGCCTCGACGGCGGCCGGGAGCCCCATCGCCTCGACGATCGCGACGACCTCCTCGTACCGACGGTCCGGACCGCGCCCCTCTGCGTGCGTGTGGCCGTCCGCGCCGTCGTGACTGTGGTCGTGATCGTGGCTGTGGCCGCCGTTGACGTGGCCCTCGTCGGCGTGCTCGTGGTCCTCGGTGAACTGGACGGTCACGGCGGTCGCCTCGATTCCTTGCCGGTCCACCTGCCCCACCTCGAAGGCGACGTCGAGCGCGTCCTCGACGGGCGCCAGCGCGTCCCGGTCGGCGCCGGCCGCGAGGAGCGCGCCGAGGAGCATGTCCCCACTGGCACCCATCCGGCCGTCGAACGCGAGCGTCTGCATGCCTGACCGCACGGCTGGCCGGGTAAAAAGCCCCCGCGTCCGCGACCTCAGGCGGACCGGACGATGTGGACGTCGTAACTGCCGTCGGAGGCGACGGTGCCGAATCGGGTGCGGAGCCCCTCCCCGACCGTCGCGCCCCCGGCGCCGACGAACAGGACGGTCGCCTCGACGTCCTCCGCAGTCTGGCGGACCACGTCGCCGATGCCGTCGTCCGGCGAGCCGGCGCTGGCCTCGTCGTAGACCAGTTCGGTCTCGTCGGTCGCCTCGCTGATCTTCCGCTTGAGCGTCGCGCTGGCGTCGTCGACGGCGAAGTCGTCGCTCGGCTCGATCCACTTGCGCCGCTCGGCGAACTCCGAGCCGGTGGGGACGAACGCGACCGCCACGACCTCGCGTTCGAGCGCGCGACCGTGTTCGACCGCGCGCCTGAGCGCCGCCTCCGATGCGGGCGATCCGTCGAACGGAACGAGAAAGACCATACCTCCCTCTACCGAACAGCGGCTAATCAACGTGGCGCAACGCGGCGTCGGGCATCGCGGGCGAGTCCACGACGGCCGACCCGCCGCTGGCGGTCCCGTGACCACTGCCGGAAGGGGTCTGCGGTCGGTAACCGCCCGTTACCGAAGTGGTCCGAACTCGGCGGTCGATCGGGGGCCGTGGGGCGGTTCCGGTACCCTCGGAACCCGCCGATAGCATAAAGCATATCTCACGCCATACCTGAGTGATAACACATCCCAGTCTACTATGAACGAAGTCCAACTGGAGGTGGCGAAGGCCTACCCCAACGACTCGGGTCGTGGGATCGCCCGCCTCGACCCCGACACGCTCTTGCACCTGAAGCTGTCCCCCGGCGACATCATCGAGATCGAGGGCGCCGACACCACGGCCGCGAAGGTCTGGCGCGCGGACCGGCAGGACTGGAACACCGACACCGTTCGGATAGACGGATTCACCCGCCAGAACGCAGACGTCGGCATCGGTGAGCGCGTCGAGATCCGCAAGGCCGAGGCCGAGAAGGCCGACACGCTCGTCCTCGCACCCCCCGAGGAGGCCAGCGTCCAGTTCGGCTCCGACGCCGCCGGCATGGTCAAGCGCCAGATCCTCAAGCGCCCGGTCGTCGAGCGCGACATCGTCCCCGTGATGTCCTCGACGAACCACCCCTTCATGCGGTCGCCCGGCCAGGCGATCCCCCTGATCGCCGTCGAGACCGAACCTGAGGGCGTCGTCCTCATCACCGAGGACACCGAGGTCGAGTTGCGAGAAGAGCCCATCTCCGGCTTCGAGAAGACTGGCGGCGGGATCACCTACGAGGACATCGGCGGCCTCCAGAACGAGATCCAGCGCGTCCGCGAGATGGTCGAACTGCCGATGAAACACCCCCAGATCTTCAAGAAACTGGGGATCGAGCCCCCACAGGGCGTCCTCCTCCACGGGCCACCGGGGACCGGCAAGACGCTCCTGGCCAAGGCCGTGGCCAACGAGACCTCTGCCAGTTTCTTCTCCATCGCGGGCCCCGAGATCATCTCGAAGTACTACGGGGAGTCCGAACAGCAGTTGCGGGAGATCTTCGAGGACGCCAGCGAGGAGTCGCCGTCGATCATCTTCATCGACGAACTGGACTCCATCGCGCCCAAGCGCGAGGACGTCACTGGCGAGGTCGAGCGGCGCGTCGTCGCCCAACTCCTGACGATGATGGACGGCCTGGAGAGTCGGGGCCAGGTCATCGTCATCGCCGCGACGAACCGCGTGGACAGCGTCGACCCCGCCCTCCGGCGGCCGGGCCGCTTCGACCGCGAGATCGAGATCGGCGTGCCGGACGAGGTCGGCCGCGAGGAAATCCTCCAGATCCACACCCGCGGGATGCCGCTGTCGGACGACGTCGCCCTCCCGAACCTGGCGACCGAGACCCACGGCTTCGTCGGCGCGGACATCGAGAGCCTGACGAAGGAGGCGGCGATGAAGGCCCTCCGGCGGTACCTCCCGGAGATCGACCTCGACGAGGAGGACATCCCGCCGAGCCTCATCGACCGGATGATCATCAAACGCGAGGACTTCCGCGGCGCGCTCAACGAGGTCAGCCCCTCGGCGATGCGCGAGGTCCTCGTCGAACTGCCGAAGGTCAACTGGGACCACGTCGGCGGGCTCGACGACGCGAAGAAGGAGGTCCGGGAGAGCGTCGAGTGGCCGATGAACAGCCCCGAGAAGTTCGAGCGCATGGGCATCACGCCGCCGGCGGGCGTCCTGCTCTACGGCCCGCCCGGCACGGGGAAGACGCTCATGGCCAAGGCCGTCGCCAACGAGACCGACGCCAACTTCATCTCGGTCAGGGGCCCACAGCTCCTCTCGAAGTGGGTCGGCGAGTCGGAGAAGGCCATCCGCCAGACCTTCCGGAAGGCCCGGCAGGTCTCACCCACGGTCATCTTCTTCGACGAACTGGACAGCCTCGCGCCCGGCCGCGGCGGCGACGTGGGCAGTAACGTCTCCGAGCGCGTCGTCAACCAACTCCTGACGGAGATGGACGGGTTGGAGGAGATGGAGAACGTCATGGTCATCGGCGCGACCAACCGCCCGGACATGATCGACCCCGCGCTCATCCGCTCCGGCCGGTTCGACCGCCTCGTGATGATCGGCGAGCCCAACACCGAGGGCCGCGAGCAGATCCTCAAGATCCACACGGACGACTCGCCGCTGGCACCGGACGTCAGCCTGCGCGAACTCGCGGAGATCACCGAGGGCTTCGTCGGCTCGGACCTGGAGTCCATCGCCCGCGAGGCGGCCATCGAGGCGCTCCGCGAGGACGAGGCGGCCGACGAGGTCGAGATGCGCCACTTCCGCAAGGCCATGGAGAACGTCCGGCCGACGATCACCGACGACATCCGCGACTACTACGAGCGGATGGAGGAGGACTTCAAGGGTGGCGGGCCGGAGCCGACCCAGGGCCACCGCGGCGGCCGGATCGGCTTCCAGTAGCAACCCACCTGCCCGGTACCCGGACAGGTACCATTCCCCGGACCACGACTCAGACTGATCTTTCGGGCCGGTCTTTCAGAACGCCGGCGTGATCGCCGTCGCGACCGCCTGGACGGCCCCGATCAGCTCATCTCGCCGGCGAGCTTCGATTCGACGCCTTGCTGTTCGACTTCCCAGTCCAGGTATTCCCGAAGGGCGTCTTCGAGTGGCCGATGCTCGATCCCGAGTTCGTCCTGAGCCTTCGAATTGTCGACGAGGATACTCCCGGTGTTGAAAAAGTGGAGTAACTCGCTTTCGAACCCCTCCGGCGGCCGCGTGACGGTCTCGAGCCCGGCCACGCCATACCCCATCAGGCCGAACACCGTCCCGGGCACGGATCGCGGGGCCGGGATTCCGGTGAGCCGCTCGGTCAGGTCGAGCACCTCGACGAGGTTCCGTGGCTCGTTCGCGACGATGTACTCCTCGCCCGGCTCACCGTGCTCCATCGCCCGCTCGATGTTCGTCGCCGTATCCTCGACGTAGTCCCACGGGAGGACGAAGTCGCTCGGTACCATCGGCAGGTCCTCACGGAGGTGGCCCGTGAACGCCGTCCGCGGCGTTCCTCCGTAATCTCTGTCACCCGGCCCGAAGATGGCGCCGAGCGTGGTCGTCACCAGCGGGAGTCCGTCCTCGACCATCGGCTCTGCGACCTCGTAGTGTGCCCGCCACTTCGTCCGCTGGTACACCGACGGGAACGAATTCGGAGATCGGTAGGACTCGTCGACGTATTCACCGCCGGTATTTCCGTAGATTCCGACGGTGCTTGCGTAGACCCCCTTCGGTACGCCGAGTTCCTCCATCAGGCCGAGAACGTTCCGAGTGCCGTCGACGTTGATCCGTTCGGCCTTCTCCGCGTTCCACGGTCCGGGGCCGACCTGGAACCAGGCAGCGAGGTGAAAGACGCCGTCGACGCCGTCCATGGCATCGCGCATACTCTCCCGCTCCGTGATGTCGCCCTCGACGACCGAAACGGACTCCGGCAGATGCGCCGCGTTCGCTCGGTCACGGGTGAGCACGACGACCCGGTGACCGTCCCCCACGAGCGCTTCCACGAGGTGGGTGCCGATGAACCCCGTCCCACCCGTTACGAAATACTCCATGTGTCGTGCTACCATGGCAAATCACGAATAGTTTCCGGCGAGTTCGCACGTGCAATCGGGCGCACTCCGTCGCCGTGGTGACTGCGACTGGCGATTGACGCGACCCGCCGAGGAGCGCGCTCCGGTTCGACGTGCGGTGGCTCTCGACGTGACGACGGGGGCCGAAAACGAGAGTCAGATTCGCGTTACAGCTCGCCCAGCTTCCGCAGGAGCTGCCCGCGGTACTCCTCGTCGGCGATGACGCCCTTGAGTTCGAGGACGTTCCGCTCCAGGGTGTCGGAGGCGATGCGGAATGCGTTGTCGGCGCCGTAGCCCTCGCCGGAGCCGGCGGCCTGGCCGCGGTTGGTCCGCAGGCGGATCTGGCACTGGATCAGCGGCGTGCCCCGCATCTTCTCCTTGTGCTCGTGGAAGCGGACGTGGGCGTGCTGGACCTGCATCTTCTGGTACTTGTCCGAGATTTCCTCGATGCGCTGGCGGATCTCCTGGCGGGAGATGGTGTCCAGCAGCGAGACGTTGGTGACCTGGACGTCCATGTGGTCCTCCTCGGTGTAGGTCAGCGCCCGGAGGACGTCGGTCTTGGTGATGACGCCGACGACAACCCGGTCGTCGTCGGCGGGCGTTACCGCCAGGCCGTCGTAGTCGTTGTCGAACATCCGCTGGACGGCTTCGCCGACGGTCTCGTCGACGGTCGTCGTCTCGACGGGGCTGTTCATCACGTCGTAGACCGGGAGATCCATGATGCGCTCGATGTCGCCAGCACGGTCCCCGCGAGTGGCCTTGTCCATGTCGCGGATGACGACGTCGACGACGTCGTGGGTCGTCACAATGCCCGAGAGGTGACCGTCCTCGTCCATGACGGGCAGGCGGGAGATCCCGTGTTCGCGAAAGAGATTGATGATCTGGCCGATGTTCGTGTCCTCGTCGACGGTGACGACGTCCTCCGTGTAGATCTCGCCGACGTCGAGCGCGTCGAGGTTGTCGAGGACCGCACTCAGGATGGCGTCGCCGGTGACGACGCCCCAGAGGCGGTCGGCCTCGAAGACCGGCGCCACCTTCGCGTTGCCCTCGACCATCACGCGGGCGACCCGTCGCACGTCGTCGGTCCGGTCGACCTGCGGGGCGGGCGTCTGGAGCCGGCGGGCCTTCGCGTCGTCTTCGATGTGAGACTGGAGGAGTTGGCGCTCTGTGACGACTCCAGAGTACTCTCCATCGTCGGTGACGACGATGCCCTCCGGGTTCTCGCGCTCGAAGAGGGACCTGACCTTCCCGAGTCGTTCCTCGGCGTCGACCTCGACGTAGTCGCTGGTGGCGATATCGGCAATATCCATCGTGTAGTTCCCGTTCTGGCGGTTCGACGGCTGGCGTAATCAAACTTGGTTTCGGGACCGCCAGACGGGAACTGTCCCACGCGTTCTTGGTCACGCGCGGCGTACGTCCTCCGTGCTTCCCGACGTGACTGCCCTCGGCCCGTACACGTACCTCGCCACGGAGGTCCTCTGGGGGTCGGTCGCCCTCGCGCTCCTGTGGTACGCCAGCGCGTTTCGAGCCGCCGCCCGCACCGTCGCCGTCCTCTACCCGTTCGCCTTCGTCTGGGACTGGTACACGCTCCACGTCGGCGTGTTCGACATACCCATGCGCACCGGGGTGGACCTGCTCGGGGTCCCGGTCGAGGAACACCTCTTCATGCTCGTCGTCCCGGCGATGGTCGTCGGCGCCCACGAGTCCCTGCGGCGTCTGGACGGACGCGACTCGTCGCCGTCCACTTCGGGGTAGCCGAACACGTTCGGGAACACTAATGCGGGCCCTCGCCCGAATATATTCGGCGAGGACCAATGCCACACGCCAAACTCACGCTGCAGATCCCGTCGGGCATCTGGATCGGGACGCTGACGCGGGACCACCCAGACGCCACCGTCCGCGTCCTCGCCGCGCTCCTGGAGGACGAGCAGGGCGTCGGTCTCGTCGAGATCCTGTCCGACGACCTGCCGACAGTCCTGGCCGACATGGAGGGCAACGAGGACGTCTCGCTGGTCGACGTCCTCCAGCAGACGGCGGACCGCGCGCTCGTGTGGTTCGAGACGACCGCGCCGCTGCCGCTGCTCGCGGCACGGGACTCGGGCGTCCCGCTCGAGACGCCCTTCGAGATCAGGGACGGCGACCTCAGCTGGGAGGTGACCGCCCCCCACGAGCGCCTCTCGGACCTCGGCGAGATGCTCGACAGCTTCGGCGTCTCCTTCGAGGTCGAGTACGTCAGGGACGCCGTCCCGGACGACCAGCTCCTGACCGACCGCCAGCAGCGCCTCGTCCAGGCAGCCGTCGAGTCCGGCTACTACGACACTCCCCGCGAGTGTTCGCTGACGGAGCTCGCAGAGCGGGTGGACATCGCGAAGTCCACCGCCAGCGAGACGCTGCACCGGGCCGAGGAGCAGATCGTCAAGCAGTACGCAGACACGCTCGAACAGCCCGCCCGGCCCCTCGACTAGTCGGCCGTCAGAACCCGAAGACCGGCACGAACCGGAAGGTCAGGAAGGCGCCGACCGTCGAGAGGACCGGAACCACGTTCTGCATGAGGATGACGCGGGCCGTCGTCGATGGATCGAACAGGTCGGACGCCGTCGGCAGATCCTCGGGCTCCTCCTCGCCGATGGCCGGCAGCTCCTCCCCCGGTTCGTCCCCAGCGAGCGAGCCCGGTGACATCCCTGCGCGCTCGCCCCGGACACCCTCTGAGACCGTCGTGGTCCGGGTGGCCCGGCCCCAGCCGAGCCCGATGATACTCATCGTGGCGATGATCACGAAACTCGCCGGGATGCCGATGAGCGACAGCATCGTGACGAGGGTCGCGCTGACCGTCGCGACGACGATCGCCGCCGTCAGCGGGAGCTGCGTGAGGTCGTTGCCGAGCGTGTCGAGGGTACGCCGGGCGATGGTGAACGCACCGATCGTGACCGAGACGCCGCCCAGCAGGATGGCCGGGTTCATCTCCACGGCCCCGCTCCCGACCAGCGGCGCGATGGCGTTGGCGATGTTCGACGTCCCCGATGCGAAGGCCATGACGCAGCCGATGGCGACGACGACCACCGATCCGGCGAGCTCCCGGCGGGTCGTGTTTGGCCCACGTCTCGGACGGGGGACCAGTCCCGAACGGTCGACTTCGAGGAGCGCCCCTTCGGAGGTCCGGAGGGCGAACCAGCGGTTCAGCCGGGGGTAGAAGTACCGACCGATGACGCCGGACACCCAGAAGCCGATGATCGGCGCCACGATCCACCACATCACGATCTCGCCCATGACCGACCAGGCGAGGCTCCCCGCAGCCAGTGCCATCCCACCGATCGCCCCGACGGCGGTCATCGACGTCGAGGCCGGGACGCCGGCGTAGTTGCCGACGAACAGCGCTCCGCCGATGAAAAAGAGGACGGCGACGTTGGCCTCGAGGGTGAAGATGGCGGTGTCGGTCACGAGGTCGGTCCCGAGCGTGTCGACGACGCGACGGCCGATCGTCCACGCTCCGATGAAGAAAAAGCCCGACATGAGACCGGCAGCCACCACTTTCGAGATGGCGCCGGCGCCCACGGCCGGGCCGAAGGCCGGCCCCGTCGTCGAACCGCCGATGTTGTACCCGACGAAGCCGGCGACCACCAGGCCGATGACGAGGAGGACTTCTACCACAGGGCAATCCAACAGGGGCCGGCGTGTAAAACGCCACGGTTAGTCGCGTCAGGTGCCCGTGAGACCGAATCGCCCACTCTTATGCGTCTCAGGCTGCTGGAATCGTGCATGGAACGACCAGACGTCGGCGAACTGGTCCCGCCAGACAGGACGCTGATGGGCCCCGGTCCCAGCGAGGTCCACCCCCGCGTCCTCAGCGCTGCGGGGACGCCGCTCGTCGGCCACCTGGACCCTGCCTTCGTCGAGATCATGGACGAGGTCCAGGACCTGCTGCGGTACGTCTTCCGGACCGACAATCAGTGGACGATCCCCGTCAGCGGGACCGGGTCCGCCTCGATGGAGGCGGCCATCGGCAACCTGACCGAGCCTGGCGATACGGTGCTCGTGCCCGGCAACGGGTACTTCGGGGAGCGCATGGCAGCGATGGTCCGTCGGGCGGGCGGGGACGTCGTCACCGTCGACGCCCCCTGGGGCGAACCACTGGCCACGTCCGACGTCGCAGCGGCCTTCGACGACCACCAGCCCGACCTCTTCGGCTTCGTCCACGCGGAGACGAGTACAGGGGTCCTCCAGCCGAACGTCCCCGAGCTCACCGCCATCGCACACGACCACGACGCGCTCGTGGTCGCAGACACGGTCACGTCTCTCGGTGGCGTCGAGTTCCGCGCCGACGAGTGGGACGTCGACGTGGCGTATTCCGGTCCCCAGAAGTGCCTGAGCTGTCCACCGGGCGCCAGTCCCCTCACGCTCACCGACAGCGCGATGGACAAGGTTCTCGCCCGCGAGGAGCCGGTCCGGTCCTGGTACCTCGACCTCTCCCTGCTCCAGGACTACTGGGGGGACGAGCGAGCCTACCACCACACCGCACCGATCACGAACGTCTACGCGCTCCGCGAGGCGCTCCGGCTGGTCGCCGAGGAGGGGATCGAAGCGCGCTGGGAGCGCCACGAGCAGGTCGCGAGCGCGCTCAAAGCCGGCGTCGAGGCGATGGGCCTCGCCCTCAATCCCGCGGACGACTACTGGCTCCCGAGCCTCAACGCCGTCAGGATTCCGGACGCCGTCGACGACGGCGCCGTCATCGCGGCGCTCCTCGACGACCACGGCATCGAGGTCGCCAGCGGCCTCGGTGACCTGGCCGGCGACGTCCTCCGGATCGGGTGTATGGGTTACAGCGCCCGGCCGACCAACGTCCTCAGCCTCGTGGCTGCTCTGGGCGACGTCCTCGACTCGCGCGGGGCGGCCGTCGACCCCGACGCCGGCGTGGCGGCGGCCCGGCGGACCCTCGCCGAGTAGTGGTCCCCGCCACGGACTAGCCGGGCAACACGACGTTGAGCAGCGCCACGACCAGTCCGGCGAGTCCCATGCGCGCCGCGGAGACGTACCACCGCTGTCCGGAGATCGATCCCATGTACGCGCCGAAGGTGCCCAGGATCGCGATCCCCAGACAGACCCCGAGGACGGCAGCCTCGAGCATCGTCAGGACGGTCCCCTCGAAGAGGAAGGGGACGAGGGGGACGATCACCCCGATGGTCGGACCGAGGCCGCTCGCCGTCGCGTGGACGATCCGGGCGCCGCGACCCTCGCGCTCGATGCGCGTGTCGTCGAGGTCGGTCAACATCGCCCGCTCCAGGCGGCGGATGTCCGCGAGCGTCTCGGCCCGTTCGATCTCCCAGACGCTCCAGAGCGCCGACGTGCCGAGCCCGATGGCCGCCCCGAGGCCGATCTTCACCACGAGGAACCCCTCGGACACCCCCGAGAGGACCGCCCCGACGATGACGCCGATGCACGTCAGGGTCCCGTCGAAGCCGTTCGAGACGAAGTAGCGCCGCGATATCGACAGTACCTCCTCGCGCCCGAGGAGTCGCGCGGCTCGCTCGCGGATCGACGCCATGTCAGTCCTGTGGCGTCGGTCGTTCCTCGACGACGTACTCGCCACAGGCCACCTCGTCGACGGAGTGGACCGTCCCACCGAGGCGCTCGACCGCGTCCTCGATCAGCGCGAGATCGACGTCGGGACCCTCGAGGGTGAGCTTGACGTTCTGCACCTCCTGGTCCAACTCGACGAGTGACGCGGCGATGGCCTCGACGCTCTCCGTCTTGCCAACGCCACGCGTGAACTCCACGAGCGGCGGTTCGTGCGGTTTGAGGACGTCGATCACGAGGCGACGAACGGGAGCCATGTCCACCCGTCCGGCCCGGGGGCGGTTAAAGCGTCCCCTCCGCTGCCAGGCCTGCGGGACGTTCCATCGACCAGCCCGCGCCCACCGGTGGCCCCTACGAGACACGTTCCGTCCGCGACGCTCACTCGGCTGTCGCAAGCGTATTGGCCCCGTCGACCGTTTTCCGGGCCAATGGCGCCGGACGGCGCAAGGAGTCCCTACTGATGGCAAACCGGCTGGGCGTCGACACACAGGTCCTGGTGCTGGCCGTCGCCCGGATGACCGAGTCTGTCGGCAATTCGTTCCTCATCGTCGTGCTCCCGCTGTTCATCGGCAGCGGGCGGCTCTCGGGGACGACCCTCGGCCTCCCCGAGGTCGCCGTCACGGGCATCGTCCTCGCGCTGTTCGGTCTCGTCAACAGTCCTCTCCAGCCGTTCACCGGCCGACTGTCAGATCGGTCCGGCCGTCGCAAGGTCTTCGTCCTCGTCGGCCTGGTCCTGATCGGCGTCGCCAGCTTCTCGTACTCCCTCGCGACGGCCTACTGGCACCTCGTCGTCCTCCGAATCCTCCAGGGCCTCGCGGGCGCACTCATCATCCCGACGACCGTCGCCCTCGTCAACGACCTGGCGACCGCTGCGAACCGCGGCGGCAACATGGGGACGTACAACACCTTCCGGCTGGTGGGCTTCGGGGCTGGCCCAGTCGCTGCGGGCCTCGTCGTCTCGGCCGGTCCCTACGCCGTCGACCTGGGCCTCGTCTCGCTCGCGTTCAGCGGGTTCGACGCGGCTTTCTACTTCGCCACCACGACGGCCGCCCTCAGCTTTCTCCTCGTGACCGCGCTGGTCCGGGACCCCGACGTGCCCGAGGCCGACGCGCAGGACGGCGTCCTCGGCGGCTTCTCGCTCCTCGCCCGGACCGGGTCGGGTCGCCTCGATCCGGTCTTCACCCTCGGGCTCGTCACCTTCTTCATGGCCGTTGGCGTCGCCCTCTTTGCCACCCTCGGGGACATCGTCAACACCCGCCTCGACCAGGGTGCGACGATGTTCGGCCTCCAGTTCGCGGCGTTCATCTTCGCTCAGATCGTCCTCCAGGCACCGATCGGGCGCGCGACGGACTTCTACGGCCGCAAGGCGTTCATCGTCGTTGGCATGATCCTCCTCGTGCCGACCACGGCCGTCCAGGGCTTCATCTTCGACCCCTGGCAGATGTTCGCGGCGCGCTTCCTCCAGGGCGTGGCTGGCGCGATGGTGTTCGCCCCCGCGCTCGCGCTGGCGGGCGACCTCGCCCCGGCCGGGAAGTCCGGCGCGACGCTGTCGGTGCTGACGATGGCCTTCGGCTTCGGCGTCGCACTCGGGCCGCTGGCCTCTGGCTTTCTGGTGGCATACGGCTTCGCGGTGCCGTTCGTCTTCGGTGCCGTCCTGGCTGCGGTCGGTGCCGTACTCGTCTGGACGCAGGTCGCAGAGACTGTCTCGACGACGCAGTCCGAGCCCGCCAGCCGCTAGGCGTCCGATTCACCAGTCCGGCGACGCCGCTGGACCCGTTCGACGCCCCGCCAGAACGTGGCGCCGCCGACCGCACAGGCGAGCAGTGCCCCGTACCAGACCAGATGCGCGGGACTCTCGGGGCGAAGCAGTACCTCGATGGCGGCCATGCCAGCGGCGTAGGCGAGCAGCGCGCCGACGAGGACGTGGGTGAGGGCCAGGCCTGCGGTCCGGGCGAACCAGACGCCGAGGAGGGCCGCGAGCGTTGCGACCAGCGCCAGCGTCGGCGTCTCGCCGAGGACGTCGGCCACCCCGGTCCAGTACACGCGGCCGGGCGGCCAGAGGAGGAGCCCACCGACGAGGGCGAGGGCTGCCGCGGCCAGGATTTCGGCGATGCGCGCCTCGACGTCGTACCGTGGGTGGTCCATGGGTGGTCCGTCGCTCCCTTGTACCCAACTGAGACGGAAAAAACTGTGCGCTGAGGAACAATCTAGCCGGCATCTCGCTCGGCGTTGCCACTGACGGAGCAATAAATGGAGAAGTGGGGTGGCTGATCAGGCGTCGGGACCGCGGTCGCTGGACAGCTCACTCGACGAACTGCCGTCCGAGGACTGCCAGTTCACGCGGATGACGTATGCCGCAGGATCGGAACCACCGCTTAAGTCGACCGTAGCGGAGTCTCCTGATGTGACGGCGGTATTACCGTCAATTGTGGCACTTGCCCCCCCGGTCCATTGGCCGTCGTCGGCAACATCGTCACCGCTTGTTGTGGGGTCGAAATTTTCACCTCTAATGTAGAGGTTAGTACCGATGATGTTATCGCCATTCGTGTGCGTCACCGTGACCTCTTGTGCCGAACTGTCGTAGCTGAAGTCGAAGTTCGCCGTCGGTGCGACCTCCTGCTGGTCACCGAGCCCGAGCACGAAGCTCGCGATGACCGCGGCCAGGATCACCGTGATCGCGACCATCAGGATCACGCCGATGACCGGGCTGACCGCCCGCTCCTCATCGTTGGTGAAGAGGTTCGATATCTCCATCTAATTCAGGCCTCCGGTCCGCGGTCACTCGACAGCTCGCTCGACGAACTGCCGTCCTCGGACTGCCAGTTCACGCGGATGACGTAGGCCGCAGGATCTGACGTGTCGAGCGTAACGAGAGCCGAGTCCCCGGAGGTAACTGCGGTATTTCCGTCTATCGTTGCGCTCGCGTCCCCTTGCCATTGACCATCCGAGTCGAGATCAGACGTACTTGAAGGGTCAAGGTGTTCGCCCCTGATGTACAGGTTGGAGGAGAGAATGTTATCCCCGTTCGTGTGAGTCACGGTCACTTCTTGCGGCGAGGTGCTACTATCGTAGCTGAAGTCGAAGTTCGCCGTTGGCGCGACCTCCTGCTGGTCACCGAGCCCGAGCACGAAGCTCGCGATGACCGCTGCCAGGATCACCGTGATCGCGACCATCAGGATCACGCCGATGACCGGGCTGACTGCCTGTTCTTCGTCCGTCGACAGCAGCTTTCTCAACTGCATGGGGCAAGGTGACCACGTGACCCTATTTAATCGTTAGGTACCGTACACTATTGACCGATTATCGCCACACGGCGACCCGGGTAATTTCAGTTTTTGAATCGACGCTCCGCGGGGACACCATTCGCCTTCGCACTCAGCCAGGGTGTTTTCACAGCCTGTAAAAACCCGCTCATGTCCGGCGATTAGGGGTTGATAGGCACGTGGCGGCCTGCACACCCTTGGGCGAGTCTGCGGCGCTCCTGCCGTCGCTCCTAGAACTCTCTCTGTGAGGACGTCGTGGCACTCCTCGACCAGGCCATCCGACATTCGGCTGCCGCCGGCTCCGATTATCGTACCCGATAACTGGGCGTGGAAATTGGGTGCCATCCCTCGGTTCCTGTCCGATTCTGGGTTTCAGCCGTGAATCCATCGTTCGAAAGGAGGGTCGGAGCGCCAGTCACGGCATTTCGGCCTGGTCGAGGGACGCACGTGGTGAGGGGACCGGGGGATGCTGCTCCCCGGCGCCGGCCCTGAGGCCATCTGGGGCACGACCACTCACAGTGCTGGCCAAGACCGAATAATGGCGTCGCTCGTCTCGTTGCGCCGTCAGTAAGTGGGTTCGGGCAGATTTGAACTGCCGACCTCCTCCATGTCAAGGAGGTGTCATAACCAGCCTAGACCACGAACCCTCGCACTCCCTCGTAATCCGGAGGGGCAATTGAAGGTTACGGATTGACCGACGCGCGTGACGGATCACCACGACGGGACCCGGCGATCACGTCTTGACCGGGAGGAAGCGCGTGAACCGCTTGAGCAGGCGCTGTTTCCAGTTCTCCGGCTCGTCCTCGCCGTCCTCAAGCGGCTCCGCCTCGTCCCAGTCCACGACCATGACTGTGGTGTGGCGGCTGACACCCAAAAGCGTGTAGGCTGCTCACTGTCGGTCTTCCGCGCCGACAGGCTTATACCGATGTACGGTTTTGTACATCACAAGCCGAAATAGTACATTGGTGATTCCACGTGCAGGACTACATCGAACGCGTGACGGAGGGAACAGATCTGACACTCGAGGAGGCCCGCGACGCCGCCTCGATCGTGTTCGAGGACGCGACTGAGGCCCAGATCGGGGCGTTGCTGTCGAGCCTCCGAGCCAAGGGCGAGACAGAGACGGAGATAGCGGGCTTCGCACAGGGCATGCGTGCGGCCGCGCGAACAATCTCGCCCGACCGCGGGACGCTCGTCGACACCTGTGGGACGGGCGGCGACGACTACGACACGATCAACGTCTCGACGACGAGCGCGATCGTCGTGGCTGGGGCTGGGGTCCCGGTCGCGAAGCACGGCAACTACTCCGTCTCCTCGTCCTCTGGCAGTGCCGACGTCCTCGAAGAGGTCGGTGTGACGGTCGACGCCGAACCGCCCGCGGTCGAGGGCCACATCGAGGACATCGGCATCGGATTCATGCTCGCCCCGGTGTTCCACCCCGCGATGAAGGCGGTCATCGGGCCACGCAAGGAACTCGGCATGCGGACCATCTTCAACGTCCTCGGGCCGCTGACGAACCCAGCGGGCGCGGACGCGCAGGTCGTCGGCGTCTACGACCCCGACCTCGTCCCCGTCCTCGCGCGCGCCCTCACGCAGATGGACGTCGATCGAGCCCTCGTGGTCCACGGTGCGGGCCTGGACGAGATCGCGATCCACGACGAGACGCGGGTCGCGGAGGTCTCGGGCGGTGACATCTCGGAGTACACGCTCACGCCCGAGGACATCGGCGTCGAGCAGGCCCCCATCGACGCCGTGGCGGGCGGCCAGCCCGCCGAGAACGCGGCCGACATGCGGGCCATCGTCGAGGGCGAGGCCGACGGGCCGAAGCGGGACATCGTCCTCGCGAACGCCGGGGCGGCGATCTACGTGGGCGGCGGCGCCGACTCGCTCGCGGACGGCGTCGAGCGAGCTGCCCAGGCCATCGACGACGGCGACGCCGCGGCGACGCTCGACGAGCTTCGCGGTGTCGAGGCATGACGCGGGCGAAAGTCTGTGGTGTGACGACTGCCCACGACCGCGACCTCGTCGTCGAGGCCGGCGCGGACGCGGTGGGGGTCGTCGTCGACGTCCCTGTCGACACGCCCCGGGAGATCTCGCCAGACCGGGCAGCCACCCTCGTCGACGGCCTGCCGCCGTTCGTCACGAGCGTCCTCGTCACGATGCCGTCGTCGGTGCAGGCGGCCGCCCGCCTGCTCGATCGGGTCGAGCCCGACGCAATCCAGGTCCACGGGGGACTCGGACCGGCGTACGTCGGCGGCTTGCGCGCCCGGACCGGCGCCTCGGTGATCGCGGGGATCGACGCGGGGCGGTCAGACGTGCTGGCCTACGCCGACGCTGCAGACGCGCTCCTGGTCGACTCGACCGACGAATCGGGCGGTGGCGGAACCGGCGAGACACACGACTGGACACGCGCCCGCGACCTGGCCGAGTCCGTCGACGTCCCCCTCGTTCTCGCTGGCGGACTTACGCCCGAGAACGTCCGGGAGGCCGTCGAGACGGTGCGTCCCTTCGCCGTCGACGTCGCGACGGGGGTCGAGCGCACGGGTGGTCGCAAGGACCCCGACGCAGTGCGGCGGTTCGTCGGGAACGCGACGCGTCCGGAGGTATCTGCGTGACGGCCGCCCTGGATCTGGACCGCGAGGCGTTCGTCGACCTGGCCGACGGCCAGCGGCCGGCCGTGGTGCGGGCCACGGCCGCCCTCGACGCGTCGATCGACCCGTTGGCGGCCTACGCGGCGCTGACGGGCCGGACGACCGACGCGGACGCCGCCGACCACTCGTTCCTCCTGGAGAGCGCGGAGAAGGTCGCCTCCAGCGACCCCAACGGGGCGTTCGCGCCATCTCGACGGGACCGGCACGCCCGGTTCTCCTTCGTCGGTTACGATCCGGACGCTGTCGTGACGGTCGACGCCGACGAGACGGTCGTCGAGACCGTCGACGATCGGTACGCCGACCTGTTGGAGCCCAACGGCGGGGACGTCCTGGACAGTTTGCGTGCCGTCCTCCCCGACGTCGAGCTTCGCGGCTTCCCCGAGAGCGACCGCCAGCACCTCGAGGGCGGCCTCGTCGGCTTCCTCGCCTACGACGCAGTCTACGACCTCTGGCTCGACGAGGTGGGCCTCGACCGGCCCGAGTCGCGGTTCCCCGACGCCCAGTTCGTCCTGAACACGGCGACGCTCGTCTTCGACCACGCCGAGGACGCGCTCCAGCTCGTGTTCACGCCGGTCGTCCGCGAGGACGACGACGCCGGCGCCATCTACGACGACCTGGTCACCGAGGCCGAGCGCGTGGCCGACCTGCTCGCGTCGGCCGGTCAACTGACGACCGGCGGCTTCGATCTGGATCGCGAGACGGCCGGGCCACGGGAGGACTACGAGGACGCGGTCGCCCGGGCGAAGGACCACGTCGAGCGCGGCGACATCTACCAGGGTGTCATCTCGCGCACGCGCGAACTCTACGGAGAGGTCGACCCGCTGGCTCTCTACGAGTCCCTTCGGGCGGTCAATCCGTCGCCGTACATGTACCTGCTCGACTACGGCGACCGCTCCGTGGTCGGCGCCAGTCCGGAGACGCTGGTCTCGGTGGGCAACCGCCGCATCGTCTCGAATCCCATCGCGGGCACGTGCGCGCGAGGAACGTCCCCCGTCGAGGACCGCCGACTCGCCGGCGAGATGCTCGCGGACGGCAAGGAGCGCGCCGAACACACGATGCTCGTCGACCTGGCCCGCAACGACGTCCGCCGGGTGGCCGAACCCGGCTCCGTCCGCGTCGAGGAGTTCATGAACGTCCTCAAGTACAGCCACGTCCAGCACATCGAGTCGACGGTGACGGGCACGCTCGACGCCGACTACGACGCGTTCGACGCGGTCCGGGCCGCGTTCCCCGCGGGCACGCTGTCGGGCGCGCCGAAGATCCGCGCCATGGAGATCATCGACGACCTGGAGGCGGCGCCCCGGGGCCCCTACGGCGGCGGCGTCGGCTACGTCTCCTGGCAGGGCGACGCCGACTTCGCCATCGTGATCCGGTCGGCGACGATCGAGCGCCTCGACGACGCGGACGCCCCGCATCGCGTCACGGTCCAGGCGGGCGCGGGCATCGTCGCCGACAGCGACCCCGCGGCCGAGTTCGACGAGACCGAGTCGAAGATGGACGGCGTCCTCGTGGCTCTCGACGACATCGCCACCGCTGACGTGACGGCGGGGGCCGAGCCGCAGGACGAGCTGGGGGGCCAGCCGGTCGACGTCCCCGAGGAGGCGAGTCGATGAACGCGTCCCCCGACGAGGCGCTGCACCCGGTCGCCCGGGACGCCCAGGTCCTCTTCGTGGACAACTTCGACTCGTTCACGTACAACCTCGTGGAGTACGTCAGCGAGTACGCCGAGACCGCCGTCGTGCGGAACACGGCCACGCTGGACGAGGTGCGGGCCGCCGACCCGGACGCCATCGTCGTCTCGCCCGGGCCGGGCCATCCCGAAAACGAGCGCGACGTCGGCGTGACGACGGACGTCCTCACCGAGGTCAGCCCCGACGTGCCGACGCTCGGGGTCTGTCTCGGCCTCGAAGCGGCCGTCCACGCCTACGGCGGCGAGGTCGGCCGGGCCCCCGAGCCGATCCACGGCAAGGCCTTCCCCATCGACCACGACGGGCAGGGCGTCTTTCGCGGCCTCGACCAGGGCTTCCAGGGCGGACGCTACCACTCCCTGATCGCGACCGAGGTGCCCGACTGCTTCGAGGTGACGGCCACCACGACCGTCGGCGGCGAGGACCTCGTCATGGGGATTCGCCACCGCGAGTACCCCATCGAGGCCGTCCAGTTCCACCCCGAGAGCGTCCTGACCGCGGTCGGTCACGACGTGATCCGGAACTTCCTCGCGACGGTCTGAGCGACCCGTCCCTCACTCGCCATCGAGGACCGCCGCCGCCAGTTTGTCGCGGTGGACCGCGTTCGGGCCGCCGGCGATAGTCAGGAGTCGCGCGTCCCGGAGGTACCGCCCGACCGCTCGCTCGCTCGTGTAGCCGATGCCGCCGAAGAGCTGCATCGCGTCGTTGGCGTTCGCCACGGCTGCCTCCGTGGCGTGGACCTTGGCCATCGGGGCCTCGCGAGCCACGTTCGCACCGGCATCCGCACGCCTGGCAGCCCGTCGCGTGAGGATCCGTGCTGCGTCGACGCGCTCGGCCATCTCGGCCAGTCGCCACCGGACGCCCTGTTTGTCGGCCAGGGGCCCTCCCCACTGGTCGCGGTCTCGGACGTGGTCGCGGGCGTCGGCCAGCGCTGCGCGAGCGATGCCGACCGCGCGGGCGGGGACGTTGACGCCGTTGTGGAGCCGGCCGCGCTCGACGATTGCGTCGCCTGGCTCGCCGACGATCGCGGTGGCGTCCACGCGCACGTCGTCGAGCGAGACGGCCACGGTCTCGACGCTCCGGGCCCCGAACGTGCCCCAGACGCGCTCGACGTCGAACGATTCCGTCGGGACCAGGAACGCGCTTACGCCCCGGGGCCAGGACGCCTCGGGGTCGGTCCGTGCGTAGGTCAGCACCACGTCGGCCTCGGGGAAGTTCGTCACCCAGCGCTTCCGGCCGGCGAGGACCCACCCGTCTCCGTCGCGCTCGGCGCTCGTCTCGATGCCGGACTTGTCGCTCCCGGCGTTCGCCTCGCTCAGGCCGAGCGCCCCGACCGTCTCGAATCGAGCCAGCTCCGGGACGTACCGGTCGCGCTGGGCGTCGGACCCGTACTCTTCGACGACGCGGGCCACACCGAGGTTCAGGGCGAGGGCGCTCGCGAGGGGCATCATCGCGGTCGACAGTTCCTCGACGAGGACCGTCAGGTCCAGCAGCGATCGCCCGGCGCCGCCGTTCGCCTCGTCGACTGTCAGGCCCGTCCAGCCACGATCGGCCGTGGTCGCCAGGAGGTCGTCCGGATACGTCCCGCTCCGATCGTACTCGCCGGCGACCGGTTCGACCGCCGTCTCCACGAACGACCGGGCCTCGTCGCGAAGGGCCGCCGTCTCGCCAGGAAGGGATCCGTCCATGTCGACGGCGTCGGTCTCCGGACAGTTACCTTCGGGGAGACGGTCTCTTCACAACCGACCCGGCGTTGTGTCGGGCCTGGCGCTGCTCAACTCCGGACGCGGTTGGGGTACCAGACGTCGCGCGCGGCGAACTTCGTGTGGCGCTTCACGGCCGAGACGGACGCCGTCTCGTCGACGCGGAGGACGAGTTCGTCGGTGCCGAGTTGCGGTCGGACCTCGACGCGCCACGGATCTCGGCTCCGGACGCGCGTCTGCTGGTCGGTGGCGACGAACGAGAGCCCCCAGACCGCTCGGTCGGTCAGCGCGACGTCGTTGTCGTGGAAGAACCCCGCCGTGGCGTCGTGGGCGAGCGCGAGGAGGCCTGGCGTCGCCGTCACCCTGCCACAGTCCTCGCAGTCGGCTTCGACCGCCACGTCCAGCGACCGTTGGTCGGTCTCCGTGGCCGTCAGCGCTGGCGTGATGGTTCCGAAACAGGTCGGACAGTGACCGTCGGCCAACGCGCGTCCCGCGGCTCGGATCGCCCGGTCGACGGCGTCCGCGGCCTCTCGCGGTGCGGCCGTGAACGCTGCCACCGGGGGACGAACCGCCCACTCCTCGTCCCACGCGCAGTCGGCGCAGTCGATTCGAACACGGTCGGGCCGACACGTCAGTGCGAGCGCCCCGCCGCATGTCTGGCAGGACGCCCTCACTTGCAGGGGCCGCCGCCGGGACGGTGCGTCCAGGTGCCCGGTCGTGAGGAGGTGTGCCGCCTCACAGCCCGCTGGCGTCAGGCGATATCGCTCGTCGTCGTGCGCCACCAGGTGATCGCGGAGGGCGTCGAGGTGGTAGTTGAAGCGGCCGTTGTCCCGGAGACCCACCGCGTCGCGGAGCGCGGTGAATCCTATCCCGTCGTCGGGGCCAGCCGCGAGTTTGCACAGGGCGCGAACCCGAACCGGGTGTGCCATCGCGCCGGCAAGGGCCGCGACCGTGGAGGCCGACGGCTCCGGAGTCATGTCGACCCCCTCGAGCGCGACTCACTAATGACTCCCGGCGGTGACGGTCAGAAGATCCCCGTCTGGAAGCCGAGGATTCCGAGAATCCACAGCGTCGCCAGGGCGATCAGGGCGATGAGGACGAGGCGCCAGGCGATCTTCATGACGATGCGACCGACGAGGATGATCAGCGCCAGGACGGCGACGCCGACGAGCAGCGCCGGTGGCGACGTGAGCGTCCCCGACTGGAGGGCCGTCGCGACGAGTGACATGCCTTCAGGTCCAGCGGAGCACCCATAAGCTTCCGGGCCGTACGTCTGGTATCCCCAAACCCCCCTGTGATTCCAGTGCGAAACCACCTGACAGCGACCAGATTCGCTGCTGTTCGATTCACTTTCACCGCGGTTTCCGTCCCATTAAGAGGGCGCCACTCCACTGATTGGTCCGTGAAGCCCGGGGCGCGAGCCGGGCAAATCGACGCAGACGTATCACGTCAGAAATATCTTCGGGACAGTCAATAAACCGCACGACGGGGCCGGTGTCCGGACGGACGAAACGGTTATCCGGTACCCGATTCAACAGGATTTCGTCACAAAATGAACGGTACGGGGCCACACCGCGGACGACGCATCGCCGCACAGCCAGTTACGCGAGGTGAGGGCGCATGAGCACGGACCTGGGGGCCGACGACCTCACACTCCCGATCAAGCGGACCGAGGGGGACACGCTCGCCGAGCGCCTGACGGACAACGCATACCACAACATCCTCCCCGCGCGCTACCTCCGCAAGGACGCGGACGGGGAACTGATCGAGAGCCAGGAGGACCTCTTCGAGCGGGTCGCCAAGAACGTCGCCCTCGCCGAGGCGGTCTTCGAGGCCGACAACCAGGGCGTCGAGGTCACCGTCACGCCCGACCAGCTCAAGCCAGACCACCCACGGCGGGACGGACTCGCCGCCGAGGTCTTCGGGAAAGGGACCACGGCGGCCGACGCCGACGCCGAGACGACCCTCTCCGAATACAACGTCAACAAGTTCGCCTACGACACGATCGTCCCCGAACTGCCCGACGCGGTTCGCGACCACGTCGAGACCGTCGCCGGCGAGTTCCAGGACGCGATGGAACACCTCTCCTTCATGCCGAACTCGCCGACGCTGATGAACGCCGGCGACGAACTCCAGCAGCTCTCTGCCTGCTTCGTCGACTCGCCCGAGGACGACATCGACGACATTCACCAGACCGCCAAGGAGGCCGCACAGGTCTTCCAGAGCGGTGGCGGCATGGGCTATGCCTTCTGGCGGCTGCGGCCCTACGGCGACCCCGTCGGCTCGACCGGCGGCATCGCCAGCGGCCCCATCACCTTCATGCGGACCTACGACCAGATGTGCGAGACCATCGCCCAGGGCGGCGCCCGTCGCGGTGCCCAGATGGGCGTCATGCGCGTCTCGCACCCGGACGTCATCCAGTTCATCCACGCGAAGAACAAGGACGTCTCGCTGGCGGAGACCCTCCGCCTGAACGACCCCGACGACTACACCCACACCTCCTTCGCGGAGGCCCTGGAGGAGGCCCGTGGCCTCATCGACGACGAGGGCCGCGTGCCCAAGCACCTCCGGAACGCCGTCGAGGGCCACCTCTCGAACTTCAACATCTCCGTCGGCGTCACCGACGGGTTCATGGAGGCGCTGAAGGCCGACGAGGAGTTCACCTTCACCAACCCGCGGACGGGCGAGCCCCACGTCGCGACCGCCCAGACGAAGGAACTCTACGAGATGTTCGACCTCGGCGAGTACGTCGAGGTCGGCGAGGTGCTCTCCATCCCGGCGGACCTCATCTGGGAGCGCATCGTGCAGGGCGCCCACGAGAACGGCGAACCCGGCGTGATCTACCTCGAACGGGTGAACAAGGAACACTCCTTCGACGTCGAGGAACATCCCGACCACCGCATCCTCGCGACGAACCCCTGCGGCGAGCAGCCCCTCGAGGAGTACGAGGCCTGCAACCTCGGACACATCAACCTCTCGACGCTGGCCGCGGAGAACGCGCCCGACTGGCGCGTCTGGTCGGCCAACCACGCCGACGAGTACGACACCCTCGAGGACGCCATCGAGGCCTTCCTCGCGGCGGCCATCGACTGGGAGGAGTTCGACCGCCGCATCGAACTCGGGACGCGCTTCCTCGAGAACGTCGTCACGATGTCGGACTTCCCCGTCCAGCAGATCGAGGAGAAGGTCCGCGCGATGCGCAAGATCGGCCTGGGCATCATGGGCCTCGCGCAGCTGTACATCCAGCTCGGCATGCGCTACGGCAGCGACCCCGCCAACGCGGTCGCCCGCCAGCTGATGACCCACATCAATCACGGCTCGAAGTGGGCCAGCCACGAACTCGCGACCGAGCGCGGCTCCTTCGCGGACTGGGGCGACTCGAAGTACGCCGACCCGACGCGGTACCGCGACTGGTTCGAGAAGCAGACCGGCCTCGACGCCGACGAGTGGGCCGACGGCTTCCCCATCCGGAACCACAACACGACGACCATCGCGCCGACGGGCACCACCTCGATGGTGGGCAACACGACCGGCGGGTGCGAGCCCATCTACAACGTCGCCTACTACAAGAACGTCTCCGACGACGTGCAGGGCGACGAGATGCTCGTCGAGTTCGACGACTACTTCCTCCGCGTGCTGGAGGAAAACGACCTCGACGTGGACGCCGTCAAGGAAGAGGCCCAGGAGCAGATGGCCACCAACGCCTTCGACGGCGTCGACGGCCTGGAGACCGTCCCGGACGCGGTCGGCGAACTGTTCGTGACGACCGGCGACCTCTCGGCCAAGGAGCACGCGGGCGTCCAGACGGCCTGTCAGGCGGGCGTCGACTCGGCCATCTCGAAGACGGTCAACGCGCCCAACGACTCGACGGTCGAGGACGCCCAGGAGGTCTTCGAGTGGGTCTACGACCACGGCGGCAAGGGCGTGACCTACTACCGCGACGGCACGCGCTCGAAGCAGGTGCTGACCACGCGCGCGGACAACGCCGAGTTCGCGGACGAGGCCGAAGCCGCCGAGGCACTCGTCGAGCAGATCGAGGAGGTCTTCGGCGGCATCGAGGCGTTCGTCGAGAGCGAGGAGGTCCGCTCGGTCATCGACGGGGAGGTCGCCGACCTCCTGAGCGCGGTCGACGGCGAGGAGGAGTTCGCCACCAAGCGGCCGCGCCCGGACGTCCTCCACGGCGTCACCCAGCGCATCGACACCGGCTACGGGAAGCTCTACGTCAACATCAACGAGGACCCCGAGGCCGAACGTCCCTTCGAGCTGTTCGCCAACATCGGCAACTCCGGCGGCTTCACCGCCTCCTTCACGGAGGCGCTGGCCAAGACCATCTCCACCGCCCTTCGCGCGGGCGTCGACCCGTGGGAGATCGCGGAGGAACTCCAGGGCATCCGGTCGCCGAAGGTCGCCTGGGACAAGGGCGAGCAGATCCAGTCCATCCCGGACGCCGTCGGCACGGCGATGCGTCGGTACCTCGAGGGCGAGATCGACAAGGCCTACCCGGACCAGGCGACGCTCGAACAGACCACCGAGGACGCCGAGGACGAGAACAACGACGCGCCCGGGAACCCCGCCGCGGAGACCCGCGTGGCCGATCCCGAGACCGACGGCGGCGCGCTGGCGGCGTCGGCCGGATCGACCGAGGCCGGGACGACGGCCGGCCCGAGCACCGGTGGCGACGACGGTGACTCCGAGCCGTGTCCCACCTGTGGTTCGCTCGCGCTGTACTACTCCGAGGGCTGCAAGACCTGCGAGTCCTGCGGCTGGTCGGAGTGCTGAGCGCGACGGCGGCGGCGCACCCGACCACCCCAGTCGAACCGACAGGCCCGTGACAGCAACCGAGACGGTCCGCGGCCGCCCGTGCCCCCGCTGTGGCGAGCCGATGTACCACCGCCACTGCAAGTACGTCTGCCCGCGGCACGGCGTGGTCTACGACTGCTCGGACACCTTTTATTAACCGGCCAGAACGCTGGTCGAAACGGCCGTCGGGCTTTTGATGGTCTGGTCCGAGACATAGATCGATGAGCCGCGTCGAACCCGAACAAATTCGGGTCCTGCACGTCGACGACGACGCGGATCTGGCCGAACTCGTCGCGCTCTACCTCCAGGACGTCAGCGACGCCATCAGCGTCGAGACGGCGACGAGTGCGCGGGACGGCCTCGACTACCTCGGCGACGGCTCGATCGACTGCGTCGTCAGTGACCTGGAGATGCCGGGGATGGACGGCCTCGAGTTCCTCGAGGTGGTCCGGGAGGACTACGGGGACCTCCCTTTCGTCCTCTTCACTGGCAAGGGCAGCGAGGAGGTGGCGAGCGACGCCATCGCCGCCGGGGTCACCGAGTACCTCCAGAAGGGAGCCGGGACCGACCAGTACGAGGTCCTCGCCCACCGGATCGAGCACGCGGTCGCGGAGCGACGGGCCCGCGAGGAGGCGGCGGAGTCCGAGCGCATGTTCGCCACGCTCGTCGAGAACCTCCCCGGAATGGTCTACCGGTGTCGCGTCGAGACGGGGTGGCCGATGGAGTACGTCAGTGACGGGTGCGAGGCGCTCACTGGCTACGAGCCCCAAGCCCTCGAGGCAGGCGAGGTGATCTGGGGCGAGGAGATCATCCACCCGGACGACCGGGAGCGCGTCTGGGAACCCGTCGAGGCCGGCATCGACGCCGGGGAGTCGTTCGAGGTGACGTATCGCATCGTCACGAGCGACGACCAGACGCGGTGGGTCTGGGAGCGGGGCAGTCCCGTCCGTGAGGACGACGAGATAGTCGCCCTGGAGGGATTCATCTCTGACGTCACCGAGAAGCGCCGTCGCGAGGACCGACTCGCGGCGGAACGCGCGGTTACGGAGCACGCACTGAACGCACTGGAGGACGGGTTCTACGTCGTCGAGTACGAGACGGGCGACCTCCTCCGATGGAACGACCGGGTCGCGGACGTCACGGGCTATAGCGACGCTGAACTCGAGTCGATGACGATCTTCGACCTCGTGCCCGACGAGGCGGCCGGCGAGCTGATGGAGTTCGCGGAGCGAGCGACGAAGGGCGAGGAGTCGTTTCTCGCCATCGACGCCCTCTGCAAGGATGGGAGCCAGGTCCCACTCGAGGTCACCGGCTCACGGATCGAGGACGAGGATGGGACCCTGATCGGCATCAGCGGCATCGCCCGCGACGTCTCCAGCCGCCGTCGCAGCCGCGAGCGCCTGGAGGAGTTCGCCCGGATGGCCTCCCACGACCTTCGCAATCCCCTTCACGTCGTCCAGGCGCGTTCGGACCTCGCGCGCCAGACCGGTGACCTCGACCACCTCGACGCCGTCACGGCCGCCGCCGAGCGAATCGACGCCCTGATCGACGACCTTCGCACGCTCGCACTCGAGGGCGCGACCGTGGGGGACACCGAGCGCGTCGACCTCGCGATGGCGGCCCGGGCGGCCTGGCGGGAGGTCCAGACGGGCTCGGCGACCCTGGAGATCGACGACCCGGGAACGGTCGAGGCGGACCCCGAGCGCCTGGAGAGTCTCCTTGGGAACCTGTTTCGGAACGCCGCCGAGCACGGCCGCGGCGACACGCGCTCGCTCACGCTCGAAGAGGCAGTCGAGCGGGCCGACGACGCGCCCACAGACGCCGCCGAGGGGCCGGTCGGGGTCAGGGTCGGCAGCTACGAGGACGGATTCTACGTGGCCGACGACGGCTGCGGCATCCCGACCGACGATCGGGACCTCGTCTTCGACCACGGGTACTCGACGAGCGACGGCGGGACGGGACTCGGCCTCCCCATCGTCCAGAGCATCGCGGACGCACACGGCTGGTCGATCGCGATCACCGAGAGCGAGCGCGCCGGGGCGCGCTTCGAGATTTCGACGTGATCACTCGCCGACGGGACCGCCCCTGAAGTGTCGGTAGGCCGGACCGCCGACGACGAGGAGACCGAGGGCGGCGATACCCACGAGGACGGTCGGATCGGGCCGGAATCCGCCGACTGTGAGTGTCCGCATCGAGTCACCGGCCAGGACGGCGACGATGGCCCAGGGGACCTCGCCGAGGACGGTCCCGAGGAGGAACGCGCCGACGGAGACCTCAGACAGGCCGGCAGCGTACGAGATCGCGTCGCCAGGCACGGGCGAGAGCCGCGCCGCGACGACGCCCCTGGTCTCGCCCACGGCCCCCACGAGGTGCCGACCGGGGCGCGCGAGAACGGACAGGAGGCCGGCGTCGCTACTGGCGTACCGGGTGATACAGAACGGGGGCATGCCGGTCAGGCCCGCCCCCACCAGTGCGAGCGGGAGCGCGGCCACGGGCCCGTAGAGGTATCCCAGGACCACGGCGACGGCCGAGACGGGCCAGAAGAGGAAGGGTCGGAGGACGTAGACGGCTGCCAGCGCGAGGCCGAACTGGAGAGGGTGGGTGGCGAGGTGCTCGAGTTCGCCGATGACCGTCGCGGGCGAGAGGGCGAGCGCGGCCACACCTGCCAGTCCCGCGAGGGTCGCCATGCCGACGAGCTGGCGGCGCGTGGCAGACTCCATCTACAGAATCGCTGTCCCCGACCGGGCAAACGCTTTGTGGTCGCCGGGCCCACACGCGCACGTGGACGAGGATCCGGTCGAACTCGGCGTCTCGCTGCTGGCCAGCCTGGAACACGACGAGCTGTCGCTGGCCGACGCCATGGACCGGATCGAGACGATCACGACGGATCCGAGCCTCGTCCGGGAGATCCTCGACACCGCCGAGATGCGCGGCGTCGTCGACCGCGAGGACGGGATGATCCGCCCGAAGCGAGGGACCTACGTCCGTTTCCAGCGCGACGTCGTCAGGCGGGAGGGCGAGTTCACCTGCAAGCGCTGCGGCGCGACCATCACGACGGGCCACTTCATCCGGTTCGAAGCCGGCGAACACGGCCCCTTCGGCTCGTCGTGCATTCGAACGGTCACTGGCCGGGAGTAGCCCCTAGCGGCCCTGCCGAAGCTCCGCGATGAGCTGCTGGATCGTCTCCTGTTGCTTGCGGAGGAGGTCGTTCTGGCGCTTGACCGTCGTGGTCAGGGCCTGGAGCTGTTCGCCGATCTCGTCGATGTCGTCCCGGGAGACGGTGTCGGGGTCCACTGACGGGACCGACGCCCCGGCCGGCGTCTCGGTGGCGGTCGTCGATTCGTCCGCCGGCATGGTCTCGCTCGCGCCTGCGACGGCGTCGGTGGTCGCACTCGCGTCGACAGCGTCCCCACTTGCGGGTGTGGCCGCGTCGTCAGGTTCTGGGTCCTCGGACTCGTCACCCCCGACGAGCGGGTCGATGCCGTCGTCGAGCGTGAGGTCGCCCGAGCCACCGACGGACTGGTCGGCCGCGTCTCCGTCGTCCTCGACGGCCACGGCGTCGTTGAGTGCGGCCAGGGAGTCGACGTCGTAATAGGCGAACAGCACCTGTTCGAGGGTCTGTCTGAGCATCGGCGCCTCGTCGTTGGGGGCCTTGATGCGCTGTGGGCGGCCATCGACGGAGAGGACGATCTGGGTGGCGACGCTGCCGTCCTCGAAGTCGAGACCGGTCAGATCCGCGAAGGGGAACTCCTCGTAGTCTTCGTCCCACACGGACGAGCCGACGTGCTTGACCATGCGCGCGTCGGTCAGGACGAGCGTGAGTTCGCTGAACCGGTAGACGCCGTGGACGGACTCGTCGGCGTCGATGACGTCGGCCACCCGGAGGATGCCGTCCATGAGGAGTTCGAGGACCTTGTCGCTGCGACTCCCGGGGACCGAAACGGACTCGGAGCCCTCGACGTACTCCAGGGTGAAGGCAGTCTTGCGTCGTCCCTCCGTGACGTCGAGGCGCTCGACGTCGTGCGAGAGGACGGTGACCGATTCGTCGCTGAGCAGTCCCTCGCCGCGATAGACGATGGTCCGCGTCGGTGTGAAACAGAGCACGTCTTCGTCGCCGAGCGTCACGCCAGCCCGAATTTCCTCGTCTCCCAGCCGTTCCCTGACGAGGTCCGGAATTTCCATGGTGCGTGGTCCTCGTCCGGGGCTATAAATCCGGGGGGTGACCGCGACGCCGCGTGCCCCGACCAACCGCGGGCCCGCGGCCGATTGCGGGGCGGGATGAGAAGGTTAAAGGCGGCCTCGTCGCAATCTGTGCCTGCGCCCGGGTGGCTTAGCTGGACATAGCGCCGCACTCATAGGGTTCGACGCAATCCGCGGCACTCGCCGGCAGTTCCGCCGAGGCGACTCGCCTCGGACCTGGGACATGCGGAGATCGAGGGTTCGGAGCCCTCCCCGGGCACTTTCCTGCGCGCCACGACCCCCGTCGAGCGTGGGGTGTCGCCCACGTGTCGACGCACCGAACTGACGGTCGCCGTCGAGCCTGGCGACACCGGTCCCTCCGTCGTGCGGGCGATCTGCAGGACCCGTCCGGGTGCAGGCGTCGGGCTCGCAGTCCCTCGGTTTTCGCTTCCCGACCAGTAGCGTGCTCGTTCCCCGACAGACAGCCCAAGCCGTCGAACGCGCCCGATCTCACGAGCGACGCCAGCCAGGCTACCGACTCGCCCACGGTTGCGTCCGTCAGACTATCGATCCAGCCTGAACGCGTACCGTGGTATTACTGGACACGCTGGTGGGCTCGGGGTCGAATCGGCCCAGTTCGACGGTGCAGCGCCGAGCGGCGGCTCCTGGCCGGTGGCCGTTCCGCCGCCGGCCCGAGTAAGCCGGTCTGAATCGCTCGCGGTGGAACGAACGGTGAACCACGCTTTTCCGGGCCTCTCGCGTTGGATCCGTCCCATTCGCGCCTCCCGAACGCGCGTCTGGAGGACGCCACTATGCAACCAGGTTCCCCCGCCGGCCATTCGTGGAGCGTCGAGCGACCACCCGCTCACGGAGCGGACAGATGACCCGGATCAGGCCGGCGTTTGTCGTCGCGATGGGGCTGTTGCTGGTAACGGCGGGTGGCGTTTCGGTCGCGCTGGCGGCACCGACGGCGTCGGGATCGGACCGTTCTGCTGGCCCGCTCCAGAGCGAGGCCGGCGACCAACCGAGGACCGTGACGGCCGTCGGGGACGGTCGACTCGGTGCCGACCTGGCCGACCTCGCGTCGGCGCGGATCGGTTCGGCCGGCGGGAGCACTCCACAGGTGGCGAACGAGACGCAGGAGTCCGTCCGCGCCGGCGTGCAGGCGGGCGCCAGACTCGCCAGGGACCGGGGGACCACAGTCTCCGAGAGCCGGGTGCAGGCAGCCATTCAGAGTGCGGTCCGTGCGGCCGGCGAGCACCAGAACGCGTCGCCGGACGCCGTTCGGGCCGCCGCGCAGGGTGCGAGCCACGGTGCGTTCGTCCAGAACCAGTCCCTGAACGCGACGCAACTCCAGGCGAGCGTCTACGGTGGGACGGCCGGCGCGCTCTCCCAGTCACAGGGAGCGAACGCGACCCAGCTCCAGAGCGCGGCCTACGGCGCGGCCCACGGGGCGAGCGCCCAGCACCAGCGTGTCTCCATCACCCAGATGCAGTTCGCCGCGGTCGGAGCTGCGGCTGGCGCAACGCAGCAGGGCGCACAGTCCCAGCAGTCGTCGGTCGCGCAGATCCAGGAAGCCGCCCAGGGGGCCAGCTACGGGGCTCTCGACCAGCGACAGACGCTGAACGTGACTCAGATCCAGGCGGCCGCCTTCGGGGCTGCGGGTGGCGCCGCCGAGCGAACGGGCGCGGGGACGACCGACCCAAAGAAGGTCCAAGAGGCGGCGATGGGGGCGGCGAAAGGGACGCTCGTCCAGGAGCAACGGGCGTCGGTCTCCCAGATCCAGGCAGCCGCCAGCGGTGCGGCTCGCGGGGCGCTCGTCCAGGCCCAGGTGGTGTCGGTGACGCAGGTCCAGGAGGCGTCGTTCGGGGCGGCCAGTGGGAGCATTAGCCAGTACCAGTCGGCCTCGGTCTCGCAGATCCAGGCCGCGGCGGCCGGCGGGGCCAGGGGGTCGCTCACGCAGATTCAGACGGTCGAGGTGATCCAGATCCAGCACGCGGCGTTCGGCGCGGCGAAGGGTGCCGCGCGTACGGCCGCCCAGTACCAGATCACGAACGTCCAGCAGATCCAGGCAGCCGCCGCCGGCGCGGGGCAGGGTGCGGTCGTCCAGATCCAGCGGGTCGACGTCCAGCAGATCCAGGCCCTGGCCGCGGGTGCGGCGGACGGAGCCCTCTCGCAGTTCCAGCAGGCCTCGGTCGTCCAGATCCAGTCGGCCGCCCGAGGTGCGAGTGAAGGCGCGCTCACGATGACGCAGATCCAGATCGTCACGGTGACCCAGATCCAGATCATCAGCCACCGTGCCGCCGCGGACACTGCCAGAGCGGCCGCCCGGACCGGTATCGACCACGACACCAAGATCTACAAGAAGGCGAAGGGCGACGCCGGCGACACCGATCCGGACGGGGAGCCCGACCTCGGGAGCCTGTTCTACGAGGTCCAGAACGAGACGTTGTTCCTCGCAAACCCCAACGACGTCAGCGTGACCGTCTCGGTGACGAGCGAGACCGGGACCGCCGACACGATCACGCTGGCCCCAGGCGAGTCGCTCACCCGGGACTTCGACCCGGCCCTCTACACGCTCACCGCCGAGAGCGAGGACGGTCGGACCGTCGAGTTCGCCGGGCGCGACCGCCTCCGGATCTTCATCGGCGAGGACCGACAGAGCCTGACCGCCTCGGTGGACAACGGGACCCTCACCGTGGCGAACGTCAACGACGTCGACGCCTGGGTGACCGTCAGCCAGGACGGCGCCCGCGTCGTGACGTTCAACGTCGGACCGACCGGGGACCGGTCGTGGTCCCTCGATCCGGGCACCTACACCGTCACCGCCGAGATCGACGGCGAACGCGTGCCAGTCAACGACCAGGACGCCGCCCCGATCGAGGTCCAGGCGGACCGGATCCCCCTCTCCGTCTCCGTGGCGAACGAGTCCATCGCCGTCACGAACCCGAGCAGGCTGGCGGCGACGGTTGCGGTGACCGACGACGCCACCGGTGACGCGGTCGTAGAGGTCGACGCCGGGCCGGGCGCGACCGAGCGCCAGTCCCTCGACCCCGGCGACTACACGCTGACCGGCCGGTCCGGGACCGGCGCCGAGGTCACTCTCAACGGCCAGTCTGAACTGGGCGTCACCGTCGCCGGGGCGCCCAACCGCACTGCGAATCTCTCGGTGGCGATCGAGAACGCCACCGATCCGGTCCAGGCCGGGAACACGCTCGAGGTCACGGCGGCGGTCACCAACGATGGCGAGGCAGCGACCCAGGCGACGGCCGCCCTCGAACTGGAGAACGGAACCGAGGTCGACACCGCGTCCGTCGACGTCGGTGCGGGACAGACGGCACGGGTCGCACTGTCCTACGAGACGAGCGACGTCGACGTGGGAACGCAGAACCTCACCGTTCGGGTGGACGGCGTTTCCGCGACGACCGCAGTCGCGGTCACCGAGGTCCCCAACCGCACCGCGTCGCTGCAGGTCGACGACCAGACCGGCGACGGCGCTAGCCTGGAAGTGGCCAACGCCACCGCCGGCGAGTCGTTCTACGTCGAGGCTCGGTACGGCGACAACGCGTCCCAGAGTCGCACCGTCGACGCCGGAGGGACGCTCACGAACGTCTCGCTCCCGCTCGATCCGCAGATCGCGAACAACACGTCCGTCACTGTGGCGATCCGGGCAGCCGAGGACGACACCGAACTGGCCACTGCGGCGATCAACTACACCGTCGAGGGACCGCCGGATGAGGAACCGAGCCGACAGCTCACGTCGTGTACCGTGATCTCGGAGCCGGGCACCTACGAGTTGGTCGACAACGTCACCGGTGGTGACGGCGACGTGTGCATCGAGATCCAGTCCGGCGACGTGCGACTCGACGGCCAGGGCTACGAGATTCGAGGTCCGGGGGACGTGACCGGCACCTACGACGAGCGAGCACCGATCGGCATCTACGTCAACAACACCGACGTGCCGCTCACCCCGGACATCACCGACCTGGAGAACGTCACCATCGTGAACGTCTCGGTGAGTGGCTGGAACCGCGGGATTACCGGCAGTGAGACGGGCAACATCAATCTGACCGTCGCCGACTCCGCGATCCGAGACAACTGGGCCGGCGCGGACTTCAACGCCGGATCGTCCCAGTACGTCTCGTTCCAGAACGTGACGATCGCGGGGAACGAGGAGTACGGTGCGACCCACGGCGGGGTCGGCGGTGGCGTCCTGGCAATTAGCGACTCCCTGGTCGAGAACAACAGCGAGGGGATATTCGTCGCCGACTCGACGCCGGTCAGCATCGACTCCTCGACGTTCGAGGGGAACGGCGCTGGCCTCCACCTCGGCACCCTCTCGGGCCCCTCGACGATTTCGAACACCACGATCCGCGACAACGACGTCGGTATTTCGACGGCCCAGGGCAACTACAGGTTCGTCGACACCCGCTTGTACGACAACCGAGTCGCCCTGAATTCTGTCGGCGAGTACGAGGCGGTGAACGTCGAACTCGGCCAGGTGATCACCGTCGATTCGGACGGGTACGTCGAAGCGTCACTCCACACGGTCGCTGGTGACGCGGCGCCGGACTTGCCGAATGGAACGAGCGTCGTGGGTGACGGCCTGAACGTCACGACGTACGGACAGACGATCGACGGGACGGTCCAGGCCACGTTCACGTCCGACGAAACGGCGGCCACCGGTGACGTCGAACTCTGGCGGTACGACGGGACCACCTGGACGCCCGTCGCCACCGAGACTCCCGCGGCGAACGGAACGCTCCAGGCGACCATCGACCAGACGGGCCTGTACGTGCCCGTCACGACCACGTCCGTCAGCGGCGTGAACGCCACCGTCGGCAACCAGGCGGTCTGGGTCGAGAACCCCACGTCGGCACCCGTGACCGCGTCCGTCGGCAACGAGTCGGGGACCGTCGCGTCGACGACTGTGGACCCCGGTGCGAACCAGTCGATCCAGGCCATCACCGACGGCGAGGTGGTGCTCCAGCCCGGCGACTACACTCTGACCGCCGAGGGCGACGGTGGTCAGTCCGTCCCGATCGACGGAAACTCGTCGTTGAACTTCTCGCTCCCGCCGGGGCTCGACTCGCTATCGCTGACGGCCGAGAACGGGACGGTGACCGTCAGCAACCCCACCGACGTGACGGTCGACGTGACCGTCTTCGTCGAGGCGGAGACCGTCGCCGAAGCGTCGATCCCACCGGGTGAGAGCCAGCAACTCGCGACCGAGGACCTCGAACCTGGCACGTACATGGTCTTCGCCACGACGGACGACGGCAGGAGTGTGCCCGTGAACGGCCGCTGGACCGCGAGCGTCGAACTGGCTGCGGCGGAACCCGACTCCCTCGGGATCGCCGTCGATGATGCGACCGTCACCTTCGACAACCCAAACGACGCGGCGGTTCGGGTGACCATCGCGGATGGCCTCGAACGAGCCCTGGCGGTTCCCGGCGAATCGACGGAGACAGTGACCCTCGAACCGGGGAACTACACCGCCAGGGCCGTCACAGTCGCAGACGGGACGCCGGTGCAGATCGACGGGCAGGACAGCTACTCCATCGCGATCGAGACGATTGGACCGTCGGTGGCCGAAACCGCCACGCCCACGCCGACGGCCTCGCCGTCGCCGACGACCACGCCCAGCACCACGGAGACGACCACCTCGACTCCTTCGCCCACGCCGACACCGACACCGAGTCCAACGGAGGCTCCTACGACGGAGCCACCGGTCACGAACGAAACGAACGAAGAGGGATAGCCCCTCGCGACAATACCCCGTGATCGGTCGCGTCCGGGATCCGAGTGCGGGTGACCGCGTCCAGGTCGTCAGCGCACCGCGTTCAGGCGTACTGGTCGACGAGCGCCCGGAGTTCCTCCTCACCGCGGAGCCCGGAGAACCGCTCGACTGGTTCCCCGTCCGCGAAGAGGACCACGGTCGGCACGCCACGGACCTGGTACTGGGCGGCCAGTTGCTGGTGCGCGTCGACGTCGACTTTCGCGACCGTCGCCGGCGTCTCTGCTGCGATGGTCTCCACGACCGGCTCCAGCATCTTGCACGGGCCACACCAGTCGGCGTAGAAGTCCACGAGCACGACGTCGTGGCCCTCGGTCAGGTCCCGGAGGTGGTCACCGCCCTCGACGTGGACCGGCTCGTCGGCGGAGTCGGTTCCCTGGTCGACGGCACCGTCGTCGTTCGCGAGCGATTCCATCTTCTCCTCTCGAATCTTCTGCAGTTCGTCCTCCATCTTGCTTCACGGTTGGGCGTGGACGCACTTAACGATTGTGTATAGATCGGGCAATATTCGGTGGTGGCGAGGGGACCCAGACGGGGCGCAACGACGTCCTGTTGTCCACCGACGCCCAGCGACGACCGCAGCCTCCGCTCGTCACTGCGACGGCCGGCGCTCCGCGATCCGGTATTGCAAGACACAAGAAATACTCTATGGCCGTCTATTCGCCGCCGGGGAACTCCTGGAAGAGGGACTCGTAGTCGTCCTCGAAACTGGAGACGGCGTCGTCGGCCTCGCCCTCCAGTTCCTCGACGCGCTGCACCATGTCGGTGTACTCGTCGTTCTCGTGGAGTTCCGAGGGGGTCTTCTCTGCCTCCAGGGTAGCCTTCTTCGAGGTGAGGGCGAAGTACTCCTGGAGGGTGTCGTCGTAGCCGTCACGCTCCAGCATGGTGTCGACGGCCTGGTCCAGGTCCTCGCGCATGACCGGCTTCGTGAGGTAGTCGTCGAAGGGCATGTCGACGATGTCGAAGTCCGGGTCGACGGCCGTCACCATGACGACGCGCGCGTCGATCCCCTGTTCGCGGATCCGTTCGAGGACCTCGTCGCCCGAGAACTGGGGCATCTGTCGGTCGAGGAAGACGATGTCGACGCCCTCGTCTATCTTTTCGAGGGCCTCCTCACCGCCGTAGGCCGTCCGGACCTCGTGGTCCATGTCCAGCCAGGTGGTGTAGAGGTCGGCGATGTCGCGCTCGTCGTCGACCACGACCACCGTGGCAGTCCGTTCGTCGGTCATGCGAGCTTCCTGTGTCTCCATCGCTGGTCTGCGCACCACTTGAATCCAGCCGTGTCCCGAGTCTCTGTCGATGTCACCATTAAATCCACCCCGCTAATTATCACGTGTGATTCTGGGACGCCGATCGGCCGGGTCCACAGTAGTCGGTCGCTAGCCCGAGCCCGTGCCCCTGTGGGCGCCCGGTTCTGACGATAGCACCACCCCGGTGGTCGCGCGCCGCCGGTCGGTTTACGGCGATCACGCTTCACCATTAGCGGCCACCAAGAAAAATCCCACCGGCGTTTGCGTGGTGTGTGTACCAGGTCGTGACACGTGGGCGTCACTCGCTGCCTACTCGGCGGCGCGATACTGACCGTCGTGAGCTGGCGGTGGTGGGGACCGGGCCGGTGGCTGTGGTGGGTACTCAGCCGGCCAACTCGCCACCTCGGCTCATGGCCCCAGACGGACCCGGGGAGCCGTCCACCTCTCGCCACCGTAGCGCCGCTCGTAAAAGGTATCGAAGGCACAGCGCTCCTCGTAAAAGGTCAGTAGAAACGGCGAAATGCGTGAAACAGTTCGAAGCCTCCTCCGGTATTAAGGGCTCATCGGGCCAACGGTTGATCCGTCCACGGTCCCCATGTCCAATTCGTCACCCACCGACAGGCTGCCGGTCCTCGGCCAGCTCGACGCCGTCCAGTCGGCCCCCCTCCTCCGCCGTCCCCTGACGGGGGCGGCGTTCTGGGCCGCGATCGCCCTCCCCTTCCTGTACCTGCCCCTCCTCGCGTCCGGACTGGACTCCACGGCCACCCAGACGGCCTTCCTCGTCCTGGTCGCGCTCAACGTCGTCACGCTGCTCCTCGGCCACTCCTACCCGGGTGATTGATCGTCCCGCCGGCGAATCGCGTCTCGTAGCGCCTCCCGCTTCAGGAGGACGAACCCGGCCAGGATGACGACGAAGCCGACGCCCGTCGTCGCGTCGACGCGCTCGCCGAGAGCCAGGGCCCCCACGGCCGCAGCCACCACGGGCGCGACGTAGGAGACGAGGTTGATCTCGACCGGGCCGAGGCGAGCCAGCAGGTCGAAGTACAGGAGGAACCCCACCGCGCTCGCGCCGATCGAGAGGTAACCGAGTGCCCAGAGGGCCGTCGGCGTCCACTCGACGGCCGCGAGCGACTCGCCGAGGACGCCGACGGCCACGGCGTGTAACAGGAGCGCACCACCGACCATCGACCACGCCTCCATCGTTTCGACCGGAAGGTCCGCGTCGAGCCAGCGGGTCAGGACGCTGCCGAGTGCGAACGCCAGTGCTGCGAGAAAGACCAGCGCGGTGCCTTGGACGTCGGCCCGGAGGAGTGCACCGGGGGCCGGTGCAGCGAGGATGGCGACGCCGATCAGGCCCAGGCACAGTCCGCCGACTTCGGGGAGCCCCAGGCGCGAGTCGGGTAGCAGCCCACGCGCGAAGACGGAGGTCAGGACGGGCGAGAGACTCACGACGACGGCCGCGGCCGCGCTCGTCGTGGTGCGCTCCCCGACGAAGAGGAAGGCGTGGTATGCACCGATGAGCAGCACGGCCCCGACGGCGACCGTCGCCCAGTCACGCCGGGAGCGCGGGAGTGGGTCGCTGGTGGCGACCACCGCGTACGCCAGCATCAGGACGCCGGCGATGTCGTAGCGAATCGCGGCGAACAGCACCGGCGGGACGAACGCCAGGCCGGCCTTGATCGCGACGAACGCCGAGCCCCAGAGGACCGAGAGTGCGAGGAAGGCGACGAGGTTTCGGAAGCTGGCCACGGCAGCCGGTAGATGGGGCGTCCCTCTGGGCGTTCCGGTTCAGTCCGCGTCGGGAAGGCCCGTGTCGGCGAGCGCCTCGAGGACGTCCTGCCGGCTGACGATCCCGACGAGTTCGCCGTCGGTGACGACGGGGACCCGGTTGATGTCGCGCCCACCGTCGCCGAGGACCGCCACGATTTCCGCCAGGTCGGCGTCGGCGTCGATGGTCACGACGTCCTCGGTCATGGCCTCACTGACGGGCTTGCCGGCGTTCCGAGCGAGGTCGATGCCGACGTCCAGCCTGTCCCAGGAGAGATCGACGCCGTATGTCAGACTCTCGAGGAACGGTGGGAACCCGACGGGGATCCAGAGCGTCCGGTCGGACGGCTGGAAGAGGTCGACGAGGTCCTCCTCGGTGACGACGCCGACGACCAGGCCGTCGTCGACGACGGGGAAGCCGCTGAACGACTCGCGGGCGAGGCGCGTGAGGACCTCGCTCACGTCGTCGTCGGGCGCGACCGTTTCGACGGGCGCCGTCATGATGTCGCGTGCGCGCATGGCCGAGCGAAGACGCGCCGAAAGGGTAGTCGTTTGGGTTCGGGACGAGCCGGGAGCGACGACCCGCGCTCGCACCGATTCGCCGAGAGTCTGGACGAATGCCGCGACGTGCGCCGGCTGGGCCGGACCGTCGGTCGGTCTCGCCGTGACTGGGACAATATATTTAACACTCTCACTCGTAGCCGCGATATGGCCGCCTACGGCCGGCCGTCACTGCGAGACCTGTACGACGAAAACCCGACGCCGCACATCGCGCACCCGCCGCGGACCCACCACCGAGACTTCTATCTGGCCACAGACGGCTCCTTCCGAGAGTCGGGTGGCGGTCTCGGTGCCGTCATCGAGACGTGCGACGGGACCCGCGTCGCGCGGCGGTGTCTCTCGGACGTCCCGCCGGACAACAACGTCGCCGAGTACCGGGCGCTCCACCTGGGCCTCGACTTGCTCGCGGCCCGTGCGCCCGCCGACGCCCACGTGGGCCTCCTCGTCGACCACGACGACCTGGCGGGGAACGTCAACGCCGCGATCCTCGCGGCCCGGGACCCCGCGCGCGACCCGCCTCACGCGGTGTCGGTCCCGGACGGGACCGGCCTCCACTGGCGGGGCATCCAGGCTCGCCTCAGGGGCTTCGACGCCATCAGGGCCGCCCGCATCTCCAGCGACGAGAACCCAGCCCACCCGCTCGCCAACGCGCCGGCCGAGTACGCGCACGTCAACCAGGAACCTGACCGGTGTGTCCTCCCCGAGGGGGCGACCACCGAGGAGCGCATTCCGCCGCCGTCCCGGTCGAACCGTCGAGCGAGCGACTGACTGCGGGCCGCTACGCTGCCCTCCGTGCCGTTTCTGCGTGCTCGATCCGTCTCGCCGCACTGAGCGACGACTCGACGCGCCGTCATAAGTTACGAGAATTATCTGTGATGGTGGCTGCGTGACTTTCCAAACGTTCGGCCAACGTCACGAGAGCAAATTTTATTTCGATGCCGCGTGTACGATGGGGTAGGAGGTGCACGGACAGATGGCAGTGAGTCGCACTCCCGGACGGGAACGGCAGTCGCGAACGGACGCCGGCCGGTTCGTCGGCCCCACCCGCTACGACCTGGCGCTACTGGGCATCCCGACGCTGTTCTGCCTTGCCCTGCTCGGGCACCTCGTGCTGGGCGTGCCCCTCGTGACCGCGCTCCTGCCGGCGTCGGTCGCTGGCGTCGCCCTCGTCGTCGACGCCGTCTTCCTCAACCCACCGACTGCACGGCAGTCCGGTCGTTCCTGACCCCGTCAGGTTCGCCACACGGCCGCTGCTCGATTCGGTCCACGATCCAGTTCCACCGTGTGGAAAGGATACTTGTAGAACCAGTGACCCAGCTTTCGCGGGGTGGTCCGCAATGACACTGCCGACCACGTCCTGGGTGCAGTGTCTCGCCCCCGAGCCAGCTCACTGTCACGGGTCCAGACGGCTACGAACGCACCGAGGAAGACCGCGAGATCGTCCTCTCGATCGAGATGCCTGGTCTCGGGCGCGAGGAGATCCAGGTTCAGTGACACACTCCCGCTAACCGGTCACGAATCGACGACAGGAGTACCGACGTGACGGTCCCCGGCGACCCGGACGCCGTGCGCCGGTGACCAACGTCCCCTCACTCGTTCTGGGCGTCGACGACCGCGAGCCCGGCCAGGTTGACGATGTCTTTGACCTCGTCGCCGCGCTGGAGGACGTGGACCGGCTTGTCCATCCCGACGAGCATCGGCCCGATGGCCTCCGCGCCACCGAGGCGTTGGAGGAGCTTGTAGGCGATGTTGCCGGCGTCCAGGCTCGGGAACACGAGGACGTTCGCCGGTTCGTCCAGCTCCGAGAAGGAGTAGGTCTCGTTGAGCATGTCCTCGACGACGGCGGTGTCGGCCTGCATCTCCCCGTCGACCGGGAAGTCCACTGCGGGGTCCTCGCGGAGGCGCCTCGCGGCGTTCCGGACCTTCTGGGTGCCGGGGTTGTCGACGCTGCCGAAGTCGGAGTACGACAGGAGCGCGGCCCGCGGCTCGACGTTGAACCGCCGGGCGAGGTTGGCCGTGTGCTGGGTGATCTCCGCGAGGATGTCCTCGTCGGGATCCTGATTGACGGTCGCGTCGACGCAGAAGACGACGCGGTTCTTGAAGGTTAGCAGGTAGACGCCGGCGGCGTAGTTGGCGTCCTCCGCGGTCCCGATGACCTGCAGCGGCGGGCGGAGCGCCGAGGGGTAGTGGTGCGTCAGACCGGTCAGGAGGGCGTCCGCGTCGCCCATCTCGACCATGACGCTGCCGAGGAAGTTCTCGTCGGTGATCAGCTCCTCGGCCTGCTTCCTGGTGATGCCGTGGCGGTCACGGAGTTCGTAGAGACGCTCGGCGTAGGGTTCGAGGGTGCCCTCCTCCGGGTCGACTATCTCCGGCTCGAAGCTGAGACCCAGGCTGGACATCTGGTCCCAGATCTCCTCGCGGTCGCCCACGAGAATTGGGTGGGCGATGCCCTGGTCGACGAGCTGGTAGGCCGCCCGGACCATCTTCTCGTCGTCCCCCTCGGCGAGGACGACTCGCTTTGGCTCGCTCTTTGCCTTGTTCAGCACGACCCGCATCATCTCGCGGGACTTCCCGAGGCGGGCTTCGAGGCGTTCGACGTAGTCGTCGAGATCGAGTTCCTTTCGCGCGGCACCGCTGTCCATCGCGGCCTCCGCGATGGCGGGGGCCACCTCGAAGAGGACTCGCGGGTCGACCGGCTTCGGGATGATGTACTCGGGACCGAACTGCAGGGGCTCATCGTCGTAGGCCTTGACGACGGCGTCGGGGACGTCCTCGCGGGCGAGCGAGGCCAGCGCCCGAGCGGCGGCCACCTTCATGTCCTCGTTGATCTCCGTGGCGCGCGCGTCGAGTGCCCCGCGGAAGATGAAGGGGAACCCGAGGACGTTGTTGACCTGATTGGGGTAGTCAGACCGCCCGGTCGCGACGATGACGGTGTCGTCGCGAGCGTCCTTTGCGTCCCCGTAGTCGATCTCCGGGTCCGGGTTGGCCATGGCGAAGATGATCGGGTTGTCGGCCATCGACCGGACCATGTCCTGGTCGACGAGGCCGCCGATCGAGAGGCCGACGAAGACGTCCGCACCCTCCATGGCGTCCTCGAGACCGCCCTCGGGGACGTCCTGGGCGAACTCCTGTTTGAAGTCGTTGACGTCGCCGGCGGCCGCGCGCTCTTCGGTGATGATGCCCCCGGAGTCACACATGGTGACGTTGTCCTTGCTCGCGCCGAGTGAGACGTAGAAGCGTGCGGTGGCGATGGCGCTGGCGCCGGCGCCGGAGAAGACGATGTCGATCTCGGAGATGTCCTTGTCGGCGATGTCGACGGCGTTGAGCAGCGCCGCACCGGATATGATGGCCGTCCCGTGCTGGTCGTCGTGGAAGATGGGGATGTCCATCTGCTCACGAAGCCGCTCTTCGATCTCGAAGCACTCGGGGGCCTTGATGTCCTCCAGGTTGATGCCCCCGAAGGTCGGCTCCATCGCAGCGATGGTCCGGACCATGTCGTCCGCGGAGTCGTGGTCGAGTTCCAGGTCGAAGACGTCGATGTCCGCGAACCGCTTGAAGAGCACGCCCTTGCCCTCCATGACCGGCTTCGAGGCCCCGGGCCCGATGTCACCGAGGCCGAGGACCGCGGTCCCGTCCGAGACGACGCCGACGAGGTTGCCCTTGGCCGTGTAACTGTAGGCTTGCGTGGGATCGTCGCGAATCTCCCGACACGGCGCCGCGACCCCGGGGGAGTACGCGAGGCTGAGGTCCCGCTGGGTGTTGGTCGGCTTCGTCGTCGAGATCTCTATCTTCCCGGGGGGATCCCGCCGGTGATAGTCGAGCGCGTCTTCGTCGAGTCCCATGGTAGTACACCCTCCTGGCGGGCACAAAAAGCCCATCGAACGCTGTTTCGTCAACGGTCGAAATTCGCCAGCCGGCGCGTGCCACTCACCCCCGCGATTCTCGGACTGCGGGGAGAATGGCCGGGTTCATATGGATCGCAGCCCGAGGGCTCGACATGCGACCGCAGTTCAGGCACCTCGCGGCGACCTCGATGGTGCTCGCGTTCGTCCTCATCCTCCTGGGCGTCTACACCGGGGCGGTGGGCGCCGGGCTGGCGTGTGCCGGCCGGTGGCCGTTCTGTGACGGCTGGATGGGACTGTTCCCGGCGACGTGGCCAAGTTTCGTCGAGTGGTTCCACCGCTTCGTCGCCATGATCACCGGCTTGCTCATCCTCGGGACCGCCATCGCGGCCTACCGCGGCGGCCACGAGCGCCGGATCGTCGTCGCGAGCGCCGTCGCCGTCCTGGTCCTCCCCGTCCAGGTACTGCTCGGCGCGAACACCATCTTCAACTTCGGCGTGCTCGCCCAGGTCCTCCACCACGGCGCGGCACAGCTCATCTTCGGCGCCCTCGTCGCCGTGACGGCCTGGGCCTACGCGGAACACGACGGCAGCAGGCCACCCCGGCACGCCCGGGCCGACACCGTCCCCGGCGACGACTAGGGTCCAGCCGGGCCCGGCTGCTCAGACGAAGTCGCCCAGTCCCGACTGCTGGTCGCCGTCGGCTTCGTCGGGCGGCGTTTCCCCGCCGGCCCCCTCGGACGCAGGCGCCGCCGCAGTGTCCCCGTCTGGCGCCTGGTCCGCGGTGGTCTCGCCGTCGTCGTCCCCGGGTGCGTCGTCGGCCTCGTCGTCCCCCGTCCCCGCACGGCCGCCCTCGAAGGCACCGCCGGAGCCGTCGACGGCTGCCTCCTCCCGGAGCCGCTGGGCGTCTTCGACGACGGACTCGACCTTGTTCGTGTCCTCGCCGCTGCCCGTCACCAGCGAGACGTGCGAGGCGTCGAGGTCGTACAGCGCCGTCATCGCCACCGTCAGCTCGCGGTTCGTGCAGTGGTGGGTCATCGCGGCGAGGTGGGGCAACACGTCCCGGCGCGCGCTCGCGATGGAGGTCCCGCTCGTCTCGGCGATCCTGCGGGCGACGTAGTCGCGCTTCTCGCGCGTCCCGCTGGATCGGCCGAGCTTGGACCAGTAGCTCGGGGGGCCGTACCGGGTCCAGCCTCCCTTTGTCTCCCGGCGCGACGCGGCGACGCCGGCCGTCATGTTGTCGGCGGCGTACCGCCAGAAGGAGTAGTTCTGCGTCGCGCGGACCCGCCCGAGCCACCGGTCGGCGTTCGCGAGGAACCGGTAGGCCCCCGCCAGTTCGGCCCCGTGGTAGTCCTTGGGGACGTTGTCCTCGATCCAGTTGATCATGTCGTCCGGCGTCTCGTCCACGTCGTACGAGCCCTTCAGCGCGCCCTCGGCGTCGGCCTCCTTGATGACGGTGTCGAGGTACTCGAAGATGCCCGTCGTGCGGTCGCGCTCGCCCGTCACCACGTCTTCCTCCGCGAGTTCGTCCCGGCCCTCGGCCATCGCCTGGAGGTCCTTGATCGCGCCACGCAGGTCCCCGCTGTTGAGTTCCGCGATGCCTTCGAGGGCTTCCTCCTCGAACGCGATGCCCTCCTGGCGGCAGACGTCGCGGAGAACGGGCAGGATCGACCGCTTCGAGACGTCCCGGAACTCGACGTCCTGGCAGGCGTTCCGGAGGCCGCGAGACATGTCGTAGAACTCGTTGGCGATGAGGATCATGGGCTGCCCGGCCTCCTTGACGAGGCTCGTGATCGCCCGGGTCCCGCCGCGGTCGGCATTGCCGTGGATGTTGTCGGCCTCGTCGAGGATGACGAGCCGACGGCCGCTCCCGCCGGCCGTGAGCGTACCGCTCTTGGCCGCCTCGCCGGCGACCCTGTCGATGACGTCCTTCGTCCGCGCGTCGGAGGCGTTGAGTTCGATGGTCGGCCAGTCCATGTCGGCGGCGAGTGCGTGGGCTGCGCTCGTCTTGCCCACGCCCGGCGAGCCGTGGAGGATGACTGCCTCGCGGTGGTCCGGCCAGGTCTCGGCCCACTCCCGGAGGGCGTCGCGGGCTTTGTCGTTGCCCCGGACCTCCGAGAGGGTGCTGGGCCGGTGCGTCTCCGTCCAGTCGGCCATTGACGCGTCGTAGGCGCGAGCCGCGTTTAGGGATTGCGGAGCGGCGTTCGTCCGTGACGGCCGGAGGATGAATCCACGGACAATCGCCCGGGAGTTCGTCGTTCGTCGAATGGTGCCTTCGGTAGTCTTATCCCGGAGACGACCCGATCCTCGGTCGATGACGCGAGGCCCGCGCGACGAGCTGGCCGAGAAGATGGCCGGAGAGATCGCCCTCAGCGACGACCCGGGTGCCACCCTCCGGAAGTGGCGCACGGACTTCGAGATCGCCCAGACCGACGTGGCCGAGGAACTCGACGTCTCCCCGTCGGTCGTCTCGGACTACGAGAGCGGCCGTCGGGACAACCCCGGAATCGGCGTGATCAAGCGGATCGTCGGTGGCCTGCTGGCCGTCGACGAGCGCCGCGGTGGGACGCACATCCGTCAGCACGCGCGCGTCCTCTCGGCGGGCTTCGACAGCGAGGTCGTGCTGGACCTCCGCGAGTACCAGGCGAACCTCTCGCTGGATCGCTACTACGACGCCATCGGCGCCGAGGAGATCGCCGCGGGCGACCGCGACACCGTCGCCGGCCACACCGTGATCGACAGCATCGAGGCCATCCGCCGGCTCTCCAGCGACGAGTTCTACAACCTCTACGGCCGGAGCACGAACCGCGCACTCGTCTTCACGAACGTCACCCGCGGCGAGTCGCCGCTCGTCGCCCAGCGGGTCATGAGCCCGACGCCAAACGCGGTGGTCCTCCACGAGCTGACGCCCGACGAGGTCTGGGAGTACGCCGCAGACATGGCCCGGATCGACGGCTTCTCGCTGGCCGTCACGGACGTCGACCGGGAGACCCTCCTCGAGGGTCACAGACAGCTTCCCTAGCTGGCCGGGCCGTAGAGACCGGACTCGGTCAGGTCCGCAGCCGTCGCCCGCGAGAGGTACTCGTTCTCCGGCCCGCCCGCGAGCCAGCCATCGCCCGTGTGTGGCTGCCCGTCGACGCGGCCAGCCGTGGCGTGCAGGAGTTCGTGGTTCGTGACGGCGACGCGGAAACTCACGTCGCCCTCGTAGGCCGGCTGGGGGGCGCCGTCGACGAACGCCGAGTAGCCCGGCGTGGACGCCACGCCAGCGACGTCGCCCACCTGTACCTTGCCGAACACCACCTGGCGGTAAACGCAGCGTCGCGGCCCGAGCCGCTCGGCCGTGTAGTAGGCGTTCCTGTCGGCCATCGCCGTGATGACGGCCGGCTCGCCCAGGTCGCCAGCGCGCGCCGAGCCGTCGTCGAGGTGGAGCGTCACGCCATCCGTCCCGTCCGGGTTGCTGACGGGCATGGTCGCCCAGGACTCGCGGAGCTGGCGACGTTCGGCGTCGGTGAGCGCCGCGACGTCCTGGCCGTAGTTCACCTGCACGTAGAGGTCTTTCCGGGCGGGGTCTGCCCCGGGCAGGGCGGCGCCGCGTGGCGTCTCGCCGGCGCGCTCCCAGGCGTCGGGGAGCCCGTCCTGGTCGCGGTCCGTCGTCCCCCCGTCGACCCGGGCCACCGAGCCGTCACAGTCGGGTTCGCCGCCGACTGCGTCGCCGTCGACGATGTCGTCCCACTCCGTGTTCACGAGCTGGCCGGACATCTCGTTGACGTAGCCTGCTGCGCCCGCGTCTGCGGCCCCGAGGTTCCCGACGAGCATCGGCAGACCGCCGACGATCACGATTGTCGCGGCGATCAGGACCATGGTGCCGGCCGCGAACTTGACCAGCGGTGACTCGGGCAGAACGAGAGTCAGTGCCCAGTAGACCCTGGCAGCACTGCGGCGCCAGAGCCGGTAGCAGAGCCCGAGCAGGTATCGCACGACGACGACCCACAGGACGACGCCCACCAGGAGTGCCCCGGCCACGAGGACGGGAATCGGGACGCGACCTACCCCGGTCGTGGCCAGCTCCTCGACGCTCGCGAGCGCCGACTGGAGCCGCTCGGGGGCGAGCAGCGCCAGCCCGAGGGCTCCGAGCGCGCCAGTCAGACCCGCGAGAATCGCCAGCCGGGAACGGTCCATGAACTGCCCACTTGCTGGCCAGCAGGATAAATGTACGCCCGCCGTCCGGCCACCGCCCGGGAGTTAGGTCGGTCGCGGCCGCCTCACTCCACGTAGGTGTACTCGCGCTCGCCCATGGGACCCCACCCGTCGAAGACGAACTCGCCGGCGGGCTCGGTGCGGCGCTCGATCTCGGCCTCGGCGTCGTGGTTGTGGACGTCGTGAATTTCCTCGTACTCCTCGAAGCTGAGGTCGTACCGCGCCGCGATCTGCTCGTCGACGTTCAGCTGAGCGATCTCGTCGGCCCAGCCCGGCTGGACCGTCTCCGCGTGGAACTCTGCCTGGGCGCCGCTGCCGTACGAGCCCACGAGCAGGCGCTCGCCGGCCATGTCGACGTCGTTCGCCAGCGCGTGGGCGAGCGCCGACGCTCGTGCGACGTGGACCGATCCCGTGTACCAGTTGCCCACCTGGCTCGAGATGTCGATGGTGGGCTCGACCGTCCGACCGTACCACTCGCGGTAGGTCTCGGTCTCGGTGAGGTCGTCGGTGTACTCCCTGATCGCGTCGAGGTACGCCTCGTCGCCGTCGAAGGCCTCCGAGCGTGGCTGGCGGCCGATTTCGTCGGCCAGCTCCCCTTCGATCTCGGTGTCGCGGATGCAGTGGCGATAGCCAAGCGCCGCAGCCTTCTTCACCATACCCGGGAAGGGCGTGTGGAAGGCGACGAACCGCGCGTTGTCGGGGTGGGTGTCGCCGCCCGCGGCCTCGAAGTCGACGACGGCCTCGCGCATCCGGGCGAGGTAGACCTGGACCGAGCGCTTGCCGTCGACGCTCGGGAACTGCTGATTGGGTTTGAGGAAGTCCGTCTCGTCGGCGCTACCGAAGCCCTGCTCGCGGCTGAAGGCCACGACGTCGGGGTCCTCGTCGATGAGCATGGCGACCGCGCCGGCACCCTGAGTGGCCTCGCCGGGGTCGTCTCGGGCGTAGAGGGCGGTGTCGGTCGCGATGACGAGGGCTTTCCGGCCACGATTGCGCCCGGCCGCGATCCAGTTGAAGGCGTCGTCGAGCGCCTGCGTGCCGGAGATGCAGGCGAACTTCCGTTCGCCCTTGTTCGCGTGGTGGAAGTCGCCGTCGTAGATCTGTTCGAGACAGCCCGCGACGTACGTCGAGACGGGCTTGGAGTTGTCGAAGGCGCTTTCCGTGGCGACGTCGATCCGCCCGATGTCCGCGGGCGACAGGTCCTTGCGGTCCATCAGCCGGGCCGCGGCGTTGGCCGCCATGGTCACGATGTCCTCGTAGGCGTCCGGCAGGGAGGAGGCGTGGAGACCCAGCCCCTTCGTATACTTCCCCGGATCCTCGTCCTGTGCCGGGGCGAAGGTCTCCCCGAGGTCGAGTTTGCACTTCCCGGTCCAGATCTCGATTCCGTCGATACCTACCTGGCTCATGCTCCCGACTGTTCGGCGGTCGTATATCAGCGTGTCGACCGAATCGTCGACGATCGTCGAATGTTTCGTGGCGGCAGGTTTGTTACCGTCCGGTCCGTGGACCACGGCCGTGCGCCTCTTCCGCCCCGTCTCCCCCGTTGACGCCCTCTTCCTCGCGGCGGTCGCCCTCCTCGTCGGTGCCACGGTGGGTCTCCTGGTCGGCCGTCACCGGGTCGCGACGCGAGTCGGCGTGCCTGCGTGGGCGCTGTTCACCGTGTTCTGGGTGACCGTCGCGGTCGGGTACCTCCTCGACGCTCGCTACTTCCTCGGGTCCATCGGCGTGGTCACTGTCGTCGTGTCGGGCTACGCGGGCGTCCTCCTGGCCCGGGGGCGCCGGGAAGGTGAGCGGGTGACGGTCGCGTTCACAGTCATGGGGCTGCTGTTCGTGCCCTACGAGTGGGTCGAACCGATCCACCGCCTGGCGATCGACGCCGTCGCGGCCGGCACCGCCCTGGGCCTCCGGGCCGTCGGCTTCTCCCCGATCCTCCTGTCGGGGCCGGATGGCTACACGAATGTCGTCGCCTTTCCCGGGATGCCACTCTCCCACTCCATCGGCATCGTCTCCGCGTGTTCGGGGATCAGCGCGATCGCGCTGTTCGTCGGGCTGATCGCTGCCACTGACGCCTCGCCGCGTCGCCGCCTCGTCGCTGGCGCCGGCATCGCTGCACTCGTCTATGCCCTGAATCTGATCCGGACGACCTTCGTCGCCGGCGCCCTGGCGGGCGAGTGGTTCGGGTTCGCAGCCGGGCCCGTCGACGCCGTCTACGGCGTCACCTCGCCACCCCTCGTCTCGTACTACGTCGCTGAGTACGTGATCGCCCAGGTCTTGGTCGTCGTGGTCCTGCTCGGCGTGTACGCTGCGTTCGTCCGGTGCTTCCCGGAACTCCAGGATCTCGTGGAGGGACTGATCGGCGCGTTCAGGACGGACGTTCGTCGCCTCGCTCAGAGGTAGCCCCGCCGTCGGAGGCCAGCGCCGAGGAGGACCGCGAGGATCACCCCGAAGACCTCGAAGCCGGGCGTGGGCAGGTACTCGTCGTCCTGGGTCACCGTGGTGGTCGCGCCGTCGTCGTCGGTGATCGTGAGGGTGACCTCGCCCGTCCGTGGGTCGAACCAGGACCCTCGGGAGACGACCGGCTCGTCGGTGTCGATCTCGGGGGCGCCGTCTTCGTCGATGTCCCACTGGTACCGGTCGATCGATCCGTCGGGATCCACCGAGTTGCTGGCGTCGTAGACGATTTCGTCGTCTGGGCCGCCCCGGACGTCCTGGAGGTACGTCTCGAACTCTGCGGTCGGCGCGACGTTCGACACCTGGACGGTCTGGGTCGTCGCGTCGGTCGCCCCGGCGTCGTTCGTGATCGTCAGCGTCACGTCGTAGCTGCCATCTCCGTCGAAGCTGTGGGTCGGCTGCGCACCCGTGGCGGTCGCCCCGTCCCCGAAGTCCCACTGGTAGCTCGCGATCGACTGCCCGCCGCCGTCTGAGTTCGTCCCGTCGAAGACCACGCCGTCCTGCGTCGTGGGATCGGCTGGCGAGTAGGTGAACGACGCGGTCGGGTCGCTGGACTGGACGCGGACGAAGGTGCTGGTCCCGGCCGCGTCTCCGGCCGTCGTCGTGACCCGGAGCGAGACCGGGTAGGTACCCGCCGTGGCGAAGCTGTGCTGGACGACGGCCCCAGTGGCGTCGGTCGCGCCGTCGTCGTCGAAGTCCCACTCGTAGGTGTCGATGTTGGTCCCCTCGGCCTCGCTCGCGGTCGCGTCGAAGGTGACCGTCTGGCCGGGTGCTGGCGTCCCCGGCTGCGTGCTGAAGCTGGCGATCACGTCGATTGCGACCGCGACGGACTCCCTGCCGACGACGATGTTTGCGGCCTCCGCGACGACCAGGATCTCCAGCGAGTCTCCGCCCACCTCGTTTGGCCCCCGCCAGCTGTCACCCGGAGCGAACCGACTCGGATCCGTGCCTACCCGCTGGTCGAAGGTCTCGAGGTCGTACTCGCGCGTGTTCGTCCCCCGGACGACGACCGAGACGTCGGTCGCGCGAATCGAATCGCCGCCGGCGTGACTCACCGAGACGTAGTCCGCCGTAGCATTGGCCTCGACGTCGACGAGTGGACCGTCGTCCTGAGCGTCGGAGGTCATCGAGGAGAGCACGAACATGCCGATCAGGGCGGCGAGGATCACGAACACGCCGGTCAGCAGGAGGACGCCGACGGTCTCGGACTGGCCACGCCACGCTGTCGCCATCTGACTGCCAGGTAGTCAGTTCAGCGGGACTAAAAGGTGTGTCGACGGACTCGGTGAACGTCCTGCGGTCTAGCCAGCCGGGACGAAGTAGAGCGCCGTCTCGCCCGATTCTAGCTCGAAGGTGAGCACGAACCAGTCGTTCGAGTTCGTCCCCCTGTCGAACTCGAGGACGATGTCGGTTCGCGTGCCGTCGCCGGGGAGGGTGATCTTCGGCGAGAACTCCTCGAACTCACCCTCGATTTGCATCGTCGCCGAGCGCGATTCGCCCACGGCCGAGACGTTGGCCTCCGTCGGCTGGTTGTTTCCGGGTCCTTGGTAGAAGTTGATGCGACCAGCAGTGAAGTTGTTCGTCCCGGCGGTGTTGTTGAACGTCAGGACGATCTGGTCGTTCCCCTGCGCGGTTTCGTCGACGAGTCTGACGTCGCCCGGGGAGGCCGGGTTGATCTCGGTCTCGTCAGTCCCGCGCGCCCCCGAGGGTGGTGCCTGACCGAGGCCGACCGGGCCACAGCTGATGGTGTACTCGCCCGACAATTCGAGCGTGAGGTTCTGTCCGCCCGCGCCCGTCGTGACGCTCACCTCGCTCGCAGGAACCTCGCCTTCCAGCGCAGCCTCCCACTGCGCCTCGGACAGTCGCGTTGGGAGGACGATTCGGGGGTCCTGGCGCTGGGACGAGTCGAGCAGGCCGGGGACGGGTTCGACCGAGACGGTTTGAGAGCCCCCCTCGCTGTACTGGCCCCGTATGGGGACGATGGTGACGGTGTCACCCTGCACGAGCTGCTGGCCGGTCATGCGGAAGGCCCCGTCGTCGAAGTCGTGGTAAAGGAGCGAATTGTCGTATCGAATCGTCCCGGCACCGCTGTAGGCGGCGTACGTGGGGCTGTACTCGAGGAAGCGGGTCTGGACGTCGGACCCGGGACAGACCGAATCGGTGACATCGGACCCGCCCGCCTCGACAACGATCGGTCGACGGGCCGTCGAGGATAGTGATCCGCTCGGAGGCGACGGATTCAGCCCGACCAGTCGGGCGGGGAACTCCGTCCCGAGTTCGACCGCGGCGTAGCCGTTCTCGCCGGTCGCCTTGGCGCTCAGAAGTTCGTTGCGGACCTCGACCATGTCCCCTTGGACGCGCTGATTGTGATTGAACTCCACCTCGCGGTTCTGGGACGGGACGAGGAACGCCTGGTAGAACGCGAACAGGATGATGAGGACGGCAAAGAGGAGGACGGCCCCGATCTGGATCGACTGGGCCCGCTCGTCGTCCCGTAGCGACATTGCGAGCCTGTTTCGACGCCGCCGATAAAAACCTGCCCGCCGGTGTCGGGGACCGAGCCCGGATTACTCGTCGCCCTCGTCCTCTTCCTCGACGACCTCGGGGTCGGCCATCGCCGTCTGGAGGCTGTCCAGGCCGTTGACCCACTCGGCGACGAAGCCGAACTCGAGCTCCTCCGCGAGGCCCATGTCGAGTTCGGCGCCGTCGATGATGAGCGTGCCCGCCTGGACGCAGTAACCGAGTGCCGCGTCGAGGTCGTCCTCGGCCTCGGCGTCAGCGGCCGCGTGGACGTACTCGCTGACGGACCCGTCGTCGGCGGGGCCACCGGCGACGTACTCCTGGCCGGCGTAGAGGACGCACATGAGCGAGCGCTGGACCCCGTCGAGGAGCATGGCCTTCTCCTCGTCCTCGATCTCGACCTCCGGCAGGACGATCTCCTCGATGTCGGTCAGTTCCTCGATCGCCTCGTCCTCCTCGAGCTCGCCGTCGTCGAAGTCGGTGAGAATCTTGGCAACCGCGATAGCGGTGTCGTCCTGGAGGTTGAGCAGCAGGCGCGCCGAGTCCTCGTCCTCCGGATCGACATCTTCCTCCCGGATTCGGCCGAGCCAGTTCTGCCAGCGTTCCTGCGTGTAATATTCCCCCGGCGGTGTGCTCATGTTCCACCCGTAATTCCCTCCGGGGTTATGACTTTCGACCACCTTCGAACGACCCGCCACACAGCGGCCCAGTCCCTCGTCTCGCGCGCACGCGAGGGTCAGCTACCGATTCGCCGGGAGTACCGAGCCGCGGATCGCCGGCCACTCGACGAGCCAGACGACGAGCAGGGCGACGACACTCCCGGTGGGAACCGCGACGTAGCCCGGTCGGGTCGTGAATCCCCACGCGACCGTCGCCTGCGTGAGCGCGACGAGAAGGAGGAGACCGGCGGTCACGCGGCGGTCTTCGCGGCCCGTCACCGCGCCGACGACGGCACTCGTCAGGGCGAGCAGGTACAACGCGACCCCCAGCGGCCAGGCGAACAGGTAGGCCGGGAGCCCCCTCGTGTGGACGAAGGTGTATGAGTAGACGTCGGTCCCGGTCAGGGTCCCGGGGTCCAGTAGACCGGCGGCGAAGACGAGTGTCGCGTCCGGCCCGACGAGGACGACGGTCCAGGGAACGAGGCCGACGGCGACCAGCGCCAGCAGCCGACGGCGCGCGGACATCCTCACTTCACTTCCTGGCGACGATGCGGAGGACGTCCTCGTCGGCGAGTTCGTGGTCGCGGCCCACCTGCTGTTCGTCGTGCTTGGCGCTCGGCCCGGTCACGCGGGCGAAGCGGAACCGTTCGTCGAAGGACCCACCCAGTTTCTCGCAGGCGTCGCCGACGGTGTCGCCGTCTCGCAACACGAGTGGCTCCTCGAAGTCGACGCCCCGGCCGGGCTTGTCCATGTAGATCCGGATCAGCCCGAGTTCGTCCCAGATCCGCTCCCGCAGGGCGTCGAGCCCCTTCTCGGCCTCGGCGCTGATGAAGACCGCCTCCGCGGGGTCGATGCCGTGAGACTCGAGGTCGGCGTCGACCGTCTCCTTGTAGTCGGGTTCGATCAGGTCGGCCTTGTTGACGGCGACGAGCGAGGGGAGGTAGACCCGGTCGTCCATGACGCCGTCGATGAGTTCGTCGATGTCGACCTGTTCGCCAACGGTCACGTCGGCGTTGACGTATCCGTGCTCCCGGAGGACGCTCTTGATAGTCTCCTCCTCCAGGTCGAGGTCGACGCTCGACGTGACGGAGATGCCGTCCTTGGCCTTCTTCCGGACGGACACCCGCGGCGGGTCGGTGTCGAGGCGGATGCCGTTGTCGTACAGTTCCCGGCGCAGGCGCTCGTACTGGTCGATCTCGAAGACCGAGAGGACGAAGACGACGAGGTCGGCCGTCCGGACGACCGAGAGGACTTCCTTGCCGCCTCCGCGACCGCCGGCGGCGCCCTCGATCAGGCCCGGCACGTCGAGTAGCTGGACGTTCGCCCCACGGTACTGGAGCATCCCCGGGTTGACGTCGAGGGTCGTGAACTCGTAGGACCCGACCTCGCTGTCGGCGTTCGTGAGGGCGTTGAGGAGCGTCGACTTCCCGACGCTGGGGAAGCCGACGAGGGCGACCGTGGCGTCGCCGGTCTTCTCGACGGCGTAGCCGGGACCGCCGCCGGACCCGGACTGCTGTGCCTCGAGTTGCTCGTTCAACTCGGCGAGCTTCGCCTTCAGCCGGCCGATGTGAGCCTCGGTGGACTTGTTGTAGGGAGTATCGCGGATCTCCTCCTGGATCTCCTCGATCTCCTCCTCGAGCCCCATCAGGAAGACGTGGGCCCTCGCCGCGCAAAAGGGCTTTCGTCCCGGCCCGTCCCCACCCTGTTTCGTCAGACTCATACAGGCCGACACGATTGTGTGAATCGATGTCAGACGCCGCCAGACTGCGTGACAGCACGCAGATCCAGCTGCCTCCGCGCACCTTCGAGGCGTTGGAGGCGGACCTGACCGACCGCTTCCAGGTCACCGTCCACCACACCGACCGGGCGGTGCGGCTCATCGGGAGCCCCGTGGTCATCACGGAGGTCGGTGACTACCTCGTCCGGCGCGGGGTCTCCGTGGCCTGACGCGGGGCGCGTCAGCGTCAGCCGCGCGAGGGCCCGTTCGGCGCGGAGACGTTGCGAGGCACCGGAATCTCCGATTCGGGCGAAAAGCAACCCTTAACACCGCGCCAGCGGACTATCCCTGTATGGCAGACACGATCGAAGTCCTGGTCCCCGGCGGCCAGGCGGATCCGGGCCCGCCGCTCGGGCCTGAGCTCGGCCCGACACCGGTGGACGTCCAGGCAGTTGTCCAGCAGATCAACGACGAGACGGCCGCCTTCGAGGGCACCGAGGTTCCCGTCACGGTCACCTACGAGGAGGATGGCTCCTTCGAGATCGAGGTCGGCGTCCCGCCGACGGCCGAACTCATCAAGGACGAGGCCGGTTTCGACACCGGTAGCGGCGAACCCCAGGAGGACTTCGTCGCGGACCTCTCCGTCGAGCAGGTCAAACAGATCGCCGAACAGAAGCAGACGGACCTCCTGTCCTACGACCTCAAGAACGCGGCCAAGGAGGTCGTCGGGACCTGCACGAGTCTCGGCGTCACCATCGAGGGCGACAATCCCCGGGAGTTCAAGGAACTGATCGACGCTGGCGAGTACGACGAGGCCTTCGCCGCCGAAGCACAGGCGTAGGGCGAGACCGTCCAAACGGTTCCAGCGGTTTCGGACGCCGCCGCTGACGACGCGACTTTTCGAACGAGTGGGCGACGACAGGGAGAGCCGCTGCGGCACGGCGCCCGACTGCACTCAGGCGTCCCGACCGGCCTCAGTCGACTCCCCGTCAGCCGCCGGGAAGGTCACCGTGACCGTGCTGCCGCGGCCGTCAGACTGTCGCAGACCGACGTCCCCGCCGAGCCGCGTCACGAGCCAGTTCACCACCCAGAGGCCGAGGCCGCTCCCGTGTTCGATCGGCGTCTCCTTCCGCTCGCCGGTGAGCAACTCTTGCTCGCCGGCCGGGAGCCCCGGCCCGTTGTCGCGGACGACGAGGTGGACGACGTCCGGCGGATCGGCGTCGACTTCGACCGACAGCTCACGCTCTGACTCCGGGAGGTCGTTGTGCACGAGTGCGTTGCGGGCCAGTTCGTCCACGACCACCGGGACCGTGTCGCCGTCGATGACCATGGCCGAGTCGGGCAGGTCGGTTTCGATCCGGCTCTCCGGAAAGTCCTCGCGGAGCGGTTCCAGGTCGGACTCGACGATCTCGACGAGGTCCACGGGCCGACGATCGACCGGGCCGTCTCTGAGCAGGTCCTCGTAGATGGCCCTGGCGTGGCCGCTGGTCTGGACGAGGTCGTAGGCCGTCCGGCGAATCGCCTCGACCTTCTCGGGGTCGGCGGTCCCCTCCTGGAGGAGCGACTCCGAGTGGGCGATGACGACGCTCATGTCGTTGCGGAGGTTGTGCCGGAGGACGCGGTTGAGGACCCGGAGCTGGGACTCCCGCTGGTCCAGGGTGTTCGCCAGGGAGTCGAACTGCGAGTCGATCTGCTGCCACTCGTCCATGGGACCGAGCTCGAGTTCGTGGTCGTAGTCACCCTCCTCGAGCCGGGTCAGCCCCTGGATCAGCGACCGGACGTTCCCGATGGTCGTGCGGGAGATCCAGACGCCCAGCACGGCGACGGCCAGGATCGCCACCCCCACGGCCCCCAACTGCGCGCCGGTGGCCACGAGGAGTGCCCCTTGCAGTCGGTCCCGGTCCTGGTGGACGGTGACGGCCCACCCGGTGTCACCGGCCCCGGCCGTCGCCACGAGGGCGTTCTCCGGCGGCGCTGCCGTCCGGTAGAGCGCCTCGCCACCGTACTTGATGGTGACCGTCTGGCCGGACTCCAGGTTCGACCCGACGTCTCTGAAGACGGCCGTCTGCTGGAGGTGGAGCGTCCCGGTGATGGCCCCGACGACCCTGTCGTTGCGCCGGATCGGCGCGCTGATGGGCATGACGTGGTAGCCGCTGTCGGCCGCGACGGGGCGGCCGACGTAGGTCACTCCGTCGAGGGCCCGCTGGACGTACAGGCGGTGGCTGTAGTTGCCGCCGACGAGGGACGCCTCCTCTTCGGCAGAGAGGTTCTTGACCTCGATGGCGGTCATGATCCCTCGCTCGTCGACGACGGACGCGCCGTCGAAGCTGGTCCGCTCGACGAACCGCTCCACGAGCGTCTCCGAGTGCCAGTCGTCGACCCCGGGGATGAGGCCAGGGTTGGCTGCGACGAGGCGGACCATCGTCCGCTTCTCGTCGATCCGCGTGTCCAGGTTCCCCGCGAGTGACTCCGCCGTCGCGTTCAGGCTCGTTCGCTCGGACTCGACTACGTCTCCCTTGTGGAGCGCGAAGCCGGCGTAGACGGTCGCCGAGAGGACGATGGCGACGATCACCAGGACCCCGACGAGGGTCGTGCGGAGCCGCATCTGCCTGCGGAAAGGGAGGCCGCCGCTTATAGCTAGCCCGCCCGTTACCGAACGTGAAAACTGGCCCGCACCCGTCGCGGCCGCGAGGCGGGAGCCTGCCGGCCCAACCACGCGTTCGACGCTTTTAAGTTCCGCATCGACCACTCACCGGACGAGACAGGCCTCGGCCTGTTTCACTGACCCGTAGGAGCCACGTGGCGCACTACGGAGGTGAACGATGGCAGATCAGGAAATCGAAGCAGCAGTCACTCGCGCACTCGACGAGCGACCCGAGCGGAACTTCCGCGAGACGGTCGACGTCGCGATCAATCTGCGCGATCTTGACCTCAACGACCCGTCAAACCGCGTCGACGAGAGCGTCGTCCTGCCGGCCGGTACCGGCCAGGAGACCTCGATCGTCGTCTTCGCGGAGGGGGAGACCGCCGTTCGCGCCGGCGAGGTCGCAGACCAGGTTCTCGACGCCGACGAGCTCGCAGACCTCGGCGACGACGAGAACGCTGCGAAGGACCTCGCGGACGAGGCGGACTTCTTCCTCGCGGAGGAGCGGCTGATGCAGGACATCGGGCGGTACCTCGGGACCGTGCTCGGTCCCCGCGGGAAGATGCCCGACCCCATCAGCCCCGACGACGACGTGGTGGAGATGATCGAGCGACTGAAGAACTCCGTCCAGCTCCGGAGCGGCGACCGACGGACCTTCCACACGCGCGTCGGCGCGGAGGACATGTCCGCCGAGGACATCGCCGACAACATCGACGTCATCCTCCGGCGGCTGCACGCCGACCTGGAGAAGGGGCCGCTGAACATCGACGGCGTCTACGTCAAGACGACGATGGGCCCCGCCGTGGAGGTCGTCTGAGATGAGCGCAGAACGCAAGACAGAGACGATCCCGCAGTGGAAGCGCGAGGAGGTCGACGAGATCGTCGCCCTGCTCGAGTCCTACGACAGCGTCGGCGTCGTGGACATCACCGGCATCCCCAGCCGCCAGCTGCAGGACATGCGCCGGAACCTCCACGGGGCCGCGGAACTGCGCGTCTCGCGGAACACGCTGCTGGTGCGCGCCCTCGAGGAAGTCGACGAGGGCGCCGAGCAGCTGACGGAGCTCGTCACGGGCCAGGTCGGCCTGGTTGGAACCGACGAGAACCCGTTCTCGCTCTTCCAGCAGCTCGAGGAGTCCAAGACCTCGGCGCCGATCAACGCCGGGGAGGTCGCGCCCAACGACGTCGTCGTCCCCGAGGGCGACACGGGCGTCGACCCGGGCCCCTTCGTCGGCGAACTGCAAGCCGTCGGCGCGGCGGCCCGCATCGACGAGGGCTCGATCAAGGTCACCGAGGACTCGACGGTCCTCGAGGCCGGCGAGACCGTCTCGGCGGACCTCTCGAACGTCCTCACGGAGCTCGGCATCGAGCCGAAGGAAGTCGGTCTGGACCTGCGCGCCGTCTTCGCAGACGGCGTGATCTTCGAGCCCGAGGACCTCGCGCTCGACGTCGAAGAGTACCGGGCCGACGTGCAGGCTGCTGCCGGTCGCGCGCGGAACCTCGCGATCAACGCGACGGTCCCGACGGCGGCGACCCTGCCCGCGCTCCTGGCGAAAGCCAGCGGCGAGGGGAAGAACCTGGCCATCCACGCGAGCATCGAGGACCCGGACGTCATGCCCGACCTCATCGGGAAGGCGGACGCCCAGGTCCGCGCGCTCGCCGGGCTGATCGACGACGAGGAGGCGCTCCCGGAGGCGCTCCAGGATGTCGCCGAGGCGCCCGAGCCATCGGCCGAGGCTGACACCGCGGACGAACAGGACGACGACCAAGACACGGAGGCCGAGGACACCGACGCCGACGCGGACGACGAAGCCGACGACGAGGACGACGAGGACGGCGGCGACGGCGGCGAGGCCCTCGGCGACATGTTCGGATAACAACAATGGAGTACGTATACGCAGCACTCATCCTGAACGAATCGGGCGAAGAGATCAACGAAGCCAACCTGACGGACGTCCTGGACGCGGCGGGCGTCGACGTCGAGGAGTCCCGCGTCAAGGCACTCGTCGCGGCCCTCGAGGACGTCGACATCGACGACGCCGTCGAGGAGGCCACCGCAGTGCCCGCGACGACGGGCGGCGCCGGTGGCGCCCCCGCGGCCGGCAGCGAGGACGCTGGCGGCGACGAGGACGACGAGGGCGGCGAGGCGGCCGAGGCGGCCGACGAGGAGGACGAGGGCGACGACGAGGACGAAGAGGCCAGCGGCGAGGGCCTCGGCGAGCTGTTCGGCTGACGCCCCGTTCCGACACTTCTCCCATTTTTCGCGGTCGCCAGCGACTGCAGTGCCCACTCCGCGACGGCGACCTGGGCCACGCACGCCTAGCTTCAAACCCGATGGCGGGCCCACCTCGCCGCGATGGGACTCGCCGGCCTGGACGTCGTGGTGCGCCCGGAGACGACGGCAGCGGCCCTGGCCTTCGTGGCCACCGGCGTCGCGCTCGGGACGGCCAGCGGGCTGACACCGGGCCTCCACGCCAACACGTTCGCGCTCCTGCTGGCTGCGGCCGCGCCGACGCTCCCGGGCCCGCCCCGACTGCTCGGCGTGGCGATGCTCGCCGCCGGCGTCGTCCACACCTTCCTCGACGTCGTGCCCGCACTCGCACTCGGGGTGCCCGACCCCGCGATGGCCCCGAGCGCCCTCCCCGGCCACCGACTCGTCATCCAGGGCCGGGGGCGGGAGGCGCTTCGCCTCTCTGCCCTTGGGAGCGGTCTCGCCATCGTCTTCGCGGTGCCGCTCGCTCTCCCGGTGACGGAGCTGATGCGCCGGGCCTACCCGTTTATCGAGGCGCACCTGGCGGTCGTCCTGACCGCGGTGGTCGTCCTGCTCGTCACGACCGAATCCACGGCCAGGGGACGGCTGGGTGCCGCACTTGCCGTCGCTGGCTCGGGCGCGCTCGGCCTCCTCGCCCTCGATCACCCCACCGGCGGGCTGGTCGACGCCGGTGGGATGCTCATGCCGCTGTTCACCGGCCTCTTCGGCGCGCCGATCCTCCTCGACGCACTCGACGGCGAGGGCGTACCACCCCAGGCCGACGCCGCAGTCACCGACTCCCGGCGCGCAGTCGGTGGCGTGGCCCTGCTGGGGACCCTGTCGGGGGCCGTCGTCGGCTTCGTCCCGGGCATCTCCAGTGCCATCGCCGCGACGGGTGCGCTCGTGGCGACGCCACGCCGCGGCCCCAGGGCCTTCGTCGTGGCGACCAGCGGCGTCAACACGAGCAACGCCGTCTTCGCGCTGTTCGCCCTCGTCGCGCTCGGCAGCCCCCGCACCGGGGTCCTGGTGGCGATGCGGGACGCCGGGGTGCCGCTCGACCTGCCGCTCCTCCTCGCCAGCGTCGGCATCGCCGCCGCGGCGGGGTTCGTCCTCGTGGTGACCCTCGGCGACCGGTACCTGGCCTGGGTCGGACGGCGCGACAACGCGCGCCTCTCGCTGACCGTCCTCGCCTTTCTCGTCGCGCTCGTCGCGCTCGTTGCGGGCGTCGCGGGACTCCTCGCCTTCGCCGGGAGTACGGTCGTGGGGTTGGTCCCGGCCCGGTTCGGCGCGCGGCGGGCGACGCTGATGGGGGTGTTGCTCGTCCCGCTGGCGCTGGCCTAGGCGACGTTCGGGCCGGTCCGCGTGACACAACGCCTATCCGGAGCGCCGACCTTCGTGCCGCCATGACCGAATACACGACGGTCTCGATTCCCAAGGACCTCGCCGAGCGGGTCGAGGACACCATCGAGGGGACGAGCTTCTCGTCGACGAGCGACCTCGTGCGGTTCCTGCTTCGCAGCATCGTCATCCAGCACCAGCGACGGGGGGAGCTGACGGAGGCCGAGTTCACGGACATCGCCGAACAGCTCCAGGATCTGGGCTACCTGGAGTAGTCACAGCGCACCCGACTCGTCCGGTGGCTCGACGTCGAGGACGGAGAGGGGCCGGCGGCGCCCGCTCCGGTCGAAGGCCGCAAGCGAGTCGTCGTCCCAGGGCGGGACGGCGACGAACACGACCTCGTGTAAGTCGTCCGTGGTCGACACCGAGAGCCCCCCGGTCGGGTGCGAGACGAACCGGCCCTGGGTCTGCCCGACGGGCGTCCCGAGGTCGAGCCCGAAGACGGCAGAGACCGAGTCCGCGTCGCGCGGGAGGTAAAAGTGGGTGAAGACGGGGGTCTCGGCGTCCAGTGCGTCTCCCTCCCCGTCGGCGGGGGCAGGGAGGTCACCGGCGGGGGTGACGTCGAGCGCCATGGTCACCGACTCCGGTTCGCGCTCGCGTGCGAGGCGGAGGAGCGTCGTCCGGAGTCCCTCCGTCAGGTAGATCACGCTCGGACCTAGGGTGGCTCGGTACTTAGACGCGAGGTTCGGGGCGGCCTCTCACCTCAGGAACGACGTCGCCATCTTCCAGTAGAGCGAGGGCATCCGCCGCCTGGACCCGTTCACGGCGTCCGAGATCGCCCCCGGAACGTCCTCGTGGAGACCCTCGCCGTGACCGACGAGCAGGTGGTCGGGCGAGAGACGGGTGAGCATTCGCGGCGGGAACGCACGGAGGGCGGGGTGGACGCCGACGCGCTCGTCCCCGACCAGGAAGAAGTCGGCCGTCCCGAGGGCTTCAGGAACGACGAGGACGCCCGTCTCGTCGCTGTAGAGTGCGGCCTCGTGCCAGCCGAACCGGTCGACGACCGTGTGCGCGGCGTAGCTGGTGTCGGCGAGGTGGTGGCGAAACCGCTGGACGGGAGCCTCGAGGTCCTCGGCGACCCCGTGGAGCGGCTCCGGGAGGTGAACGGGAACGTCGTGGCGGCGCGCGAAGGCGGCGGCGTCGCGCGTGTGCCGATCGAGCAGGACGACGACGCCGGCGACCGTGCCGTACTCGGCCAGGATGTCGTCGATTCCCTGGGCCTCGACGGGGTCGATCACCCAGACGTCGCCGTCGTCGACCAGTGCGTGGCTGGCCCGCAGCATGTCCTCCGCCGGGTGGGCGATCCAGCCCACGCCGCCGTCGAAGCGGTCGATCGTCTCCCACTCCCCGGACGGACCGGACGCTTTCAGGGGCATGTGACGTCGTTGGGGCGCGTCGGGGAAAAGCGACTACCCAATTCCCAGGGGGGGGGGGCGGCCCCATCACGGACCGTGACGACTGTCGGGACGAGCTATTTCACCCTGCCCGTCGAACCCGAACGTATGACCCAGTCGATCCTCTCGGAGGACGTCGCCGGCATCGCGGCGGCGCTGCAACCGGAGCCGGACGCCGTCCTGCAGGAGATGCACGACCGGGCCGAGCGAGACGGCTTCCCCCACGTCGGGCCGACCGTCGGCGGGTGGCTGGCGCTGCTGACGCGACTGGCCGGCGCAACGCGGGCGTTCGAGTTCGGCTCCGGGTTCGGCTACAGCGCGTACTGGATCGCCCGCGAACTCCCGACCGCAGGCGAGGTCGTGCTGACAGAGGTCGACGAGGACGAGATCGCCCTCGCAGCGGAGTACTTCGAGTCCGCCGGTTTGGGCCAGCGGGCGCGGTTCGTCCAGGGCGACGCCATGGACGTCGTCGAGTCCACCGAGGGACCCTTCGACCTCGTCCTCATCGACCACGAGAAAGAGCGGTACCGGGACGCCTTCGAGGCGGTCCGGCCGAAGGTCGAGTCCGGCGGCCTCGTCGTCGCGGACAACGCGGTGACGGCCGGGCACGTCGACCCGTCCGACGTCCGTGCCGTCCTCGCGGGCGAGGACCCGCCGGACGCCACCGACGCCAGTCGCGGGGTCGGGGCGTACCTGGCCCGGGTCCGCGACGACGAGGCCTTCGCGAGCGGCCTCCTGCCCCTGGGCGAGGGCCTGTCGGTCTCGATGCGACTCTGACGGCGTCCGGCCAATTCTCGCCCGTGAAAACTGCGGGGATCAAACTATGTACGTCGGCCGGGAACGCCGGACAACGACCACGTGTAGCCATGAGTTTGATGATAGACATTCGGAAGCTCGGGTTGTTCAATCGGATGGCGAAGGAGGGTGGCAACACGGTCGCGAGTCACCTCGGCCAGATGACGGGGATGGACACGGAGATGGAGATCACCAAGATCAACTTCATCGACATTCCCGACATCAAGACCCACGTCGGCGACGACAAGCAGATCGGCATCAGCGTCGAACTGACGGAACCGCCCCACGGACACGTCCTCTTTCTCTTCGAGGCCAACAGCGCGAAGGAACTCGCCCGGGGCATGGTCGGCGACATGGACGACGAGGAGGCCGAAGGTGGAGGCTTCACGGACATGGAGCGCTCCGCGATCCAGGAGATCGGCAACATCATGACCAGCGGCTTCATCGACGGCTGGGCGAACGTCCTCCGGACGACGATCGACATGGGCACGCCGACGTTCACCTACGGACCCGGCAGCGGCATGATCGACGAACTCGTCGGCGACCGGGGCGACGAGATGGCGCTCATGTTCGACTCGCGCGTGCACGCGCTCGACTCCAACGTCGACGTCACGGTCTACACCTTCCCCGAACTCGGCGAACTCGTCGGCCTGATGCAGGACATCGAGGTCTGAGGACGCGGCCCCGGCGCCGGGACAATTTCAAACGAGTTTGGTATTTATTCTGGTTCCGGGCCGGTTATGTGGCGGGCCCGGGACTAGCGGACCATGGAACTGTTCGACGAGACGATCGTCCCCGAGCAGGCGCGCGAGGTCAAGGCCGAGGCACGGACGTTCGCCCGGGAGCACGTCGCACCCGCCGCCGCCGAGTACTACGATTCCGGCGAGTACCCATGGGACGTGCTGGAGGCGGGGATGGAGGCCGGCCTCGTCGCGCAGGACCTCCCGGAGACGTACGGTGGCCGTGGCCTCTCGCTGCACGAAGTCCTCGGGATGGCCGAGGAACTCTACCGCGCCGACGCGGGGATCGCACTGACGCTCCAGCTGGCGAGCTTCGGTGCGGAGATCCTCGTCGACCACGGTGACGAGGCCCTGAAGGAGGAGTATCTCCCGCCCGTCGCGAACAACGACCAGCTCACCGGCCTGGCCGTCTCGGAGCCGGACACGGGAAGCGACCTCGCGGGAATGGCGACCACGGCCGAACGCGATGGCGACGAGTGGGTACTGAACGGCGAGAAGTACTGGATCGGCAACGGCGTCGAGGCCGACTGGCTTACCGTCTACGCGAAGACCGGCGAGGACCCCGAGAACCCCTACGCCAACTACTCGCTGTTCGTCGTTCCCACGGACGTCGACGGCTATCACGCCGAGCACATCCCGGAGAAGATGGCCATGCGGGCGTCGAAACAGGCCCACGTGATCTTCGACGACTGCCGGATCCCCGCCGACCACCTGATCGGCGAGGAGGGCGCCGGCTTCCTCGCCCTCGCGGACTTCTTCAACCACGGGCGCGTGATCGTCGGCGGCCACGGGCTCGGCCTCGCCGCCGCGGCCATCGAGGAGGCCTGGGACTTCGTCCACGACCGGTCGGCCTGGGGCCAGCCGGTCAGCGAGTTCCAGTCGGTGAAACACGACCTCGCGGACATGCGCCTCGACTTCGAGTCCGCCCGGGCCCTGGTCTGGCGGGCCGCAAACCGCGTGGCAGCCGACGAGAACCCCGGCTACTGGGCCGCCCTCGCGAAGACGGCGGGGACGGAGACGGCGGCCGACTGCGCGGAGACGGCGATGCAACTCCACGGTGGCCGCTCGGTCCTCGCGGACCGTCGCATCTCGCGGGTCTACCGCGACGTGCGCATCCCGGTCGTCTACGAGGGGGCCAACCCGGTCCAGCGCGACCTCGTCTACGGTCAGGCACCGCAGTAGCTGCTCACACATCGAATATATATCATAATTATCCCCGTGTTTTCCGCCGGGGTTGACTCGCCAATTCTTCCGATATCGGCCTTCACGCGCCGATCTGGAGATTGGCGGGTGGTAACGATCATCATTAATATACCATTAATGCATGACAAGTCTTTAGTCGCAACCCGTCCTGTGCTAGTGTACGGCACCCGCAGGGGGCCAAAGGGACTACTATGACAAACGATACGTTGATGTGGCGGATCGCCGGTGGCTCTGGCGACGGGATCGACTCGACGAGCCAGAACTTCGCCAAGGCGCTCATGCGCTCTGGCCTGCACGTCTTTACGCACCGGCACTATCCGTCCCGGATCAGAGGCGGTCACACGTACGTCGAGGTACGGGCCAGCGACGAACCGGTCCGCTCTCGCGGGGACGGGTTCAACTTCCTCCTCGCCCTCGGCGACAGTTTCGCCCGGAACCCGAACGAGGAGAGCATCTACGGCGTCGAGGAACTCAAACCGCTCTCGGAGAACCTCGCGGACCTCAACGAGGGTGGGATCGTGGTCTACGACACGGGCCTCATCGACGAGGACCTCGTCACAGAACTCGACCTCGAGGCCAGGGCCGAGGAAAACGACTGGCACGTCTACCCCGTGAACCTCCGCGAACTGGCCCGCGAGCACGGCCGGGAGGTCATGCGCAACACCGCCGGCGTCGGCGTGACGGCGGCGCTCATCGGCCAGGACGTCTCGTACTTCGAGGACCTCGTCCGGGAAGTGATGGACGGCGAGATGATGGAGGCCAACCTCGAGATCCTCGACGCCGCCTACGAGATGGCCCAGGACTTCGACGCGGACCACGAGATCAGCGTCCCCGAGGGTACGCACGACGAGGACCAGGCGCTGGTCTCCGGCAGTCACTGCATCGCCTACGGCGCCATCGACGCCGGCTGTCGGTTCATCTCCGGCTACCCGATGACGCCCTGGACGGACGCGTACACGATCTGCTCCCAGCACTTCCCCAGCTTCGGCGGCGTCTCCGAGCAGGTCGAGGACGAGATCGCCGCCGCGTCGCTCGCCATCGGGGCGTCCCACGCGGGCGTCAAGGCCATGTCTGGCTCCTCGGGCGGCGGGTTCGCCCTGATGAGCGAGCCCCTCGGGCTCGCGGAGATGACGGAGACGCCGGTCGTCCTGCTCGAAGCCATGCGGGCCGGCCCGTCGACCGGGATGCCGACCAAGCCCGAGCAAGCCGACCTCGAACACGTCCTCTACACCAGCCAGGGCGACTCGACGCGCGTCGTCTTCGCCCCCGGGAACCAGGAGGAGGCCTACGAACAGACCCGGGCGGCCTTCGAGATGGCCTACGACTACCAGCTCCCGGCGATTCTGCTGTACGATCAGAAGCTCGGTGGGGAGATGCGGACCGTCTCGGAGAGCTTCTTCGACCGCGAGCCGGATCCGTCGCTGGGTGCGACCCTCTCTGAGGAGGAGATCAGCGAGGCGGCCCACCACGAGTCGGGGAAGTTCCTGCGCTACCAGCACGACCCCGAGGACGGGGTCAGCCCGCGCTCGATCCCCGGACAGTCCGGCGGGCGATTTCTCGCCTCGGGCAACGAACACCACCCGACCGGGCACATCAGCGAGAGCCCGGACAACCGGACGGCACAGATGGACCGGCGACAGCGGAAACTCACGTCCATTCGTGCGGAACTCGACGGTCGCGAGACCTCCCACCAGACCTACCACGGCCCGAGCGACGCGACGATCGGGATCCTCACCTGGGGGAGCCAGCAGGACACGGTCTTCGAGGCCGTCGACCGCCTGAACGAGGCGGGCCGGGCGGTCAAGGCCCTGGGCGTCAGCGACATGATGCCGTACCCCGAGACGGAGGTCGGGGACTTCCTCCGGAGCGTCGACGAGTGCGTCGTCGTCGAGATGAACGCGACGGGGCAGTTCCGCGGACTGACCCAGAAGGAACTCGGCCAGTACGGCCCGAAGCTGTCGAGCCTCCTGAAGTACGACGGCGAACCCTTCGAGCCCGGCGAGATCGTCGAGGGGTTCACGTCGAGCGTCGACGGCGGCCAGCCGGCCGCAGCGCACGTCAAGTACGTACCCGCGGCAGGTGACTAATCCATGAGTGCATTCACGGCAATCGGCGAGGATCGCGAGCGAGAGAGCGACGACTTCACCCCCGGCATCGAGCCACAGGCGACGTGGTGTCCGGGCTGTGGGGACTTCAGCGTGCTCAAGGCGCTGAAACAGTCCATGCCCGAGGTCGGGCGGTCGCCCGACGAGGTCCTCCTCGTCACGGGCATCGGGTGTTCGGGCAAACTCTCGAGCTACTTCGAGAGCTACGGCTTCCACTCGATCCACGGCCGGTCGCTGCCCGTCGCCCGGGCGGCGAAGCTGGCCAACCCCGGCCTCGAGGTGATCGCGGCGGGCGGCGACGGCGACGGCTACGGCATCGGTGGCAACCACTTCATGCACACCGCCCGCGAGAACCACGACATCACGTACATCGTCTTCAACAACGAGATCTTCGGGCTGACGAAGGGACAGACCTCGCCCACCAGCCCGAAAGGCCACAAGTCCAAGACCCAGCCACACGGCAGCGCGAAAGCGCCCCTCCGCCCGCTCTCGCTGAGCCTGGCGTCGGGGGCGTCCTACGTGGCCCGGACGGCGGCGGTCAACCCCAACCAGGCCAAGGCGATCGTCACGGAGGCGATCCAGCACGACGGGTTCGCCCACGTCGACTTCCTCACCCAGTGTCCCACCTGGAACAAGGACGCGAAGCAGTACGTGCCCTACACCGACGTCCAGGACGCGGACGAGTTCGACTTCGACATCACCGACCGGCGCGAGGCCGGCGACATGATGTACGAGGCAGAGTCCCGGCTCTGGGAGGGCGAGGTGCTGACGGGTCGGTTCTACCACGACGCCGACCGACCGTCCTACGGGGCCGAGAAGCAGGCCATCGGGGAGATGCCGGACGACCCGCTCGCCGAGCGCTACCACGACGAGGACGTCGAGTGGGAACGGACGGCCGACGAACTGCTCGAGTACCACACCTGAGCGTCGTCGCCGCGCGACGGGCGGTCCGCGTGGCCCCGCCGTTCGTACCCTGGGACGGCCCCGTCCCTAGCTGGTCGGTTCCTGTGCCGAATCCTCTTTTGCGGACGTCGCGTCGTGTCCATATGGATCGGATCGACGGCGACGACGCCCGAACGAGTTCCCTCGAACTCGACGACCTCGCGGCCCTGTTCGAGTCCGACCGCTTCCCGGTCACGACCGAGGAACTGATCGCGGAGTACGGCGACGCCGACGTCGGCTATCCCGACGGGTCGGAGTCGCTGGAGAGCATCCTGGAGACCTCCGGGATGGAGACCTACGAGACCGCCGACGAACTCGAACTCGCCATCCTCAACGGCGTCGGCCGCGACGCCGTGGGCCGCCCGGAGTACAGCGACCGGGGCGACGAACTCGAGGGAGACGGCAGCCGCTCGGAACAGTCGCTGTGAGTGCGTCAGGACCGGGCGTCCGGTTTTAACGGTTCGGAAGATATTTTTTCTCGGAAGCGAAAGACCTGGTAATGAGTACCCAGTCGACGGAGCAACAGATTCTCTCCGCTCTCGAGGACGACGCGCAGGCGTCCTACGCCGAGATCGCGGATCGCGCGGGCGTCTCGAAGCCGACGGTCCGAAAGTACATCCAGAAGCTAGAGGATGAGGGCGTCATCGTCGGGTACTCCGCGGACGTCGACCCGAAGAAGCTCTCGGGCCAGTCCATCGCCATCGTCGGGATCGAGGTCGAGAGCGAAGAGTACGTCGGCGTCATCCGCCAGCTCAAGGAAGTCGCCGCCATCGAGGCGCTGTACACGTCGAGTGGCGACCACATGCTGATGGCAGAGGTCCGCGCGGCCGACGGCGACGCCCTCGGGACCGTCATCGACGAGGAGGTCATGGCCGTCGAGGGCGTCACCGCGGCCCATCCCTCGTTCCTCCAGGAACGGCTGAAGTAGTCGGTCGGATGGACGGACTTTTCCCGCCAGCTTTCCCACGAGGACTATGATCCGGTGGGTGGTCCTCGGCAGTTCGGCCCTGGCCGTCCGCGTCGCCGACGCACTGGCGGACCGACCGGGCGACCTCGTCGTCGTCACGGCGGACGGCGACCGCGCGTCGGCGCTCCTCGACGCCGGTCTCGACGTCCGGGAGGCAGATCCCGCCGACGAGGCCGCCTTCGACGGCGTCGACGACCCCGCGGTCGTCGCCGCCCTCGACGCGGACGGTGCTCGGAATCGCCGCCTCGTCACGCTCGCCGACGCCATGTACCCCGACGCTCACGTCGTCGGGTATACGGGCGAGGGCCCCGACTCACCCTCGTTCGACGGCGTCGCCGACAGCGTCGTCGACCCCGGGCAGGTCCTCGCCGGGCACCTGCTTGACCGGGTGGGTGACGGTGGCGTCCAGGTCCGCCAGCTCCACCGCGTCCTCCGTGACGTGGACCGCCTGGCCGTCGTCACGCACGACAACCCGGACCCTGACGCCATCGCGAGCGCCGTCGCCCTCGCGCGCATCGCGGAGGGCCTGGGTTGCGAGGCGGACGTGCGCTACTGGGGCGCGATCACCCACCAGGAGAACCGCGCCTTCGTCAACCTCCTTGAGTACGACCTGGAGAACGTCGACCCCGGCGCGTCCGTCGAGGGCTACGACGGCATCGCGCTCGTCGACCACTCCCGTCCCGGCGTCAACGACCAGCTCCCGCCCGAGACGGACGTGGACATCGTCATCGACCACCACCCGCCGCGACTCCCCGTGGAAGCGACGTTCGTCGACCTCCGGAGCGACGTCGGCGCGACGAGTACGCTGCTCGTCGACTACCTCGAGGCGGCCGACCGGCCGCTCGACGAGGACGTCGCGACGGGACTCCTGTTCGGGATCCGCGTCGACACCGACGAGTTCACCCGGGAGGTGTCGGTCGCGGACTTCGAGGCGGCCGCGGCCCTCCTCCCCGACGCCGACCTCGCTCTGCTGGAGCGCGTCGAGTCGCCGAGCGTCTCGGGTGACACCCTCGAGACAATCGCGGACGCGATCCGCAACCGCCGACAGGAGGGGTCGGTCCTCATGAGTTGCGTCGGTCGATTGACGACGCGGGACGCACTCTCGCAGGCGGCAGACCGACTGCTCACGCTGGACGGCGTCTCGACGACCCTCGTCTACGGCGTTCACGACGGGACGATATACCTCTCGGCGCGCGCACGCGGGACGGGGCTCGACCTCGGCGAAATTCTCCGGGACGGCTTCGACCAGATCGGTAGCGCGGGGGGCCACGCCGACATGGCGGGCGCCCAGATCACGCTGGGCGTCCTCGAGACCGTCGAGGACCAGGAGGAGTCCCTGCTGGACGTCGTCGAGGTCGTCGTCGCCGAGCGGTTCCTGGAGGCCCTGGAAGCCCACGCCGAGCAGACGGTCACCGGCGTCTACGCGCCGAAGACGCGTGACGTCGACGACTACCTCGTCCCGGCCGAGCAGCGACCGGACCCGGCCGACGACGGATCGGCCGAGTGACCGGGGACTGCGCCTGGTCGCACGTGGCGGGGGAGCCGGGGGGTTTTTCTCGCCGCTGGCCCACTGTCCGTGTAATGACTGACGAGGGGAAGCCGACGGTCCAGGACTACATGACCCGGGACGTCGACACGGTCTCGCCCGACGACACGGTCGCGGCGGTCAGCCAGCGCATCGCCGAGAGCGCGGAACACAGCGGCTTTCCCGTCTGTGACGGTCGCCACGTCGAGGGATTCGTCAGCGCACGCGACCTCCTCCTCGAGGACGACGCCGAGCCCATCTTCAAGGTGATGACCACCGACCTCCTGGTGGCCCACCCCGAGATGAAGCTGTCCGACGCGGCACGCGTCATCCTCCGCTCGGGCATCCAGCGCCTCCCCGTCGTCGACGACGCCGGCAACCTGGTCGGGATCATTTCGAACGCCGACGTGATTCGCGGCCAGATCGAGCGCGCCACCCCCGGCAAAGTCGACAAGCTGATGCGGACCCTGGAGAACATCCACGGCGTCCCGGCCGCCGACGAGCGCCGGCAGGTCCCGCTCGCGGACCTCACGCCGACGCAGGGGAAGGTCTACGCGGACGAACTCGAGGGTCGCCGGTACGAACTCGAACGGGGCCTCGCCGAACCGCTCGTGGTGATCGACACCGGAGAGGACCTGCTGCTCGCCGACGGGCACCACCGCGTCAAGGCGGCCGACCGCCTCGACATGGAGGAGATGGACGCGTACGTGATCGTCATCGACGAGCCGATCGACCTCGGCATGGCCAAGACCGCGGAGAAGGAGGACCTGGAGACCATCGCCGACATCGACGCGGTCGATTACGCACACCACCCGCTGGTCGAGACCACGAAGCGCCTCCAGGAAGAGGGCTGAGGCCGGGGCCGCCCCGACTCCTCACTCGCCGTCGTCGAGGTCGGTCACGAGCTGTCGTCGACGGTACGTGGCGACCTGGTACCGCGTGAAGACGACGGTGTAGGCCACGACGAGCAGTCCGAAGGCGGTGGTGGCGAGGATCGCGCCGTCGGTCAGCAGCCCGTGGATCAATTGCCCGAGCGCGACGAGCGGAAGGGCGAACGTGAACAGGCAGGTTCGGAGCGGGAAATCCTGCGCCATCTGCACGAAGGCGTCCTTCTCGTCCATGAATTCGGTACCCCCATCGTCCGGGGCGTGCTGTAAATGGTTGTCGGCCGCCCGCCGGGCCGACCCGGCCGCCTCACTCCTGCCCGACGCGGCGTTCCTGGCCCTCCCAGTAGTCTTCGCGCAGTTCGTACTTCTGGACCTTCCCCGTCGCGGTCTCCGGGAGGTCGTCGACGAAGTCGATGCTGTCGGGGACCTTGTAGCTCGCGAGCGTGTCCTCGACGTAGGCGAGGATCTCGTCCGCGTCCGCGTCCTCCGTGGCGGGGACGACCAGGGCCTTCGGTCGCTCGCCCCACTTGTCGCTCGGGATGGGGACGACCGCCGCCTTGAGGACGTCCGGATGATCGTAGAGGGCGTCCTCGACCTCGATGCTGGAGATGTTCTCCCCGCCGGAGATGATGATGTCCTTCTTGCGGTCCTGGATCGAGATCATGCCGTCCTCGTCCATCGTCGCGAGGTCACCGGTGTGGAAGTAGCCCTCGACGCGGTCGTTGAAGGCCTCCTCGGTGATGTCGGGCTTGTTCAGGTACCGGTCCATGACCTGGTTGCCGCGAACGACGATCTCCCCGATCGAGGCGCCGTCGCGTGGGACGTCCTTGCCGTCCTCGTCGACGACCCGGACGTCGGTACACATCGTCTCCGACCCCTGGGCGACCTTGAGCGTGCGCCCGCGCTGGGCGAGTCGACGGGGCGAGTTGCTCGTCGTGATGAGCGGTGCCGTCTCCGTGAGGCCGTAGAGGTGGATGATCCGCCAGCCGAACTCGTCCTCGACGGTCTCGATGGTCGCGGTCGCGGGCGCGCTGCCGGCCGTCGCGACCCGGACGTCGCTGTCGCCGGTCGTCTCCACGTCGGGGGTGTCCTGGTGGTACTGGACGAGGTTGTTGAGCACCGTCGGCGCGCCACACAGGTACGACACGTCGTAGTCACGGACGCGCCGGAAGACGCCCTCGGCGTCGAAGGTCCGCTGACAGACGTGGGTCCCGCCGGCGCCCGTGATGGCGTAGGTGTGCCCCCAGCCGTTGCAGTGGAACATCGGGAGCGTCCAGAGGTACGTGTCGTCGTCCTGGACCTCCATGTGGTGGTCGAGGACCAGCGCGTGCCAGTTCTCCGTTCGGTGGGTACGAACGACGCCCTTCGGATCGCCCGTGGTCCCCGACGTGTAGTTGATGCTCGCGTCCTCGTCCTCGGTGATGTCCGGCCGCTCCGGCTCGGCCGTGGGCTGCCCGTCGAGGAACGCCTCGTAGTCCTCCCAGTCGCCGTCGATTTCGTCGGCGCGGTAGCCGACGAAGGTTTCGGCCGGGACCGAGTCGCGGACGGCCTCGACCTTGTCGGCGTAGTCGTAATCGGCGACGACCGTCTCCGCCGCACAGTCGTTGAGGATGTACTCGTAGGTGTCCGGGGTGACCCGATAGTTCATCGGGACGAACACGGCCCCGAGCTTGTTCGTCGCGTAGAGCGTCTCGATGAAGTAGTGGGTATTCGGGGAGAGCAGGGCGACGCGGTCTCCCTTCCCGACGCCGCGCTCGGCCAGGGCGTGGGCCAGTCTGTTCACGCGGTCGTTGAACTCTGCGTACGTGTATTCAGTCCCGTCGTGGGCGACCACGCCGGTAACGTCTGCGTAGAGGTCGACCGCCCGGTCGATGAAGTCGAGGGTCGTCATCTGGTCTTTCATCCGTGTTTACCTGCCACACGAATTGGATTGCGCCGTCATAATAGTTTGTGGACGTTCCCATCGGCCGCAGTCACCGACCGGCTCATTTCGCGGGCCACTCGGTTGCCGAAAGGGGGTCCCCGTCGAGGAACGCGTCGATGCCCTCGTGGGCATCGTCGGTCGCACAGAGCGCCGCGAACGCCTCGTTCGAGTGTGCGAGTGCGTCACCGTACTCCATGCCCGCCATCTCGTAGACCGCGCGCTTGCCCATCCGGATGGCCGTCGGGCTCTTCTCGGCGATGGTCTCTGCGAGGTCGAGTGCCGCCGCGACGTGGTCGCCCGCCGGGGTGACGCGATTCAGCAGTCCCCACTCCCTGGCCGTCTCGGCGTCGATGAGGTCGCCGGTCAGCAGCAGTTCGAGTGCGCGCTTCTGCGGGAGGGCAGCCAGGAGCGGGACGGCGGGCCCCATGCAGAACAGGCCGACCTTGGGGGCCGTCGCGCCGAACATCGTGCCGTCGGCAGCGACGGCGAGGTCACAGGCGGCCACGAGGCCGATGCCGTTCGCCGCGGCGTGCCCGTGTGCGGCCGCGATGACGGGCGTCCCCATCCGGGTGATGGTCAGGAAGGGGCGTTCCATGCGCGCGACCCAGTCCTCGTACGCCGCCTCCCCCTCCAGGTCGGCGTGCTCCGAGAGGTCGATGCCCGCCGAGAAGGCCTCGCCCGCGCCGTCGACGACCACGACGCGAGTCTCTGGCCGGTCGTCGAAGGCCCGGAGCGCGTCGTCGAGGTCGATCGCGAGCTGGGTGCTGAAGGTGTTCATGGCGGCCGGCCGGTCCAGCGTGACGCGCCCGACGTACCCGTCTACCTCGGTCTCGAGCGTGTCGAACTGGTCGCTGGCCGTCGTGGTGGTGTCGCTCATGGCACCTCGCTTCGCACCGAACCGTGAAAAACGTCCCCTCGTGTCAATCATGTCACTGGCTTCCAAACCTTCTTGCGCCCACCTCCCCAACCAGCGTTCATGTTCGACGACGAGGATCTGGCTTCTATCCGGGCCGCTCGCGACTCGTGGGAGTCCGAGACGCTGGATCCGGCACTCGAGTCCCACGGCGAACGCAAGGACCGCTTCGCGACGGTTTCCAACCACGAAGTCGACCGCCTCTACACCCCCGAGGACGTCGCCGATCTCGACTACGAGGACGACCTCGGCTTTCCCGGCCAACCCCCGTTCACCCGCGGGGTCTACCCGACGATGTACCGCGGGCGCCCGTGGACGATGCGGCAGTTCGCCGGCTTCGGGACTGCCGAAGCGACCAACGAGCGCTTTCACTACCTGATCGACGAGGGCCAGACCGGCCTCTCGACGGCCTTCGACATGCCGACGCTGATGGGCCTCGACTCGGACGACGCCATGAGCGACGGCGAGGTCGGCAAGGAGGGCGTCGCCGTCGACACGCTCCGGGACATGGAGATCCTCTTCGACGGTATCGACGTCGGCCAGGTCTCGACGAGTTTCACCATCAACCCCTCGACGCCGGTCGTCTACGCGATGTACGTGGCCCTCGCAGACCAGCGTGGCGTCCCCCGCCAGGAGCTTCGGGGCACCCTCCAGAACGACATGCTCAAGGAGTTCATCGCACAGAAGGAGTGGGTCGTCCCGCCGGAGCCCTCGCTGCACCTCGTCACGGACGTCATCGAGTACTCGGTGGCCGAGACGCCGAAGTTCAAGCCCGTCTCCGTCTCGGGCTACCACATCCGCGAGGCCGGGTCGACGGCGATCCAGGAACTGGCCTTCACGCTCGCGGACGGCTTCGCCTACGTCGAGGACTGTCTGGACCGCGGCATGGCGATCGACGAGTTCGCGCCCGCGCTCTCCTTTTTCTTCAACTCCCACAACGCCATCTTCGAGGAGGTCGCGAAGTTCAGGGCGGCCAGGCGGATCTACGCCCGGGTCATGGCCGACTGGTACGGCGCCGAGTCGACGGCGGCCCGCCAACTCAAGTTCCACACGCAGACCGCCGGTCAGAGCCTCACGGCCCAGCAGCCACTCACCAATGTCGTCAGGACGACCATCCAGGCGCTGGCGGGCGTCCTCGGCGGGACCCAGAGCCTCCACACCAACAGCTTCGACGAGGCACACGCACTCCCCGGGGAGGAGGCCGTTCGCGTCGCGCTCCGGACCCAGCAGATCATCGCCGAGGAGTCCGGCGCAGCCGACATCGTGGACCCCCTCGGCGGCAGTTTCGCCGTCGAAGCCCTCACCGAAGAGGTTGAGCAGGCGGCGATGGACTACATCGAGGAGATCCGCGAGATGGGCGACGGCTCCGTCAAGGACGGCGTCCTGGCGGGCATCGAGTCGGGGTACTTCCAGCGGGAGATCCAGGACGCCGCCTACGAGTACCAGGAACGCGTCGAGCGGGGCGACCAGATCGTCGTGGGCGTCAACGCCTACGAGATCGAGGAGGACACCAGCCCCGACATCCTACAGGTCGAGAAGGACGTCCAGGAGCGCCAGCGCGAGCGACTCGCCGACGTCAAGGCCGAACGCGACGACGCCGCGGTCGAGTCGGCGCTCGACGACGTGCGCGAGGCCGTCGCGAGCGGCGAGAACGTCATCCCGGCGGTCGTGGCCGCAGTCAAGACCTACGCCACGATGGGCGAGATAATGGGCGTCTTCGAGGACGAGTTCGGAACGTATCGCGAGACTGTCGGGATGGCGTAGTCGTCTCGACCGGCCGCCATCCAGATCGAGACCGGCCTGCCCGGGCTGGCACGATTATAAAACCGCCGGATCGTCGCAGGAAGGGCGAGCCGAGAAGGGGACGCATTTGCCGACGGGGGCGCGGTCGACCGAGCCGGGCCCGGTTCAGGACCGCGTCCCCGTCGATCCAGGGAGAATTCTCACAATTATACGGTACTATTATAAACATGGTCTACTCTGGGTAGTCTGTATGTCACACGATGGCAAGTCCGTTTCACGGCGTGGACTACTCAAACAATCAGGTGCAGCGGCTGCAGCAGTCGGTATCGCGGGGATGGCCGGTTGTGGCGGTGACGGTGGCGACGGTAGCGGTGACGGCAGCGGTGACGGCAGCGGTAGCGGCAGTGGCGGCGACAGTGGTGGCGACAGTGGCGGCGACAGTGGCGGTGACAGTGGCGGGAGCGGAGAGGACTACCCTGCACTCGGCAACTTCCCGGTCGACGGCGACACGGCGACCTTCGGGTTCAACGTGCCGCTGTCGGGTCCGTACTCCTCCGAGGGTGAGGACGAACTGCGCGCGTACGAGCTCGCAGTGGAACACCTGAACAACGGTGGCGGCTGGGTCGACGAATGGGACGACCTCTCCGGCGACGGCGTGCTGGGGTACCAGATCGACTACGTCGAGGGTGACACCGCGACAGACGCGTCGACGGCACAGCAGTCCGCCTCGCGCATGATCTCGCGTGACAACGTGCTCATGTTCTCGGGCGGGTCCTCCTCCGCAGTCGCCATCGCCCAGCAGGGCGTGGCACAGCGCGAGAAGGTCCAGTTCATGTGCTGTCTCACGCACTCGAACGACACTACCGGGAAGGACTGTGTCCGCTACAGCTTCCGGGAGATGTTCAACGCGTACATGACGGGCCAGGCGCTGGTCCCCGTCGTCACCGAGGAGTACGGTGACGACCTGGACTTCTACCAGCTGTACGCCGACTACTCCTGGGGTCAGACCCAGCAGGCGTCGATGAAGCAGTTCTTCGAGGAGGCCGGCTGGTCGCAGGTCGACAGCGTCGCGACGCCGCTCGACACGTCCGACTTCTCGTCGTACCTGTCCGAGGCACAGAGCTCCGGCGCAGACGCGCTGTTCCTGAACCACTACGGTCTGGACGGCGCGAACTCCCTGAGCCAGGCGATCGAGGCCGGCATCGACGAGGACATGGATATCGTCATGCCGCTGTACAACCGCCCGATGGCCCAGGCAGCGAGCGGCTCCATCGGTGGTATCTACGGCACCATCGCGTGGTCGTCCCAGATCGACAACGAGCCATCGAACTCCTTCGTCGAGGCCTTCGGCGAGCAGTTCAACGGTCGGACGCCGTCCGGCCCGGCACAGCTCGCGTACGCGCAGACGCTCCAGTACGCGGCCGCCGCCGAGCGGGCAGGGACGTTCTACCCGCCGGAGGTCATCCGCCAGCTGGAGGACTACGAGTACAGCAACATCGGCCTCGGCGAGGAGACGATGCGCGCCTGCGACCACCAGGCCCAGCGGGCCATCCCGGTCGTGCGCGGGCTGCCGGAGTCCGAGCAGGGCGAGGGCAACTTCTTCGAGATCGTCAACATCACGTCGCGCGACGATGTCGGCTACGGCTGTGACGAAGGCCCGGCCGCGGAGTGCGAACTCGGCGACTACGGCGACGAGTAAGGCCTCCCTCACGGTCGCGTAACCTTACAACTATATCCATGATTCCCTCACGTTGAAACAGCATGAATGACACGAAAAATCGCACGTCGGTGAGGCTCGTGGGTCCCCACCGGTCAACGCGGGTGAGAGGGTCGTGAGCGTCGTCGCCGACCTCATCGTCCTGCTCATCAACGGGCTCCAGCAGGGGGCGATCTACGTCCTCCTGGCTATCGGTCTCTCGATCATCCTGGGGACGCTCAAATTCGTCAACTTCGCTCACGGCGCACTCTACGTCATCGGTGCGTACGTGGGGTTGTTGATAACGCAGGAGATATCGATATCGAACGGATTGCTCGCGGAGTTCGGCTTCCCGACGCTCGGGCTCGAATGGGGCTTCCTGGCCGCCCTCGTCATCACGCCGTTAGTCGTCTTCGTGGTCGGCCTGGCGATGGAGCGCTTCGTCGCGCGTCCGTTCTACGACCGTCCGGACACTGACCAGATTCTGGTGACGTTCGGCCTCGCCATCGTCATCCAGGAGCTGTTCCACGCGCTGTTCGGCGGGCGGAGCTTCTCCTACCAGCTCCCCCAGGACTTCCTGGGTGTCCTGCCCCTCTCGGGGCCGGTCAGTATCCCGTTGACCGCGGTGTCGATCAGCGTCTGGCGCCTCTGGGTCATCACCATCACCGCGGTGCTGGTCGTCGGCGTCTACGCGCTCATCGAGTACACCGACTTCGGGCTCATCGTCAAGGCGGGCACGCGCGACGCCGAGATGGTCCGAATGCTCGGCATCCGGATCGAACGCCCCTACCTCGTGATGTTCGGCATCGGTGCCGGACTCGCGGGCGTCGCGGGCGTCGTCGGGGCACCGCTCTCGAACATCAACCCTGAGATCGGGATGACGATCCTCGTCCCGGCCTTCCTCACTGTCGTCATTGGTGGGGTCGGTTCGGTCGAGGGCGCCGTCCTCGGTGGGGTCTTGATCGGGCTGGTGCAGGTGGCGCTCATCACGGTCGGGAGCTTCTCGATCGGTGGGGTCGGGATCAACCTCGCGCCGTGGTCCCAGGTCGGGATCTACGTGCTCGCGGTGATCATCCTGCTCACGCGACCCGAGGGCCTGATGGGCTCCGAGGAGGTGGGCACGTGAGCGACGACGTCGCCTCGCCCACCGAGACGGGCGAGACCGTCGAGGAGTCACCAGGGATCTACGATCGCTGGCTGAACGTCAAGGAGAGCGAACTGACCGTCGCCATCCTGACACTCGTCGGCGTGTTCCTCGCACCCGCGATCCTGGTCGAGATCCCGCCGATGCTCGGGGTCCCGTCGTCGCTCACCTGGTACAATGGCCTCGTGGCGCTGACGCTCATCTGGGGCATCTTCGCCATCGGGTACGACATCCTGCTCGGGTTCACCGGGCTCCTGTCGTTCGGGCACGCCATGTTCTGGGGTGTCGGCGCGTACGCCGTCGGTATCATCAGCGCCGAGTTCGTGCAGAACCCCCTGGTGTTGATCCTGCTCGGGACGACCTTCGCGGTCCTCCTGGCCTGGATCATCGGCTGGATCTCCCTCCGACGTGGGGGGATCTACTTCGCCATCCTGACGCTGGCGTTCGGGCAGATGATGTACTACATCTTCCTGTCGCCGCTCGGCTGGCTGACCGGTGGGGAGAACGGGTTCAACGGCGTTGACGTCGGGGCGCTCCTCGGCGTCATCGACCTCGGCGCGTCCGTTCCCGTCATCCCCGACGTCTTCGCGGCCTCCTGGGGGTACGTCCTCATCGCGCTGTTCACGGTGCTCGCCGTCGTGGTGGGCTACCGGATCCTGAACTCGCCGTACGGCGCCGTGCTCCAGGCGATCAGGGAGAACGAACAGCGCACGGAGTTCGTCGGACTGAACGTCTGGCGGTACAAGCTGATGGGGTTCATCATCTCGGGCGCCTTCGCGGGCGTCGCGGGGAGCCTCTACGTCATCCAGGAGTCGTACGTCCCGATCGAAAACACGCTGAACTGGGTCGTGAGTGGCGACGTGGTCGTCATCACGGTCCTCGGCGGGGCCGGCTCGCTGTTCGGCCCCCTCTTCGGCGCGGGACTGTACATGTACGTCGCGAACATCGTCGTCGGCATCCCGATCATCGGTGAGTTCTGGCACATGATCCTGGGACTCGTCTTCATCGCCGTCGTCGTCGTCATGCCGGAAGGCATCTGGGGCGGCATCTCCTGGATTCGCAAGCTCGTCGGTGGCCTCCTCGGAGGTGATGGACAGTGACGACGATACTCGAGACGCGCGACCTCGTCAAGAAGTTCGGCGGGCTCGTCGCGACCGACCACGTCAACCTTCAGATCGAGCAGGGTGAGCTCCGTTCGGTCATCGGGCCGAACGGGGCCGGCAAGTCGACGCTGATCAACCTGATCACCCGCATGCTCGAGGAGACCGAGGGCGACATCCTGTTCAAGGGGGACTCGATCACGGACCTCAAGCCCCACCAGGTCGTCCAGCGGGGGATCGGCAAGTCCTTCCAGACTGCCTCGATCTTCCCGGACCTCTCGGTCGAGGAGAACGCGAACATCGCCTCCTTCGGCGCCGAACACGGGTCCTTCCGGTTCAACTTCCTCCGGCACCGAAACGGATACCCGGAGGTCGAGGAGCGGACCCTCGACATCCTGGAGGCCGTCGGGCTGCTCTCGCAGCGCGACGCGCGCGCGGCCGACCTCCCGTACGGCGACAAGCGTCGCCTGGAGATCGGCATCGCGCTGGCCAGTGAGCCAGACCTCCTCCTGATGGACGAGCCCACCGCGGGCATGTCCCCGGACGAGACCAAGTCGACGGTCGAACTGATCGAGGACCTCCAGGAGGAACTCAACCTCACGATCCTGCTGGTCGAACACGACATGGAGATCGTCTTCCGCGTCTCCGACCGCATCGCCGTGCTACACCGCGGCGGCATCATCGCGGACGGGACGCCCGAGGAGGTCCAGGGCGACCCGCAGGTCCAGGAAGCGTACCTGGGAGGTGTCGAGCTGTGAGTCTGCTCGAAGTGGACGGCATCGACAGCTACTACGGCGAGAGCCACATCCTGCGCGACGTCTCGATGCGGGTGGAGGAGGGCGAAATCTGTGCCCTCCTCGGCCGCAACGGCGCCGGGAAGACGACCACGCTCCGGAGCATCGCAGGCGCGAGACCGCCGAACATCCGTGACGGGTCCATCTCCTTCAAGGGACACGACATCACGGACATGGCGACCGACGACATCTCGATGCACGGCATCTCGATGGTTCCGGAGGAGCGCCGGGTGTTCGGGAACCTCACCGTCGAGGAGAATCTCCACATCTCCGACGTGGCGCGGAACCCATCGAACACCTGGGGCCGGAACATCAACGCGGAACACGAGGGGCAGTCGATGGAGCAGATCCTCGACGACTTCCCCCGGCTGAACGAGCGGCTCAACCAGCTTGCGGGCACTCTCTCCGGTGGCGAACAGCAGATGCTCGCCATCGCGCGTGCCCTCAAGCAGTCGACCGACCTGATGATGCTGGACGAGCCCTACGAGGGGCTCGCACCCCAGATCATCCAGACGGTCGAGGACGCGATCGAGCGGATTCGTGACAGCGGGACCACCGTTCTGCTCGTCGAGCAGAACGCGATGGCGGCGATGAAGATCGCCGACCGGTGTTACGTCGTCGACCAGGGGAGCGTCGTCTTCGAGGGCTCCGCGGAGGAGCTCCAGGACGACCAGGAGACCCGCGAACGGTACCTGGGCGTCTAATCCCCACGCGTTATCTTCAATGTCACTTCCAATGGACGAACGGACGGCCGAGGCGCACATCGACACACTCGTCGAGGAGGGCGTGTTGCTTCACGACGACGAGACCGACGAGCTGGTCACGAGCAGGGACTTCCAGCACCACCTGGAGGTCTACCTCGACACCTACATGGACGTCTCCGACGAGGAGTTCCACGAGACGATAGCGGAGGTGTTCGGCCTGCCGTCGGTCGAGGCGGCCGCGGAGCGCGCCGAGGAACTCGACGTGACGCGCGAGCAACTCTCGGCGTTTCTGACGCTCCGGTCCCGATTCGACGACGTGGGGACCGGCGACCTGGCGCTGATGGCGGCCATCGTCGACCAGGTCGATCCTCAGTCGCCCATCCCGGACCAGGTGGAGACGGTGGACGACGACACCTACGAGGCGTTCGTCGACGACTCCGACCGCGCCATCGTCACGGTCTGGAAGCGCGGCTGTGCCCCCTGCGAGGGGATGAAGGAGGACCTGGACGAGATCCTCGAGGGCCTCCCGGACGACGCGCCCGTCGCCGGGCTCAACGGCGAGGAGTGCCCGGAGTTCTGTGAGGGCCAGGAGGTCAATAGCGCCCCCGCCGTCGTCTTCTTCGAGGACGGCGAGCAACTCGACGTCGTCACGGGCCGAACCAGTCCCGGTCCGCTCGCAGACCGCGCCGCCGAACTGTACGGCACCGACTGACGGTCGGACCCGACGAAAACGATCGGCGGTCGACCCGCCGTCGGCCTCTTACTCCACGGACGTCTCGCTCGCGAGTTCGTCGACGCTCTCGACGAGGTCAGCGACCGACGAGGCCTGTGATTCCGTGCTCTCGACGATCTCCTGGGCGGCCGCCTCGGCGTCTTCGGCGTGGTCCCTGGCGCGCTCGATGGTCGCCGAGACGCCCTCGATGGCGTCCGCCTGGTCGTCGTTGGCGCTGGAGACCTCCTCGATGCCGGTCGCCGCCTCGTCGACCGCCTCCGCGATGTCGTCGAGGGCGTTGAGCGCCTCGGTGATCTTCTCCTCGGCGCGCAGGATCTGCTCGTTCGACTCCTCGACGGTCCCGACCGTCTCGGTGGCCTGGGACTGGATCTCGTTGACGCTGTCGGAGATCTGGTCGGCGTACTCGCCGGTCTCGTTGGCGAGGGTCTTGACCTCGTCAGCCACGACGGCGAACCCGGTCCCGCTCTCGCCGGCGCGTGCCGCCTCGATGTTGGCGTTGAGGGCGAGGATGTTGGTCTGCTCGGCGACGTCGGCGATGATGCCGATGATCTCGTTGACCTCGTCCATGCGCTCCTCGAGGCCGGTGACGCTGTCGACGAGGTCGTCGCTGGTGTCGGTCAGTTCGTCGGTGACCTCCTGGGCGTCCTCGCTGGCGCCGACGCCGTACTCGACGGCGTCCTTGGCCTGGCTCGCCGCGCTCGCGACCTGGCTCGACGTAGCGGCTATCTCCTCCATGCTCGCGCTGACGTCGTGGACGTCGTCGGCGGCCTCGGCCAGGATCTCGTTTTGCTCGACGATGGACTGTTCGATGTGGTTCGCGGCGTTGGCCGACCGGTCGGTCGAGGACGCCAGTTCGTTGGCGTTGTTGTCGACGCGCTGGATCAGGTCGGCCAGCGTGTCCGCCATTTCGTTGAGCTCGTCGACGACGTTGAGGAGCGACTCGTCGACGTGGCCGCCCTCGTTGTCGAACGTGGCACGCTCGTCGAGGTCGCCGGCCTGGATCGCTCGCATCGTGCCCTCGAGCTCCGTGACGAGGTCGGCCGTCCGCTCGTGGCGCAGGACGTCGGCCGTCCGGTCCTGGACCATCTCGACGACGCCGATCAGCTCGTCGTCCTCGCCGTAGATCGGGGCCGCGGAGAAGGAGATGTTGACCTCTTCGCCCTGCGGGTCGACCATCGTGCTCGTGTCTCGGTAGAGGGTGAACGAGGCGTCCTCGACTTTCGGAACGTCGTACTCCTCGTGCGTCCGTTCGGGGGCGTCGATGACCTTGTCGGCCAGGGTCTTCCCTCGCCGGCCGTCGGGGTAGAAGGCCATACTGGCCATCTCCATGTCCATGGCGTCCGCCTCGGAGACCCCCGTGAGCTGCTCGAGCTGAGCGTTCCACGTCAGGATGTCGCCGTCCGGGTCGAGGACGAACAGCGGCGTCCCGACGTGGTGCAGGATCTCGTGGTAGTCGAGCGCCTCGTCCCCCGCCGTCTCTCTCGCCTCGCTCTCGTCGTCGTAGGCGTCGACACCGGCGGCAAAGAGGTCGTTCGCGGTCGTCAACCCCTCCTGGAGATCGGTCCGGGCGTCTGCCAGCGCGTCCTGGGCCCCGGCGTCGAGTTCGTCACGGAGCCTGTCGAAGACGGCGTCGACGAGCGCGTCAGACACGACGCGCTGGGATCGGACGAACGCCGACGCCGCGATGCCGTCCTCGCGGTAAGAGTCGACGAGGGCTCTGACGTCGCGGTCGTCGACGTCGAACACGTCGACGACGTGCTGCTGGCCAACCGCCGCGTGGGCGGGGTCGTCGTATACCGATTCGAGTGCCGTGACGTCGGGATCGTACAGGTCCCGGATCGAGTCGCTCGACCCCCCGGGCTGGAGGGCCGCTCCGCCGTCCGAGCGGAGCGGCGCCTCGTCCTCCTCGGTGGCGAGCACTCGTCCGAGGAGCCTGCGAAGTCCCGATCCTGGTTTCGTGCCTCTCATCACGTTCCAATGAGAATTATCTATTATAAAAAACCAAGCCGCCGATTATCGCACGGGATAACGAATATTGTCGCCCTCGGGCCGTTTCGAGGCCGAACCTGATCGGTCGTGTGGGACGATCCCACGGCCGACCCGGTCCACGTTCGGTCGGCCAGCTGATCGTGACTCGGACTATCGTCTTCGGTCTCGGTGCGCCGGCCGAAAAGGCAGTAGATGGATCTTTTATGGCGCTTCCATGCCGAGTGATACCTAATGAGCGACGAGTCGGGAGTCGAACCCAATCAGGGTGATCGGGAGCGGGTACCGCCGCCCTCGTCGTTCGTCGAGCAGGCGAACGTCACCGAAGCAGATCTGGCGACCGTCGCGGCGGACTGGCCGGAGGGCTGGCGCGTGGCGGCCGACATGCTCGACTGGGAGCAGCCCTACGACGCCGTGCTCGACCGCGGTTCGACGGGGACCCGGTGGTTCCCCGGTGGCAGACTCAACGCGTCGGTCAACTGCGTCGACCGGCACCTCGACGAGCGCAAGACCCAGGCGGCGATCAAGTGGATCGGCAAGCGCGGCGAACGACGCACCTACACGTACCTCGACCTCTATCGGGAGGTCAACGAGTTCGCGGCCGGCCTCCGCTCGCTGGGCATCGACGAGGGGGACGTCGTGACGCTGTACATGCCCTCGATCCCGGAGCTCCCCATCGCCATGCTGGCGTGTGCGCGCATCGGAGCGCCACACAACGTCGTGTTCGCGGGGTTCTCCGCCGAGGCGCTGGCCGAGCGGATGACGCGCGCGGAGTCCGAGTATCTCGTCACCTGCGACGGCTACTACCGGCGGGGCAACGCCATCCACCAGAAGAACAAGGCCGACAACGCCCGCATCTCCGTGCCGCACGAGGTGGCGGACGTGGTGGTCGTCGAGCGCCTGATCGACGAGGACGTGACGCTGGGCGAGGGGGACCACGCGTACGACGACCTGCTCCGGGACCACCGAGGGGCGGTGGTCGATCCGGTCTCTCGCCGCACCGACGACCCGCTCTTTCTCATCTACACGTCGGGGACGACCGGCGAACCGACCGGGGTCAGCCACACGACGGGCGGGTACCTGAGCCACGCGGCCTGGACGAGCCACGCGGTCCTCGACCTCGAACCGGCGGACACCTACTGGTGTACCGCCGACATCGGCTGGATCACGGGGCACACGTACCTCGTCTACGGCCCGCTGTCGCTCGGGACGACGACGCTGCTCTACGAGGGTACGCCCGACCACCCCGAGAAAGACCGCGTCTGGGACCTCATCGAGCGCAACGCCGTCAACGTCTTCTACACGGCCCCGACGGCCATCCGGGCGTTCATCAAGTGGGGGACCGAACACCCGGAGAGCCACGACCTCTCGTCGCTTCGCCTGCTCGGATCGGTCGGCGAACCGCTCAACGCCAGCGCCTGGTGGTGGTACTACGAGCACGTGGGTGGTGGCGACTGCCCGATCGTGGACACGTGGTGGCAGACAGAGACGGGCGGAATCCTCGTCTCCACGATCCCGGGCGTCGACGACATGAAGCCCGGGAGCGCCGGCCCCGCGTTGCCGGGCGTGGACGTGACCGCGGTCGGATTCGACGGGAAGCCCACGACGGCCGCCCAGGGCGGTCGGCTCGCGATCACCAACCCCTGGCCGGGGATGCCGCGGGCCTTTCAGGCCCCGTCGCGGGACGAGGACTGGCGATACGTGACCGAAGACGTGGCGCGCATCGACGACGACGGCTACGTCACCGTCCTCGGCCGGTCAGACGACACCGTCACCGTCGGGAACCACCGCATCGGCACGATGGAACTGGAGAGCGCCATCACCGACGTCGACGGCGTCGCGGAGGCGGCCATCGTCGACGTCAGGGACGCGGGGGCTGAGAACTCCGTCTTCGCCTTCGTCAGCACCGACGGTGGCCACGACGGCGAGACCGACCTCCGTCGCCGGATCGCAGACAGCGTCGAGACCACTATCGGATCGTTCGCGACGCCCGCCGAGGTGATCTTCACGCCAGAACTTCCCAAGACCCGATCCGGAAAGCTCATGCGGCGGTTGCTCAAGGACATCGCCAACGACGCCGAACTCGGCGACACGAGTGCCCTGCGGAACCCGGAGATCGTCGGGGAGATCGAGTCTGCCCTCGAAGGCGAGTGAATCGCCGCCCCGGCGCGCCATTTCGCGGTACCGCGAGACGACGCGCGGGTTCGAACTCTTCGCTAACTCTCCGTTACCGAAACGCGGGGACGGTAATCTCTCCGCCACTCGGCAGTGTTCGGGGTGGTTTCGATGGTTCGACGGGTCAATTCCCGAACGAAAGGAATAATTTATTTCGGTAGAAGATATAACCGCGAAACAGCGCAGATGCAGGTGAGTTCACGGGTCGATCGAGCCGGGGCGGGTGGCCTGACGACGGCCAACTACGAGCAGTTGCGGCAGGCAGCCGAGACCTACCGCGAGGTGATCGTCGTCAGGCTCTGTGGGGAAGTGGGGCTCCGCCCGCCGGAGATCGGTCGTGTCACGCCCGGCGACTTCGAGACGCGGTCGACGAGCAACGGGACTCACCACCTCCTGGCGGTCGCGAACCCGAACGGGGAGGGGACGGCGCGACACGCCTACGTGCCCTCGACGGTCCGATCGGCAGTCAGGCGATACGTCAACGAACTGGACATCGGAGCCGACGAGCGACTGGTCGACGTGACGCCCCGCCGCATCCAGATGATCGTCTCCGAGGTCGCCGACCGGGCGGCGGAGATGGTCGGGGACGACGACCTGCGGGACGTCTCCTCCCGTGACCTCTGTCGGTACTACGCTCGCCAGCTCGTCCACGACGAGGGGATCGACCCCCGGGTCGTCCTCGCCATCGGACCCTGGGAGGGCCTCGAGAGCCTGTCCCAGCACCTTGACCCGGTCGACACGACCGCAGTCCTCGACGCACTGGAGCGATCGAGGGTCACCGGGCCCGGGACGGGCTGGGAGCACTCGGAACTCGGTCGAGCACTCGCCACTGTCGACCTGGGCGTGGTGATCGTCGACCCCGACGGGCAGGTGACGTACGCGAACGACGAGTTCGCGGCGCTGACGGGATTCGCCAGCGACGAGGTGACCGGCCGCGACCGGTCGGCGCTCTACGCGTCGGGGGACGCAGGCGAGGACAGCGACGGAGCGCCCACCCGCGTGACGCTCCGGCGGGCCGACGGGCCACCCGTCTCCGCCTACCGGCTCGCAGCCCGCATCCCGAGCAAGCACGGCGTGACCGGCGGCGAGATCGCCGCGTTCGTCGAGGCGGACGACGAGTCCGTCGACGCGAGTGGGGGAAGCGCCCCTGCCCGACTGTCGGCGGCCATCGACGTCCTCGGCGAGACGACCGAGACCCTCTCGTCGGCGTCGAACCGGACCGAGGTGGTCTCCACGGTCTGTGAGCACGTGGCGTCGGCCGACGCCTACGAGTTCGCCTGGATCGGCTCGGCGACCCGCGACGGCGGCGTCGTCTCCGCCGCCTGGGACGGCATCGACGAATCGACCGCCGAGCGACTGGCGGCTGTGGCCGCCGACGCGCGCGGCGGTGGCGCCGAGCTCGACGGGGGACTCCAGGTCACCGAGGTGGACAGGTCGGAGGCCCTCCAGGACGCCGTCGACGAGTCGGGATCGGCGCCGTCCGCCATCGCGTGCGTCCCCCTGACGTACGGTGACACGACCCACGGGGTCCTCGCCATCGGGACGACCGCGGAGGCCGGCGTCGGCACCGAGGAGCGAGAGCTCCTGGCCAGCCTGGGGTGGCAGGTCGGCCAGGCGCTCACCCACATCGAACGCCGGAACCTTCTGCTCGCCGACAGCGTCCTCGAACTGGAGTTCCAGACCCAGAGCGAGGAGGCCTTCTTCGTGACGGCGAGTCAGCAGCTCGGGGCCTCCTTCCAGCTCCAGGGACTCGTCCCGGGGGAACACCAGTCGCTCCTGTACTTCGTCATGGTCCGGGACACGACTCCCGAGGAGGTGGTCAGCCTCGCCGACGACGCCGACAGCATCGAGAGCGCGCGATTAATCCGCGACTACGGGGAGAGCTACCTCGTCGAGTTCGTGGTCGCTGGCGAGGAGCCGGCGACGACCCTCACGGAACTCGGTGGGCAGGTCACGGAGTTCACCGTGGCGGACGGCATCCACGCCGTGACCGCGGAGTTTACGACCGAGACTGACGTCCGGGCCGTCTTCAACGGATTCCAGTCGACGTTCCCCGAGTCGAACCTCACATCGAAGCAGGAAGTCGAGCGTCCGGTCCAGACGACCGAGGGGTTCCGGCGGTCCCTGGAGGAGGACCTCACCTCGAAGCAGCAGTCGGTGTTACGAGCCGCGTACCTCGCCGGCTACTTCGAGTGGCCCCGCGGGAGTACCGCCGAGGAACTCGCGGACTCCATCGGCGTCTCCTCGCCGACGCTCCACAACCACCTCCGGAAGGCACAGCAGAAGGTGCTGACCGCCTTCTTCGAGAACGTCGACGACTGACGCGCGAGCAGATGCGCGGCCGCCAAAGATAGTTAGGTGGTCCGCTTAAGAGTCCGCTACAGCATATATTGGACGTATCATGTATCCACGTAGTCAACGATGTGGCTCGGGATCGACGGTGGTAACGGGAGGTCGGTCGCGATGAGCGAGGACGCCGACGTGGAGGCCGACGTCGAGCTGGAATCGCGCCTGACAGAACAGGACTACTTCCGTCCACCGACGGAGTTCGTGGGGCAGGCCAACCTCACCGACACCGACATCTACGACCGGTTCGAGGAGAACTACCCGGACGCCTTCGAGGAGTACGCGGAGCTCCTCGAGTGGGACGAGCGCTGGGATCAGGTGCTCGACGACTCCAACCCGCCGTTCTACGAGTGGTTCACCGGCGGCAAGCTCAACGCCTCCTACAACTGCGTCGACCGGCACCTCGACGAGCGCAAGAACCAGACCGCGCTTCTCTGGGAGGGCACGGACGCCGACGAGACGCAGCACATCACGTACCAGGAGCTGTACAACCGCATCAACGAGATGGCCGCCGTCCTGCAGGACGTGGACGTCGACGAGGACGACGTCGTCACGTGTCACCTCCCGATGGTGCCGAGTCTGCCGGTCACGATGCTCTCGTGTGCCCGGATCGGGGCGCCCCACTCGGAGGTCTTCGCCGGCTTCTCCGCCCAGGCGCTGGCCGACCGTATCGACGACGGCAGCAGCGACGTGGTCGTCACCATCGACGGGTACTACCGCCGCGGCGAGTTCCTGAACCACAAGGAGAAGTGCGACGAGGCACTCGAACTCGCCGAACACGACGTCGACACGGTCCTGCTCTGGACCCGCCACGACGAACTCGCGGACGAGGTCGAGATCACCGAGGACGACCCCTACGTGCTCGTCGACGACCTGCTCGCGGAGAACGAGCGGGCCCGCGTCGACCCCGTCTCTCGTGACGCCGAGGACCCGCTGTTCCTGATGTACACCTCCGGCACCACCGGCAAGCCGAAGGGCTGCCAGCACCGGACCGGCGGGTACCTGTCGTACGTCACCGCCACCTCGAAGTACGTCCTCGACATCAAGCCCGAAGACACCTACTGGTGTGCCGCGGACATCGGGTGGATCACCGGTCACAGCTACATCGTGTACGGACCGCTGTCGCTCGGGACCACCTCGGTCATGTACGAGGACACCCCGGACCACCCCCACAAGGGCCGGATCTGGGAGATCGCCGAGCGCTACGACGTGGACATCTTCCACACCTCGCCGACGGCGGTGCGGATGTTCATGAAGTGGGGCAGCGAGTACCCCGAGGACTACGACTTCGACTTCCGCCACATGACCACCGTCGGCGAGCCGATCCAGCCGGAAGCCTGGCTGTGGTACTACAAGCACATCGGCGACGAGGACGCTGTCATCGTCGACACGTGGTGGCAGACCGAGACCGGCGGGCACCTCATCACGAACCTGCCGGCGCTCAAGGACATGAAGCCGGGCAGTGCCGGCTTCCCCTGTCCGGGCGTCCAGCCCGCGCTGTACGACGACGACGGCGAGCCCCTGGAGGAAGCATCTGGCAAGGCCGGCAACCTCGTCATCGAGAAGCCCTGGCCGAGCATGCTCCAGACCGTCTACGGCAACGACGAGCGCTTCATCGAGGAGTACTGGGAGGACTTCTCCGACGTCGACAGCGACGACCCCGAGGACTGGGTCTACAAGGCCGGCGACGGTGCCGTGCAGGCCCAGGACGGCTACTTCCGGGTCCTCGGTCGGCTCGACGACGTGATGAACGTCGCCGGTCACCGTCTGGGGACGATGGAACTCGAGTCCGCAGTCGCGGAGGTCGAGGACGTCGCGGAGGCCGCCGTGGCCGCCGCGGAGGACGCCGAGAAGGGCGAGGTGCCCCACGTCTACGTCGTCCTGCGGGACGGCGTCGAGGCCACCCAGGAGGAAGTCGAGGGCCGCATCGTCGACGCCATCGAGGACGAGATCGGGAAGTTCGCGCGTCCCGACCGGATCATCTTCGTCGGCGACCTCCCGAAGACGCGCTCCGGGAAGATCATGCGTCGCCTGCTCGAGAACATCTCGAACGACGACGACCTCGGGAACACGGACACGCTGCGCGACCCGTCCGTCCCCGAGCAGATTCGCGAGCAGGTCCAGGGCGACTGAGTCCCGGCACGCTCCCGACCGTTACGGGCCACCCGGCCCACGTTTTTTTCTGCTCGTAGCTGCGGCCCCACAAGGATTATCTCGGTGGGCGAGGGATGACCTGTCATGTACGAGATCCACTGTGAGGACTGTGGCAAGATCGGTTTCCACGCGTCGCGCGTCGGCGCGGAGTCCCAGGCCGAACGTCACGCGCAGGAGTCCGGCCACGACTGCCACGTCGAGGCCAAGACCGCGGAGTAACGCGACTGCCCCCGCGGAGCGACCGACGGGCGTCTGACGCCCCGCAAAGTATTTGTCGCACATCTGGCTTTGTCCTACAATGAGTATACGCGTTGTCGATCGCGTGGACGGCTGGGACCAGCGGCCGTTCGGCGGGGGATTCGACGCCCTTCACGACCTCGCAGACGAGGAGTTCTCCGGCGTGGTCCGCGCCAGCGGCGCCGAGGCGTACCTGACGCTCGGGACAGTCGTCGCCGTTCGTCACGGCACCATCGACGACTTCGAGTCGGCGTCCGGGACGATCTACCAGGCGCCAGCGCCCGCGCTCCCACTGCTGGCCGTCATGCAGGAGGCGGACGTCGACGTCCGCGCCCAGTACTACTCCGAGGAGACGCCCATCTCGGAGGTCGACGGGACGCTCTCCTCCGGCGGGTTCACGGGCTACGTCGAACTCTCCGAGAACGTCCTGAGCGGCGACTACTTTCTCGTCTACCACGGCGGCAACTCGATGAGCGTCGCCTTCGTCGGGAACAACCAGAAGCTCATCACCGACGACGAGGCCTTCCAGACGGCCGACGACGAGGTCGGGATTTACAAGGTCCGACAGGTCGACGTCGAGCCGATCGAGATTCCCGAACCGACCGGGTCGACCGGCGAGACGGAGGCAGAGGCCGCGGCTGCCGCGGCGACGGCCGAGGGCGCCGTCGAGACCGAACCGGTTGCGGACACCACGTCGGCCGACGAGCCCGACGATTCGACAGACGACGAAGACACCGACGAGGCGTCGGACGACGACGCGACGGGGGCAGCCGAGGACGACGACACGCGTGCCGACGTCACAGGCGACGACACCGGCGGCGCGGCGATGGAGTCGTCGACGGCCGAGTCGACGACCGATTCGGCCGCGGAGCCAGCGGACGAACGTGACGCCACCGACCCGGCTGACGCCACAACGACCGAGCCGGCCGGGGACCAGACGCCAGCGGAGCCCACGACCCGGGAGACGACCGGGGCCTCGGCCCGCTCGGCGGAGGCGCGACGGACCGCGGAGACCGACAGCGGTCCGTCGACGGCGGATCAGGCGACGGACACGGCCAGCCAGCCCTCGTCACCCTCGGCGTCGACCACGGGGACGGGCGGCAACTCCACGGGGCGAAGTGGCGGCAGCCGCACGAGCGAGGGTCCCGGGACGTCACAGCCGGCCAGCGAGCGCGGGACCGCCGGACGGTCGTCAGGCCGGGGTGCCGGGGACTTAGAGACCCGCTCGATCCCGTCGCTCGACCCCTCCCACACCCAGGTTCCCCAGCGGCAGACGCGGACGGACCCGACGCCGGATCCGACTCCCCAGCGACGCGACGAGACCGCTCAGCGCCAGGGCGGCGGCACCCGACAGGCCCGTCCAGAGCCCGAACCCGAGCCGGAACCGAAGCGCCGCGAACCGGCCAGCCAGGCCCCTGCACAGCCGGAGCCCGCGCCAGCCGAGGACGATGGCGGGGTCGACGACGAGGCGCTCGCGGAACTCGAGAGCGAGTTGGCCGACCGGGAGGCGGAAGTCGAGCGGCTGGAGTCCGAACTCGAGGCGGCCGAACGCGACCGCGACGACCTCGAGGCGGACCTGGCCGAGGTGCGCGAGGAGCGCGACGAACTCGCGGCGGACGTCGAACGCCTGGAGTCGGAACTCGAACACCTCGAACAGGAGTTCGGGGCCGCAACCGACGCCGAGACGCGGATGACGCCCAGCGAGGCCATCGAGGCGACGAACCTCTTCGTCGAGTACGAGCGCAAGGGCAACGCCACGCTCGAGGACGCGCACGAGGGCACAGAGGGGCGCGAGGCCGTCGCGGAGAACCTCCGCCTCGGCGTCCACACCGAGTTCGACGACCGCGCGGTCGCCGTCGGCGGCCAGGACTTCGACGAGTTCCTCCGCGGGACGCTCCACTACCGGTTCGCGGAGTGGGTCGTGGGGGACCTCCTCTTCGAGATCAGGGACACCGGCCACGCCGACGACCTGCCGGACCTCTACGACGCCATCCGGGAGGTTCGCCGGGTGGAGTTCAACGGCGTCGTCGACGTCGAGTACGTCGAGGACGGTCAGGACAAGAGCGGTCGCGAGCGTTTCGACGTGATCTTCCGCCACCGCATGGGCGACCCGCTCCTCGTCGCCAACCTGAACGACTCCCGGGAGCCGGCGACCGGGAACATGATGACGTCCCTGGTGACGTCCGCGGAGCGCGTCGGCCAGACGGAGGACGCCCTGGCGTCGGCCTTCCTCGTCACGAGCAGTTTCTTCGAGTCCGAGGCCCTGGAGACGGTCAGCGAGGCGACGCAGGGCGGCCTCCTCAGCCGGGACAGCCGGAAGAGCTTCGTGAACCTCTCCCGGAAGGCCGGCTACCACCTCTGCCTGGTCGCCGCGCGCGACGGGAACTTCCACATGGAAGTCCCCGAACTCTGATCGACCGGCCGTCCTCCGCCGGCCCCGTAGAAGCGAGCAGCGAGCCGCAGATGTCGCGAGTCGTCGATTGCAGAACGCGGTCAGCCTTCGATCTCGGCGACGCCCTCGATCTTCATCCCCTGCAGCTTCTCGATGATGTGATCGACCTTGCCGTCGAGTTCGTCCACGAACTCCTCGGTCTCCTCGGTCGTGATCGCCCCCTGGCTCGAGGGCTCGATGAGATTCTCCTCTTCCAGCACGCGAAGCGAGTAGCGAACCTTGTGGTGTGGATAGCCAGTCTCGTTCGACATCTTCACGATCCCGATCGGCTCGTTCTCGATCACCATCCGCAACACCTGCAGATGGCGCTCCAGCATATCGACTTCCTTCTCAAGCCTATCTATCATGGCAATTGTTAACTTGTATTGGCCGGATTTAAAAGTTGCTGTCGTTTCGCGGGCCGGTCGCCCGACAGCCCGGCGGTTCTACCGCCTGCGCTCGTCTCCGTCCGGTACGACGTTCGTCGAGGTGTGACATAAACACTCGCATACCCGACGGATTCGCCGCCTGGGGCACCCCTCCGTCGAGTCGGGACCGGTCGCCCCCGGGTGGAGGGACAGCGGGACCGTAATCTGTTTACCGACCTGGGCGGAAGGTCGGGCCGATGACCGTGACGATCGTCGGCGCTCAGCTCGGCGACGAGGGCAAGGGCGGGATCGTCGACCTCTTCGGAGATCCCGCCGACGTCGTCGTCCGCTACCAGGGTGGCGACAACGCCGGCCACACCGTCGTTCACGACGGCGAGGAGTACAAACTGTCGCTCGTCCCGAGCGGCGCGATCCGCGGCAAGGTCGGCGTCCTCGGCAACGGGTGCGTCGTCAACCCGCGGACGCTGTTCGACGAGATCGACGACCTGCGCGACCAGGGCGTCGATCCGGACGTCCGCGTCGCGGAGCGCGCTCACGTGATCCTGCCCTACCACCGCGTCCTCGACGGTATCGAGGAGGAGGCCAAGAGCGACGACGACCTGGAGGCCGGGACCACCGGCCGCGGCATCGGCCCGACCTACGAGGACAAGGTCGGCCGCCGGGGCGTCCGCATCGGCGACCTGCTCGACCCCGACGTCCTCCGGGACCGCCTGGAGTACGTCGTCCCGCACCACCGGAACATCGTCGAGGAGGTCTACGGCGCCGAGGTCGGCGAGGAGTTCGACCTGGAGGCCCTCTACGAGGAGTTCGTCGGGATCGGCGAGCGCCTCGCCGCGGAGGACATGACCGTCAACGCCGGCGAGTTCCTCGACGCCAAGCGCCGCGCTGGCGAGAACGTCATGATCGAAGGCGCCCAGGGGACGTCGCTGGACATCGACCACGGGACCTACCCGTACGTGACCTCCTCGAACCCCACGGCTGGCGGCGCCTGCGTCGGGACCGGACTCGGCCCGACCGTCGTCGGCCAGGGCGAGGTGATCGGCGTGGTCAAGGCCTACCTCTCCCGGGTCGGCACCGGGCCGCTCCCCACGGAGCTGAAGGACGACCCCGAGGCGGAGGCCCTCGCCGAGCAGATCCGCGAGGAAGGCGGGGAGTACGGCACCGTGACCGGTCGTCCGCGGCGCGTCGGCTGGCTCGATCTGCCGATGCTCCGCCACGCGACCCGCGCCAACGGCTTCACCGGCCTCGCCGTCAACCACCTCGACGTCCTGGCGACGCTGGACGAACTGAAGGTTGGCTACGCGTACGACCTCGAGGGCGAGGAACTGCAGACCATGCCACCGACGACCGAGCGCTGGGCGAAGTGCGAGGCGAAGCTTCGCTCCTTCGAGACCTGGGACCCCGTCGACTGGAACGCGGTCGCCGACGAGGGGTACGATGCCCTGCCCGGGGCCGCGCGGGACTACCTCGACTACGTCAGCGACGACCTCGACACCCCCATCTACGCCGTGGGCGTCGGTCCCGGTCGGGACCAGTCCATCGTCCGGACGGACCCGTTCGCCGAGTGAGGGGCGCGACCGCCGCCGTCAGCGACCGGTAACGCTTTTCACGCGGCCCGCCCACCGTCGAGCCATGAAAGAAGACCTCATGGACATTCTCTGCTGTCCACTGGACAAGTCAGACCTGGAGCTGTCGGTCGCGGAGCGCGACGGGGACGAGATCGTCGAAGGGACGCTGACCTGTACTGACTGCGGCGAGAGCTTCCCCATCGAGGACGGCATCCCGAACCTCCTCCCGCCGGACATGCGCGACGAGGAAGCGGCTGCCTGACGCGGTCAGCCCGGCCCAGGACCGCTCGGGGCCCTGAACCTTTTTCTACCGTCCGCGCGCAGTCCCTGCCGTGCCTGCCGATCTCACCGTGCACGTCAACCGCGACGGGCTCCACTCGCTGTCGGTTCCGCCGTCCGTCGAGGTCAACGGCCCGTTCGACGTCCGCCTCGTCAACCACGGTGAGCCCCTCCACGTCCACCTCCACCTCGACGACGGTCTCTCCCGGGTCGGGGCCCTCGACGCGAGCAACCACTACGTCGAGGGCGACACCACGCGGGTCGTCCGCGTCGACGTCGACGAGTCCGCCCTCGGCCCCGAGGCGATCCGGGGGAAGCTGAAGGTCGTTTCGGCCTACGGCGCCGAGACGCGCTGGGTCGACGTCGACCTCGTCGAGGACCAGGACGAGGACCGCTCCGTCACGGTCGACGAGTCCCTCTCGAAGCCACAACCCCCCGTCGAGGAGCCGGACCCGGGTCTGCTCCACCGTCCCGAGACCCCCGTGGTCGCCCTCGGGCTGCTCGCCCTCGTGGTGGCACTCGCAGCGATCGTCCTCCTGTCGGACATGCTCGTCCTGGCCGGGTCGCTCGTCGTCCTCGCCGGCGTCCTCGCGGCCCTGTACTTCCTCGCCGGTCCCGAGGCAGGCGTCTAGGTCAGCCGTCGCCGAACAGTTTCTCCCGGAGGTACCGCACTCGAAGTCGGTTCGCGCCGTCCTCGAGGTCGCCGTCTCGCACCCCGTCCACCTCGCCCGTCGCGACCGCCTCGAGGACCCGCTCCACCTGGGCCCGGTCGGCCGCCGACAGCGACAGGTCGTCGCACTCGTCCTCGCGCTCGGCCAGAGCGACCTCGCGGGCGGCGGAGACGACCAGCGAACAGGGCTCGCGGCAGGGGAACTGTCCGTCGCCCCGTGGGACGTCCAGCGCGTCGTCGGGCGACTCGTCCCACTGCCGTCGCTTCAGGCACTGCGAGTCGACGCAGCAGGCCCGGGCGAGCCGCTCGACCTGGTCGCCGGCGAGTTCGTCGACGAGGTCGTAGATGCCGGTCTGGCGCTCGGCCGTCTCGCGCCAGTGCGTCACGTCCAGGTCGCCCTCGCGCTCGCGGTGCCAGTTCGGGATCGACGCGGGGTAGCAGGTCTCGACCGCGCGACAGAGCGCGGCCCCGTCGAGGTCGGTGAGCGCCCACCCGCGTCGGAGCGTGGGGGCCGAGGTCAGCGGTCGGTACCGGCCGGCGGCGTCGGAGCGGCGGAGCTCCCGGAGGGCCGCTGGCTCGTCGTGGATCGTCAGTTCGTCGGTCGGCGTCCTGTCGTCGTCGACGTGACGAAGGTCGTACCGGCGGTTCCCGTCCTCGGTCTCCCGGGCCGAAATCAGGAGCTGGCCCCAGGTTCGCGTGACGCCGTCAGCGAGCGCGCCCCGGTACCCGTCGGACCCGGACTCGTCGGCACCCTCGACCCAGTGCAGGAACGCTCGCCAGGCCGGGCGGTCGCGGACCGCGTCCGGGAGGGGTGGCGACGCGTCGTCGGTCATCGCCGTCGGCCCCCGTCGGCGACCGGGGGCGCGCCGACGTCGGCTCGGACCGACTCGAGCGCGGGGCCGACGGCCGCACCCGCGTCGGCGGCCCGCTGGAGGATCACCGCGGCGACGAGGGGTTCGGTTCCGACGGCGCCCGCGTACCAGACGCGGTGGCCGTCGACGGACGCGGGGACGTCGTACGCGCCGGGTGGGGCTCCGGGCTCGACGAGGCCCACGTCCGCCGGGATGTCCTCCTGGGTGTGGTAGCCGTCCGCGACGAACAGCGGGACGAGGACGACGTTCTCGCTCTCGAAGTGGTCCGTGAGGTCGTCGACCTCGGGCTCCTCGTCCATGAACAGCGCACGAACCTCGTCGAAGCGGTCGCGCGCGCGAATCCGCTCCGCGTGGTACTCGATGGCCATCGCGGAGTGCTCGTTGCGGTCGGTGCCGTGCCCGACGACGGCGAGGCCGGTACCTGGACCGACCTCGGGAGTTCCGGTCACCGTCTCCGCGCGACGGACGATCACGTCGGTCATCGCGTCGTGGGTCCCGACGGGGCCGCAGTAGTGGACTCGCTGGCCGGTGTCACGGGCCGGGAAGGTGGCGGCCGACGCCTGGAGACCGTCGGAAGCCCAGGCGCCAGGATCCCAGCCGTCGAGGCGGAGCTCCCTGGGGATGACCTGTTCGGTGAAGTACCCCTCGCTGACGAACAGGGGCACGACGTACACCTCGTCCGCGGCCACGGTCCGGAGCACCTCACGGAAGCTCGGCTCCTCCTTCCAGAATGCCTCGTGCACCTCCGCGAACGCGCCGGTCGACCGGATCGTCCCGGCGTGGTCGACGGCCGGCCTGGCCGAGTGAGGATTCTTGTGAGAGCCGTGCGCGGCGACCACCAGGGCGTCTCCCATCGTTCGTCTCTCCCTTGGGCGGTCCGGCTTTTAGAAATGTCGTCCCCACTGTTTTGGTACGCGTCTCGGTAGCGCCCACCATCCACACCAGGACGTGTACTTCAATCTTTTGGCCACTCGCCAGCTTGGCAACTCTGATTCACGGTTCAAGTAGGTGGACGACGTGCGTTCGATTGCGGGCCAGACAGGCCGGCCCTCCAGCGGACCAGGCCCGTCTCGATTGCCAGCATCCCACCCAGTAGCACTGTCGGGGGCGGAGACGTGCATCGGTGCATCTCTGCCCCCGGTAGGCCTTTCAGCCCCCGCCGCCCACGGGCTCGCATGGACCCCGATCTGACGCACCTCGACACCCACCTCCGGGCGACCGGCGTCGACGGCTACCTCCTCGACGCCGACGGCGACGACGCGGACCAGTACTACCTGTCCGGGTTCGCCGCGCCCGACCCGTTCCTGACGCTCTACGACGGCGAGGTTCACCTCCTGTTCGCCCGCAGCCTCGAATACGGGCGGGCGCAACGGGAGAGCCGGGCCGCGACGGTCGAGCGCTCCACGGACTTCGGCTACGACGACCTCGCGGCCGAATACGGGCCCCGCGAGGCGCGGGCCCGGACCCTCGCCCGGTTCCTGGAGGCCCACGGCGTCGCCTCGGTCGCCGTGCCACCGCGATTTCCCCTGGGCACCGGCGACACCCTCCGCGACCAGGGCGTCACCGTCACCGCCGACGAGGAGGGGGTGCTCACCCAGATCCGGGCGACGAAGACCGCCGAGGAGGTCGAGCACGTCGCAGCTACGCAGGCAGCGAACCAGGCGGCGATGGCGCGCGCGGAGTCGCTGCTCGCCAGCGCGACCGTCGACGAGGACGGGACGCTCGTCCACGAGGGCGAGCCCCTGACGAGCGAGCGCGTCAGGCGGGCCATCGAGTTTGCCCTGCTCGAACGGGGCTGTGCGCTGGACGAGACCATCGTCGCCTGCGGCGCCGACGCGGCCGACCCCCACGAGCACGGTAGCGGCCCGCTCGTGGCGGGCGAGCCGATCATCGTCGACATCTTCCCGCAGGACGCGGAGACGCGCTACCACGGCGACATGACGCGGACCTTCTGTCGCGGCGAGCCCACCGACCGCATTCGCGAGTGGTACGACCTGACCGCCGAGGCGAAGGCGGCAGCCCTGGACGCCGTCGAACCCGGCGTCACGGGCGAGGCGGTCCACGACGCGGCCTGTGCGGTCTACGAAGACGCGGGCCTCCCGACCCTCCGCGCGGACCCGTCGACCGAGACCGGCTTCATTCACAGCACCGGCCACGGCGTCGGCCTCGAGGTCCACGAACTCCCGCGCCTGGCACCCGACGGCGAGACACTCGACCCCGGCCACGTCGTCACGGTCGAACCCGGCCTCTACGACCCCGAGGTCGGGGGCGTCCGCATCGAAGACCTCGTCGTCGTGACCGAAGACGGGTACGACAACTTGACGGACTACGAAGAAGAATTTTCCCTCGACGGAACGTAGACGAGTCTGGCGATTGTTGCCGATTCTCACGGTCGAGCGGCTGGCTCGTGCGCGATCTCAGACGGTCGACAGACCGGCAGCCTGCCATCATCATGAACATTTATTATGGTTGGTGTCGATGAGTAGCGTACGATGATCTCGCGTCACGTAGCACTCCCTGGCTGATCGACCGGGGAGCGTTGACTCCACACCACCTGCCGTCTGCACACCAGTACCAATGAGCATCGGACCATCGCAGCAAGCCCGCGATCGCACGACGACTACACGGACAGAGACGTCGACGAAGGCGACGTCGTTCGCGCTCCGCCACGCCAAGCGGAGTTTCGAGCCCTCCAACACGGATCCCTGTCCCCGCATGTTCGGGGACAAGTGGACCGTGCAGGACTGATCCCACCGTTTTCGCTGCCACGACCCGCCACTCCGGAGCGTCGAATACCTTCGTAGAACAATCCCGGGGTGGCCTCACTCGAGCCGGAATTCGGGCCCCTCGTCGGTGTCCTGGACCTCGACGCCCAGCGCCGCGAGGTCGTCCCGGAGTGCGTCGGCGCGCTCGTAGTCGCCGGCCTCGCGGGCGTCCTCGCGCAGCGACAGCACGAGTTCGACCAGTTCGCCAGCCAGAGTCGCCGTTCCGTCCGCGTCGCGGCCGAGCGCCAGGCCGAGGACGTCGCCGCCGAACGCCTCGAACGTCTCGACGGCCAGGCGGAGCCCCCGATAGTCGTAGGTCTCGTGGTCGTCGACGTGTGCGTGGACGGCCGAAACGAGGTCCAAGAGGGCGGCGAGCGCACGCCGCGTGTTGAAGTCGTCGTTCATCGCTGCGGTGACCTCCTCGCGGGTCTCCTCGACGCCCGCACGGAGTCCCTCGTCGTCGGCCTTCGTCATCGCGTCGACGCTGTCCGCGGCTTCGACGGCGCGCTCGTAGCCGCGTTCGAGTCTGTCCCACCGCTCGGCCGCCTCGGAGACCGTCGCCTCGCTGTAGGTCGCGGGGTTGTGATAGGCCGTCGAAAGCAGGAAGGTCCGGACGACGTTCGTCCCGTAGCGATCCACGGCCTCGTCGACGGTCTCGAAGTTCCCGAGGCTGGACGACATCTTCTCGTCGTCCGCGGCCTCCAGCAGGCGGACGTGCAGCCAGTAGCGGGCGAACTGCTGGCCGGTCGCCGCCTCGCTCTGGGCGATCTCGTTCTCGTGGTGGGGGAAGACGAGGTCCTGGCCGCCGACGTGGACGTCGATGGTGTCCCCGAGGTGGGTCGTGCTCATCGCCGAGCACTCGATGTGCCAGCCCGGCCGGCCCTCGCCCCACGGCGAGTCCCAGGTCTGGGCCGTCTCGGCGCACTCCGCGGCCGGCGCAGCGTCGGCGTGGCGGTGTTCCTCGACGTCCGCCGCATCGAGGCCGTCCGCCTTCCAGAGGGCGAAGTCCGCCGGGTGGCGCTTGTCTGCGAGTTCGTCTGGGTCGCCCTGGGCCTCCAGTTCGTCGAGGTCCTGGTTCGAGAGTTTGCCGTAGTCGGAGAACTCGGTGACGTCGAAGTAGACCGAGCCGTCGACCTCGTAGGCGTAGCCGCGGTCGAGCAGCGTCTCGATCATGCCGACGATCTCGGGGACGTGCTCGGAGACCCGGGGGTAGACCTCCGCGCGCAGGAGGTTCAGCGAGCGCATGTCGCGGATGACGTCCGCGACGTACGAGCGCGCGACGGCGGCCTCGCTGTCGCCGGCCTCGCCGACGCGAGCGACGATCTTCTCGTTCACGTCCGTGAAGTTCTCGACGTGGCGGACCTCGTAGCCGAGGTGTTCGAGCCACCGGTGCATCACGTCCACGTGCACCCAGCCGCGCGCGTGGCCGAGGTGGGCGGGGTCGGAGGTCGTCAGGCCGCAGTAGTAGAGCAGGACCGAGTCCGGATCCGCGGGTTCGAAGACCTCTCGCTCGCCCGAGAGCGTGTTCGTCACGCGCAACGTCATGGGATACCATCCTCCGGGCGGTCGTTTCAATCCGTCGGTAGCGACGCCGCGTGGCGCCTCGGACGGGCGAGCGGCGCCCGGTCGTGCCCCGGCTCAGGTCGGGGCGACGAGCTCGATCGGGTGGGTCGGTCGACGCGCGAGGAGCGCATCGAGCTGTTCGAGACACGAGGTCCCGCTGGCGAGGACCCGCCGGTGGTCCATCTCGCTCCCGGAGAACTGCTCGGCCAGGCTGTCGCCGACGTCCATCGCCAGGTCGTAGTACTCCTGTTTGTACCCGAAGGAGCCGGCCATCCCACAGCACTCGACGTCGGACGTGCGGACGTCGTAGCCGAGTGCGTCGAGGACCGCGACGGTGTTTTCCTCCAGACCGAGGGTGCGCTGCTGGCAGTGCGCGTGGTACGCGAGGGCCTCGTCGCCGCCGTCGAGCGCGTCGGCGTCGCCGCCGTTCGCCAGGAGCCCGTGGACGTACGCCATCACCTCGTAGCTGTCCTCGGCCAGGCGCTCGAAGTCGGCCGCCGGGAGGAACCGCTCGTACTCTCGCTGGAACATGGCGTAGTCGCTCGGCTCGACCACAACCACGTCGCGCCCGGCCTCGAGGTGGGGCGAGAGCGCGTCGGCGGCCGCCCTCGCCTTCTCCTCGGCCGTGCTCACCATCCCCTGCGAGAGGGGCGCGCGCCCGGATTCGCCGGCGTCGGCCACCCGGACGTGGACGTCGAGGGCCTCCAGGGCACGAACCGCCGCCTTCCCGCGGTCGGTCGACACGTAGTTGGTGTAGACGTCGGGGTAGAGCACCGCCTCGCGCGTCGCCTCGTCCTCGGGCACGGCCGGCCCACGGTCGGCAAACCACGACCGGAAGGTCGGGCGCTCGAACCGGGGCAGGTCGCGTCGACGGTCGACGCCCACGACACGCTCCATGGCCCATCGCGCAGGGGGGCTCCCAGCGACCCAGTTCGAGACCGGCGCGAGGGCACTCCCCAGTTTCGCGGCCGTCTCGAAGTTCCCGAAGAAGCGCTTCTGGATGTCCAGTCCGGCCGGTTCCTCGTCCGGCGTGAGGCCGTCGACCAGGTGGTCGAACGTGTCCGGGTCGGCGCCGCGGTTCACCCGGTCGCGGACGACCGTGTTTATCCAGGGGATGTCGATGCCCACCGGGCACTGGTTGACGCAGCGTGAGCACCCGGTGCAGAGGTCGTTGAAGGACGCCGCGGCGTCCTGGCCGTGGACGCCGTACTCCCAGCCGGTCGCGATGCCGCCGGAGTAGGTTTCGCCGCCGAAGGCGTGGCCGCCGACGTGCTGGAAGTTCGCACAGGAGTTCAGGCAAGCCGAACACCGGATGCAGTACAGCGTCTCCCGGAGCTGGTCGTCATCGCGGAGCTCGGTCCGCCCGTTGTCCAGCAGGACGAGGTGGAAGTCGCGGTCGGCGCCCATCTCCGAGAGCGGCGTCTCGTCGTCGGTCAAGTCGGGGACGGGCGTCTCGCCCGGCGGGGTCAGCAACGAGACGTAAGCCGTCAGGTCCTGACCGGTCCCGGAGCGCCCGATGAGTTCGACGAACGGCTGGAGGTCCGACAGTGTTGGAATCAGCTTCTCGACGCCGGCGACGGCGACGTGCGTGTCTGTGCTGGCCACCGACTTCCGGGCGTTGCCCTCGCTGGTGACCAGGGCGATGGTCCCGGTCTCGGCGACGACGAAGTTGGCGCCGGTCACGCCCACGTCTGCCTCCTGGATGCGGTCGGCGAGGTAGTCTCGCGCGAAGTCGGTCAGCGCGTCGGCGCTGTCCAGGGGGTCCTCCGGGTCGAAGACCGCCTGGAAGAGGGTCGTTATCTCCTCGCGAGACCGGTGGATGGCCGGCGCGACGATGTGGCTGGGCGCCTCGTCGGCCACCTGGAGGACGAACTCGCCCAGGTCGGTCTCCCACACGTCGACGCCCTGCGATTCGAGGGACTCGTTGAGTTCGACCTCCTCGGTCGTCATCGACTTGCTCTTGACGACAGTCTCGGCGTCGCGGTCCTCGACGACCTCGCGGACGTACTCCTGTGCGTCGGCGGCGTCGTCTGCGACGTACACCGACCCGCCGTTGGCCTCGACGGTCGCCGTGACCTCGTCTATCAGTGCCGGCAGGTCCGCGATGGCGTCCTCTTTGATCGCTCTCGCGCGGTCTTTCAGTTCCTCGTAGTCGTCGAGGCGCGCGACGGACTCGTAGCGGCCGTCGTTGAACGTGGTCGTGTTCTCGTAGACGGAGTCGCCCTCGGTGGCCAGGAGCGAGCGGATTCGCTCGGCCTTGTCGCCACGGGACTCGCTCATCGGTCCTCGACGACGACCACGTGGACGTCCCGTGGCCCGTGGACCCCTGTCACGAGCGACCCCATGTCCGCCGTCGCGCTCGGTCCCGTCGCGACGATGGCGTCGTCGAGGCCGTCGGCGAACCGGTCCGCGAGCGACTCGACGGCCGCGGGCATGTCCGCGACGACGTCGCTCGCTCCGACGACGACCACGTGCAGGTCGGGATAGAGGCCGAGCAGTTCCTCGCCGGCGCCCGTCTCCTGGAGGACGACAGAGCCGTAGTCGGCGATTCCGACCGTGCCGGCCGTCACGCCAGTCTTCGCAGCGGCCAGGTCCGCGCCCGTCGGGTCGCGGTCGACGGGGGTCTCCTCGTAGGAGACGTCAGCGACGGGAAGCGGGGTCCCGTAGGCCGGTTCACGCACGATGCCCGAGAGCGTCTCGGCGAACGCCGACGCGGCCGTCCGAGAGACCGCCGCGTCCACCCCCCGGACCGCGTCGGCGAACGCGTCGACACGTGATGCTGCCATGCTGGAACGTACACACGAATGCACCGAACGTAAAGTCTCCGATGGAATCGAACCTGGGCGGGCTGCGCCCCCATGGCCCGTACTGTGGCCACACTACGCCGAAATCGGGCAATACCGGTCTGGGGACGTGACGAATTGGTCCGTATCAGCGGAACAGTTTTGAGGGCCGTGGCATTAGGCTGGAAGCATATCACCGGTGGGACGCCGCGGGCGGACCCGAGTCGACCGGTGTGGCGAGGGGCAACAACGATGGGACGAGACTCCGGGATACCGACCGATCCAGCGACCGACGCGGCATCGAACTACGACTACGTCGGGGCGGGCGAGAGCCGGCCCTCCGTCGTCGACGACCTCGACCGACGCGTCGACGGCGACGTGCGCTTCGACGAGTACACGAGACACCTGTACGCGACCGACGCGAGCATCTACGAGGTGACGCCGATCGGCGTCGTCTTTCCGCGATCGACGGCGGACGTCGCTGCGGTGATGTCCTACTGTGCCGACGAGGGCATCCCCGTGTTACCGCGGGGCGGCGGGACCAGCCTCGCCGGCCAGACCGTCAACGAGGCCGTCGTCCTCGACTTCACGCGCTACATGGACGCCGTCGTCGAGATCGACCCGGACGAACGGACGGCGACGGCCCAGCCCGGCGTCGTGCTGGGCGACCTGGACGAACTGCTGGCGCCACACGGGCTAAAGTTCGCCCCCGACCCGGCCTGGGGCGACAAGAGCGCCCTCGGCGGTGCGATCGGGAACAACTCCACCGGTGCGCACTCCCTGGCGTACGGCAAGACGGACGCGTATCTCCGGTCCTGCGAGGTCGTGCTGGCAGACGGTACCGTCACGGAGTTCGGGGACGTCACCCTCTCGGAACTGGCCGACCGGGCCGACTCCGACGGCGATTTGGAAGCGCGCATCTACGACGAAGTGCAACGCGTCGTCGAGGAGCGTGGTGGTGCGATCCAGGCCAGGTATCCAGACCTGAAACGCAACGTCTCCGGCTACAATCTCGACTGGGTAATCGACGGCGTTCGGGACTCCGGAACGGTCGAACTCGCCTCGCTCCTGGCCGGCAGCGAGGGGACACTCGCAATCGTCACCGAGGCGACCGTCGACCTGGTGCCCGTCCCCGACTCCAAGGCGATGGCGCTGCTGGCGTACGACGACCTGCTCGACGCGATGGCCGACGTCGACCCCGTCCTCGAACACGACCCGGCGGCCGTCGAGGTGATCGACGACGTCCTCCTCGACCTTGCCCGCGACACCGCCGAATTCGAGGACGTGGTGGCGATGCTCCCCGAGGGAACCAGCGCGGTGCTCCTCGTCGAGTTCTACGCCGACTCCGACGCCGAGGGTCGCAAGACGGTCGCCGACCTCCTCGCAGACCGGACGGACGGCGGCGATGCGAGGGCCGAAGCGACCGACGGCGGAACCACCGTGAGTGCCCCGGTTCGCGCCTTCGACGCCCTGGAGGCCCACGAGGACGCCGAGCGCGCACGGTTCTGGAAACTCCGCAAGAGCGGCCTGCCGATACTGCTCTCGCGGACCACGGACGCCAAGCACGTCGCGTTCATCGAGGACACGGCCATTCCGCCCGAACACCTCCGCGACTACGTCGCCGACTTCCAGGACGTCTTGGACGACCACGACACCTTCGCAAGCTTCTACGCCCACGCTGGCCCCGGCGTCCTCCACATCCGCCCCCTGCTCGACACGAAGACCGACGCGGGCCTGGAGACGCTGGAGACCATCGCCGACGAGGTGTCGGACCTGGTCGTCGAGTACGGCGGCAGCGTCTCCGGCGAACACGGCGACGGCCGGGCGCGGACCAAGTGGAACCGCAAACTGTACGGCGAGCAGATCTGGGAGCTGTTCCGCGCCCTCAAGTCGACGTTCGACCCCGACTGGCTGCTCAACCCCGGGACCGTCTGTGGCGACGTCGACGTGACCGAGAACCTCCGGTTCGACCCGGACTACGACTTCGACGCCGGCTTCGAGCCGGCCATGGAGTGGGACAACGCCAACGGGATGCAGGGCATGGTGGAACTCTGCCACGGCTGTGGCGGCTGTCGTGGCCCCCAGGAGACGACGGGCGGCGTGATGTGCCCGACCTACCGCGCGGCCGAGGAGGAGATCACTGCCACCCGGGGCCGCGCCAACATGCTCCGCCAGGCCATGAGCGGCGACCTGCCGAACGACCCGAGGGACGACGAGTTCGTCACGGAGGTGCTTGACCTCTGCATCGGCTGCAAGGGCTGTGCGCGGGACTGTCCCAGCGAGGTGGACATGGCGAAGCTGAAGGCCGAGGTGACCCACGCGCACCACCAGGAACACGGGGTGAGCCTCCGGGACCGTCTCTTCGCCAACGTCGACACCCTCGCCAGGATCGGGAGCGCGCTGGCACCGCTTGCAAACCGCGCCACAGACCTGCCTGGCGCCCGTACCGTCTTCGAGAAGACGGTCGGCATTGCCAGCGATCGAACTCTGCCCACGTTCCGGCGAGAGACGCTGCAGGACTGGTTTGCCGCCCGTGGCCCGGCAGTCGATCGGGCCGACGCTCGGCGGACCGCGGTGCTGTTCCCCGACACCTACACCAACTACAGTCACCCGGAGATCGGGAAGGCCGCGGTCCGGGTCCTCGAAGCGGCGGGCGTCCACGTCACGCTCGCCGACCGGACCGACAGCGGCCGGCCCGCCCACTCGAAGGGCTTCCTCGACGAGTCGCGCGCAGCGGCCGAGGCAAACGTCGACGCCCTGACTCCGGCCGTGGAAGCGGGCCACGACGTCGTGCTCGTCGAACCGTCCGACGCGGTCATGTTCCAGTCGGACTACCTGGACCTGCTGAGCGGTCCGGCCGTCGAGACACTCGCCGCGAACACCTACGGCGTGTGCGAGTACCTCGACACCTTCGGCCTGGACGACGAGATCGCCTTCGACGCGCCGGCGGCTCACCTCACTTACCACGGGCACTGCCACCAGAAGGCGACGAAGAAGGACCACCACGCGGTCGGCGTCCTCCGGCGGGCCGGATACGCCGTCGACGCGCTGGACTCGGGGTGCTGTGGCATGGCCGGGAGCTTCGGCTACGAGGCCGAACACTTCTCCATGAGCAAGGCGATCGGCCGGATCCTGTTCGACCAGGTCGCGGCGAGCGACGGCGAGACGGTCGTGGCACCGGGTGCCTCCTGCCGGACGCAACTCGGCGACTGGGAGGCGTGCGACGGGGAGCCACCCCACCCCGTCGAGAAGCTGGCAGCGGCCCTCTAGCGGTCGGCGAGGAACCGTCGGAGACTCGCGAGCGGATGAAATCCCGCGCCGCCCACCGACTCGACCGCGAACCCCCGTCTGTCGCCCAGCGAGTCGAGGGCGGTCGTCAGTGCCGGGAGGTCGACCGGGGCGTGGATGCGGTAGGCGTACGGCGGGCCGTCGCCCGCGTCGACCGCGACCTTCGGGCGGCCGAACCGGCCGCCGTCGTAGACGCGGACCGTCCGAACCTCGTCGTAGGTGAGCCGGTGCGTCTGTTCGGCGGCGTCCAGGAGCCCTCGAACGCCCCCATCTTCGTAGATCTCGGCGGCGGTCCGGGAGACCGTCTCGACCTTCCCGCGCGCGAGGGCAAACGGCGTGAGGAACTCGTATTCGGGGACGAGGAGCTCGTCGTCGGTACACAGGAGGTCCGCCACGCGGAGCGGGAAGGTCCCCGCCATCACGAGGTGGACGTGGACGTGTACCGTCGGCTCCCGACTCACGCCGTCGCCTCCCCGATGGCCCGGTGGACGAACAACAGGCCGCCGGCGACGAACGCGAGGCCCGTGAGGTGTCCCGTCACGGTGAGACCGAGGCCGAGCGCCACACCACCCACGCCGACCAGTGCCAGCCCTCGGTGGACCGGGCCGCCCGTGGCCGCCAGTCGTTCCGCGGCGTAGGTCGCTACCATCCCGAGCAGGACGACGCCGGTGACGCCCAGGCGGATCCACCGCGGCGCCGAACTCGCCCGCACGAGGACGAGTGCTATCAGTCCGCCACCGTAGAGCCACCAGCGCCGGTCGGCGAGCGTCGCGACGATGCGCGATCCGGTCATCTGTCGACCGGGGTCTCGTTCCCTCGCTTCGGCCGGACGACGTCGGACTCGTCTCGTTTCGCCTGGACCGACCGGACGATGACCACCACCTCCACGACGGCGTAGATGACGAACATCGCGAGGCCGCCGGGAGCGCTGCTCACGACGTCGGCTTCGGCGGCGAACACGGCCAGCCCCAGGATGTCTGGGATCCACTTCCCCAGGAGCAGGACGCTGAAGAACCCGAAGAACGCGCTGCCCCACCAGAGGGCGACGACCCGGGGCCAGCTCGGCTCGACGTGATCGGGGAGTCGGGCGGTGTTGACCACGAGCAACAGCGCGGTGTAGGGCCACATCATCACGCCGGACATCGCCGCGGCCAGCACGAGGAGGCCGAACGGGTCCTCGACGGGGACTGGCAGCGACAGGATGCTGATCCCCCACAGGGTGAACAACGTGAGGAGGATCCAGAAGATCCGGGGCAAACTCCAGCCGGCCGACCGGCCGTACAGTTCGTAGATGATGTCGGCGCTGTTCCGGACGACGGACTCGATGATCGCGTACTCGGTGGTGAGCAGGGCGAAAAACAGCGTCGCGAAGATGAGCGCTCCACCGACGGCCCCGACCTGTGGAAGGACCACGTCCGCCCACATGCCGATGCCGTCGGTGGTGGTCCCCTGGGCGTACTCGGCGGCGAGTGCCATCATCATCGTCGCGACCACGAGCAGACCGACGGCGAAGGTGAGAAAGTGTTCGAGTCGGGCCAGGCGCCACCAGCCACGCCAGCGCTTCCGGTTCACTTCGTTCGGGATGAACGTGAACCCGTTCCGGTGGACGGGTTCGGGGTCGTCACCAACGATGGGGTTCTTGATTCGACCCTGGTATCGACCCATCCCGTACCCCTTCTCCCGGATCCAGAGGCTCTGTGCGAGGTTGAGGTAGCCGCCGGCACCGGCGTAGGCGAGGCCGCCGAGGAAGATGGCGATGTCCTGCCCAGGCGGGAGGGCCCCGACGCTGACGATGCCACCGGGGACGTTCGTGAGTTCGTTGAGGGACCCCAGGGCGACGAACAGGGAGACGGCGAGGACCACGGAGACCGAGACTAACACGATCTGGATGGCCTCGACCACGTTGTACATCAGCGGCGTGAGCTGGTAGGTAAGCCAGATGAACACCATCAACACGATGCCGAAGAGCTTCCAGGCGGCGAGCTCGACGCCCAGAATCTCGAACGCGTCGGCCTCGATACCGAGGCCGACCGCCCCGATGTCTGCGGCACTGGCCGCCCAGCCAGGCCAGCCGAGGCTCACGAATCCCAGGACCATGAACAAGACCGGCCAGAACGTGTGGACCCGCTCGAAGGCCCGGAAGACGGACTCGCCGGTCGCCAGCGTCCACCGCTGTATCTCGGTATTGATGAAAAACTGCGTCAGCACGCCGACGAAGAACGCCCAGTAGAGCTCCCACCCGTACTTGGCGACCAGCGACGGCCAGAACAACGTCTCCCCACTCCCGAGGGAGGCACCGAGCATGATCGCGCTCGGGCCGAGGACGTGAGAGAGCTTCGGGACGCGGGGGAGGTCGAGTAGCCGATAGGTGCCGCCGTCGTGACCGCGGTCGGGATACGCGTCGGACTCTGGGGCGAGGTCGAGGTTGTCGTACGCCGTCGGCATGTACGAACTGCCGCGGTACTGTTTACCCTCGGACTCGGTGGTATAGACGTCTTCGTCCGTTACATCCTGGACTTCGTCTTGCATCCCACCTGTGCCTCCAGATGTGGTAACTCACGCCCTACGAGGAGGGTGGGTTTCAAAAACGTTGGCACCCGCCGGCGACTCGATACGCCTATCCGCCCATGAAGTGCCAGATGTGTCCCCGCTCTTCGGGCGGATTCACCCCGGGCAGGTCCGCGAGCGCCGGCTGGATGGCGTTCCACCACCCCTCGGCCGTCTCGTACTCCGCCGGGTTCTCCGGGAACACGTCCTGCAGGAAATCGGACTTCTTGGCCTCCGGGTGGTCCCGGAGGTACTCGTAGGCTGCGAGCAGCGCTTCTTGGCGCGAGGCCAGCGTCTTCCCGGTGCCGGGCAGGTCGACCTCCGTGACCAGCTGTTCGATTTCCGAGCCCACGGCGTCGGTCTCGGCGGACGACCGATCGATGGGCGTCCACCAGACGCGACTCCGCGAACCGACCTTCCGGGTCTCGAGGACGCCACGTTCGACGAGTTCGTTGAGCTTGTTGTGTGCCGTCCGACGGGAGCAGTCCACTGCCTCCATCACGTCCGTGGCAGTCAGTGGCTTGGCGACGTCCTGCCGCTCGTCGAAAACGTCGATGACGGCACTGAGTGGGACGGCCTCCACCGACCCGGCCTCGACGTCCCCTTCTCGGGGGGGTGCCATACATGTCTGTAACGAGATGGGACGGATAAACGTTTTCACCCAACCCACGCCCGAAATCCCGTGGTATGTTCGGGCGTCCCACGTTCATACGAGTGCAGATGCAGGTATACACGTATGAATCTTCCCCTCTGCCTCTGGCATAGGACGAACGGGGCGTCCCCGAACGACTGACCACCTGGTAGACTGGCCATACCAAGAATCGAGACGTCTTCCGCGGCCGGCACCACCCGAAAGAGACGGAATCGAAGCCCGATATGCATCATACGTCTGCACCACACAGATCGCGGACTGGTTGATATTTGAATCGGACAGCCGCGCACAATATGCGGCGAGAGGGTCTGAAACGGAGGGAAACGGCCATTGTATTGATTTGACTATATATCACATCACAGTCTATCCAAAAGTATAAGTCATGCCAGTTTGGTTCTAGTCCCATGCCAGAAGGCGAACGAGGTAGCTGGCAGGGGCGCATCGACCGCAGAACGTACCTGATCGGCGCAGGGGCCGCCGGGGTGACGGCCCTCGCCGGGTGTAGCGGAGACGGCGGCGACGGGAGTGGAGACGGTAGCGGTGACGGCAGCGGTGACGGGAGCGGTGGCGGAAGTGGCGGCGACGGTGGGAGTGGCGACGAGGGAACGACGACCAGTGACGACGGCGGGTCGTCAGGGCCGATCACGGTCGGGAACCTCTCGCCGTTCAGCGGGGGCCTCGGCTGGATTGGTCCGAACTCGCGACGGGGCATCCAGACCGCCCTCGAGATGGAGGGCGGGGTCAATTCGGCCGGCGTCCTCGGGACGACCATCGAGATCACCGAGCAAGACACCGAGACGAAGCCGCAGCCGGCGATCAGCGGCTTCAACACGCTCGACAGTCAGGGCGTCCCGACCATGGTCGGCCCGTCGAGTTCGGTCACGCCGAGCCTGGTCGACCCGGCCCAGAGCAAGGGCCTGTCGTTCGTCTCGCCGATGACCGGGACGATCCAGCTCGACGATGTTGGCGGTGAGTACGTCTGGCGGACCGTCCCGTCCGACAGCATCGGTGCCCGGGCGCAGGCGAACTACGCCTACGAGGAGCTCGGCCACCGCACGATGGCGCTGGCCTACAAGAACGACAAGGGGTCACAGAGCTTCTCTGCGGCCTCCGGCGATCACTTCTCGTTCCTCGGCGGCGACGTCGTCGAGGACGTGGCCCTCGATCCGGCGGCGAACTCCTACCGGAGCGAGGTCCAGGCTCTGCAGGACTCCGACGCGGAGGTCGTCTCGATGACGGCCGCGACGGAGGTCACTGGCCTGTTCATCCAGAACTACGTCGAGGCCGGCGCGAGCGAGGACTTCGAGCTCCTCCTCGGCAACGACGTGCTGACGCCAGACTTCATCGAGGAGATGGGCGCCGACGTGATGGAGGGCATGGTCGGCCAGGCCCCCGCACCGGGTCCGGCGCACGACCAGTTCGCGGAGAGCCACGAGACCATCAACGACAAGGCCCCGGGCGCGTTCGCCGCGGCGGCGTACGACGCGATGAACCTCATCGCGCTCGCGTTCGTCAAGGAGGGCGAGGCCAACCGAGAGGCGGTCCCGAACCACCTGAACGAACTCGGCAATCCCGGTGGGACGGAGGTATCGACCTTCGCCGAGGGGAAGGAGGCCCTGGAGAACGGCGAGGAGGTCGACTACGTCGGCGCGTCGAATCCGCAGAACTTCGACGAGACCGGCGACCCGCTCGGTCCGTTCGCCGTGCTGCAGGCCCAGGACGGCGAGTGGGCGGAAGTCACCGTCTACTCGTCGGATGACCTGAGCCAGTAGAGCCGAGGGCCCGCACCTGGCCCCGACCACGCTAGAACGGTCATCCATCCTTCCTATTCACAGCAAAATGATACCTGGAATCTCACGTTCGAGCACAGCACGACGAACAGTACATCGGCTGGCGGAGGGCACCTGATGGCCTATGCCACACTGCTGACGACCGTCGGCATCATCGCGGCCATCTACGCGCTGCTGGCGATCGGCATGAACATGCACTGGGGAGACACGGGCCTCCTCAACTTCGCCCACGCCGGCTTCTTCGCGGTCGGGGCGTACGCGTCGACGATAGTGACGACCCCGACGACCAGCGGACTGCTCGCCGAGCGGACGGTGGGCTTCGCGTTCCCGGTCGTCGTCGGGCTGGTCGTGGCCGCCGTCCTCGCGGCCGTCGTCGGCGTCGTCATCGCCCTCACCAGCGTCCGACTCCAGGGCGACTACCTGGCGATGGTGACGCTGAGCGCGGCCGAGATCATCCGATTGATCGTCAAGAACGAGTCCTGGCTCACGAGCGGTGCCCAGGGGATCAACAACATTCCGCGGCCCGCCGCCGGGGCCTTCCCGCTCCAGGTGGGTGGGTTCACCGTTGGCTACGACCTCTTCTACCTGGGACTGATGCTCGCGATCGTGGGGGCGAGTTACCTCGTCTTCACGCGTCTCTCTTCGAGCCCGTTCGGCCGAGTCCTCCACGCCATCCGCGAAGACGAGGACGTACCCAGGGCACTCGGCAAACGGACGGCGACGTTCAAGCTGAAGTCCTTCGGTCTCGGCGCCGGCCTCGCGGGTCTCGCCGGTGCGCTGTGGTCGCACTACTTCTTCGCGATTAATCCGACGATGTTCCTGCCCGCGCTGACCTTCAGCATCTGGGCCGCCGTCATCATCGGGGGTGCCGGAAGCTACGCCGGGGCCATCGTCGGCACGGCCTTCATCGTGGGCATCCGCCAGGTAACGCGGTTCCTGCCGTCGGACATTCCGTTCGGCAACGAACTGCCGTTCATCCGGCTCATCCTCATCGGGGTCGCGCTGATCGTGGTGCTGTACTTCCGACCGCAGGGACTGCTGGGTGACAGAGAACGCATGGCCGCCGGCCAGGACATGGGGGGCTCGTGATGGCGACGTTCGATCCCCAGTTCATCTGGTTCGGCCTCGTCTCGGGGAGCCTCATCGCCCTCGGGGCGCTCGGCCTGACGCTGATCTTCGGCATCCTGGACTTCATCAACATCGCCTACGGCGAGTACATGGCCCTGGGGGCCTTCATCGCCTTCGGGCTCAACGTCGAGTACGGGCTGCCGCTGGTGGTCGCGGCCCTCGTCGGCGTGCTGGCGATGGGACCGATCGCCATCGCCCTCGACAAAGTCGTGTTCCAGCACTTCCGCAAGCGGTCGGCGACGGTGTTGCTGGTCGTGTCCATCGGCCTCTCCTTTATCCTCCGGAACGTCATTCGCGTCGTCTGGGGGAGCGGGAGCAAGCGGTTCGACGTCCCAATCGAGCAGGCGCCCACGTACTTCGGCATCCAGATCCTCGCCGACCAGGTCCTCATCATCCTGTTGAGCCTGGTCGTGCTGGGCGGGACCTTCCTGTTGCTCCAGCGGACCGACGTCGGCATCGCGATGCGGGCGGCCTCGGACGACAGCGAACTCGCCCGGATCCGTGGCGTCGACACGAACCGACTCGTCCTGTACGTCTGGCTCGTCGGGGGCGTCATCGCCGGACTCGCCGGCGTGATGCTCGGTCTCGACGGCCAGTTGCGACCCAACATGGGCTTCCTGGCGCTGATTCCGATCTTCGCGGCCGTCATCCTCGGCGGCATCGGCGACCCCATCGGGGCCGTCGTCGGCGGCTACGCCATCGGACTCACCCAGGAGCTCTCGGTGATCTTCATCCCGACCGAGTACAAGGCGATCATCGGGCTGGTCCTGCTGGTCATCGGACTGCTGACCCGTCCCGACGGCCTGTTCGGGGAGGCGACGCGATGAGCGCCGACCCACTCCTCGCCGTCGAGGACCTGCAGAAGTCCTTCGGCGGACTCACCGCGGTCGACGGTGCCTCGTTTACGGTCGAGGCGGGAACCGTCGTAGGCTTGATCGGCCCCAACGGGGCGGGGAAGTCGACGACGTTCAACCTCGTCACCGGCTTCTACGAGGCCGACGGGGGATCCGTCAGGTTCCGCGGTGAGGACGTCGTCGGACTGGCGCCCGAAGAGCGCGCCCAGCGGGGCATGATCCGCACGTTCCAGATAACGCGCGAACTCACCGGAATGCGCGTCCGCCAGAACATGCACCTCGGCGGGCAAGACCACGACGGCGAGAAGGTCGTCCACGCGCTGGCCGGCACGGCCGCCGACCAGGAGCGGGAGATCGCGTCCCGCGCCGAGGACATCCTCAAGCAACTGGAACTGTGGGACCTGCGCGACGAGTACGCGGGGAACCTCTCGGGCGGCCAGCGGAAATTGCTGGAACTGGGCCGGGCGCTGATGACAGAGCCCGACCTCCTGTTGCTCGACGAACCGATGGCCGGCGTCAATCCCAGCCTGACCGACGACATCATCGACATGATCGAGGAGCTGAAAGGACGCGGTCTCACCTTCCTGATCGTCGAACACGACATCGACATGATCATGGACATCAGCGACACGGTCATCGGGATGCACCAGGGACGGGTGCTCACCAGCGGCCCGCCCGAGGAGGTCCAGCAAAACGAGGAGCTCCTCGAGGCATACATCGGGGGTGCGGTCTGATGTTCCTGGACGCTTCGAACCTCAAGAGCGGTTACGGCGACGCCATCATCGTCGACGGCGCCAGCCTGTCGATGGACGACGGCGAGATGGTGACCATCATCGGTCCCAACGGCGCCGGCAAGTCGACGTTCCTCAAGACGATCGTCGGCCTCCTCCGGGTCCGGGCCGGCGAGGTCACCTTCAAGGGTGAGGACATCACGGACGTCTCGGCCGACGCCGCCATCGATCACGGGATGTGTTACGTTCCGCAGACGGACAACGTCTTCCCGAACCTCACGGTCCGGGAGAACCTGCGGATGGGTGGCTGGACGCTCACCAGCGAGGACGTCTTCGAGGACCGGGTCGCCGATGTCTACGACCGGTTCCCCGAACTCGAAGACCGGCCGGAGGCGCTGGCAGGCAACCTCAGCGGCGGCCAGCAGCAGATGGTCGCCATGGGCGCCGGCCTGATGGTCGATCCGGACCTCCTGATCCTGGACGAGCCATCTGCCGGCCTCGCACCGGACCTGGTAGACGACATGTTCCAGAAGATCCGGGAGATCAACGACGCCGGCACGTCCGTGCTGATGGTCGAACAGAACGCCCGCCGGGCGCTCGAAGAGTCGGATCGTGGCATCGTCCTCGACATGGGCGAATCCCGGTTACAGGGCACGGGTGCGGAGCTACTGGACTCGCAGGAGGTGGCGGAACTCTACCTCGGGACCTGACCCGACACGATCCCACTCAGGAGGACTGCCATGACAACGACACACTCGAACGAAGTCGAGGCGACGTACGCACCCCTCGTCGAAGCCGACGGACCCGACGAGGAGAAGGACCGTGAGCAGCTGAAACGGGAACGTGACGAGTGGCGACACCTGTTCGAACAGCTCGTGCGAAAGTTCCCCGAGCCGATGTTCGCCGTCGACGACGACCGGACGCTCCGGTACTTCAACGAGGCGACCGCAGACGCCTACCAGGGCGAGCGGTCGGCGGCCCTCGGCATGAAGGGCTACGAATTCTTCGGGACCGAGGGCGAGTCGGAGATTCTGGCCGAGACCGTCGCTCGCACCGGTGAGACTGTCTGGGAGGAGGACTTCCGGAAAGTCCCGCTGGCGGACGGAACCCTCTGGAACCGGTCGATGGCGGTGCCGATGGAGACCCTCGACGGCGAGCCCATCGGCGCGGTCGAGATGACGTCCATCGTCACCGACGTCGTCCGGCAGCGCGAGCAGATGGCGGCGGCCCAGGAGACGGTTTCAGAGGAGGTCAGCACGGCCGTCGCGGAGTTGCGAGACAACGCGGAGGACGTCACCCGGAGCTCGACCGAGAGTAGCGAGATCGCCGCCGATCAGTCCGAGCACATGGACGAGATCAGCGGCGAGCTCTCCACGCTCAGCGCCAGCATCCAGGAGGTAGCGGCCACGGCAAACGAGGTCGAGGAGACCAGCGAGCGGGCCGCGTCCATCGCCGTCGACGGCCGCGAGTCGGCAGCAGAGGCCACCGAGGTGATGGAGTCCGTCAGCGACGCCGCTGACGAGATGGCCGACGACATAGCTGCCCTCGCCGAGCGCATCGAGGAGATCGACGAGATCGTCGAGGTCATCGACGAGATCGCCGAACAGACCAACATGCTCGCGCTGAACGCCTCCATCGAGGCCGCCAGGGCGGGCGAGGCGGGCGAGGGCTTCGCGGTCGTCGCCGACGAGATCAAGCAACTCGCCAGCGAGTCGCAGTCCTGGGCCCAGGAGATCGAGGCGACCGTCTCGGAGGTCCAGGAAACCGCCGGATCGACCGTCGAGAGCATCGAGGAGACCGGCGAGGAACTCCGGGCGGGACTCGACCGGACCGAGACAGTCGTCGCGAACTTCTCCGACGTCTCGGAGGCCGTCACGGAGGCGGCCAACGGCGTCGAGGACGTCGCCGCGGCCACCGACGACCAGGCCGCGAGCACCGAAGAGGTGGCGAGCATGGTCGACGAGGTCGCAGAGCAGGCCGAGACGCTCGCCACCGAGATCGAGACGATCGCCACGGCCAATCAGGAGCAGACCCGCCTCGTCGAGACGATAGACGAGTCGATCGCCGACCTCGAGGCGACGATGGCGACGGTGACCGAGGACGCGTAACAGGGAGACGAACCGCATGACGACGAACGGGGACACTCGGTCGAGCCGGAGGGAGGCCAGATGGCGGGACCCCCGGTGAACGCGGCGTCCGTGGAGCGCCACCTCGACGGCGGCGAGTCGATCGAAGCGCTGCTCGTCAGTCAGAGCGGTCCCGTCGAACGCCAGATCGACGGGTCCGTCTCGACGCTCTCGCCCGCGGGCGACCTCGGCTCCGTCCTCGCCGTGACGACGGCCCGCGTGGTGTTCGTCGTCGGCGGCGGTGACCGCGGCGGGGAGGACTCCGTCATCACGATTCCGTATCCCGCGGTCGCAGACGTCTCCGTCAGCGACGGCCTCTTGCAGTCGGAGATCGCCGTGGAGACGACCGACGGCGAGACGTACACGCTGTCGCCCGACGAGGGCGACATAGCGGCCGCCGCCGCGTTCGTCACGCGACTGGCAGACCGGTGTGAGCGCGTCCAGAACTTGGTCGAGAAGGCCGAACTCCGGGGTCGCGACGTCGATCTCGACCCGGACCTCCCGGTCTCGGAGATCGAGTCCGGCACGACCGAAGGCTCGCTGGCTCGGGCCTACGCCACGCTGACTGACGTCGACGTCTCGGCTATCGAGGGGCTCCCGTCCCTCCGCGACCGGATCGAACGACGCTGGCTGCACAACTACGTCGAGCGTGGATCGGCACTCGAAGAACGGGCCGAACGGGCTCTGCAGGACGGCCGCGACGACGAGGCGGTCGCCCGGTTCCAGGCGGCCGTCGAGAGTTTCGACGAGGCGCTCGCGATCGCCGAGGATCACGGCTTCGCGTCGACGCCGGAGATCTGCGAGCAGCGAGACGCCATCGCCGAGAACGCCGTCGACGCCTTCCGTGAAGCCGCCGACGCTCACGTCGAGGCGGCCGAATCGGCCCCGGAACACAGCGACCGGGCCCTGGCGGCGTACGAACGGGCCAGGGACGACCTCGAGGTCGCCCGGTCGGTCGCCGAGTCGGTCGGCGTGGACGTCGACGACCTCTCGACGGCCCTTGCGCGCGTCGAGGAAGAGATAACGTTCGCCGAGTGGGAGTGGGGCGGCGAGGACTGAGCCGCGTCCTGCGGGGACCCGATCGATCGAGCCTGGCCGACGGCGGCGCCGTCGAGGACCCCATAGGTATTCGGGCCCGGGGCTGGACGTGCCGACAATGTCACGACCGGACGTCGGGGAGCCGGCCGAGACCGCCCGACAGGCGGGGAAGTCGCTCTACCAGAGCATTGTCGACGTGATCCTGACCGGCATCGTCGTCATCGTTCCCCTCGTCGTCACGCTGTTCGTCCTCAGCGCAGCCTTCTCCTTTATCGCCGACGCACTTCGGCCGTTCATCCAGGTGCTCCGCTGGGCCGGGCTAATCGAGAGCGTCAAGAATCTGGGCTTCGTCGACTTTCTGATCACCGTCGGCGTCTACGAGAGCGTCACGGACTTCCTGACGACCATCGTCGCTGTCGTCATCCTGTTTGCGATCATCGTCGTCGTCGGTCTCCTGGCGCGCGTCCGCTACGGCGAACAGCTCATCGACTACCTCGACCACGTCATCGGCGCCATCCCCGGGGTGGGCTCGATCTACGGGAGCTTCCGGCGCATGGGTGACGCCATGCTGGAGTCAAGCGTCGACAACTTCCGTGAGGTGGTCCTCGTCGAATTTCCCCACGACGACGTCTACGTCCTCGGCTTCGAGACGGCCCAGACCGCCATCCCCATCAGCGCCGCCGCCGGCGAGTCCCCGATGACGACGCTCTTCCTCCCTCTGGCGCCCAATCCCGTGATGGGGGGCTTCCTCGCGCACGTGCCCGACGAGCGCGTGCGCCCGGTGGACATGACCGTCGACGACGCCGTGCGGATCATCATCACGAGCGGCATCGCCACCGAGCAGCCCGAGGGAGGCGACTACCGAGACCTCTCCGACGAGGAACTCGCCCGGGTCGGCGACCTGACGCGCGGGGAGACCGACGAGGGTGCCGGTGCGGTCGAGGACAGCGACTGACGCCTACCGCTGCCGGTCGTTACTCGGGGACCCGAGTCGCCCCCTCGACGAGCCTGAGCGCGTCGGGCCCGTCACGCCTGGGGACCGCCACGCAGCACAGGTCCTCCCCGAGCCCCGCGGCCACCACGCCGACGTCACTCTGGGCGAGGCGCCCGAGGACCGCCCGGAGGATGTCCGGCGAAACGTCCCCACGGGCGAGGAGTGCCGTCAGCGAGCCGCCGCCGGGGACGAGTGCCACGTCGCCCACCACGAGCAGTGCGTCTGCGGAGTCGCCGGGGCCGAACCCGCTCTCCATCGAGACGTGGACGGACCGGTCGGCGGCCGGGTGGTCGGAGGCCGGGAGTTCGTCGGCGAAGCGTCTGAGGGCGGCGGCGACGGCGTCCTCGTCGCCGACGTCGAGGTACCGGGCGGCTGCCGTGTAGTTGACCACGCCTGCGCGGAGCGCGTCGCGGAGGAAGGGGCGCTCGCGGACGGCGCGCCGCGTCGCTTGTGCGACTGACATGTCCGTGGTGGCGCGTTCCGCCACCAAATGTCGTCCGTTTGCGATCGGCGGGCACGCCGGCTGGACCGTCGGTCACCCGACGTTCCAGGTTTAAATAGTGTCGGCTCGATGCCTCGATTGTGAGTGAGGACCTCGACGAGTCGGAACTACTCGCCCTCCTGGAGGACGAGTACGCACGTGCCATCCTCACGGAGACGAGTGCCGAACCCATGTCTGCGAACACCCTCAGCGAGCGGTGCGATGCGTCGGTCGCGACCATCTACCGCCGAATCGATCGGCTGCTGTCGTGTGAACTCCTGGACGAACGCCTGCACCCCCAACCGGACGGGAACCACTACCGGGTGTACGCCTCCCGGCTGGCGACGTTCTCGGTGGAGTTCGAGGACGGGGAACGACGGATCGAGATCGAACGGCGGGAGCCGCCGGGCGAGGACGCCGCCGACCGCTTCACGCGGATGTGGAGGGAGCTATGATCTCCTGGGACCCGCTGAACCTGGCGATGTTCGTCGTCGTCCTCGGCAACGTCGCCCTCGGACTCGTCATCGGCTACCAGGCGTACCGTGGCTTCCGTCGCCACGAGAGCGGCCCCATGCGATACCTCTCCATCGGGCTCATCCTCCTGACTGCGGTCGCGTACACGCTGGCGTTCGTGAGCTTCTGGCTGGTCTACTTCGGGTACATCCCGAGTGACTTCGGCCGACCGCTGGCCCTGCTCTACCGCCTCGTCCAGTTCGCCGGCCTCTCGTTTATCACCTACTCGCTGTACAGACGCTCCTGAGGGGCGCGTCACCTCCCCAGCCGGTCAGCTCCTCTCTCCGCCCGTCTCCGGATTTCGGCCGCCGAGGGTCCGACCCGTTGTCCGGGGCGGGACGCGTGACCAGCCCTGACTCGCAACTACTATTTGCCCCCCACACCGAGCCTGTGTGTACATGAGTCAGACGTACGACCGAGGCACCGTCGAGGACTTCGGCAGGTGGCGGGAGTTCTCGGCCGGGATGTGGGCCTGGATCCTCCACAAGTTCACCGGCTGGGTGCTCATCGGGTACCTCTTCGTCCACGTCGCGACGCTGAGCACGGTCACGGCGGGCGACGCCGGGACGCTGTACACGAACACACTCCAGGGCCTCGAGGGGCTCCTGATCATTCGGTTCCTGGAGGTCGGCCTCTTCGCCGTCGCCATCTTCCACATCCTGAACGGCATCCGGCTGTTGTTCGTGGACCTCACAATCGGCCTCACGGTACAGGACAAGACCTTCTACCTCTCCCTTCTGCTGACGGGTGCGATCACGGTGGCCAGCGTCCCGACCTTCCTGGGAGGTGCGTTCTGATGGCCGAGCACTACTCCTCGTTCCGGCGCGGTGGGACGCTCTGGCTGCTCCAGCGCGTCACGGCCGTCTTCCTGATCGGCGTGCTGGCCTTCCACTTCGTCCTGCTCCACTTCGTCAACCACGCCGCGGACGTGACGTTCATGGGGACCCAGGCACGCATGAGTGAACTCACCTACTTCGCGACGATGTGGCTCTTCCTCGTGACCGCCGCCTTCCACGGGATCAACGGCGTCTACAACGCTCTGATCAACATGGGACTCGACGGTCGTGGCAAGAAGGCCGTCGCCGCCGTGCTGGTCGCGGCCGGCGTCGCGCTCGTCTTCCAGGGCACGCGCGTCGCACTCGCAATGTCGAACCTGGTCTGAACAATGAGCACGCAACTCGAATCCGACGAGACCGAGACCGAGGAAGCGACCGAGACCGACGGGGAGCCGACGCCGGGCGACGTCCGCCGGGCCGAGAAGGAGGCGCGCGCTGCCGAGGCGGCCGCCGAGGCCCAGCGCGAGGCCGAGGAGCAGGCCCGCGAGGACCAGGAGACCGTCCTCATCAAGGTCTTCCGCTACGACCCCGAGGTCGAGGACAAGGAGGAGCCACGCTTCGACGACTTCACCGTCCCGTACCACCGCGGGATGACGGTCCTCGACGGCCTGATCTACGCGCGAGACACCTACGACTCCTCGCTCACCTTCCGGCACTCCTGCCGGCAGGCCGTCTGTGGCTCCGACGCCCTGTTCATCAACGGGAGCCAGCGGCTGGCCTGCAAAACCCAGATTCAGGACCTCGACACGCCGGTCCGCGTCGAGCCACTGCCCCACCAGGACGTCGTCAAGGACCTCGTGGTCGACATGCAGCACTTCTACGACCAGATGGAGTCCGTCGAGCCGTACTTCGACCCCGACGACCTCCCCGAGGGCGATCTGGAGGAACAGCACCAGACCCCGGAGAACCGCGAGAAAGTCAAGATGGCCACCCGGTGCATCTGGTGTGGTGCCTGCATGTCCTCGTGTAACATCGCCGCGGGCGACAACCAGTACCTCGGGCCCGCCGCCATCAACAAGGCCTACCAGTTCGCGATGGACGAGCGCGAGGGTGCACTGAAGAAGGAAGACCGCCTCCGGATTCTGGAGCAGGAACACGGCGTCTGGCGGTGCCAGACCCAGTTCTCCTGCACGGAGGTCTGTCCGAAGGACATCCCGCTGACCGAGCACATTCAGGAGCTCAAGCGGGAAGCGATCAAGTCGAACCTGAAGTTCTGGTGACCATGTACGAACACGACGTCATCGTGGTCGGCGCGGGCGGCGCCGGCCTCAGAGCGGCCATCGCAGCGGACGAGGCGGGGGCGGACGTCGCCCTCGTCACGAAACTCCACCCCGTGCGCTCGCACACGGGCGCGGCCGAGGGTGGCATCAACGCGGCGCTCCACGAGGAGGACTCCTGGGAGCTCCACGCCTACGACACGATGAAGGGCTCGGACTACCTCGGGGACGCCCCCGCCATCGAGACCTTCGCCCAGGACGCCCCCGAAGAGGTCATCCAGCTCGAACACTGGGGGATGCCCTTCTCGCGCGACGAGGACGGCACCGTCTCCCAGCGTCCCTTCGGCGGCCTCTCCCACCCCCGAACCACCTACGCCGGCGCCGAGACCGGTCACCACATGCTCCACACGATGTACCAGCAGGTGGTCAAGCGGGGCATCGAGGTCTACGAGGAGTGGTACGTCACCCGCCTCGCGGTCACGGACGAGGACGACCCGAGCGAGCGCGAGTGCCACGGCTGCGTCGGCTACGACATCAAGACCGGCGAGATCGGTGGGTTCCGCGCCCGGGACGGCGTCATCCTCGCCACCGGTGGGCTCGGCCAGGCCTTCGACCACACGACGAACGCCATCGCCAACACCGGCGACGGCCAGGCCATGGCCTATCGCGCCGGGGCGCCCCTGGAGGACATGGAGTTCGTCCAGTTCCACCCGACGACGCTCCCGTCGACGGGCGTGCTCATCTCCGAGGGCGTCCGCGGCGAGGGTGGCATCCTCTACAACGAGGACGCGGAGCGGTTCATGTTCGAATACGGCTACGCCAACAACGAGGGCGAACTGGCCTCCCGCGACGTCGTCTCGCGCGCGGAGCTAACGGAGGTCAACGAGGGCCGCGGCATCGAGGACGAGTACGTCCACCTCGACATGCGCCACCTCGGCGAGGAGCGCATCCTCGACCGCCTGGAGAACATCCTGCACCTCGCGGAGGACTTCGAGGGCGTTGACGGCCTCGACGAGCCGATGCCCGTCAAGCCCGGCCAGCACTACCAGATGGGCGGCATCGAGGTCAACGAGAACGGTCACACCTGCATCGACGGCCTCTACGCCGCCGGCGAGTGCGCCTGCGTCTCGCTCCACGGGGCGAACCGCCTCGGTGGCAACGCCCTGCCGGAACTGCTCGTCTTCGGTGCCCGCGCGGGCCGGGCCGCCGCCGGCGACGACATGGGCGACCCCCAGATCGAGACGGGCTACGGCGCCAAGTCCGAAGACGGCGACGTCGAACCGCCCGTCGAACCCGGCGCCGTCGGTGACCGCTCAGACCCGATCCTCGCAGACGGCGGGGCGACCGCGCAGGTCGCGGAAGACGTCGTCGAGCGGGCCGTCGAGGTCGAGAGCGAGCGCGTCGACGCGCTGCTGGAACGCGACGGGATCAACCACGCCGACGTGCGCGCGGACGTCCAGCAGTCCATGACGGAGTTCGTCAACGTCTTCCGCGAGGAGGAGGGCATCGAGCAGGCCCTGCGCGACATTCGCACCGCGCGCGAGCGCTACCAAGACGTCGCCGTCGAAGACCCGTCGCGGACGTACAACACGGACCTGATCCACACCATCGAGACGCGCAACATCCTCGACTGCGCCGAGGCCATCGCCCTGGGGGCCCTGGCCCGCAACGAGTTCCGCGGTGCCCACTGGCGCCGGCGCTACCAGGAGCGTCGCGACGAGGAGTGGCTCAAGCACACGATGCTCGCCTGGAACGACGGGACGCCCGAACTCTACTACAAGGGCGTCATCCTCGAGGGCGAGGAGAAGACCTACGAGCCGAAGGTCCGCTCGTACTGACCCACCGTTTTCGACCGGGGAATCGCGCCTGCCACTCTCTGCGTACATCGCTCCCAAACTGTCGCGTTGAGCGACGGCCACTCGCCAGGCCACACGCGGCTCACCCGAACCGCTTTCTCGCTCGCCCCACACGGTTCGACGGAGGAGTACTGATGCGCCTGGAAGGAACCGTCGTCGTCGATCCCGAGACCGTCGTCAGGGACGGCGCCGTCGTCACCGAGGACTCGACCATCGCCTTCGTCGGTGACCGCGAGGCGGCCGCCGCGGCGTACCCGGACCACGCGCAGCGCCGCTTCGACGTCGTGATGCCGGGTCTCGTCGGCGCGCACGTCCACTCGGTCCAGAGTCTCGGCCGGGGAATCGCCGACGACGTTCCGCTGATGGACTGGCTGTTCGACCACGTGCTGCCGATGGAGGCGGCGATGGACGCGGAGGCGATGCGCGTCGCCGCGACCCTGGGATACCTGGAGTGTCTCGAGAGCGGCGTTACGACGGTGATCGACCACCTCTCCGTCAATCACGCCGCGGAGGCTTTCGAGGCGGCCATCGACGTGGGAGTCCGGGGCGTCCTGGGGAAGGTGCTGATGGACCGCGGCGCGCCCGACGGCCTCCGGGAGGACGCGGAGGCGGCCCTGGTGGCGTCCAGACGACTGATCGAGGCCTATCACGGCGCGTCGAACGACCGGATTCGCTACGCGGTCACCCCGCGGTTCGCCATCACCTGTACGGAGACGTGCCTCCGCGGTGCGCGCGACCTCGCCGACGAGTACGACGGCGTTCGGCTCCACACGCACGCGAGCGAGACGCGCGCGGAAGTCGAGCAGATCGAGTCGGAGACGGGACTCCGCAACGTCGAGTGGCTCCACGAGGTCGGTCTCACGGGCCAGGACTGCGTGCTGGCACACGGTGTCTGGACCGACGAGGCGGAGCGCGACCTGCTGGCCGAGACGGGCACGCACGTCGTCCACTGCCCGTCGGCGAACATGAAACTCGGGAGTGGCGTGGCTCCGGTGCGTGACTACCTCGACCGCGGGGTTCCCGTCGCCCTGGGCAACGACGGGCCGCCCTGCAACAACACGCTCGATCCCTTCACCGAAATGCGCCAGGCGAGCCTGCTCGCGACCGTCGACGCGCTGGATCCGACCGACCTCCCGGCCGAGACCGTCCTCCGGATGGCGACGCGTCACGGAGCCTCGGCGGCCGGGTTCGATCGCCTCGGCGCACTTCGAGGGGGGTGGCGCGCGGACGTGGTCGGACTGTCCTACGAGGCCAGCCGTGGGGTCCCCCGCTCCGATCCGGTGTCGCATCTCGTCTACGCGACCCACGGCGACGACGTCGTGTTCACCATGGTGGACGGGCACGTCCGATACGACGACGGCGAGATCCCGGGCGTCGACGTCGCCGCCGTTCGCTCCCGGGCCCGCCGGCTCGCCAGGGATTTCGGGAACTAACCGATCAGCGAAACAGGGGCCGTCATGCTGGTCGAGTTCTGTGCGTTCGGGCCCCAGAAGGCGTGGAAAGTATGAAAGAGTGGGTGGGGTGGGTGGTGGGGGTGGGGTCGCACCGGCACCAGAGTGGTGCCGTACCTGAAACGTATTACCGGTACTTAATAAATGCTGTGGCCAAAAACTCAAAACTGATAATTGGACGGCGGCGCGGTACGCCGACGTTTCCGCGTCCGGCGTGAATCGGAAGCTCCCGCCTACTCGGTGAGTCTGGCACCGCCTCCGGTGGAAGCGGACACGAGAGTGAGCCCGGGTCGGCGTCGGCGACACCCTCACGGCGCCCGTCGAGCTGTACCGCTCGCTCGGCGGTGTGTTCGGCAGAAGTGCGTGGGACCGGATTCGAACCGGCGGACCCCTACGGGACAGCGCCCTCAACGCTGCGCCGTTGGCCTGGCTTGGCTACCCACGCGCAGGTCGCAATTCGCATTCAGTCGTATCCAGTGACCGGATAAAAGCGCTTTCGTTTGCGCCGGGAGGCCGGCGGAAAGCGGACGTTTCAATACGGACAATCCAGTACGGCGCGCATGGCCAAGTACTCGACCGGCAGCGGGGGTGGCGGCGCCGGCGACAGCTGCGAGCTCTGTGGCGCCGCCGACGTCGACCTCCAGTCGGCGAGCGTCGCGGGCGCGACCCTCCAGGTCTGTAGCGACTGCGCCCAGCACGGCGACGCGACGCGCGACGACGGCGGCTCCGAGCCCGACCGCGACGGCGAGAGCCGGAGCAAGCGCGCGGCCCGGAACACGGCCCGGATGCACGACGCCGCCTCTGCCGACGCGTCGCACTGGGAGTCCGGCGCCGACTACGACGACGACCAGTTGCCCTACCTCGTGACGAACTACGGCGACCGCCTCACCGAGGCGCGCCAGTCCGCGGGCTACCAGATCGGCGAACTCGCCGAAGAACTCGGCGTCGACGAGGCCGACCTGCTCGCCATGGAGCAGGGGCGGGCCACCCAGGCCGGCGTCGGCGGCTCCGTCGTCGCTGCGGTGGAGTCGTTCCTCGACGTCGAACTCGTCGAGTCAGACTAGATTTTTCCGCGTGCGCCACCTGCGGTCGACCGATGCGCTCTCTCGCCCCCGACTCGCCGGACGTGACAGGCTTCGACGCGACGGTCCAGCGAATCGACGGTCGGGCCGTCGTCCTCGACGAGACCTACTTCTACCCGGAGAGCGGTGGCCAACCGGCCGACCGTGGCTTCCTCGACGGCGTCCCCGTCACCCACGTGCGGGAGATGGACGGGGGAGTGATCCACGAACTCGAGGCCACGCCGGCCTTCGACGAGGGCGACACCGTCGAGGGGGCGATCGACCCGGACTTCAGGACCTACTGCCGGCGGGCACACACCGCGAGCCACGCGCTCTTCGGCGCGGGCCGGCGGCTCTTCGCGGACCTGGGATACGGGGGATTCGGCATCACCGAGGAGAAGGTTCGGGTCGACCTCGCGACGCCGACCGATGTCGACGACGCGGCCCTGGTCGAACTCGAACGCCTGGTCAATCGGGTCGTCTGGGACTCCCGGACGGTGACCTGGGAGCAGGTCCCACGCGAGGCGGCCCTGGGTCGCGACGACGTCGCCTTCAACGCCGCCACGGAGGAGGGCGTCACCGACGCCGACGAGGTCAGGCTGGTCGAGATCGAGGGCTGGGACGTCGCAGCCTGTGGCGGGACGCACGTCGGAAACACGCGGGAGATCGGCCCGGTATCGGTCCTCGACCGATCGAATCCGGGCGAAGGACTGACGCGCGTCACCTTCGCCGTCGGGCCAGCCGCGGTCGACCGGCGGGCCAGCGAGGCCGCCGCGACGCGCGCAGCAGCCCGGACGCTCGACGCTCCCGTCACGTCCGTCGACGAGGCTGCCGAGCGGCTCCGGACGGAGCGCGACGAACTCGCCGAAACCGTCGCCGACCTCCAGAATCGGGTGGCGAGCGCCCGCCTGTCCGAACTGGCGGACGACACGGTCTCGCGTGACGGGCGCGAGTGGCTGGTCGGGACGGTCCCGTACGCCGACGCCAACGACCTGGCCGAACACGCCCAGCGAGCGGTCGACGACCGGGCGGACCTGGTCGCGCTGCTGGACGAGGCGGGAGAGTACCTGGCCGTGGCGTCCGCGGAGGCGGTCGACGCGGGCGAGGTGGTCGAGGCGGTCACGGACGAGTTCGGCGGGGGCGGCGGTGGGTCGCCCGATGTGGCCCAGGCCGGTGGTCTGGACGCGGCGCCGGAGGCGGTCGTCGACTTCCTCCGGGACTGACGGGGGCCGCCATCGGAGCCCCTTTCCCCGTCTCCGTCCAAGGGTCGCGCGTGACCGCCGAGTACGACGCCATCGTCTACGACCTCGACGGGACGCTCGTCACCCTGGACGTCGACTGGGAGGCAGCCCGCCGGGACGCGACGGCAGTCTTGCGAGCGCGCGGGGTCGGGACCGCGGAGATGGGCCTCTGGGACGCCCTCGAGGCGGCCGAGGCCGCGGATCCCGCGGGGGGCCGCC